>JABLTH010042399.1_pt1 | contig 11240 bp, 10 predicted proteins | sample 7875711 | NCBI WGS metagenome assembly JABLTH01 (sample SAMN14941262, study PRJNA633318) | bioreactor metagenome | isolation source: bioreactor | place: China | collected 2019-03-05 | reverse complement strand
TGCCGCAACGGCACCTGCCGCACCTGCATGTGCAAGCTGCACGCCGGCGCGGTCGACTACCGCATCGCATGGCCCGGGCTCAGCCTGGACGAGAAGGAAGACGGCATGATCCTGGCCTGCGTGGCGCTGCCGCGCGGCGACGTGGTGATCGAGGTGGCGACGCCGTTCTGAAGCGGTGCACCGGACCACGGAGCGGCCGAAACACAGCCCCGGCCAGTCCTGCCAAAGCCCCCCGCCGGAAACGAAGCGCCACGGCCGCCCCGTGCCCGGCGCACGTCACCTGCCTCGCTTGCGCCGGTGCGAGCGCCACCACCGGCGGCCGATCTTCGCCCACAGAAAGTGCGCGGCGACGAGCAGCACATAAGCCAGCTTGGCCACGCTGGCCCAGTCGGCCACGCTATACCCCAGCCAGTTCATGATCGGCATCCGCAGCGCCACGAGGTCCTTGGCGGTGGCCAGCATCTTGTCGACTTGGTTCATCCGATTCCTTCCATGGGACTCGGCCTCCGCGGTATAGCCATAGCCGGGCCGGTGGGATAAGTTCCTCGATCTGGTGCGACATCGCGAACACCGCAGCCTGCATGGCCAGCGCCGCATGCCCGATGCCACCACCGCATGAATCGGGCAACGGACCGTGCCAGCCTGCGCCGAGACATGCGACACCGGCCGACGGCGGTACTTCCGCCCCACGGTTCTCCTCGTTTGCGTGTTCCAATGCCTTGCCTCCTGTCGATAGCACGGCCCGTCGCCTGTGCCTGTGCCTGGCAGGTCTACTGTCATGCACTTCCCATTGATTCTATTACCATATTGGTAACTCTTACAAGACTCGTCTGTTACCATGAAGGTCTATTTACCTTCTCGGTCAAACCGGGTTCAATCACGCGCATGAAGTCGATCAAAGAAATCCGCCGCGAGAAGTTCTCGATTGCCATCGCCGAGAAGTCCGACGGCAACCAGTCGCGCGCCGCCCAGGCCCTCGGCTATTCCACCCCCTCCCTGGTCAACCGCTACCTGAGCGGCGGCAAGGACATTGGCGACCGCACCGCGCGCAAGATCGAGGAGACCTTCGGCTATCCGCAGTTCTGGATGGATTCGGAAAGCCGGCCGGCCGTGCCGCCGGCGCAGTCGGACGGCCTGGCCGCGCGCGTCGGCTTCGTGCTGGAACGGCTGGGCATCCGCAAGAAGGAACTGGCGGCAGCGGTGGGCGCGCCGGAATCGGATGTGCAGGAATGGGCCGAGGGCAGCCGCAAGCCGACCCTGGTCCAGGCCACCGTGCTGCAGGAGCGCTACCAGGTCAACGCTGTGTGGCTGCTGACCGGCAAGGGCCAGCCATCGCCGGCGGTGGCCTACAGCGACGACTGGCACCCGATCCCGATCGCGCCGCAGGCATTCAAGAAGATCGCCGTGGTGGCAATGGCCCAGCTCGGCGACAACGGGCACTTCTGCGACCTGGAATACCCGGTCGGGCACGGCGACGGCTACCTGCATTTCCTCAGCGCCGACCCCGATGCCTATGGCCTACGCTGCGTCGGCGACTCGATGGAGCCGCGCATCCGCGACGGGGAATTCGTCGTGGTCGAACCCAACCAGGCCGTGGCCAGCGGCGACGAGGTGCTGGTGAAATCGCGCGACGGGCGGGTGATGGTGAAGATCCTCGGCTATACGCGCGACGGCTACACCCACTTCCTGTCGATCAACCAGAACCACAAGACGGTGAAGATCCGGGCCGAGGAGATCGAGCAGCTTTCCTTCGTCTCGGCCATCGTCAAGGCCTCGTCCTGGCGCCCCGACTAGGCGGCAGGGGGTGGCGCCGGGCTGGCTGTGACCCCATAGGACAAAGACAGCCAGCCGAATTGTTACCTTTTTGGTTCCAATTATCAGAAGTGTTTGGTAAGATTCCGTCGGTCGCCGGCAGCGGTGGCCGACCCAGGCAGGAGGACCATCGATGACCGATCAGGACAACCCGGGCAAGGCGCAGGACAAGCGGGCGCGCAACAATCGCTGGCTGTTCCGCGCCATGGTGGTCGCGGTGGCGGCGATCGCGGTGGCCAACCTGCTGCTGGGGGAAAACGACGGCGATCACGACGACGGCTGCGCGCCTTGCGAGCGCCTGCCGGTCAGCGACACCTGAGTCGCGCCGCCGCCTGCGGGACTCGGGCCCTGCCTTCATTCCTTGCGGCAAAACTCGCGGAAAACCGACGATTGCAGACCATTGACCAGAACCGGCATCCGAGCCGGCAGCCGAACCAGCACGACGCGGCCGCGAACATCGTGGCCGTCACCCGCCAGGCCTGGGGCCTGGTGCCCGCCCCGGGGCCTTATTCCTCCTCGCCCCCCTCCCGTTGCGCCGGCTCGGACCGGCCGGCGGCGCAGGCCGACCCGCTGGCACAGCCAGCACACTCCGCACAACCGGCGCTCAACGGGGCGGCCGCCTGAGCGGGTGCGCCTGCCGGCTGTCCTCCGGCGCCGCCTCCCGCTCGTCCAGCCCGTAGTCGCGCAGCACCTGGGCCACACGCAGCCGATAGCCGGCGAATACGCCGGCGCGACCGGCCGCCTGCGCGCGCCGGTGCGCTTCCACATTGCGCCAGCGGCGCACGGCCTCCTCGTCACGGAAGAAAGACAGCGACAGCAGCTTGCCGGGCGTGCTCAGACTCTCGAAGCGCTCGACCGACAGGAAGCCGTCGATGGACTGCAGCGTGGGTAACAGCTGCGCGGCGAGGTCGAGATACTGGTCGCGGCGGCCGGGGGCGGGTTCGACTTCGAAGAGGACGGCGATCATGGCTGGTTTCCAGGCAAGGGATGGGGCATGGCAGGGAATCGGCAACGATTCCGGAACGACATGCCGCCAATGTGCCAGCGCCGTGCGCCGCCATGTTTCATGCTGTGATGAAGCGTGGGCCGCCCCCTCCGACCCGCTGAGACGCACGGCACGATTTTCCGAGACGCCCGGGACAGTACGCGCGGCGCGCTCCTGCAACAATCCCCGCCGGCCCGCCGGCCGCGCCGCCACCAGAGCGGCCCGCAGGCGGCCCCCTGGCCGAGGCCAGGACACTCGATTGATCGACAGGGGGGTAAATCCATGCTGTTCTCCTACACCAGGAACCTATCGCTGACGCTGCTTGCGGCGGCCGCGCTCGCCGCCTGCGGCGGCGACAACGCGGACAGCGGCGCCACGAGCGCCGGCGGCACGCCGGCGACGGGCGGCGGTGCCACGGCACCGGCGTCCGGCTGCGCCGAGACCGGCGTCGATGCGCGCTACGCCTGCCAGACCGGCAGCACCGAGCCGCTCTATGCCTACCAGTGGGCGCTCAAGCAGGCCACCAGCTTCTTCCGCGCCTTCACCGGCACCGCCGATGGCGTCACCGACATCAACGTCGAGGAAGCGCACGCCGCCGGCTTCAAGGGACAGGGTGTCAACGTGCTGGTGCTGGACGACGGCATGGACATCGGCAACGAGGACCTGGCCGCCAACGTCAACCGCGCCATGACCCACAACTTCGACGATGGCGGCAGCGACCCCACGCCGGCCGATATCGCCGCCAACATCGACGAAGCGCACGGCACGGTAGTCGCCGGCATCATCGGCGCGGCGCAGAACGGCAAGGGCGTGATGGGCATCGCGCCGCGCGCGGTGCTCGGCGGCGCCCGCTTCATCGGCCCGGCCAAGGCCGATCCCCTCAAGGCCTACGGCGGCGCCGACTGGTCGAGGTCGGCGCACATCATCAATGCGTCCTACGGCGACAACCCGAAGCTGCCACTGGCCTATGACACCGGCGAGGACGCCTCGCCGCTGATCCGCGCCTTCCCCAAGTTACGCGGCGGCAAGGGCCTGGTGATGGTCAAGGCGGCCGGCAATGAGTTTGCCGACACCGGCGAGAAGCCGACGCGGTACTGCGCTTCGGTCGGCGGCCAGGGCGGCGTGGTGAGCTGCCAGAACCCGGCCAACGACACCGATGCGCTCGAGCCCGGCGTGATCGTGGTCGGCGCGGCCAATGCCCGCGGCGTGCGTGCCTCCTATTCGAGCGCGGGCTCGGTCAACTGGGTGACGGGCCTGGGTGGCGAGGGCGGCGAGGCCGGCCGCTACGGCGAAGCGGGCAGCGGCCCGACCATCTTCTCGACCGACCTGCACGGCTGCGCGCGCGGCTACGCCCGCACAGGGGTGAGCAAGGTGAACGACTTCATGGTGGCCGGCAGCGTGACCAACCAGAAGGACAACGCCAACTGCGACTACGCCAGCATGAACGGCACCTCGGCGGCCACGCCGACGGTGACCGGCGTGGTGGCGCTGATGCTGTCGGCCAATCCGAACCTGAGCTGGCGCGACGTGCGCGAGATCCTGCGCGCCACCGCCAGGCCCATCGATCCTGGCTATGGCTCGCGCGATAACCGCAACCAGCGCGTGAACCTGCGCGACAGCAGCTTCACCGGCTCGACCGACGCCAGCCTGGTGGATGGCAGCCGCAGCGCCCGCGTGGACCTGGGCTGGCAGAAGAACGCCGCCGGCTACCGCTACTCGAACTGGTACGGCTTCGGCCTCGTCGACGCCGGCGCGGCGGTCAAGGCGGCGCGGGCCTACACGGCCTACAAGCCGGCGGAACTGACGGTGCCGGACTTCACCGAGGCCTTCAACGAGATCACCGAGTTCCGCTACGGCCAGGTGCAGAAACTCGGCCAGTTCACCGTGACCGGCAGCGACAAGGTGGATGCGCTGCAACTGCGGCTGAGCGGCTCGGTCTGCCTCGGCAGCGTCGGCATCTTCGTCAAGTCGCCGTCCGGCACGGTGTCGGCGCTGGCGGTGCCCTACAACGCCTTCTACGTGACCGGCGCGGCCGCAGCCGACCACTACGGACTGGGCAGCTATGCCTTCTACGGCGAAGCGGCGGCGGGCACCTGGGAGGTGTACGCGGTCAACGCCGTGCCGCTGATCGAAGGCCCCGGCCAGTGCAGGAACTACACGCCGCGGGACGGCACGTCCACCGTGACGCTGGCCAGCCCGCTGGCTGTCGAGTACCGTATCATTGCCGCCCGCTGAGGCGGCGGGGAGATCCAGATGAAGACCAATCCGTTCGACCGTACGGCGTCCGGCGCCTGCGCCGCGGCCTTGCTCGCCGCCGTCCTCGCCCTGCCCGCCGTATCTGCCGCTGCCGCCGACACCGGCTACGCCATCGGCACCCGCCTCAGCCAGGCGCAGCAGGCCGCGCTCGGCGGCGCGCGCGAGGTGCAGATCGGGGGCCAGGCCTACCGCGTGCTGCCCGACACCGACAGCAAGCCGCGCACGCTCAGCAGCGGGGCGTCGGCCGCCGAGGCCACCTCGCTGGTGGTCAATGCGCGCGGCGTGGTGGGCGAGTCGCGCAACGAGGTGCTGGTCTCGCGCGTGCCGGTGCAGGCCGTGCAGCAGGCCGTCGGCCAGCTCGGCATCCGCGCGGTGTCGGTGCAGTACTACGACCACATCGCCATCAGCAGCCTGCGCTTCGCCAGCTTCGAGGACACCGCCGCCGCGCGCGAGCGGCTCAAGTCCCTGCTGCCCGCCGACGCCGGCGTGGACGTGCCGGTCCGCTACACCAAGAGCACGGTGCGCTGACCCTGGGCTGACCCTGGGCTGACCCTGGGCTGACCTTGAGCAAACCCGCTGCCGGGCCCTTTGCCGCGCCTGCAGCGGGCCCGGCGCAGCAATTCGCGCCGGGCCCGCCCCTCCTCCACCGACGGTTCCCCTTTCCGCCTCCCATGCGCCATCTCTACCGCCTGGCGGCCTGGGCGACGCTCGCGCTGCTCGCCGGCGCCTGCGCTTCCTACCGCTATATCCCACCGCAGACGGCCGCCGGCCGCCAGTGCGTCACCACCTGCGACACCAACAAGCAGCTCTGCGCCGCCGGCAAGGAGCAGACCGCCGCCGTCAAGGCACAAGCCTGCGAGACGCGGCGTGCGACGCAGCTTTCGGCCTGCCTCGCGGTGGCGGGCAACGACAAGGCTGCGCGCGAACAGTGCGCGAAGAAGGTCGGCTACTGCTCGACCTACGCCGACACCAGCGCCTGCGACGAGGGTTATCGCAGCTGCTACGTCCAGTGCGGCGGCCAGGTAGTGCTGGAGGAGGACTGAGCTGGAGGAGGACTGAGCGGCACCGGGCACCGCGCATCGGGCCTCCGGCCGGCTGGCGATAGCGGCTAGGCGCGCTCGCCTGCGTGCCGCAGTCCCGCCAGCCAGGCCTGGATCAGCGCCGCCTCGCCGGCTTCGGCCTCGGCCACGCCGATGCCGGCGGGCGGGCGGGCCGCGTGCGCAGAGAGCACGCGCACCTCGCGCGGACTCAGGCCGAAGCGGCGGCGGAAGGCGCGGCTGAAGGCGCTTTCGCTGGAAAAGGCATAGCGGTAGGCCAGTTCTCCGATGGCCGGCGGATGCGCGTGCGGACGCGCCAGTTCGTCGAAGCAGTGATCCAGGCGACGGCCCTGGATGTAGGCGTGCACGCCACCATCGTCGTCGAACAGGCGGTACAGCGTGGCACGCGACAAGCGGAAGGTGCGCGCGATCTGCGCGGCCGACAGCGTCTCGGCGCACAGGTGCGCGTCGACATAACCCTGCACCAGGCGGCGCATGCTGCGGCGCGCCGCGGTCTGCGCCGGCAGCATGCCGTCATCGAGTGCGGCCGCGCCACCTTCGAGCAGCACCAGCGCTGCGCGCACGCCGGCCGCCATTTCCTCCGGCGTCAGGTCGGCGCCGTGTTCCAGCAGCTCGGCCAGATGCGAACCCAGCAGGCGCGTGGCGGCGCGCGCCGGCTCGAGTACGGCGCCATGCAGGTCGCGGCGCCGCAAGGACAGCGGCAGGTGGTCGCGCGGCACCACCAGGGTCAGGTTGGAGAAGGCGCCCGCGCGCGAATCGAGCGCGCGGCCCAGGTCCAGCACGCTGACCGAGCCGGTCGCTGCATGAACCTGGCGTCCGCCGTAGTCCCCCTCGACCGCCCCGGCGAGATAGCACTGGATCAGGATGTGGTCGACCTGGCTGCGGCGGATATCGCCGGCGCCACGCCGGAACGCGTGCGCCACCGACGCGCTGCAGCGCGAGATCAGGCTGTCGCCCAGGTGCACCGCGTCCAGTTCGCCGCGGAAGGCCGCGGCATCGCCGTCAACCTCGATCGTGAACAGCGGTGCCAGCGCCATGCGCCAGGAAGCGGTGGCCTGCGGGTCGGCGCCACCGTCCAGCCGCACCCGCAGCCGCGGCACCGGTGCGCGCGCGGCGGCGTCCGCCAGCGGGGTGCCGGTGCGGGCGGATGCGGAGCGGGAGGCGGATGCGGCAGCGGACAAGAAGGTCTCGGTGATCGGTGATCGGAACAGCGCGCGCGCAGTTCATGGAACCGAGCACGGATGCGCGGGGAAAAGTGCAGATAGGATCATAGCGAATGCCCCTCGCCATGGGAATGGCCGGCACCGTGAGCGGCCCGGCCGTCTTGCCGGATTCCGCCTCCGCCTCAGCCGCCTCAGCCGCCTCAGCCGCCTCAGCCGCCTCAGCCGCCTCAGCCGCCTCAGCCGCCTCAGCCGCCTCAGCCGCGATCAGGCGACGGGCACGGAGCCGGCCGTGCCGGCACCCGGCTCGTCTTCCACCGCGATGCCATCGCGCCCCGCGTCCTTGGCGCGGTACAGCTGCCGGTCAGCCCGCTTCATCAGGTCTTCCAGCCAGGCCGCCTCGCCCGCGGCGGCGAAGGCCAGGCCGAAGCTCGCGCGGATGGCGATACCCTCGCCATTGTCCGCCTGCATGCCGGCATGGCCCAGCCGCTCGCGCAGCGCCTGGGCCTGGGCCACCGCCTCGCGGCGGCCGGGTACGAAGGCCAGCACCGCGAACTCCTCGCCGCCGACGCGCGCGACGATCTCGTCCGCCTGCCAGACCTCGCGGCAGAGACGGGCGATGCGCACCAGCACGCGGTCACCGGCGGCGTGGCCGTAGGTGTCGTTGATGCGCTTGAAATAGTCGACATCGAACAAGGTCAGTGCCAGCATGCGGCCGGCCCGACCCGCCTGCGCGCAGGCCGGTGCCGCCTGGCGCTCGAAAGCGCCGCGGTTGAGCAGGCCGGTCAGCGCATCGCGCTCCGCCTGCACGGTCAGTTCCTCGATCAGGCGGTGGCGCTCCTGCTCCAGCCGGGCCCGCTCGCTGCTGTGCTCCTGCAGCACCTGCACCGCCTCGAACAGTTCGCGGATCTCACCGCTGTAGTGCTGCGCCGGCGCCACCGCGGTGAACTGGCCGGCGGCGATGGCACGGATGTCGCGCGTGGCTTCGGCGAAGGGCTGCACCACCTGGCGGCGGAACAGCCGGGCACTGAGGAAAAAGGTGGCGATCACGGCCGAGAGCGCGGCACCGATGGCGGCCAGCCACGCCAGGCGGGTGTCGCGCCAGCGCTGCACCTGGGCCTGCGCCAGGTCCAGGATCTCATCGCGGAAGGCAACGATGGAGGCCATCAGCGGCACGTAGTGCTGCGTAAGTTCGGCCGTGGTCACGCCGGTGCCCGCCGGCGCGCTCGCGAGCACGCGCAGTTGCTCGATATAGGCCAGGCCCTCGTCGAAGTACTGGCTTTCCATGCGCTGGAAGGTGCCGTGCGCCAAGGCGGGATCGTTGAGCACGCGCGGCTGCAGCAGGCCGCGCAACTGGTCGATGGTGCCGCGCGTGCGTTCGATCGCGTACTGCTCGGCCTCCCCCAGCGGCCGGTGCGCGGCCAGGGCCGGCGCCAGCTGCGAGCCCAGCAGCCCGGCCTGCTCGCGCAGCACCGCGGCCAGACGCGCCGCCAGCAGGCGGCCCAGGATCCCGGGCGCCCCCTCGTCGACGCTGGCGGCGGCGGCGTCGGCGATCGAGACAAAGCGCGGGATCACCCGGACCATGCCATCGATCGCGTGATACAGCGAAGCGCTGGAACGCCGCGCGCGCGGCTGCCGCAGCAGGCTGTCGATGGTGGCGCGCGCCCTGACGAGGTCGGCCTGCGCGACCAGCACCGCGGCCCGCTCGGCACGGCACGGGGTGCAATCGGCCGCTGCCAGTTCACCCAGCAGGTCCGCGATGCGGGCATCGCTCTCGCCACGGAATGCCTGCAGCGTGGCCAGGCGCGCGCTCGGGATCGGCAGGTCTTCGCCGAGCGCGGCGTTGCCCGGACCGCGCTCGGCGGACACCTTCTCCATGGCGAGCAGCACGGCGCGGAAGATGCGCAGGTTCGCCAGCGCCCGCTCGGCGTCGGCGTAGGCGGCCCATTGATGGAGGAACAGCCAGCCGGACCCGGCCAGCAGGATGCCGGCCAGGGCGCCCGTGACGAGGCCGAAGCGGCGCTCCAGCGAGGAGGCGCGCAGGGCGGCGCCGAGCCTGCGCTTCAGCATATCGAGGGCAAACGGGCGCCGCCGGCCGCGGCCGGCGGGATACGGGCGGCGCAGGCGTGGCGACGGCGGCCACGCCCGTCTGGGTGGCGGTGCCGCCACCCGGCCCGCCACGCAGGCGCGCCCTGTCTGATACGGCGATGGGTTCTTGACATAGTGGGCGGGTAATCTCCGCGTTCGGCAATCGGCCGGGCCGTGACCGCCCGGCGCCGCCAGGCAGGCAGCCGGCCGTCGCGCGGTACCCGGATGCGGGCGGGACCAGCCCGCCCGCTCCGGCAGTGCGGACCCGGCCAGGCCGCACGCGAGCCTACTCCAGGAAGCGGATTTGACAGCACCCCACACTGGAATGGACTCTGCATGGTACCGGGCAGGCGTCCCCGTTTTACGGCACCGTCCCCGACAAATTGAGCGCCCGCCGCGCAAGCCCGGCGGGGCCGCCGGAGGGGCCGGACAGGTTGTGACGGCCGGTGCGCACCGAGGCTCTTGTGCGCATGCCTGGCCCTGGCCTCGGTCATCGGCAGACAGTGAAGGGCGGGTGGATTATTATCATCAGATGTAAATGGACATCAACCATGCGCAGGGAAGCGAAAGCAAGTGATATCGAACTAGGGCAGCCGTTGAAATCCGCGCTGCTCGACGAGTTGGGATTTCCGATTGCGGACCAGGGAACGGTCTTCCACAACCAGGAAGAACTGGCCCTCGCCATGTATGGCGGCCGCTGTTTCTGGGCGGACGATATGGAGCCCCTCGGCCCGGACGAACCGGCATCCCCGCTGGGCGACCGCTATGGCCTGGTGGTCGGCACCCTGCTGCACGTAAAGCGTCCCGGCGATGCCAGCCGGGCCGCCGCCAGCCGCCTGATCGGCTTCACCGAGAACGCGGCCTTCATCGCCTGGCCGAAGCTGGAGGGCCGCAACGCGGACGCACTCGACGGCGAGACGGTACTGCTGCGCGGCTTCACCGGCACCAGCATCCACAGCTTCTCGGCCCGCGTCAAAGCCAGCTCGGGCGCGCCGTTCCCCTACTGGATGCTCGACGAGATCAAGCACATCGACGCGCGCGAGATGCGCGGCAGCATCCGCGTGCCGGTGCGTATCGCCGGCACCTTGTCGATGGCCGACGGCAGCGCCGCGCCGGAGACGGTGCTCATTACCGACCTGAGCCTCGGCGGCGCCTCGCTGATGGCCGCCAGCGCCGCCCTGACCGCGCCGGGCAAGCCGGTGCAGCTCGCCTTCACGCTGCGCGCGGCCGGCCGCAACACGCGCTTCGTGCTCGACGCCCTGACCCGCGACGAATCCAACACCGACGAAAGCGGCCCCTTCCACTGCGTCGGCGTCGCCTTCGATGCCTACGACGAACGCGAGGCCCTGCTGCTGCGCTCCTTCATTCACGAGCAACTGCTGGAAAGCGCGACCCTGCGCACCAAGGGCTGAGCGGCGGCGGCGCGGCCGCTGCCACTGCCACTGCGGCCGCCCCGGCCTTCTCCTCTCTCTGCTGCCTCCGGCCTATACTGGAATCCTCGTTTCACCCTGGGGGAAACCATGGAATACACGCCTGGCATCAGCCAGCTCGCCGGCCTGCTGGCCGACCCCGGCCGCGCCGCCATGCTGTGGGCGCTGATGGACGGCAGCGCGCGCCCGGCCGGCGAACTGGCACTGATCGCGGGCCTCTCCGCCTCGTCGGCCAGCGGCCATCTGGCGCGCCTGGCCGAGGGCGGGCTGGTGGCGATGCAGGCACGCGGGCGCAGCCGCTTCTACCGGCTCGCCGCGCCCGAGATCGGGGTCGCGATCGAGGCGCTGGCGACGGCCTCGCTGGCCAGTCCGCCGCCGCGCCTGCGCGCGCTGCCGGCGTCGCGCGGCGCGCCCGCCGCGCTGCGCCAGGCACGCACCTGCTACGACCATA
>JABLTH010017026.1_pt1 | contig 11261 bp, 7 predicted proteins | sample 7875711 | NCBI WGS metagenome assembly JABLTH01 (sample SAMN14941262, study PRJNA633318) | bioreactor metagenome | isolation source: bioreactor | place: China | collected 2019-03-05 | reverse complement strand
TGGATAACGTTTACCACTCATACTGCACCTTTCTTTTGTTGCCATTATTACGGCTTAAAGGTGTCTAGTAAATTGGTGGCGATTCAGTATGCAATTTTGTCGAAAATAGCAAAGATTGAAAGGAACGACATTTTTAGTCTTTCAACCCATAATCTGTAATACCTGTAATCAAGAGCGTCATACAGTTTTACACATCTATCTGAAAAATGTAGCGGTTTATCTTTTTCTTGTATTGCTTCGAAAATTAAAAACCTTGCAGAAACGTACTCTTGCTTGAGCTGATTGAAAATAGCATATGGGGCAGGTAAATAAACATCCTCTTCCAAGATGTCTTGAACCATATTGGGCAAGGTTAGAGTATCTTCTAATGAGGTCCAGTCTCTAGAAACGTCATTCAAGAAATCAAGATAGAGTTGATTCTCAACGCACCACTTTCTATATGTTTTTTCTTTCTTGGTACGCCCTTTACGATAGGCTGGCAGGGGAATTTCAACTTTGTTCCAATCCCAGTCTCCAAAGGTGTTTATGTGGTCTGCTAAAGCAGACATCTCTTTTCTCGCCTGTTTCTCTACACCAATTTCCAAAGCTGATTTGAGCAATTTATAGCTTTCTTGGAGAAATATGGCTTGAACGTAACCTTTGCTGGCATATCTTGCATATTCGAACATTGTTGAAGCTTTATTTCCCATTGCCATTGGGAAATATGGATAGCTTATTAATGTTTGATCCCAAAGCTGAATGGCTTCTACGAATCTGCCAATATTGTTTAAAGCATTTGCAAGATTGGTGGTTATCCGAGATTTGAGGTCTGTTCGAATTTCTTCATCAGTAAGTTCGCCTAAGTCAGAAAGCGCTAATCTTAAATGTAGAATTTCCTTTTCTCGGTGGTGTTGATCGCCTAACCAGTTTTGTTTTTGTTTTACAGATCGTCTTATCCCGGAGTGGGCATTGGCGATAAAGTAGTTTAGGGTAGCGCATTCCACTGGAGAGAGAGGCTTTAGATTAATTTTGCCAATCTCATCAAGTGTTTCGTTGAGAGTCTCGTGATCATTTCTATCACAAGCTAAATCAATTTTAGATGCTAACTTTCTAATGTCACTCATATCACTCTCAACGTTAAATTAGGGCTGCCTATTTGAAATACTCCATAAGCAGTTTTATCAGATGAGAAAAAACTAAAAGAAGAAATCCAAATGCATAGATTGGTCCCTTCGATGCCTTAGCCAAACCATAGCAGAATGGGAATCGCAAGAATATATTGATGAGGCTGAGATGGTTTTTTAAGAGTCCCCAAAATTACCAAATAACTTTAGAACATGTTTATCTTAATCCGCACTTTTCTGTTCTGGTAGATAAGCATCAGAAATCAGAAACAGCGCTGAAAATAATTGAAGCAGAGTAATACAAGTATTGACTATTGGGAGTGACATCTTGATGTGATTTAGTAATGTTCGGATATTAGTTATGAAATGCCAAAATAATCCTAAGTCGAGTTTTTCCCTGAATGTTTAGACCGTTTGAAGATAATTTGCATTGACTATGATTTATTATTAAAAAATGGCTATTTTTTGTCCATAGCTTAAATAAAAAATTAATAACAAAATAAGAGAGAGATATGTATCTAAAGCACATTCGAGCCAATAATTTTCGAGCATTTGGAGATGGTAAAAAGGCTCCTGCACTGGATTGGGCTTTAAGGCCTGGTCTTAATATTTTGGTGGGTGAAAACGATGCTGGCAAAACAGCAATAGTCGATGCTATAAGGCAAATACTTCTTACTACCAGTTACGAAAACATCCGGCTCTATGAACATGATTTTCATATACATGGAACAGAACGTGCGACTAGCCTTTGGATTGAGGCTACTTTATGTGATCTATCGAGCGAACAACAAGCTAGTGTTCTTGAATGGTTAACTCATGAGAGCGATGGATCTTGTTCACTAATTATCCACCTCAGTGCAAGGTGGATTCCTCCACAGCCAAACAAACGCGCGCGAGTTGAGTTTTCTGTACGTGCAGGGAAAGAGGGAATTGGCCAAGAAATAGGCAGCACAGTTCGTGAGCTAATCCGTGCAACCTATCTGCGACCATTAAGGGATGCTGAAGCGGAGCTGCGCCCCGGCAGACAATCTCGCTTGTCGCAAATACTTGCAGCACACAAAAATATTGATGGGCAGGAAGTCAACGACTTCCAAACAGCCAATCCTAATGACGTCCCAAAGAATATTGTAGGTTTAATGGCATTTTCTCAGCACCATATTGGTGAGCATACAGTGATCAAAAGCGTTGAACAGGACATCAACCAAAACTATTTAGAAGAGTTTTCATTTGAGAGTGAAAAGTTGCAGTCTCGGATTCGTATCACTCCAGATTTATCACTGACACCAATCTTGGAAAAATTTGAATTAGCTTTGTTGCCAGGAGGTGATGTAGATCCAAATGCCAGATGTGCTCGCGGGTTGGGATATAACAATGCGTTATTCATGGCAACTGAACTAGTTTTACTGAGAGAAGGTGATGATCTTGCGCTGTTATTAATTGAAGAGCCTGAAGCTCATTTGCACCCGCAATTGCAATATAGAGTAATGGACTTGCTTGAAAATCACTCTAAAACCAAAGAAACTGATGAAAGACAAGTACAAGTAGTGATGACTACTCACAGCCCATCATTAGTTTCCCATACAGACATAGAGAACATGACCTTAGTGCATAAGGCTCAGACCTTCCCGTTATCCGCTGGCAATACTAAACTGAAAAAAACTGACTACTCATTCTTACGTAGATTTATAGAAGCGACGAAAGCCAATCTCTTCTTTGCAAGAGGGGTCATGATGGTGGAAGGTCCGGCTGAAGCTATCCTACTTCCAACCTTAGCAGAAGTCTGTGATCGCTCATTGTCCAAACATGGTGTTTCACTGGTAAATGTAGGTCATACGGGGCTTTTTCACTATGCTCGAATTTTGCAGGTTGAAGGTGCTGGACCAGAGCTAAAAATTCCTGTGGTCTGCTTAACTGATCGAGATATTGTTCCTGAATCGGCTAAAACATTTGTTTCTGCCCCCGGGGAAGGAAAGAAACGTTTCACTTCTGATTATAACGAAGAAGAGCTTGCAAAGTTTTTACTAGACAAGAGTAATCGGGCGCAGGGAGGCAGCACTATCGTGTGTATTTCCGACAAATGGACGCTTGAATATGATCTCGCTTATTTTGGGTGCGCAAAACTCATGTATTACGCCATCCAGCTCGGAAGGAAAGCTAAAACTAAAGGTGAAAGGTTAGAGGATGCTGATGAAACTAAAGCCAAGGAAGCAGCAAAAGAATCTTGGGAGGAATTAGAAACCAAAGGTTTGACTGAGGAGGAGTTGGCAAATCAAATCTTCAAGCCTCTGTACAATAAAGAAGCTTCGAAGGCAATCGTAGCCCAATATGCTGCAGAGCTTTTGTTGTCTGGTGAGTTTGGTTCTGGTGATGAACTTTTCAATCGCCTTCCGCCGTATCTAAAAAAGGCATTCATACATCTAACCGGGGATAAAAGTAAACCAGCAACAAAAACCGAGACAACGGCGGTGAATTAAATTATGTCAGTTATTGATTTAAACACTGCTGATCTTTTGTGGTTAAAGGAAGTCAGTCCAGATTTGGACTTTAGCGATACTGAGAGACAAGAAGCTATTCTAGAAACAACTTCACGGGACTTCAATGCCGTCCCAGGAAGTGGTAAAACATCACTGCTTGCAGCAAAACTTTTACTAATTGCAAGAAAATGGAATCAGCAGAAGAAGGGGCTCTGCGTACTCAGTCATACAAACGTTGCTCGAGAAGAAATCACTAGGCGTTTAAAATTAAATGCCGACGGCCAAAAACTTTTAACCTACCCACATTATATCGGGACGATTCACGGCTTTGTGAACCAATATATAGCTTTACCGGCACTCCGAAGTGCGGGCATCAAAGTTGAGATTATTGATGACGATGCATTTGCAAAAAAAGCGCAGAAACTTCTTCAGCAATACAAATTTAAGACACTACGGGGTTGGCTAAAATACCAGGAAAATGCAGACGAATTAATCAATACACTCTACTTTAAAGGTAGTGAATTGGAAATATCGACCGAAAGTGGAACTCTGACCAACGCTACCACTCCATCTGGGAAACAAGTACGAGAACTGAAATATTCACTTTTAGACGCAGGAATCTTTCGGCACCGAGATATGTTTGCCTTTGCTGAGAGCGCTTTAAAAAGTAACCCGAATCTTCTGGACGTAATTTTCCGACGTTTTCCACTAGTATTTATTGATGAGATGCAAGATACCTCCTGGGCACAGGAAAGTATTCTAAATAGCATCTTTGAAAACAAATCCACTGTTCAACGATTTGGAGATATTGATCAGAAAATCCTCACGGACGATGAAGGCATTGTTAATTGCACATTCCCCCGGGCAGGTCATAAAGTAATTAGTACTAGTAAACGATTTGGCAACAAAATTGCTGAAGCAGTAGCCAGTGTTCGCTTATCCCAGCTTCCTGTGATTGGAGAAGCAAATCAAGAAATGCCGCCAGTATTATTGCTATATAAGACTGCTGACGTTGAGAAAGTGCTAACCAAATTTGGTCAGTTAGTAATTGATCGTTTTACTGACCTAGAGTTGGAGAAAAAATCAGTCCGTGGCATGTGCACGCGTAAAGTCGGAAGTGGAGACGTGGTTCCTGGACGACACTTAGGTGATTACTGGCCCGCGTTTGCGCAAACTCAGACGGGTGCAACTAATTCAAATGATAATTTCTGGCAGGCTCTCTTGCCCCCACCTAACCACAATAATGAATCTATTCTTTTCGGAAGGGTAGCTCAAGTTCGACGCGCAATATTGCTAATCATGCGGGAAGCCGGCTCTCCAATCGTTGAGAGCATCAGAGATAGTAATGCTTTAATAAAGGCAGTCACTGAGCAAACTGGAACTGCATTACCCATACATCTATTAGTTCAAGATCTCATACTAAAACCTGATTTATATGCCACTCCTGCAGCTCGCGATGTTTTGATAGATTACATTTATACGCGTTTAAAATCTTATCTTCCAACGGGAACTCTGCTTCAATCCTTCAAAAATCTGTCCACATTTGATCAGGCCTTTTTCTTGTTAAACCCAGCACAACTTCCAAATCTTTGTGCAGTTTCTCATTTGGGTCGAGATATAAATTACACAATAGGGACAGTGGCAAGCATGAAGGGTGAAACCCACATTGCCTCGTTAGTAATGGAATCTTATGGTGGTAATAGTAAGAAGTTTGATTTGGAAATGGCACTTCCATATGTTGCAGGGATTAAGAAAAATCCAGCTAGCCTTAGTAAATTGCAGCGAGGTCAACTCAGGAATTTGTATGTTGCAATGTCTCGCCCAACACACTTTCTCTGTCTTGCAGTGAATGAGACACGTATAGCCCCACAAACCTTGAGTGCTTTAATTGAAAAAGGGTGGGTAGTAGAGCAATAAGCCGACAGGATGGTTTAACAAAATCACTATGACTTCAACAACAACGTGAGGTAAGAAGCTTTATGCGATGCTCAATAACCTCACTATTGGCTATTTATGAATATCAAGTTCACGCTTAACTTTTTGCTAACGAGCGATGGGCAGAATTACCAAACTGAGGGTCACCGGTAGCTGTTTTTGTGGGTATTCTGCAGAATCTACAAGCCGGTTAATTCGCTTCTGAATTCACCTTCAATGCCACGAGCGTGTAGGAGTTGTTGTTTTTAAAACCCTCATTGAGGGCTTTATTATTCTCTAAAATGTTATAACTCACAGAAAGTCACGGGTTTATCGAGGGAGCTGATTTAACCTAGTTTCGACTTTGTGTTTAACCACAAGTCTTAGACAGAGAAAGGATACGAAATTGGGTCATGGTATTGGTATCCAATAACTTCGAAATCATCTACTGTTACCCATGTTTCAAGGTCTTCTAAAGTTTTTATATTTGGATTTATTTTTAGTGTTGGGGAGTCAAATGGTTCACGTTTTAATTGTACATTTTGCATTAGATCTAATTGATCTTCATATATGTGTGCATTAACGATTTTATGATAGGCCTTACCGGGCTTGTGGCCAGTGATTTGAGCCATAATTGCTAAGAAAAAATATACCTGAACCATGTTGAAATTCAGTCCTAATGGAACATCGCAGCTTCTTTGAGTGCTATTGAGGTACAGTGTGTCTCCAAGTAACGAGAAGTGATGACTATACATACATGGGCGCAAACAACCCATATGAAAAGCTCCTGGATGATAAAAAGTATAGATTTCACCGCGATCATCTAAACCAGCTCTTAAGTCGTTGTATATCTTTCTAAGGAGGTCTATGCTACCGCCGTCTGGTTTAGGGAAATTCCGTCCTATTTTTCCGTAAATAAATCCACAATCATCCTCTCCTTTTCTGAAAGGTGAGGAAAGCCAAGCACTATTCTCATTAGCGTTTGCATCCCATGTTTTCGTACCGATGGCTCTAAACTGCGCAGCATTGTCATAGCCGCGAATATAGCCGAGCATTTCAGCAATTGCGGATTTGTAATAGCTTTTTCGAGTGGTTATTAAAGGAAACTTTCCTTCATCAACGTCATAAGTTAAGTCCGCATTAATTAATGTAAGGCATCTTTTGCCTGTACGTTCATTTTGCACCCAAACCCCATTGTCAATAATATTTTTTGCCAAGTCTAAATATTGCTTCATTTGAAAACCTTAAGGGGAAGTTGCTGATTTAAATTAAGAGGCCTATCGCCAGGTTGATCATTATACCAACTCTGGAATTCTCAACATTTACGGCAGAAATTATAGAATCATTATTTCAAATTTGAATAGGAATTATAAGAGTCTATGTTTTGTACAATTTTTATATATTTTGTACAATGATAGTCTGATGAGTTGGTATTGATATGTGTATGTAATGAACACATTCATGGTGGTTAGAATTTCCTAGGCGTGCCGTTTAACATTGCCTCATATGCTTTGTTGACCATGATGGTCGCGCAGGTGTGTGATTTGCAGCTGGGGGATTTTGTGCATACGCTGGGCGATGCCCACATCTATAGCAACCATATGGAGCAAGTCAAAGAGCAGCTTGCACGCACACCACGTGCCTTGCCTAACATGCGGATTAACCCGGCAGTTAACGATATTTTTGCCTTTAAGTTTGAAGATTTCACACTGGAAAACTACGATCCTTATCCTGCTATTAAGGCGCCAGTTGCGGTCTAAAGAGGCTGGTGAAGGGCGTGAAATGGTTGATTTAAACCATTTTGTTAATAAGGTGTAATATTTGCAAAACCCCTGTTTGTTTTTGATATCCTTTGCATCGTTGTGAATGTGTCAAGATGCGTCCCTAGCGCAGTCTTGCACGATGAGTTCATGACTTAATCTTAGGAGATCATTATGCAAATCAAAGCGTCATTCATCATTGCCGCTGTATGCGGTGTATTGTCAGCGCCAGCATTCGCTGACCATGAAACTATCAAACCAAAAGCCTACGACAGCCTGGGTAAGTGCGTAAAAGCGGCCTTGTCTGTGCATGATGGCAAAATTGTAAAAGTCGAAGCCAAATCTGAGCGCAAGCAATTGGTATACGAGTTTGATGTGCAGTCCAAAGACGGCACTGCTTGGGATATCGAGTGTAGCGCCAAAACAGGTAAAGTCACAGAAGTAGAGCAAGAAGTGACCGCGGATGACGAGAAATTCAAAGCCTTGGCTAAAGTTTCAGAAGCCGATGCCAAAGCCACAGCTCTGGCGGCGCATGCCGGTAAAGTGGTTGAAGTGGAGTATGAGCTTGAACCAGATGGCAAAGCCTCTTACGAATTTGATATCCTCGAAGCAGACAACGAAGAAGTCAAAGTTGAAGTTGATGCGACAACCGGTAAGATTGTGGAAACCAGCTACGAAGTGTACCAAATCGGTCAAGAGTAATTGGGTTGTGTCTGTCTCTCCGTGAGGCAGATCCAGTCTCAAAGGCAGAATAAAAAAGGCAGCGCAATTGCGTTGCCTTTTTTATTCTGACTGAGATCAATATGCAAGTTTGGGAGTGTCTACCCCGATACCGGCGGATATGCAGTCTGCTGGTATCGGTCCTAGTGATAGCTCACTCCCGGCTTGAACTTAGCATTTCTCATGCCAACTCTATAAATTCAATTTAACTCAATGTTTTAAAAATCTATTTTTAAAGTAAATAGGATTTTTTCCCGAAAATTTGGTGGTTATTAATAGCCGATTTTCGCCTTTGTTTGGTTCCTTTCAACCAATTTGGTGCGTGGCTGATTGCTAAGTGAGCGTATTTGTTTAAGCCATGGTGCGATGTATTGTGGTCACCAGTTTTTTATACTCACCGCGTTTAATCAGGTCACTTTGCGCCAGCATATTCAAGAGCAACGGAGATTGTGAATGGGCGTCCATTTCATTCAAGAACTTGTCTGTGAATCCCAGATTGCTCGCCACATAGCAAATGTTGAACATCTCGCAAAAGGTACCATACAGGCTGCCGAGTAGCAGGCTGCGTGCGTACTTTGCTGCCAGTGGCGGTTGATGCTCAAGGCCCAGGGGGAGGCGGCTACGCTGGTCATCAATGAGCAGCAGGCCATAATCGGACAATTTTTGTGCAATCAGGGTGTGTTCGGCTTCCAGGTGGTCTGGTGACACAATCTTGCTGCTGTCACACCACACTGCGGATACCGGAAAATTGATGCAGTATTTTTCAACCTGATCAATAAACTGCTGAGTCTGCTTACATGCCATTTCAGGCAGTTTCATGAATGGAATACCGTGCTTTTTCAACGCGCGCTCCAACCATGTCCCGACTTCGGCATCAATCAATACATAACCATGGGCTGCATCCAGATTGCAGAGGATCGCCTGTTGCAGGCCATGCCGCGCGCCACAGGCAATATGTTCCGGCGGCACCAGATAGCGCCGTTCATGTGCCAGCAAATTTGCCAGCAAATGCTTGAGATGATGCAAGCCCGTGACATCGTAATCTGCTTGCCGCAATTTGTGCAGATGCAACGCTGCCCGGCGCAGATGATGAATACTACTTTTTTGGATCAGGCTTTCTATGTTGCTGGTTTCGGTGAGTGGTGCGGGAGATGACTGGCTCTGGCCCGCCATCACTTTGTCTGCTGAGCCGGCCCGTTTGGTGGTCTCGGCCACAAAAGTGCCGCGCTTGGGTTGAGTGTAGATCAGTCCTTGTGCAGAAAGCTCTTCGTATACGCGTGAAACCGTTTTTCGGTTGATCCCCAGGCGTTGCGCAATATCGCGTGAGCTGGGCAAGGGACTACCGCCTAACCAGTCACCTGCTTCTATCATAGACCTGAAGTGATCTATGAGTTGCTGATGTATGGAGGAAGGGGAATCTTTATCTAATACCAGTGAGTAATACCAGGGTCTCAGCACGTCTGCGTTTGCCTTATGTTCAAGAAAAGGGTGCCTGCACATCACATTGGGCACGCTTACCTGAAGGGCACACTAGGACATGGCCTTCCGTTACCAGATGATACAAAAAAAAAGCAATTCAATAAAGTTTTTGGAAAAATTCCCGCTCTGGCCCATGAATAAAACCTTAAACTGGCTGGCTGTCATGGGCGGTTATTTATATTACAGTTACAAGCGCTTAATAAAGTGACATATATCCGTTACAGGATGTTTCAGCTCTGGAAATCCTAGTGCCAGTGGCAACTTAAGCACCGCGCAATTGATGTTAACAATTGCTACCTTGTGATTATCTCGGAGATATAACTATCATGAAAATCAAAACTGCTTTTGGTATTGCTGCCAGCGTTGCGCTTGCCATGCCAATGCTCGCATTCGCTGCTGCTGATCAAGAAGCTGCGATGAAAGATCCCAACAACTGGGCACATCCACGTGGTCAACATAATAACCAAGGCTACAGCGCTTTGGCACAAATCAACAAGGGCAACGTTAAAAACCTGAAAATGGCGTGGACATTCGCGACTGGTGTAAACCGTGGTCACGAAGGCTCTCCAGTCGTTGTTGGCAACATGATGTATATCGTGACTGCTTTCCCAAACAACGTGTACGCACTTGACCTGAACGACAACCAGAAAATCGTTTGGACCTATTTTCCTAAACAAGACCCAAGCGTACAAGCAGTATTGTGCTGTGACAACGTGACGCGTGGTCTGGGTTTTGGTGACGGTAAAATCTTCTTGCAACAAAACGACGGCATGCTGGTTGCTTTGGATGCAAAAACCGGTGCTAAAGTTTGGGATGTTAAAAACACTGATCCAAAAGTCGGTGCAACTAACACCAACGCACCACATGTGATCAAAGACAAAGTACTGACCGGTTGCTCAGGTGCTGAGTTCGGCGTACGTTGCTTTATCGCTGCATACAACCTGAAAGACGGTTCTCTGGCATGGAAAGCCTATTCTACAGGTCCTGACGCTGAAACACTGCACGACGCTAACACTAACAAAGACAACCCGCTTTACAACGCACTGTCTGTTTATCAAGACGTGAATGGTGGTAACAAAGAAGGCGGTTCTTTCAAGCGCTTGTCAGCTGACCAAATCAAAGGTGGCGAAAAAGAGTTGGGTACTCGTACCTGGTTGAAACCACAAGCGATTAAAGACGGCTGGCAACATGGTGGTGGTTCCGTATGGGGCTGGTGGCCATATGATGCACGTACAAACTTGGTTTACTACGGTGCGGGTAACCCATCCGTTTGGAACCCAGATGTACGTCCAGGCGACAACAAATGGTCTATGACTGTGACTGCACGTGATCTGGATACTGGTGTTGCTAAATGGGCAATGCAAATGACACCACACGATGAGTGGGACTACGACGGTGTGAACGAAGTGATCCTGTTTGACAAAGGTGGCAAAACATACGCATGGCACCATGACCGTAACGGTTTTGCTTACACCTGGAACGCACTGACCGGTACTTTAATTGCCGCTGAAAAAGTACACCCATTCGTTAACTGGGCAAATGATGTAGACCTGAAAACAGGTGTGCCAAGCAAAGATGGCCGTTACTCAACACACCAGGACTATAATGCTAAGGGTATCTGCCCAGCAGCTTTGGGAACTAAAGACCAACAGCCAGCAGCCTACTCACCAAAAACCGGTTTGATGTACTCTCCACTGAACCACGTATGTATGACATACGAGCCCGTTGAGTCCAAATACGTTGCTGGTCAACCATGGGTTGGTGCGACACTGACCATGTTTGCTGGTCCAGACGGCGTGATGGGTGGTTTC
>JABLTH010008251.1_pt1 | contig 11270 bp, 8 predicted proteins | sample 7875711 | NCBI WGS metagenome assembly JABLTH01 (sample SAMN14941262, study PRJNA633318) | bioreactor metagenome | isolation source: bioreactor | place: China | collected 2019-03-05 | reverse complement strand
GATCGCCGAGCTGTGCGCCGGCGTCAACGGCCTGATGGAGACCACCGGCGTCATCTTCGACGACGTCGGGCGCGTGTTCGGCGCGCTCGCCGGCGGCGACCTCAGCCAGCGCATCACGCGCGAATACGCCGGCACCTTCGGCCAGGTGCGGCAGGACGCCAACGCCACCAGCGAGAAGCTCGCCGCCATCATCGAGGACGTGGGCCGCGTGTTCTCGGCCCTGGCCACCGGCGACCTGAGCCAGCGCATCACGCGCGAGGCGAGCGGCATCTTCGACCAGGTGAAGAGCGACGCCAACACGAGCTGCGACAAGCTGGCCTCCATCATCGACGAGGTGCGCGCCGCCGCCGAGCAGCTGACCGGCGCCGCCAACCAGGTGAGCGCCACCGCGCAGAGCCTGTCGCAGGCCGCCAGCGAGCAGGCCTCTTCCGTGGAGGAGACCACCGGCTCGATCGACACCATGTCGGCCAGCATCACGCAGAACAGCGACAACGCGCGCGTCACCGACAGCATGGCCACCAAGGCCAGCAAGGAAGCCGCCGACGGCGGCCAGGCGGTGATGCAGACGGTGGGCGCGATGAAGCAGATCGCGGCCAAGATCAGCATCGTCGACGACATCGCCTACCAGACCAACCTGCTGGCGCTGAACGCGGCCATCGAGGCGGCGCGCGCCGGCGAGCACGGCAAGGGCTTCGCGGTCGTCGCCGCCGAGGTGCGCAAGCTGGCCGAACGCAGCCAGGAAGCGGCCAAGGAGATCGGCGACCTCGCCACCGAAAGCGTGAGCACGGCCGAACGCGCCGGCAAGCTGCTGGGCGAGATCGTGCCTTCGATCCAGAAGACGAGCGAGCTGGTGCAGGAGATCGCCGCCGCGTCGGCCGAGCAGAGCCAGTCGGTCACGCAGATCGGCGGCGCGATGGGCCAGCTCAGCAAGGCGACGCAGCAGAACGCCAGCGCGTCCGAGGAGCTGGCGGCCACCTCCGAGGAACTCTCGGGCCAGGCCGAGCAGCTGCAGCAGTCGATCTCGTTCTTCGGCGGCGGCGGCGAGCACGATGCGCCGGTGCGCCACGAGCGCCGGGCGCCGAACACGCCGATGCGCGGCAGCGCCCGCCCCGGCACCGCGGCACCGCGCGAGAAGCGCGTCGCCAACGGCAATTTCCGCCCCTACTGAAAGAGGAGCCTCCGCGATGTCCAGCGACGACGCACGCGCCGGCACCCAGGTGCTGGGCTTCAGCCTCGGCACGGTGGCCTGCGCGCTGGAAATCCGAGGCGTGCGCGAGATCATCCAGGTCGGCCCGATGACGCCGGTGCCGCTGATGCCGGGCTTCGTGCGCGGCGTCATCAACCTGCGCGGCGCCGTGGTGCCGGTGGTGGACCTGAACGCCCGCTTCGGCCTCGCACCGGCGCGGGTGGGCAAGAAGAGCTGCATCGTCGTCTTCGACGCCGCGCTCGGTGGCGAGCGCACCGAGATCGGCCTGCTCGTCGACTCGGTGAGCGAGGTGGTCGAGATCGACGCCGCGGCCTGCGAGCCGCCGCCGGCCTTCGGCACCCCGATCGCGCGCGAGTTCATCCGCGGCGTGGCGAAGGTGCGCAACCGCTTCGTGCTCGTGCTCGAGCCCGAGCGCGCCTGCGACATCGGCGAACTGGCGGCGCTGTGCGAGGCCGCCGCCGAGCGGGTGGCGGCGTGACGGTGGTCCTGCACGACGCCAGCTTCCGGCGCATCAGCGCGCTGATGCACGCCGCCGTGGGCATGTCCTTCGGCGACCAGAAGAAGCCGCTCGTCGCCTCGCGCCTGGGGCCGCGCCTGGCGCGCCTGGGCCTGGCCGACTTCGAGGACTACATCGACCTCGTCGAGGCCGACGGCGGGGGCGGCGAGTTCCAGGTCGCGGTGGACCTGCTCACCACCAACGAGACCTACTTCTTCCGCGAGTCGGCGCACTTCGACCTGCTGCAGGACGAATGGGACCGCACGCGCCCGCGCACGCTGACGGTGTGGAGCGCCGCCTCCTCGTTCGGCGACGAGGCCTACACGGTGGCGATGCTGGCGCACGAGGCGCAGCTGGCCGGCCGCATCGGCGACGACTGGCGCGTGCTGGGCACCGACATCAGCGACCGCGTGCTGCGCACCGCGGTCGAGGCCACCTACCCGGCCGAGCGCCTGCGCGGCGTGGACCCCGAGCGCCTGCGCCGCCACTGCCTGCGCGGCGAGGGCGACGCCGAAGGCCTGGTGCAGATGAAGCCGCACCTGCGTTCGCGCGTGCGCTTCGGGCAGCTGAACCTGATGCAGCCGATCGAGCCGCTGGGCCCCTTCGACGCCGTGTTCCTGCGCAACGTGCTGATCTATTTCGACCACGAGACCAAGCGCGCGGTCGTCGACCGCGTGCTCGCCCAGCTGCGCCCCGGCGGCCTGTTCTTCCTGGGCACCGCCGAAGGCCGCGTGCCCTGCCGCACGCCGCTGCAGCCGCTGGCGCCGGGCGCGTTCCGCAAGGGCGAGTGAGATGCCGGCCTGCTACACCCTGCACCCGGGCGACGTGGCCTGCGGCGAGCGCGGCGACCGGCTGGAGACGCTGCTGGGCTCGTGCGTCGCCATCGTGCTGACCGACCCGCGGCGCACCGTGGGCGCCATGTGCCACGTGGTGCACGCCGGCGCCGCGCGCGACGCCGCCGACATGCACTTCGGCCAGGCCGCGCTGGCGGAGATGTACCGCCAGCTGGTGGCGCGCGGCATCACGCCGCGCCTGTGCGAAGCCTTCGTCTACGGCGGCGGCAACATGTTCCCGGCCCACGCCGGCAGCGGCCACGTGGGCGAGCGCAACGCGCGCTGGGCGCTCGAGGCGCTGCAGTCGCAGGGCGTGCGCGTGCGCGTGCACGACCTGGGCGGCACCGCCTACCGCAAGCTGGTCTGGACGGTCGGCCCGGGCGAGCCCGAGGTGCAGGCGGTGCCGATCCAGGAGACGGCGTGATGGCGATCCAGGTCTTCGTGGTCGACGATTCGGCCATCGTGCGGCAGACCCTGCAGCACCTGATCAAGGACGATCCCGAGATCGCGCTCGCCGGCAGCGCGCCCAACCCGCTGATCGCGGCGCCGCTGATCCGCCGCCAGCGCCCCGACGTGCTGCTGCTGGACGTGGAGATGCCGGGCATGGACGGCCTGACCTTCCTGCGCCAGCAGATGGAGGAGTCGCCGATCCCCACCGTGATCTGCTCGACCCTCACCGAGAAGGGCAGCCAGATGGCGGTGGACGCGCTCGCCGCCGGCGCGGTGGCGGTGGTGGCCAAGCCGCGCCTGGGGCTGCGCCAGTTCCTGGAGGAGTCGCGCCGCGAACTGCTGCAGACGCTGAAGATGGCGGCCCGCTCGCGCCCGCGCCGCGGCGCACCGGCGGCGGCGCCGCAGGTCAAGGCGGCGCGACCCCCGGCCGCCGGCCTGCACGCGCTGGCGGTCAACAAGCCGGTGCTGATCGGCGGCTCCACCGGCGGTACGGTGGCGATCGAGAACCTCCTGCTGGCGTTGCCGGCCGACGCGCCCGGCATCGCCGTCGTCCAGCACATGCCCGAGCGCTTCACCGCCATGTACGCCCAGCGCCTGGACAGCCTGGCGGCGATGAACGTGCGCGAGGCGCGCGACGGCGACCGCCTGCAGCGCGGGCTGGCGCTCATCGCCCCCGGCGGCCGCCACATGCAGCTGAAGAAGCACGGCGGCCAGTACTTCGTGGCGGTGGCCGACGGCCCGCCGGTGAACCGCCACAAGCCTTCGGTCGACGTGCTGTTCCGCTCCGCCGCCGAATGCGCCGGCGCCGACGCGCTGGCGCTCATGCTCACCGGCATGGGCGACGACGGCGCGCGCGGCATGAAGGTCATGCACGACCGCGGCGCGCGCACGCTGGCGCAGGACGAGGCCAGCTGCGTCGTCTTCGGCATGCCCAAGGAGGCGATCGCGCTCGGCGCCGTCGACGAAGTGCTGCCGCTGGACCAGATGGCGCGCGCGATCCTGGCTTTCGACGCGCGGGGCTAGGAAAGCGGGCAAATTCCCTGTCATCTCTGGTTCCACCGGGCAGAAACGGGCGGCAGAATCGCGTTCAATCACTCTGGACCGAAGAAAATGCAGCCCGCCACGCATTTCTCACTGACCCAGTGAACACGCAGCGCCAGTCCTACACCACCGTCGAGGTGGCCAAGCGCCTGGGCGTTTCGCTCCAGACCGTGCAGCGCTGGGTCGACGCCGGCCGCCTGCAGGCGTGGAAGACGATGGGCGGCCACCGCCGCATCGAGGCCGAGAGCGCCGAGCGGCTGTTCGCCCAGCAGCGCGAGGCCGCCACGCCCGAGTTGCGCGCGGTGCTGGTGGACCAGGACCCGCAGGCGCGCCAGGCGCTGATGCGCCAGGTGCTGGCGCTGCTGCCGGGCGCCCTGATCGAAAGCGCCGACAACGGTCTGCACGCGCTCACGCTGATCGGCCGTCTGCGCCCGGCGCTGGTGGTGACCGACGTGCACGTGCCGCAGCTGGACGGCTTCGCGATGATCCGCCACCTGTGCGAAGACCCGAAGGTGCGTCCGCGCGCCCTGGTGGCGGTGTCGGCACAGCCGCGCGAGCAGCTGGACCCGCTGGGGCAGCTGCCTTCGGCGGCGCGGTTCATCCGCAAGCCGCTGGACAGCGATCAGCTGGCCGCCGCGCTGGCGCCGCTGCGCCTGTAGAACAGGCTCAGATCCGCACCAGCACCGCGCTCAGGTGGCCGCCGATGCGGCCGCCCTGGCGCTGCGGCGGCGTGGCCGGCCAGCGCCAGCGTTCGGGCGGGAACAGCGCCCGCATGGCGTTGATGTCGCAGTGGTACGGCGGCCCTTCCACCAGCCCCTGCGCGGCGCCTTCGCGCGGCACCTGCTCGAACTGCGCGAACAGGCGCCCGCCCGGGCGCAGCCAGCGCTGCAGCTGGTCGACGTAGCGCAGCCACAGGTCGGGGTGCAGCGCGCACAGGCAGGTGCACTCGACCACCGCGCCGAAGGGCGCCGGCGCCTGCCATTGCAGCACGTCGGCCTGGTGCACCTGCGCCGACAGGCCGGCCTTCGCCAGCCGCTCGCGCGCGATGGCCACCGCCGCCGGCGCGTAGTCGAGGCCGGTCGCCGGCAGGCCGGCCGCGGCCAGCTGCGCGAGGTGGCGGCCGCTGCCCAGCCCGGGCACCAGCACCGGCGCGTCGGCCGCGGTCAGCGTGCCTTCGGCCAGCCAGGCCGCGAGGTCGGCGTCGGGCTGGCCGTCGTCCCAGGGCGTGTTGCCCTGCTGGTAGCGGTCCTGCCAGAAGGCGAGGTCGGGGCCCGGCATCAGCGGATCTTCCCGGCTTCGACTTCCATGCGCGCGACCAGCTCGTCGAGCTGGTCCACCACGGCCTGCACGGTGGCGCGCTGCGCAAGGTCGACGCCGGCCTTCTTCAGCTGCTCCATCGGGTGGTCGTTGCCGCCGCTCCTGAGCAGCGTGAGGTAGCGCTCGGTGGCCGCCTTCTTCTGCGCTTCGCTGCCGCTCGTCATGGCCTTGAACAGCTGCGCCGACGAGGCGAAGCAGGTGGCGTACTGGTACACGTAGTACGGCGTGTTGAAGAAGTGCGAGATGCGCGACCAGGTGGCGCCGTACATCTCGTCCACCGTCACGGCGTCGCCGTAGTAGCTCTTCATGGTGTCGCGGTACAGCTTCGAGAGCACGTCGTTGGTGATCGGCTGGCCCTGCTCCACCAGTCGGTGCGCCTGCAGTTCGAAGTCGGCGAACAGCACCTGCGTGTAGAAGGTGCCGACGATGGCGTCGGCCGCGTGCTGCAGCAGCACGAAGCGTTCCTTCGGGTCGGTGCTGCGGCGCAGCAGCTCTTCCAGCAGGAAGCGTTCGTTGGTGGTGCTGGCCACCTCGGCGACGAAGATCGTGTAGGACGAGTTGACGAAGGGCTGGTGCTCGTAGGAGAGCACGGTGTGCATCGCGTGGCCGGCCTCGTGCGCGAAGGTGAACGCCGAGTCCAGCGTGTCGTTGTAGTTCAGCAGCAGGTAGGGGCCGACGCCGTAGACGCCGGCGTTGTAGGCGCCGCTGCGCTTGCCTTCGTTCTCGTAGACGTCGATGCGGCCGCCGGCCACGAAGCGCCGGTAGCGCGAGACGTAGTCCTCGCCCAGCGGCGCCACCGAGGCCAGCGCCAGCTCGCGCGCCACCGGGTAGGGGTACTTTCGGTCGGTGCGGAACAGCGGCTGCGCGAAGTCGTACGGGTGGTAGCTCTCGAGCCCGAGCACCTTCTTGCGCAGCCGGGCGTAGCGCTGCAGCGGGGCGGTGCCGGCGCGCGCCGTGTCCACCAGCGTCTGCACCACGGCGGGCGGCACCGCGTGTTCGTCCAGCGCCGCTTCCAGCGTGGAATTGAAGTTGCGCGCGCGCGCCATGAACCAGTCGCGCTGCAGCACGCCTTCGTAGATGGCGGCGTAGGTGTGGCCGGTGGCCTGGTAGGTGCCCAGGTAGGCGGCCGCGGCCTTCGCGCGTTCGGCCTGGTTCGGGTTGCTCTCCAGCAGCGCCTGGTAGTTGCCGGGGCTGAGCGTGACCTCGCTGCCGTCGGCAAGCTTCAGCTTCGGGAACTTGATGTCCGAGGTGCTGAGCTCCGAGTAGACGCTGGACGGCGTGCGGTTGGCGCGCGCCGCCAGCGACAGCAGGTGCTCGCCCTTCTCGTCCAGCACGTGGGCCTGGCGGCGGTAGTTGTCCAGGATGCTGAAGCGGTAGGGCGCGAGCGCCGGCGTGGCGGCGATCCACTGCTCCATCGTCGCCTGCGGCACCGTCAGCAGCTCGGGCGTGAACCAGGCGGTGGCGGTGTCGAACTTCGCGAACGCCGCGCCCACGCGCTGGAAGCGGCCGGAGACGTTGGTGTCGCGGGTGTCCACGTCGCGCTGCAGCTGCGGATAGCGGTAGACGCGGTACTGCAGCTTGCCCACCTCGTCGTAGGCCTGGTAGGCCTTGAGCACGGCCTCGGGGCCGTTCTTCAGCGTGCCCTTCAGCTTCGCGAAGGCGTCGGTCTTCGCCTCCATGTCCTTCATGCCCGCTTCCCAGGCGTCCCAGCTCGGGTAGATGGCGCTGAAGTCCCAGCGGAACTCGGCCGGGATCTCGCCGCGGTTGCGGGTGGTGGGCTTGGCTTGGGTCTGGGCTTCGGCGGTGGCGGCGGTCATGGCGAGCAAGGCGGAGAGGATCGCTCCCGCGCAACGGGTGGTGGTCTTCACGTGGGGGTGGGCGTGACGGCTGGAAGGAAGCGGCAGTGTAGCCAGCCCTTCGAAACCCCACGCCTCAGCCGCGCGCCAGTTCCTTCACCCGGCTCATCGCCACCGAAGCGGCCGCGGTGCGTGTCTCCACGCCCAGCTTGGCGAACACGTGCTCCAGGTGCTTGGTGACCGTGCGCGGGCTGGTGCCCAGGATGTCGCCGATGTCGCGGTTGGTCTTGCCCTTGACCACCCAGTACAGCACCTCGGCTTCGCGCGCGGTGAGCTCCAGCGCCAGCGTGATGGCCTCGACGACGCGCGCGTCGTCGGTCTCGCGCATCACCACCATCCACTCGCCGCCGTCGCCGGTGCCGGCTTCGAAGCTGTCTTCGGGCATCGCGTGCAGGTGGAAGGTCATGCGGCGCGAGCCACGCGCCACCGTCAGCGTGGCGGCTTCGGCGCCGGCGCGGCGGCGCAGCGCCTCGCGCGCGACCCAGGCGATCACCTCCGGCGGCGTGCCGTGCTCGTCGCCGCCGAAGAACTCGGCCAGCAGCGTGCGCGCCAGCGGCGTCTGCCAGACGCGGCGGCCGTCGCGTTCGCGCACCACCAGGCTGGCGTGGCCGAAGGCGTCGAGCGCGTTGCGCGCCTGGCGCTGGCTGCGCGCCTGCTGCAGGTGGGCGGCGATGCGCGCCAGCACTTCCTTCGGGCGGATCGGCTTCGTCACGTAGTCGGTGCCGCCGGCGCCGAAGGCGGCCACCACGTGCTCGGTCTCGGTGAGGCCGGTCATGAAGACGATGGGGATGGGCGCGGTGTCGGGGTCGGCCTTCAGGCGGCGCGCGACCTCGAAGCCGTCCAGCCCCGGCATCACGGCGTCGAGCAGCACGATGTCGGGCAGCGCGCGCGCCGCCAGCGCCAGCGCCGCTTCGCCGCCGGTGGCCACCAGCACGGTGTAGCCGGCCTCGTCGAGCGCGTCGTTCAGGAGCGCGATGTTCTCCGGCACGTCGTCGACGACGAGCACGATGTCGGCCGAACCGCCGAGAGGGGAATCAGGCGGCGTCGCGTTCATCGGCCAGGGCCCGGGTGAGGATCTCGTTCATCGCTTCGTAGCGGAAGCCGCGCGCCAGCAGGCGCATGCGTTCGGCGAAGGCGCCATGCGCCGGGTCGGCGGCGATGGCCTCGATCTGGCGCCCGATGCCACGCACGTGGCCCAGCGCCACCGCCTCGTGCAGCGCGCGCAGCTGCGGTGCCGGCGGCAGCGCGGTCAGCGTGCCGGGGGCGGGCGGCGGCGGCGGCGGGCTGCGTTCCTCGGCAATCCACTCGATCGCCAGCTTGCGGCCCACCCAGTCCAGCAGTTCGTTCACGCGCACCGGCTTGACGATGAAGTCCTCGGCCGGCAGCGCCACCGGGTTGTCGAGCCGGCGGTCGAAGGCGTTCGCCGACACCACCGCCAGCGGCAAGGCGTGGCCGGCGTCGCGCAGGCGGCGGATGGTCTCCCAGCCGTCGATGCCGGGCATCGCCAGGTCCATGAACACGAGATCCGGCTTCGCCCCTTCGGCCAGCCGCGCCAGCGCTTCCTCGCCCGAGGCGCAGGTGTCGATCTCGAAACCCAGAGGCTGCAGCAGATCGGCGAGCAGGCGGCGGTCGGCTTCCTCGTTGTCGACCACCAGCACGCGCCGCCGTTCGCCGCGGTAGCCGGTGCGGCGCTGTCGTTCGGCCACCCCCTCGGGCACCGCGCCGTGCACTTCGGGCAGGAACAGGCGCACGCTGAAGGTGGTGCCTTCGCCGGGCGCGCTCTTCGCGGTGAGCTCGCCGCCCATCAGCGAGGTGAGCATGCCGGCGATGGTGAGGCCCAGCCCGGTGCTGCCGACCGACAGCCCGCTGGCGGCGCTGCCGCGCTCGAAGGGTTCGAACACGCGCGCCAGCTCCTCGGCCGACATGCCGGGGCCGGTGTCCTCGATCTCGAAGCGCGCGATCTCGCGTTGGTGGTGCACGCGCAGCGTCACCTGGCCGTGCTGGGTGAACTTGATCGCGTTGCCCAGCAGGTTGATGAGGATCTGGCGCACGCGTTTCTCGTCGGCGCGCACCACCGGCGGCAGCGTGCCTTCGACCGCGAAGCGGAACGCCAGCCCGCGCGCCGCCGCCTGAAGTTCGAACAGGCGCGCGATCTCGGCCATGCCGTCAGCGAAGCGCATCGGCTTCACTTCGAGCGCGAGCTTGCCGCTCTCGATGCGCGCGATGTCCAGCGTGCCTTCGATCAGGCTCAGCAGGTGGTCGCCGCCGCGGCGGATCACGCTCACGGCCTGGCGGCGGTGCGGCGGCATCGCCTCGTCTTCCTCCAGCAGCTGGGCGTAGCCGAGGATGCTGTTGAGCGGCGTGCGCAGCTCGTGGCTGATGGTGGTGATGTAGCGGCTCTTGGCCTGGTTGGCGGCGTCGGCCAGGCGCTTGGCCTGCTGCAGCGCTTCGTCGGTCCTGGCGTGCGAAGCCACCTCGCGCTGCAGCGCCATGGTCTGGCGGTTCGACTCCTCCTGCGCGTCGACGCGACTGCGGTGCGCCAGCACCAGCCACCACACCACCACGCCGGCGGCCACCCACAGCAGCAGGAAGGCGCTCACGAAGCCCTGCCCCAGCGTGGGCTCGAACTGGTTGGCCTGCGCGCCCAGCAGGCGCACCGCCTGGCGGTAGCCGGCGCCGAACAGCAGCGCCAGCGCCGGCGTCACCAGGCCCATCAGCAGCAGGTAGTCGGCCAGGCCCGCGTCCAGGTGCGGCCACATCGCGCGCGGCAGGAAGCGGCGCAGCAGCGCGCTCCACTGCGCCGACAGGCGCGCGTCGGGCTTGCACTGGTCGTTGCAGCGCGCGTCGAGCGTGCAGCAAAGGCTGCAGATGGCGGCGCCGGCGGCCGGGCAATGCGCCAGGTCCTCGCCTTCGTAGTCGCGTTCGCACACCGTGCAGCGCGCCTTCAGGCGCGGGTAGGCGCCCTCGGGCACGATGGGGATGGTCTGGCGCGCCAGGTAGTAGCGCCCCTTCGTCGCCCAGGCGATGAGCGGCGAGGCGACGAACGCCGTGACCAGCGCGATGGCGGCCGAGAAGGCCTGCGCCAGCGGCCCGAAGGCGCCCAGGTGCGCCGCCACCGAGAGCACGCTGGCGATGCCCATCGCGCCCACGCCCACCGGGTTGATGTCATAGAGGTGGGCCCGCTTGAACTCGATGCCCGGCGGCGACAGCCCCAGCGGCTTGTTCACCACCAGGTCGGCCACCACCGCCATCATCCAGGCGATGGCGACGTTGGCGTACAGGCCCAGCACGTGGCTCAGCGCCGAGAACACGTTCATCTCCATCAGCACCAGCGCGATGGCCGTGTTGAACACCATCCACACCACGCGCCCCGGGTGCGCGTGCGTCAGACGGGAGAAGAAGTTACTCCACGCCAGGCTGCCGGCGTAGGCGTTGGTGACGTTGATCTTCAGCTGCGAGACGAACACCAGCGCCGCGGTGGCCGCCACCGCGAAGCCGAAGTGCGGGAACACGTACTCGTAGGCCGCCAGGTACATCTGGTTGGGGTCGACCGCGCGTTCCGGCGGCACCGCGTGCGTGATGGCCAGCCAGGCCAGCAGCGCGCCGCCCAGCATCTTCAGCACTCCTGGCACCACCCAGCCCGGGCCGCCCAGCAGCAGCGCGGCGGTCCAGCGGCCGCGTTTTCCGGGGCGCGGCTCGGGCATGAAGCGCAGGTAGTCGGCCTGTTCGCCCATCTGCGTGATGAGCGCGATGCCCACCGTGGTGGCGGCGCCGAAGGCCGCGAGGTCGAAGCCCGGGTGGTCGGCGTTGGCGCCCGCGTAGCGCACCAGCTCGCCCAGCAGCTGCGGTTCGCGCTGGAACACGTAGGCGTAGGGCACGAGCAGCAGCAGCAGCCACAGCGGCTGCGTCCACACCTGCAGCGCGCTGATCGCGGTGACGCCGTGGGTGACGAGCGGGATGACCACCAGCGCGCACAGCAGGTAGCCCCAGGCGGGCGGGATGTCGAACGCCAGCTCCAGCGCGTAGGCCATGACCGCCGCCTCGAGCGCGAAGAAGATGAAGGTGAAGCT
>JABLTH010128850.1_pt1 | contig 11283 bp, 14 predicted proteins | sample 7875711 | NCBI WGS metagenome assembly JABLTH01 (sample SAMN14941262, study PRJNA633318) | bioreactor metagenome | isolation source: bioreactor | place: China | collected 2019-03-05 | reverse complement strand
TGAACTGCCGCATCCGTGCCTCCGTGCTTAGCTGCCGATCCATGAGGGCGCCGTGGTCGAATACGTCACCTTCGCCGTCACCGAGACGGTGATGGCCTCCTCGAGGGCCTCAGAGCGGCTGAAGTTGGTGATGGAGAAGTCCGCTTGCAGGCCCTGGCCCGCGGCCGCGTCGAGGATCTGCAGGCCGATGGGGTCGTTGTTGAAGAAGGCGTTCTTGATGGCGGTGAATCCGGCATCGCCGGTGTCCCAGACCATCTCGAACTCGACGCTCGCTTCCTTGAGCGTGGCAACCGTGGCTCGCCAGCCGTTGTTGGCCCGCGTGGTCACGTCCGCCTCGCCCGCTTCGAGGTTCAGCGTCACGTCGCGGGTGTTGCCCAGCGCCGTCCACGCCCCCGCGCCCGCCTGTCCGCCCGTCTTGTACTTGAGGGCGGCCTCCATGCCGAGCCTGATTGCCATCGCTGACTCCTTTCACTCGGCGCTGTGGCCGACCACGAAGACCATCTCGCCGCCCTTGCTCTTGACCAGAATGTCCGCCAGGTTGACCCGCTCGAAGGAGTACAGCGTGCCCGGAGCGACCTCGATGGGGTCGGTCTTGCCGTCGGTCAGCAGCAGGTCCTGCGTGTTCTTGTGCGACGCGGTGAGCGTGAAGGTGGCGATGGTCTTCTGGCTCGCCAGCGGCTTGAGCTCGTCGGTCATCGACACGCCGAAGATGATGGTGTTCCGCATGGCTACCTCCGCTCCCGGTAGGTGACGCTCAGGACGCTCGTAAACACGCGGTGCTGCTCCAGCGCTTCGCTCGACACCACCGGCTCGTTGCTGATCCCGACCCACGCCGCGTCGGGGAAGCCCTCCAGCCGTTTGAAACGCAGGTGATCAGCGATCGCCTCCACCAGCACGAGCAGTTCGTCGATCGCCGCGTCCGCCCCATCGGCGGGGAGCTTCTTCTGCACGCCCACATCCACGACGTACTCGATGGCGAGGCTGTCCCGCGTCACCGGCGACATCTGCAGCGTGCGGGGGACAACCGATACCCGCAGGTCCTTGAGGTCCTCCAGCGTGAACGCGGGCTGGAACATGCGGACGGCCGTGACCGGCTGCCCGAAGGACCCGGCGCTCACGTGCGCCGCGACGGCGTCGGCAAGGGCGGCAATCGTGCTCACGGGCCACCTCCGATGACGGGGGAGCCAGTGGTCGGCACGCTCTGCCGCGGCGAGTTGGAAGTCAGCCCGGACAGCTTGCCCTCGAGGAACCAGATCTTGCGTTCCATCTCGGCGTACTGAGCGCGGATGCTTCGGGCCTCGCCGATGAACTCGTCGAGCCGCTTCTCCACCTGCTGGAGCTTGGTGGTCACCACGCCCCACTGGATGGTCATCGCACCCGCCGCGAGCACGACGGTGACGACCACGCCGGCCCACCGAGCACTGCCGTTCTGTCCGTTGGAGTTGTTGCCTGAGTCCGCCATCACGTCTCCGTGCCAATGTGCTTGGTGTGAACCCGAAGAACCCTGCGGTACGGGTCGCTGTAGCGCCACGGCGGCTGTCCACCAGGAGCGTTGACCTCGTACACGAACACGCTCAAACCGACCGTCTCTCGCACCTGGTCGCCCGCCCGCGGGAGGATCGGGCCATCGCCCAGGTCCAACTCTGCCGTCCGCACCAGGAAGTCCCGCGACTCCACGCGGTGGATCAGCCCGGCGTCGTCGGCCTGCTCGAACTCGGTCTCGCCGATGGTGGCCTGGACTTCCTTCTCGTCCGTGCCACGCCGGTAGAGGACCGGGCGGGAGAGGTGCTGGTGACGCTGGGCATCGAGGAATGCCGCGCCACGATCGAGCAGGTCGCCCACGGGTGCTCCTTTGGGGGGTTATTGCTGCAGCCGCACGCGAACGATGGTGTCGGCGTCGACGGTGGCCTTCACCGCCTTACCGATCAGCTTGTTCGCGCCGGCGGCCGCGTTCTTGGTGGCGTTCTGGGCGGCCGCATCCCAGTACGTGAGCGTGCCCGCGGGGATGGCGCTGCCCGCGCCGGCCGCCTTGTTGAAGTCGAACACGCCGGTGACGGCGATCGAACCCAACTGGCCCGCCTTGATCGGTGCCTGCGTGACGCCGATGAGATCGGCCTGCACGACCACCGCGCCCACGAGCACATCCGCGCCCGGGGTGTAGTCGATCGAGCCGCCTTCCTGAACGAACTTTGCTGGTCCTGAAGCCATGCCTGAACCTCCATCTGTTGGTGGGCCATCGGTGTCGATGCGCGATTGCTGATCGATGCCGCTCTGGAGGTCGCCGGGGAGCTCTTCGCCGAGCCCCCCAGCGCCTGTACTGACCTGCCCGGGCATGGCTTACACCTCGCCCTTGCTCCTGACGCCGCCGCGCGGGTCCTGCAGGTTGACGCCGAAGTCGTGATACCCACGCATCCGGATGCCGAGCATGTTGAAGTCGGCTTCCGAGCTCTCGACCGTCGGGGCTTCCTTGCCATCGAGGAACGCGACCTCGATCACCGGCAGGTCGTTGGGGTCTGCGAGCAGGTACCACGCCTTGGCGGAGTTGCCGGTGTAGATGGCGTTGGCCAGATAGCGGCTGACCTCGATGCGGAACTTGCCCTGGTGCGGGTTGGCAATCGGGAACTTGGTGTTCGCGGTGGTGTCCCGGAGCTCGACGCTCTTGTAGAGCTGCGTGCCCATCGCCGACAGCGCCGTCGGCACCAGCATGATCGACGGCATCACGCCGGTGGGCTTGCCGTCGGAGTCCACCAGGTCCATGAACGCCTGCTCGACCTTGGTCAGTCCGTCGATGCCGAGCGCGGTGTCCGCGCCCGAGATGAAGTTCTTGTTGCCGGCGCTGAAGAACGCGGCGTTGTTCATGAACGCCGTCCAGAAGACGTCGTTGATCTTCAGGCCCGAGCCACGTCCGAGCTTGCGGGGGACCGTGGTGATCGCGCCGAGGTCATCGTTGATGATGTCGCGGCGATCGATCGAGAGCATCAGGCCGTAGGTGTCGGCCTTGTTGGTGTAGGTCTCTTCGCCGAGCGTGCCGTGCTTGATCTCGCCGCCCGCGCCGATCTCCTCGTACTGGTCCTTGCCGATGAGGCGGTAGCTCGTGACCGTCTTGAAGTCGTTCACGTTGCGGACGGCGCAGATGTTCCGCCACACGCGCTCGACCGAGAAGAATCCCTCGAGCAGAAACTTGTTGGCGACGTTGGACAGGATGCCCCCAACGTCGATGGTGGTCATGCCCGCCTCAATCCCGCGACCGAAGGCGGCTTCGAGCACGCGTCGGCTGTCGCGGAACGTGCGGCCCGTGTAGCCGTTGGCGATCGCGGCCTCGAAGAGCAGCTCCTGCAAGCCCAGGCCGCCATTGAACCGCTTGGCCGCGACGTCCATCGCCTGCTCCGAGCAGACCTTCTCGATGCCTTCGAGCTTGGCGCTCTGGAAGCACGCGGCCTCCAGCACCTCGCTGGTCACGTTCGTGTCGATCACATGGATGCCTGGGACCTTGGGTCGGCTGGCACGGAGTACTTCGAGCTCGGTGCGGGTCGCGTCCCAGTTGTCGCGGATGGCCTGGGCCTCGATGCTGGTGTGCTTGCCCCCGCAGACCTTCCGGATCGCGTCGATGCGGGCGGTCTCGGCGAGCGCTGCGGCGCGGACCTGCTCGGGCGTCTGCTCGGTGCCGGTGACGGGCGGGGTTGCCGAGGGAGTGGGGTTGGAATCGTCGGCCATGACGCTGGGCTCCTTGTGAAGACGCGCGGCGATGCTCGCGCTGGTGCGGCCGTCTGCTCCGAGATCCACGAAACTGATCTCGCCGAGCGTGGCCTTGCGGACGACGTTCACCGGGCCGGTGATCTCCTGGCCGTTGACCGTCGCCTTCTGGTTGTCCTTGATGAACTCGAACTCCTCGACGCTCGCGCCAACGGAGGCCTGCCAGGGGAATCCGTTCCGGCTGGAGGCGACGACCTCTTTCGCGGCGGGCGTGTCGCGGGAGATCACGCCGGTGGCGACGAGTTGACCCGCCTCGACGCGGATCGCGTCGGTGTGGCCGACGCCCGAGAGCGGGTCGTGCCCGAAGCGGATCGGGCGGGCCTGCGACGGGACACCCAGGCCAGCGAGGTCGATCACCACGGGGTGCCGCCAGCCCCCGACGCGCATCGCGCCGCCGCTGTACGCGACCATCTTGAACCGGGGCAGCGGCGCACTCTGTCCGTCCGCCGCGGCGGCGAAGGTGATGTCGGCCGTCGCGGTGAGCGTGAGCGCGGGGAGGATCTTCATGGAGTCAGTCGGCACTGGCACTGGCGGTCTCCTCGTCAACGGGGTCTGCGGGATCGGCGTCTTCGCTTGGGGTGCTCGCCACTGGCGCAGCCGCAGCGGGTGCAAGGCCCAACTCGTTCATGAGCGCGAGCTCCTTGGCGCGCTGGCGGAGCTCCTGCTCCCAGTCGCGCCCCTGGCGGGCGAACTCAACCGCGAGCGTGGTCGTGTGGTTGGCCAGGCGAGTGGCCTGTGCCGTCGCTTCCTTCGCGGGATCGACGTGCTCGACGCCATCCCAGAACCACGCGTGCTCCGGGAGCGTGCGGGCGATCGTGCGGAGCGACTGCGGGAGCAGCCCCTCGACCAGCACCGCCTCGTTGAGCCAGGCTTTGAGGATGCGGTCGAGCACGGCGAGCTGCAGCTGGTGCTGCTCGACGCGGATGCTCTTGAAGTACACCTGGTGGTCCAGGCGGCCGCTGGCGTAGTTGTAACCGGACGAGTTCCCCGCCGCGACGTTGAACGGCATGTTCAGGCAGCGGGCGATCTCGTTGAGGATCTCGCGCTTGAACTCGCCGAACGTCGTGGTCGGCTGCTCGGCGTGGACCTGCCCGAGCTTCCCACCGCCGGGGAGCACGGTCGCCAGACGCTGCTCAAGCTCAACCTCGTCCATCGGCTCGAGCGGATCGGCCTCGCCGTTGGCCGGGGCGTCGGTGTAGATGACGGCGGCGAAGTTGGCGGCGGTCTCGGCGGCCGCAATGGTCGCCAGCGTGTACCGGCGGAGCTGAGCAAAGAGCGGGAGCGCCGGCGTGATGTCGGGGATGCCACGCAGTTGGCCCGGCCGATCGGCCCGGTAGTAGTGCACGACCGAAGCGGCGGGGAGCGTGTCGTACGCGAGCAGGTCGTCGATGGGAGTGCGGAGCGCTGTGCTGTCACCGGGATGCCGCTTGAGGACGCGGTACGCCGAGGGGTTGCCCCACTGGTCGAGGAGGATGCCGTCGATCTCGTCGCTTCTGCCACGGCGCATGAGCGGCGAGCAGACCTGGTCCGCCTCGACGAGCTTGACGTCCAGCGACACGCGCGACGCCACGCCCGGGTTGTTCACCAGCAGCGCGAACGCCTCTCCCGTTTCGGCGCGGGCCATCCGCATGGTGCGGAGCTTGCCGGGCAGGTCGACCGCACGCGACCACGCCTCGAACGCGTCCTCGATGCGGGCGTTGGCCTCGGCGTCACTGGTGAGCATCTGGAGCCTGGGACCAGTGCCGATGGTGTCGTTGGCGAGCGTGAGGACGATCCCCTTGGCGTAGGAGTTGTTGGCGACCTCGTAGCGGGCCCGGTTGCGCAGAACGCGCCGCACTTCGGGGTTGATGGCGGCGTTGGGCGAGAGGCCGTCGGCGTTCGCCCAGTGCTTGCGGTTGTCGGCGGTCGTCTGCGCCGAGTCGAACTTGGCGACGACCAATCGACGGCCGCCGCGTGGACCGCTTCCGTGCGGTTCACGCGACGCCGCCGGGGAGGGAGAGTCCGCAGACGTTCCGCGACCGACCCGGCTCATGATGTTGGCGATGGCTTTCAGCATGAGTGGGTCAAACAGAGCCGGGCGGGACGATCTTGGCGAACTTGATCCCGAGGCCGGGCTTCTTCGCGGCGTCCTTGGACGCGAAGAAGCGGACGACCTCGAGTTGGTCCTTCAATGGCTGCTGCTCGACGGACTGACCGTCCACCGACGCCTTCGCGGGCTGCACCGCGTTCTCGCGGACGGTCTGCTCGAGGTTGGGGGCGGGGTCGGGCACGGGTTCACCTCACGGGCCGCACAGCGCGCCCTCTAGGTGTCCCCTATGCAGCGGCGGAGCCATCTGCCCGCTTTGGGATGGCATGCAGCCGGTTTGTTCCACCGGTAGAAGTCGTTCACGCCCTCGCACCGACGATGCCCGCGATTGGGCCTCAAAGGCGGTGTTTCCGGACGGCGTGTATTTGCCTTGAGTTTTACGGCCAATAGTCGATACTATTACACGCCATGTCCAAGACCGCACCCGCCCAAGCCGCACTCTCACTGGCACGACGCCTCGGCGTGCTTCGTGTCCGAGATGCCATGTCCGCCGGCATCCACCCGGAGGTCCTGCGGCGACTTGTCGCCGCCGGAGAGCTGACCAAGACCGGACGAGGGATGTACGCCGCGGTTTCGACAGACTCGTCCGAACACGCCAGCTTTGCCCATGCAGCGGCGCGGGTGCCGAGCGGTGTAATCTGCCTGCTGTCGGCACTGGCCTACCACGGCATCGGCACACAGATGCCGCACGAGGTCTGGATGATGATCGACACCCGTGCCCACAAGCCCCGGGTGGATCATCCACCGATGCGGTTCGTGCGTGGTTCGGGCTCCACGTTTGAGGCGGGCGTCCGAGAGGTGAAGATTGACGGGCGTAGTGTGCGACTCTTCGAACCGGCCAAGACGGTGGTCGACTGCTTCATCTATCGACGGCACGTTGGTCTTGACGTCGCGCTCGAGGCACTCCGGGAGTCCCTCCGTCAACGGAAGTGCAAGCCGGCAGAGATCGATCGCTACGCGAGCCTCTGCGGCGTGGCGACGGTCGTTCGCCCGTATCTGGAGGCCATCGCGTGACCAATCCACAGCCCGATGCGCTCGCGCAGTCGATCAAGCAGCGCCTCATGAACCTGAGCCAGCGGCAGAACGAGCAGTTCAACGTCGTACTCGTCCGCTTCGCCGTCGAACGCTTGCTGTACCGCCTGACTCGCACTCCCCATGCGACGCAGTTCGTGCTCAAAGGAGCCATGCTGTTTGCCGCCTGGTCCGCCCAGCCGCACCGGCCCACACAGGACGTTGATCTGCTGGGCTTCGGGCTCCCCGACGCGGATCGTCTCGTGAAGATCTTCCGGGAGGTATGCGTCGCCGATGTGGAGCCCGATGGTCTGGCGCTCGATGCGGACTCTGTCACGGCGGAACCCATCCGGGAAGATGCTGTGTACGACGGGCTCCGCGTCCGCCTGCTGGCCCGACTGGGCACAGCTCGCATTCCGATGCAGGTCGACATCGGCTTCGGCGACGTAGTGAGCCCTGAGCCGCGTGAGCTCGCGCTGGGTCCGATGCTCGACCTGCCCGCCCCGCGTCTTCGCACGTATCCACCCGAAACCGTTATCGCCGAGAAGTTCGAGGCGATGCTCGCGCTCGGCATGGCCAACAGCCGGATGAAGGACTATTACGACCTGTGGACGCTCAGTCGCACGATACGCTTCGAGTTCGAGGCGCTGCGCACAGCGGTGCGTGCCACGGCGGAAAGGCGAAAAACCCCGCTTCCCCCTGATTTACCCGTTGGCCTCAGCGATCGGTTTGGTGCCGATGCATCCAAGCAGGCGCAGTGGGGAGCGTTCGTGCGCAAACTCGGAGGCTCTCACGCGGCAATCCCTCTAGGCGATGTGGTCAAGGTGCTTGCTGAGTTCATGCGGCCGGTACTCCGCGCCGGAGAAGCAACGGCTCTGCATTGGCCGCCAGGAGGTCCTTGGCAAGCGGGTCGATGACAACGCGGAGCCGCGTGCGTCGCTCAAGCACCCAGCCGCTCGCTTGTCGTCACACGCCGCCCGCAGTGGCGACACTGCCGTCGGCGGCGGATCGTCCCAGTTGGAGTCGCACGGGTGTAGACCACCTCGAAGTGGCAACAGCCGCAGGTCGGGCAGACGATGCCCTTGGGCTTGGCATCTTGCTTTGGCGGCGGCTTTGCTTTCATCGCGTCCGGTCCTTCAAAGCCGAGAGCTTCAGCCGTGGCCGCGCGACCACCTTCTGGTCCGTGCCGAACAGCACAGCCCCTTCCATCGACGCCGCAACCGCGCAGCCCACGAGGCCGTCCAGCCAGTGGTTGTCGAGCCCTTCGACCCGGAGCTTCCACTCGTCAACCGTGCGTCCCCGGCCCTCCGTCCGCACGCGGTACTCGCTGGTCAGGTGCTCCGAAAGCAGTCGGTGGTGCTCGGGCTTGTGACCGAAGAGGGAGAGCCCGCCCGGGTCGCCCATCGGCACAGCAAGCCGCGCATGCACGAACGACTTCCAGAAGTTCGTGTCGAAGAGCACATGCCGCACCGCTCGCTTGCCGGTCACCACGGGGACTCGCCAGTTCAGCCCGACCCGCTCGCCACGCTTGCGCTTGTAATCGCTAATGGGCAGGCTGCTCGCGCCCACGTACCGACCGTGGCTGGGGGTCAGCACGCTGGCGTGCGGGCTGTGGCGGCAGAACTGGTACACGACATCCGTCGACGATCCCCAGTTAGCATCGATGAGGCAGCGGTCGATCCGCACCATCGCCCCATCATCGCGCCGCCACTCACGGGCCACCGTCGCGTCGATGAGCCGCTCGAGCCCCGCGTAGATCGCCCCCTCGACGCCGGCGCGGGCCGACGCCGCCCCGAGCGTCCGCTTGATGTCCCGCAGGGTGAAGTACGCCTGCTTCTGGTCCGGCTCCGTCCCGTAGTCGATGACGTGCCCGGTAAAGTCATCCTCCCATGCGGCCACGACGTAGAACAGGGCCTTGACCTGGACGTCGACAAACATCGTCAAGTGCGAGCAGCCCAGCGGCACCAGCCCGCGGGCGTGGCCGTTCACCTTGGCCGCGATCTGGTCGGCGCTGAGCAGGTCGTCCGCGACCTCGACCTCCGGCAGCGGCTCGTTCTGGTACTCGGCGAAGAACGCGGCCTCGTTCTGCAGGCGCAGGTTCATCGCGTGCTGCACCGCCGACAACTCGTCGTGGTTGAAGCGTTCGGGCCACGCGATCACCGCGCCGGCGTCCATGTCCGCACGGTGCGCCTTGTAGAACGCGGTCGCCTCCGCCCCGCCCCGGTCGGCCTTGAGACCCTCGGCCCGCAGACGGGCGTACTCCGCCCACAGCCGATCGGCGGTCGGGAACGAGTACACCATCTTCGTCCGCTCACCCTGCCACTGCGGGTGCTTGTCGCGGTCGAGGATCCGATCGGCCAGGTCGTCGGGCCGGACGACCGTCAGCGTCATGAGCCCGGCGATCTTCCGGCCCGGCCCCGCCAGGCCCAGGATCGCACCGGCGAGGATCCGCTCGCGGTTGGCGCACTGCGAGGGCGACCGGGCGCTCTCGTCGGTCTGCGGATCGTCGATCAGCACGAGCGAGGGACGGACGCTGACGCCGTCGACGCGCTTGTGCTTCATGCCGCGGATGCGGCCGGTGATCCCGGCGACGCGGATGATCGCCCCCGACGCCGCGGAGCCGGGAATGGTCGGCAGCACGATCTCGCGGGCCGTCCAGCCGATGTGGGTCTGCTTGCCCTGGTAGAGCTGGCCCGAGGCCCGCTGGTGGATGCCCTCGAGCGAGCGGATCGGATGGCAGACCTCCGGGAAGTCCGCCCCGAGGATCTCGCTGTTCTCCAGTTCCGCCTTGATCGACTCGAGCATCCCCGCCGCGTGCTCTTCGTCGGAGCCGATGAGTGCCACGAACTCGCGGTGCCCGTACAGCAGCGCCCACAGGCACGCGACCTCGCACAGGCTCGTCTTGCCCGAGCCGCGCGGCATCGCCATCGCAAACAGTCCGCCCTCGAGCACCGCCTGCTCGATCTTGGCGATGACCTTCAGGTGGTCGTCGGACCACTTGAGGTGGAAGGTCTGCGCGAAGTACGTCTCGCAGAAGTACCGGAAGTCCTTCGCGGCCCGCGCGCGCCGCACAGGGTCCGCGACGGGTGGCAAGTCGCCGATGTCGCGCCCCGAGAGCGAGAGCATGGCGTTGCGGAGCCGGGCCCGCTCCTTCATCGCTTCGTAGCCCGTGAGTCCCTCGGGGGTGCGGGCAGCCTTCGCCAGCGCCTCGTGCCGCGTCGTCGTCAGCCACGCGACGTAGCGGAAGAGATCGATCTTGCCCGCATCTCCATCGGCCGCGACGCGGAACCCGGCGCGCGTGCGGTGCCGATGGAGTTGCCGCTCGCTGACAACCTCGCCCAGCGGTGTGCTGTTGAGCAGCCGCGCGAGCTCGCCGGGCTTGAGTTGGCGAGGGTCAATCGCCACCGCCACCCCCCTGGTTCATCTCCTTCACGAGCCACGCGGCGTAGTGCACGAGGTTGATCGTCCCGTTGGCGTTGGTCGGCGCGCCCCCATCGATGTCGGCGCGGAGCATCTCCTCGGTGACGGGCTTGCCGCCCACCCCCCCGATCCGCGTCAGCACGCGGGCGGTATCCGCGACGCCAAGCGCGGCGGGATTGAGCCGGGACATTCCCTGTGCAGGCTCGGGACTAGGCGCGTGTTCGGGAGTCATCGCGGACCTCCCGCGCACGGTTGCCCACATCGCCGGAAGACTTGCCCACATGTCGCAGAATCATCGAGAAATGCAGGCCGATCGCCTTGCCTGTTCCCCATCAGCCGGCCAATGTGTGTCACACGCGAGCGGGAAGCACCAAACCCCCGCACGCGACGGAGACCACGACGATGAACGCCCCGCGAAACGCCAAGAAGACCACCAAGACCAGCCTCGACGGGATCAGCAAGCAGAAGGCTCTCGACGCCGAGATGGAATGGGCCAAGGTCGAACTGCTGCTGGAGACGCTTGACACCCGCAAGAGCGACAGCCTCGACTTCCACGAGATCCCGGTGTGGTCGATCCGCGACCTGGTCCGCCACGCCTTCGAAGCCGGGTACCGCGAGGGACTGCATACCGGCTACCGCCAAGGGCGGAGCGACGCGGCCCGCGAGGCCGCACGCGACGAGGCCCCAACAAGCCCTCGCAACCCCGAACTGCCGACCACCTGAAGCCCGCGAAATGCGGGCTTCTTTGTTCACCAGCCCAAGCCAACGCATAGGAGCAAGTAGATGAACGCACTCAAGCACAACCGCACGCCCGCCCCCCAGCAACCGACCGCCGCCGAGACGTACGCCACCCGGCGGAACGACATCGCCCGGCTGATGGACGTCCTGCAGATGGAGCTCGACAAGCACGCCGAGGCGGCCAAGGCCGACCCGAAGAACTGGGGCCGCACCGGCGACCTCGGGAAGGTCCGTAGCGACCTGATCGACCTGGTCGGGTTCATGAGCGGGATGGA
>JABLTH010060583.1_pt1 | contig 11283 bp, 9 predicted proteins | sample 7875711 | NCBI WGS metagenome assembly JABLTH01 (sample SAMN14941262, study PRJNA633318) | bioreactor metagenome | isolation source: bioreactor | place: China | collected 2019-03-05 | reverse complement strand
AAGTCGGTCCGGCGCCATTCGCCACCACGTACGCTGTGTTCGGGACGCGGCGGGCTTACGACTTCATTCATCAAGTGATCGCCGAAGAGAATGTCAACCTCAAGATCTGCTGCGCGTTGCCGGGTTTGACGACAGGCTACGGCCCCAGCCATCAGGCGACGGAAGACCTAGCGATGATGCGGGCCATCCCCGGACTCACGGTGGTCGCCCCCAGGGACGCGCTCGACATCGAGCAGGCTGTACCGCAGATTGGGGCACATCAGGGGGGCCGTCTGCATGCGGCTTCTGCGTGGGCAGGTACCGCAGGTGCTGGATGAGTACGACTACAAGTCTGAATTGGGCAGCGCCAAGCGCTTGCGCGGTGGCAATGACGCACTGGTGATTTCCAGCGGCTTGATGACAATGCTCACGCTTGAGGTCGCAAAGCAACTCGAAGCGGATGGCATCAAGGTCGCCGTACCGCACTGCCCGACCATCAAGCCACTGAACGAGGCCGCCATCCTCGCTGAGGCGTGGGAGCCCGGCCGTGTGGTGGCAGTCGCAGAAAACCACTCAGTCGTCGGTGCTCTCGGTGAGGCTGTGGCAAGGCTGCTGATGCGCAAAGGCGTCATGCCTGCGCGCTTCCGCATGCTGGCATTGCCTGACGCGTTCCTCGACGCTGGCGCATTGCCCACGCTGCAAGACCGCTATGGCATGTCTGCTGAGAAGACGGCGGAGTCGATCAAGGGCTGGCTCAAATAGCCCGTTTTCAGCAGATCGCCCTGCACGAGCCGCTTTTTTCGCGTGCGAAGGCGTTCACCAGCCGCCAAAGCGCGGCCAGGTAACCGCGTCCTTGGCCGAATCAAGGGCAACATATTCTGGAAACTGGGCCGCCGTGGCGCAAGCGTGATTCGGCAGGATGCGCAATTGCGTCCCGACGGGAAAGCGCTTCGCGATGTCACCGTCGATACCACCGACACGCGCGATGATGCCGTGTTCCTGATTTGCGCCTTCGACGATGTATCCTTCAACCGGCACGCCGTTGAGATCGCAGACCTGGCCGTAGCCATAGTCGTGCGTCTGCTTCTGCGTCCCCCGGTCGCGGCTCATCGCCATCCAGCCGGCGTCAACCAGCGCCCAGCCTTTCTCTTTCTGGTGACCGATCACGGTTGTCAGCACCGACAACGCAACGTCGTCCATGCTCGCTACACCGATGTTGGTCATCACCAGGTCGTGAAAAACATACACCCCGGCGCGCACCTCGGTCACCCCTTCGAGATGTTTCGCCGAGAGCGCAGTGGGCGTCGATCCCACGCTCACGTTCGGACACGGCAACGCGGCAGCACGCAGGCGCTCGGCGGCAAGCACGCAGCGTGAGCGTTCCTGCTCCGCCATGGCTGCAAGGGCCTCCGGGGTATTGAGTTCGTAGCTGGCGCCCGCGTGCGTCATCACACCGCCCAGGACCATACCACCTTCGTGCAGGGTGCGACCGACGGCGATCAGCTCATCGCCATCCGGTTTCAGGCCGGCGCGATGACCGTCGGTATCGACTTCAAGCCACACTTCGAAAATGTGCCGGTGCTCGCGCCCGAAATCGACGATAGCCTGCGCAGCCTCAACGCTATCGACGATGATCTTGAGATCACACCCCTGGTCCCGTAGCGCTCGCACCTGCGGCAGCTTCACCGCCGCCATCCCGACCGCGTAAAGGATGTCGCGAATACCCGCTGCAAAAAACTGTTCGGCTTCCTTAAGCGTTGATACCGTGATACCGCTGGCGCCTGCCGCAATCTGCCGGAGCACAACCTCCAGGCATTTGCTCGTCTTCACATGCGGGCGCAGCTTGACGCCGAGCACCGTCATGCGCGACTGCATGGTCTCGATGTTGCGTCGCAAGCGGGTGAGGTCGAGTAGCGCGGCGGGAGTCGAAAGTTGAAGCATGGTGGCCCTGCTTTTGCGGTTTGCGGCTCAATGTTAGTGTGATCCGGTCGGGCGACGTCGCGAACCCGTTGGTAATCCGTTGGTTGGTCACCCATAGACTGCAGGCAGTCGAATCAGTCCTGACAACTTATGAAGTTCAGTCCGCGTTGGCGCCATTTCGCCCTGGCCGCCCTTGCCTATGCCACCGGCGTTAACGCAACAACCATTACGGTCACGTCCGTAGCCGACGGCATTGCCACCGGGGTCGGGTGCACGCTGCGCGCTGCGATCGAAGCCGCCAATACCGATACCGCTGTTGGAGATTGCCCAGCCGGCTCAGGAGGCGATGTCATCGCATTCAATATCGCAGGCGCCGGCGTCCATACCATTCTTCCAGCGACGCCGTTGCCGAGCGTCACGCAGTCGCTGACCATCGACGGCTATTCCCAACCCGGCAGCGCACCGAACACGCTGCCTGCCGGACAGGGCAGCAACGCGCAGCTTCGCATCGAAATCGATGCTGCGAACATCGGCAACGCTGCCGCCCTGTCGGTGGTTGGCCCCGCCGCAAATGTGACGACCATCCGCGGTCTCGCCATCACCTCCAGCGGTGCAGCGGTGTGCTGCGCGCAACGCGGAATCCTGTTGAGCAACGTCAGTTTCGTCTGGATACAGGGCAATTTCATCGGTATCGCGCCTGATGGCGTCACCGCTAAAGGATTGGGTGCGGGCGGCATATTCCTGAGCACACCAACGCGGCAGGTGACGATCGGATCGGACGCCTTTGTGCCGACACCGCTCGCGGCAGAAATGAATGTCATTTCCGGCAATCGTGGTCCCGGTATTCAGGGCAATGGCAGCACCGCCAATCTGTGGATTCGAGGTAACCTGCTGGGCACCAATGCTGCTGGGGTCGCAGCCGTGCCTAACGTCGGTGCCGGCATTCAGATGTCGGGGATACTGGCAGGCAATGCCATGTGGAACGACAACCTGATTACCCACAACACCATTTCCGGCAATCTGGGTGGAGTGGCTCTTTCCGAGTCGCGTCAGATCGACTTTTCATTCAACCGTATCGGGGTCGCCGCCGACGGTGTATCGCCCCTGCCCAACACCGGCCGTGGTCTCGACATCGGCGATAACCCCTTCTCCAGCCCGAGCACGACAACGACAGTACGGGTAGCCAACAACACGATTGCCAACAATACCGGCGGCGGGCTGCTGATTTACCGCGCCAACGCAGCCAATACTGTCAACGGCATAAGACTGGTTGCCAACGCGCTCTACAACAACACCGGATACAACCTTGACCTTTCGGCTACATCCACGTCTGATGGACCAACGATGAACGATGCAGGCGACAGCGACCAGGGCGCCAACGCGCTGCAGAATGCTCCGACCATCAGCGCAGCCACAGCCAACGGCTCGACGCTCAGCATCACCTGGAATCTCGCGACCAATCCTTCGGCCGCAACCTTCATCGCGGACTTCTTCCACTCGCCGACCTGCGGCGCCGGTGCCCCGGTGGCGGCGCGGACTTTCATCAACAGCAGCCAGATCACGACTAACGCCCAGGGCAACTACACAGGCATGCCGACCTTTGCCTCTGCGCTGACCAACGGGTTTGTGGTTGCCATCGTCACCGCAGACTCGAGCAGCAATTCATCAGAGCTCTCCAACTGTCTCCCAATTGCTTCGCTGGTCCAGCAAGCTGTGGCATCTCCTGCCTTACCAGTACCGACGACGAACTCATCGTTCGCTCAGGTGATTCTCAGCCTCCTCATCGGTGTCTCTGCGCTGGCATCGAGGCAAGGTCGCGACCGGAGCGCCCTGCGATGAGCGCCGCCATCGCCAGCCGGAGTCGCATGTCGGGCAGCGTTGCAATGCTGATGACCGTCTCGGCAATGGCGTTGCTATCGCCGACGCCACTACTGGCAAGCAGTATTGAAGGCGCCTGGCGCATTACCCGAGTTGCTCCGCTATCCGGAGAGAGCAGCACAACCGCGCGTAACTCGCTGATAGGGCAGGCGGTACGATTTGCGAATGACCGGGTTGCTGGCCCTGCTCCGTTGTCATGCGAACAGGCGACGTGGGAGACCAACCTCTCGCCACCTGAAGGCTTGTTCCAGGGCAATTTCTCGCAGAGCAGCCACGAAGCAGCCAAAAGTCAGGCGTTGGTGCATGGTCTTTGGCGCTTTCCCATTCCAGGCTATACCCTGTCGTGCAGCAGCGGCCTTTTTCACCTGCACCGACCCGAGCGCGCAACCCTGCTGACAGCGATTGATGGACAGGTGTGGACACTGCAACGCTTGTCGCCACAACTGCTCGCTGCAAATACGCCGGAATCAGTGGTTCAGGAATTGCTCGAGAACTGGCTGAATCCCCCGGCCGGTTTCGAACCAGCGGCCTTGAGCCGTGTTGAGCGATGGTTGACGCCGAAGCTCCAGCGCCGCATTTCCGTCTATTTTTCAGTGCCCGGCAAACCCGACGACGCCCCCGCAATCAACGGCGATCCATTCACCGATAGTCAGGAAGCCCTGCCCGATTCGTCGTTTCCTCAGCCAACCTCAATCCATCCAGAACCGTCGCCCGCGTTCGTGTGCAACTCATTGATGGCAATCGTGTACGCAGCATTCAGTATCTGCTCCAAAGGCATGGCGACCGTTGGCAAGTTGATGACGTTCAATATCCCAACCGTCGCTCGATGAGCGCACTCCTCAGCAATCCATAACAACCATGATTGACCGTATCACCCAACGTACAACGCGCCTGGCCCTTTTTGTCCTGGGTCTGCTTTCCGGGTCTGCATTCACGTCCGCGTGCGCAGCAGACATTGTTTCCCGCCTCGACGCAGGAGGGGGCCTCACCGTGGAAGTGGGCGAGCAGCGCGGACGCACTTTCAACGCCAACTACGGATTCGTCAAGGTCAGCAATTTCGAACCGAAAGTCCTCTTTCAGGGTCGGCCGGTCGTGATAGGCGCCGGGGCATCGGGTAACCCTCTGTGGGATGCCTGGGTCATCCGATCGCCTGCCGGGCCGGCCGTGCTGGCAGTCAATCGTGAGGTATTTTTGGTCACGCTACGCAACGGTCAGCCACACGCCGAACTGATTGCAAATGCCAAGGCAGACGCCGCTACGATTCAAGCGCTGGACGGCAAGGGCGGGCAGCCAGAGGCGGTCACCACCGTTTATCAGCGCAATGACGTCAAGGACGCCCGCGAACTGCCTGGCGACAGGCTATACCTGATCAGCGGCAGCACTGTACTCGACGGTCGCACACTGCGCACCTCCAGGCTGGCGATCAGCAGCGCAGAAAGTCGCAGGCAGCGCGGTGAGTACAACCCCGAGCCGGGAAAGGCGCTGCTGCTCTCTCCGCGCAAGTCGAGAACAGCGCTGTTCGCGAGAGGCGACCAGAACCGCGTGGCCCTGGTTGTTGTTGACCTGGGCAGTGGCGAGGTGACGCAGCACCTCCCGATCGACCGCGATCTGACTTACCTGGGTGAACTGGACTACTACGCTGACGCCACCTGGGCCGCCCGCTACTTTGAATGGTCGAGCAGCGGAGGCGGCGAAGTACTTTCGCTACGGCGCAACGCGGCTGCGATACCGAAAATTGGTTGGCATTTGACGTCCGGCAATACACTCGACCATCGCTATCGCCTGCTCGCGGTCGAGACGTCAATGTTCGACACCTTTCTTGCCTACACGATGGCACAACACGGCGCGGTCATGGATGGTGAATCTACCCGGGACAACTTCGGCCGAACCGCGAACATTCGTATCGGTAGCCGCACGTTGACGGTACGCTGGTCGAGGTTCGAAAGTCCGCCCAATTTCGGACATCTCGAAGTGAGTGTCAACCAGTACAAGCTCCGCGCACCGCTCCTCAACGAGCTGGACTTCCCGGAACTCATCGCCAGCCTTGCCAACGGCTTCAATCGCGAGCTGGCTTCCGGCAAGCACCAGCAACTCATCCAGAAGGACTAGGATGGACTTCGCACTCAAGATTCTTTACTACGCAACACAGACGATTGCCTGCCTGATGGTCGGTTTCTTCTTCCTGGCCGCCGTATTTGGCGGCACCGGAGCCAACCGGATCGTTGCGCTCGGCAGCGGACTGCTATCGTTTGCGGCGCTGGGCGTTGGCGTCTATCTCGGGCACTTTTGCGATCGCTGGCTGGCCGGTACTGCTGTCGCAGCGCTGGGATTGATCGTGTTTTTTGTTGCAATGATTCTCGGTTCGTTGCTGTTTACAAACGTCCATTGGCAGTAGCAACGAAAAAGAGGATTTCGCGTTCACCAATCTCGTAGCGCCAGTGTGGCGCCTGTTCGCGCTGCGTGCAGCGGGCCACAAAATCAAGAACGTCATGACGCTGATCCGCCGCCAGGCCGGTTGCTTTGGACCAATGTGCGCTGTCCGGCACGTGAACGATCAGCCCCACATCGCCACCGCCCATTTCGCAACAGAAACGAAGCGAACAGCTGCCATCTTCGTAATGGATTGAGCCGTCACGCAAACTGCCTTGAAAACGCACCCGGCGGCCGAACGCATGCTTCAGTTGGACCGCAGCGGCCGCCCTGATCTCCTGCTCATTCATGGTTGCCTCTCCCATCAACATTCGCCAATCATTGCTTCGCCGCGTTGACAGAAGATCACGACAAAAATCGTTATGCCAGCTGGACTTTGCACACACTAGTCTATGTCAGAGCCTCCACCAGAAGAGTATCTCCGGTCGGGCCACCCCGCGGTCTTGTGCGCAGCCGATATGGCCGCTACATGCGGCAAGAATGTTGGTGTGCCTGACTCGACAGCCGACGCAGGCTCGCAACCCGGGTGGCCCGGCTTTCGCAAGTTGGCAATCATCGGTACGCATTCGGTCAAAATCCGGTTCACCGCTTCCAGTGATCCTGTTGTCCATCACCTGACATGCCCCTAGCAAAGCCACGCGGTCGCAAATCAGCAAGCAGTCACGGCCCGGCGACCGCCGCCCCCTCGGTCGTCGCCGCAATGAGCCCCCGCGCGGCGCTTGCATGCGAGCTCGCCTCGCAGTACGTCGCAGGTCAGCCCGTGTCGGTACTGCTTGCGCTCGCCGACGACGCTGCTTCCGCAGGTGACGATGCAGCCGAACAAGTTGCACTTTCGATGGCTGCCGAACGCATCCACAGCGGTCGTGAAACCTATGCCGGTCTCGCCGGCATCACCCGCCGTCTGCTCGGCAAGCCCATTGCCGACGTGTCGACGCTGGACATACCGTTGCGCTGGTGGCCCTCGCTCGGCCGCTTTCTGGCGCTGCTATTTGCCGAACAGCATGATGAGGTTTTGCAGCAGACCGCGACGTCCCTGTTGCGAAACATCACGCACGATCCGTTCTGTGCCGAGCCCCACGTCGCGGTCACGCGTCTGACCATGGCCCGACATCTGCTCGGCTACGCCGATCTGAAGTCGGACGAGGCGATACTGGTTCAACTGGACGCCATCGCGGTCGAGGCGATGCGACTGATCGCCGCAGACAACGTCGCGGTATCGCTCTGGTGGGGCGAACGTGCAGTGATCGGCAGTCTGGCGTACTCCCGGCAGGGACGTGACTATGCCCGGCTGGAAAAGGTAGTCGCCGGGGCCGAAGCACATCTGGCCAGATATCCGCATGGAGACACGCAGTTCAAATTGCTGCGCGTCCGGCTGGATATCGCCAATACTGCAAACGACCGCGTCGGCGCACAGTCGGCTCTGGCAGAAATGCCACAGCACATCGGCTCCAACAAGAAAGTGAACCTGGTTATCTACCTTCGCTCAAGAGGTTTCTTCGCCCTTGAGCACGGTTCTGGCGTTGATGCGGAACGCGATCTGAGTCAGGCACTGGAGCTGGCCGAGAGCATCGAGGCGCCGCCACCGGTAAGGCTGGCTCTGACGCATCTGCTGGCGACGACGCTGTTTGTTCAGAACCGTTTGCGCGACGGCTGTGCTGTCCTTGAGCAGGCGCGAAGCTACACTGCCGCCAGCCAGATGCACTTTATCGATTCGCTCACCGCGACGGCTGCATCGGCCGCCTGCTGGGACCAGGATCGCGACGCCGCCGTCCAGCTGCTGCGTGACGGCCTCGGCACCTACCGCCACGCTGCCCGTCATCTCTTCCTGCGTTCGACTCCAGAACTGGCGGCGATCACGGCCGCGCGCGCGTTGCAGTACGGCATCGAGACCGAATTTGTCGCCGAGTCGATTCGTCGCCGGGAAATGCAGCCACCCGGGCGGGCGGTTGAATGCTGGCCGTGGGCCATCCGCATTCACCTGTTTGGTGGCTTCGCATTGCAGCGCAAGAACCGTGCTGCGGCCAGCAATGGGCGCGGCAAGGCGCAGCAAAAGCCGATCGCCATCCTGCGCGCGCTGGCGCTGCTCGGACCGCGCGGGGGTGACCGTCGCGCGCTGGCACGTCGCGTCTGGCGTGGCGTTGACCCCGACGAACAGGGCGACGCACTCGACATGGGCATTGGTCGCGCCCGCAAACTACTCGGTGACGATTCGCTGATTCAGGTGCAGGATGGCCGCATCTTTCTCGACGACAAGCGCGTGTTTGTCGATACCTGGGCATTCGACGAGATCGAGCAGGTTATTCGTGACACAGAGCGACAGCCTCCCAGCCGTCTGCGGATGGAAGAACTGGGACAGCAATTGATCGCGCTCTATGTGGGCCGCCTGTTCGATGACGACGACTCACTGACCGCCAGCGCCATCCTGATCGAGCAATTCCGAGAACGTTTCATCAACATGGTGACCTTGCTCGCCCGGGCGCTGGCGCGTCACGACCTGCGCGGCGCGATGGACTTGTTGCAACGTGCCATCGAACGTGAACCGTACAGCGAACGCCTGTACCGCAGCCTGATCGAGCAACTTGCCAATGCCGGTGAATATGCAGAAGCCATGCGCTGGTATCGCCGTTGCCAGCACGCCGTGTCGCAAGCTTACGGTGTGGCCATTTCGCCAAACACTGAAGCCCTGCTGGCACTGATCCGCATGCCGTCACCCAACCCACCCGTCGAAAGCTGATCAACGTCCTCATGGTCGGCACGGCGCCTCGCCGCACGTATTGCTGACTTGTGATTGAGGTGCCTGCGGCTGGCGCATCCACTTGCCAATTCCACCCGGAAAAGCGCTACCCTCGGCGAGACAACCGTTGCGGTCGCCGGCAGCAACAGAAACCCGTGCTATCGTGTGAATCCACACACACCTCGCCGACAGTCATGTCGTTATGCTGACGCGCCGAAGGTGCAACACGCAAGGAGACCAACATGCCAGGACTGCTACCCAACGTCGATCCCGATGGCCTGCTCGAGTTCTCGGTGGTCTACACCGACCGCGCACTAAACCACATGTCAAAGCGCTTTCAGGGCGTCATGAAAGACATCTCGCGCATTCTGAAAGCGGTCTACCGCGCCCGATCGACCGCACTCGTTCCCGGCAGCGGCACTTTCGGCATGGAGGCTGTCGCCCGCCAATTCGCCACCGGCAAAAAGGTGATGGTGATCCGCAACGGCTGGTTCAGTTACCGCTGGACGCAGATTTTCGAGATGGGCAAGATCCCGGCGCAGGAAATCGTGCTGAAAGCACGCAAGACTGGTGCAGAACGACAGTCGCCGTGGGCGCCAGCCCCCGTCAGCGAGGTGGTTGCTGCCATCGCGAGCAGCAAGCCTGACGTGGTATTCGCGCCGCACGTGGAAACTGCCGCTGGCATGATCCTGCCTGATGACTATTTGCGGGCAGTTGCCGATGCCGTGCATGCCGTCGGTGGTCTGTTTGTGCTCGACTGCATCGCCTCCGGTGCAATGTGGGTGGATATGCAGGCCACCGGAGTGGACGTGCTGGTAAGCGCGCCGCAAAAGGGCTGGAGCAGCTCGCCCTGCTGTGCGATGGTGATGCTCTCGGAGCGGGCACGCACGGCGATTGATGGCACCACCAGTACCAGCTTCGCCTGTGATCTGAAGAAATGGCTCACCATCATGGAAACCTACGAGAACGGCGCTCACGCCTATCACGCCACCATGCCTACCGACGCACTCACGCGCCTGTGGGAAGTGATGCTGGAGACCGAGCGCTATGGTTTCGAGCGCGTGCGGCAGGAGCAGATCGCGCTGGGCTCCAAAGTGCGCGCACTATTCGAAAGCCGCGGCATCACCAGTGTGGCAGCCGAAGGCTTCAAGGCGCCGGGCGTGGTGGTCAGCTACACCGACGATCCCGGCCTGCAGTCAAGCAAGAAATTTCTCGCCGAAGGCCTGCAGACCGCCGCTGGCGTACCGCTGCAATGCGATGAAGGCAGCGACTTCTCCACGTTTCGCATCGGGCTCTTTGGGCTGGAGAAATGGCACAACGTCGATCTCACCGTGTCGCACCTGGCGACCGCGCTGGATCGTCTGGGTATTGCGCCGTTGCGGGAAGCCACGCGGGCGCCGGAGCGGGCAGCAGCCTGAGCACGAGGCAGGCGCCCGCTATCTGGTAGCTGCGGTGCCGGACTTTTCGGCCTTGGCAAAGTCCCCTGCGAGGCCGATTAACCATTCGTCCGGTTTGATGTATTTGCGAAAGGCGGCATTGACTTCGGCCAGCGTTGCAACCTTGATCGCCGCCTCGCGGGCCGCATCAAGCGCAAAGGATTCGCCCCGATCCATTTGCGTGAGCAGCGCGCTGGCAATACTGTCGTCGCTGCTCCAGCGTTGCAGCCTTGCCTGCAGCTCGTTGCTGCGAGCGCGTGACAGCTCGGCCTCGGTGAAACCATCCTTGATCGCGAGCGCGGCCTCTTCGCGCAATGCCGCGACGACACGGTCGCGATTCTGCGGCGCATAGCTCCCCTCAACGCCGAAATAGGCCCGGTTGCCCACCTCGGGCAGGCTCAAGCTGGCGTCCACACTGTAGGACAGGCCGTCCTTCTTGCGAATGCGCTCTGCGAGCCGGTTATCGAGCTGGTTACCGCCGAACACGGCGACAGCTAGTCGCAGCGCCGCCGCATCAGCATCGTTGGCGTTGAGTGGAAGAAACTGATCGACGTCGAGAAGCGCGTTGGCTTTGTCCGGAACCTCCACGGTCAGCGTGTTGCCGGGCAGCGTCTGGTGCCGGACTTCATAGCGAACGTAGGCCGGCGCCTGCGACCGCCAGCCCTCGAACTGGCGCTGCACCTCCTCAACCACGCCATCGGGCGCGGTGCCCACCACCGCCACCTGCATCTGACTCGCACCCCAGTTGCGCTGCCAAGCCCGCTGCACATCTTCGAAGCTGATCTCCTGCAAGTCGGCGATCAACTCGGCGTTGGTCTTGCGGAACTCCGGATCACCGCGCTGCAGGCCAAACGCTTTGTTCTTGTAGGGAAGGGCGACATTGTTGAGCACCGTTTGTGGCTCGTT
>JABLTH010018267.1_pt1 | contig 11287 bp, 11 predicted proteins | sample 7875711 | NCBI WGS metagenome assembly JABLTH01 (sample SAMN14941262, study PRJNA633318) | bioreactor metagenome | isolation source: bioreactor | place: China | collected 2019-03-05 | reverse complement strand
GGCGCCGATGTCGCGCAGCTTTGCCGTGACGTACTGGCCGAACTCGCCCTTCATGGCAGCTCGCGCCGCCTGCAGGAGCTGGAGAACGAACTGCTCGCCACGATGGCCTGTCATGGCTCGGTGCGTGCGGGGCGGCGCCTCACCGGGCCCGAAATGAATGCCTTGCTGCGCGAGATGGAGGCCACGGAACGTTCCGGCCAATGCAACCACGGCCGCCCGACCTGGACCCAGCTGAGCCTCGGCGAACTGGACAAGCTGTTCCTGCGCGGACGCTGAGCATTCCCGGTATCGCTTGCGGGCGCGGCAAATGGACGTCCATACTCGGGCCTCGCTCTCCGACGGGTCTCTGTCATGCCGCGTAGCGCCACTTTCGCCCTCGTTGTCGCCCTGAGCTTTGGAGTTGTCACCGTGCACGCCGAAACCGCCCACGCCGCCGCATCCGCCGACTATCAGCAGGAGGTTATGCAATGGCGCGCCAAGCGGACCGCCAATCTCACCGCGCCCACGGGATGGCTCAGTCTGATCGGACTGGAATGGCTGCATGAGGGCGCCAATCGCGTGGGCAGCGCGCCCGACAATGACGTGGTGCTCAAGGCCGGCCCGGCGCACCTGGGCGTCGTGCAGGTGGGCAAGGACGGCGCGGCGCATATCGTGCTGGATGAGCAAAGCGGCGCCACGATCGACGGCAAGAACGTGCGCGAAGCCGCGCTCGTCGACGACATGCACGCGGGAGAAGGCACGCCCACCACGGTCGCTTTCGGTACCGCCCGCTTCTATGTGATCGAGCGCGACGGCCGCAAGGCGCTTCGCGTGAAAGACAGCGAGGCCGAAACGCGCAGGCACGTCCTCGGCATCGATTACTTCGTCATCGATCCATCCTGGCGCGTGGTGGCCGACTGGGTGCCGTTCGATCCGCCGCACAAGCTGGAGATCGGTTCGGTGATCGGCACCATCGACAAGGTCGACGTGCCGGGCAAGGCCGTGTTCCATAGAGACGGCCATACGTTCGAGCTGTTGCCGTACCAGGAGGAGCCCGGCGGCGAGCTGTTCTTCGTGCTGGCCGATCGCACTTCCGGCAAAGAGACCTATGGGGCCGCGCGTTTTCTCTACGCGGCCTTGCCGAAGGACGGCAAGGTCGTACTGGATTTCAACAAGGCCTATAACCCGCCGTGCGCGTTCACGCCGTTCGCCACCTGTCCGCTGGCACCGCCGGAGAACCGCCTCGATGTGGCGGTGATGGCCGGCGAAAAGAAGTATCGCGGCGGTCATTGAGCATGCACGGCATGCGGCGGGTGAGCGGGGTGTCGAGTGCCGCGGCCTTGGTTTTGATCGGATCGTTGTCGTTCGTTCAACTATCGGTTGCGGCCGCTGCCGATAGCTATGCGCAGCAGATCGATCACGCGCGTGCCGCCCGGGTGGATGCGCTGCGTCGCGCGGACGGCTATCTGACCGTGGTCGCTTCGGGCTGGCTCGAGCCGGGCGACAACACTGTCGGATCGTCCCCGGACAACCGATTCCAGGTGCCCGATGCGCCGGCGCATCTCGGCACGCTGCGGCTGGCTGCCGATGGCTCGGTCGACTTCCGTGCCGTCGACGGATTGCGCGTCAAGGTCAATGGCAAGGATGTCGATGCCACGCCGATGCAGACTCAGGGCGCGCACGGTGAGCGTCAGCCGACACGTGCCTACTTCAGCCCCGAGCGGTATCTCTATGTGATGGAGACCGGCGAGCGCCGCGGTCTGCGGGTGAAGGACAACGCCGCGCCGTTGCGCGCGCATTTCCCCGGGCTGACGTATTTTCCCATCGATCCGTCGTGGAAGATCGCGGCACGCTGGGAGCCGTTTGCGCAGCCGCGCACGCTCCGGCTGGCCAATGTCACGGGCGCGGAAAATGACGAACCGGTAGAAGGGCAGGCGGTGTTCGAGCGCGGCGGGCGCCGCTATACCCTCATTCCGATGGAAGAGGACGGCCGCTTGTTCTTCGTCTTCAGCGACCGCACAGCGGGCAAGTCGACCTATGGCGGCGCGCGTTTTCTGTATGCCGACAAGCCCAAGGACGGCAAGGTGCTGCTCGACTTCAACCTGGCCGAGAACCCGCCTTGCGCGATCACACCGCACGTCGTGTGCCCGCTCGCGCCACCTGAGAACCGGCTGGGGCTCGAGGTGGCGGCCGGCGAGAAGAAATTCGACGGCGCGGGCCACTAGCGACCCGCGCCATCTGCGTCACTGGCCTTTGAATTCGGCCTTGCGCTTTTCGAGGAAAGCCGACGTGCCCTCGCGCATGTCTTCGGTGGAGAACGCCAGGGCGAATGCCTGCGTCTCGAATTCCAGGCCCTGATCCAGGGACGTTTCGCCGCCCTGCAGCACCGCATCCAGGATGCCGGCCGCGGCCAGCGGCGCCGACGCCGCGAGCTGATCGGCCAGCGCGTCGACCGTCTCGTCCAGCGCCTCCGGAGCGACCACGCGGCTCACGATCCCCAGCTCATAAGCGCGCTGGGCGCCGATCATGGAACCCGTCAGGCACAGCTCCAGCGCGGCGCTGCGGCCGGCCAGGCGCAACAGGCGCTGCGTGCCGCCGAAGCCGGGGATCAGCCCCAGGTTGATTTCCGGCTGGCCGAAGCGCGCCTTTTCACTGGCCACGCGCAGGTGGCAGGCCATCGCCAGCTCCATGCCGCCGCCCAGGGCGAAACCTTGGATGCGCGCCACCACGGGCTTGCCCAATCGCTCGATCGAGGTCATCAGGCGCTGGCCGGCGCGGGAGAAACCCTGGGCCTGGATCGGCGTGTAGCCGTTCATCTCGGCGATGTCCGCACCCGCCACGAAGGCTTTGTCGCCAGCACCGGCCAGCACCACCGCGCGGACGGCGTCGTCCTGTGCCGCCTGGGCGAAGGCCAAGGTCAGCTCGTTGAGCGTGTCGCGATTGAGCGCGTTGAGCTTGTCGGGCCGGTTGACGGTGATGATGCGCACCGCGCCGCGGTTGCCGATGTCCAGGTTGCGATAGGCCATGGTGAGTTCCAGCAGATCGAAAGGTGCCGATGGTAACAGCGGGAACCTTTGGCGCCGCGGACGTTCTCAGCGGTTGGCGCCTGTCCCCCGCCGGCCGCTGCACGAGGCCGGCAAACCCCTTAGGATGTGCCGGCTCGCGTCCCGCGATGGAGGATAGGCATGACACGACGGCGTTGGTTGGCCCTGGGCATGATGCTGCTGGGTACGGCAGCCACCCATGCGCAGAGCCGTGACCCCGCGTCCGATGCGCAGGCGCACCGGTTGGACAAGAACAAGCTGTCCTATGCGATCGGCTACCAGATCGGCAGCCAGTTCGCCAACGGCGACCCGGACGTGGACATCGCGGTCATGCAGCGCGCGATCCAGGATGCCTACAGCAAGCGCCGTCCGGCCGTGCCGATGCAGGACATGCACGAGCAGCTCCGCCGCCTCGACAAGCACATGCACGACAAGGCGGAGACGGAGTTCCAGCAGCTGGCCTCCTCCAATGCCACCAAGAGCGCGGACTTCCTGGCCAAGAACCGGCAGAAGCCCGGCGTCGTGCAACTGCCCTCCGGCATCCAGTACCAGGTGCTCAAGCAAGGTACGGGCAAGGAACAGCCGGCCGTCAACAGCACGGTCACGGTGAACTTCCGCGCGACGCTGATCGACGGCACCGAGTTCGACAGCTCCTGGGCGCATGGCTCGCCGGTGAGTTTCATCGTCAACAACAAGGTGATTCCCGGCTGGCAGGACGTGATCCAGCGCATGCACGTGGGTGACAAGTGGCGCGTGGTGATCCCGCCGGCACTGGCCTACGGCGAGCGTGGCAACCTGCCGCGCATCGGCCCGAACGAGGCGCTGGTGTTCGAGATCGAGCTGCTGGAAATCAAGCCATAGCCAAGCGTTCGCTGTGCGGGGCGGAGGGCTTGGGCTAGGATGTCCGGTCCATGTCGAACGATCCCGCTCCCGCCGCACCCCTCTCTCCCTGTATCGGCATCTGCCGCCTCGACGAGCGCGGCTATTGCGAGGGCTGTCTGCGGACCGGCGAGGAGATCGCCCGCTGGCGCAGCATGAGCGACGCCGAGCGCTGGCGTTTCATGCGCGATGTGCTGCCGGCGCGGCAGAAGGACGCGTAATGGGCGATCCGCTGGCGATCGTGGCCTCCGCCGTCCGGCCGCTGTCCGAACCGCCGGAGGGGCCCGGCTGGAACCACCACGAGATGGTCGAGCTCATCGGCGACTCGCCGCGGCGCGCCGCCGCGGTGCTGCTGGGATGGCGCGAGGGCGTGCAGCCGCGTCTGGTCCTGACCGTGCGTAATGACAGCCTGCAAGCGCACGCCGGACAAGTGGCGTTTCCGGGCGGCCGTACTGATCCGGAGGATGCCGATCCCATCGCCACCGCCTTGCGCGAAAGCGAGGAAGAAGTCGGGCTGGACCGCCGGCTGGTGACGCCACTCGGCTACCTGGATGCCTTCGATACCATCAGCGGCTATCGCATTACCCCCGTGGTGGCGCGGATCGCTCCGGAGGCGCGCCTGTATCCGGCGCCCGCGGAGGTGGCGGAAGTCTTCGAGGTGCCGTTGGGCTTTTTCCTGGATCCGGCCAATCTCCGCCGCTACACGATGGACTTCCGCGGCTATCGTCGCGACATGGTGGAATTCATCCATGGCGGCCACCGCATCTGGGGTGCCACCGCCGCCATGCTCGTCAATCTGCTGCAACGCATGGGACGCCTATGACCCTGCATACCACGCTGATCGAAGCCAAGGACCTCGCCGCGCTGGCGCCCGAGGAAGTGCTGATCGTCGATTGCCGCTTCGAGCTGGCCGTCGCCGGCGGCGATCCGGACAAGGGCGAGCGCGCTTATCGCGAGGCGCACATTCCCGGCGCCGTCTATGCCCACCTGGACCGCGACCTTTCCGACCTGTCGCGGCAGGGCGAGGGATTGGGGCGCCATCCGTTGCCGCTGGAACAGGCCTTTTCGGCGGTGCTGTCGCGCTGGGGATGGCGCCGCGGACTGCAAGTGATCTGCTACGACGCGGCCGGCGGCGCGCTTGCCGCGGCGCGGTTGTGGTGGTTGCTGCGGCTGGTCGGCATCCACGAGGCGGCGGTGCTCGATGGCGGTTTCCAGGCGTGGCAAGCCGAGGGGCTGCCGCTGGAGTCCGGTGAGGTGACGCGTCAGCCCACTCAGGTCTCGCTGCGCTACGACGCCTCGCGTTTCACGGTCGATCATCGCGCGATGGCGGAACAGCCGGGGCGGTTGCTCATCGATGCACGTGCCGCGCCGCGCTACCGCGGTGAAGTGGAGCCCATCGATCGCGTCGGCGGTCATGTGCCTGGCGCGGTGAACCGTCCTTACTCGGACAACCTCGACGCACAGGGGCGCTACAAGCCCGCGGCGCAGCTGCGCCAGGAGTTCGCGGCGCTGTTGGGCGCCACGCCGCCTGCGCAGGTCGTGCATATGTGCGGTTCCGGCGTGACCGCCTGCCACAATCTGCTCGCGATGGAGCATGCCGGGTTGGAGGGTTCGCGCCTGTATGCCCCGTCGTGGAGCGGTTGGGTGAGCGATCCCGCACGGCCGGTCGAAAAGGGCTGAGGCCGGGACGTGTGCTCATCGGCAGGTGCCGAACGCCGGCACCTGCCGCACACGAAGGGCTATTTCTTTTTCAGGCGCGCCACCAGCTGCTGCAGGACGGCCTGGGTCTCCTCGCTGAAGAAGGCATCGACGAAGCTGTCGATGGGCAGCGCGTCCGGGTCCGCCCATACGGAGGTGAGATCGGCGCGGGCGAGCCGGCGCGTGGCGAGCATCGCGCCAGATGGCAGCGCCAGCAGCTCATTGAGCCAATGCAGGGCGCGCGTGGTGACTTGGTCCACGCCCGTGAGTTCGTCCACTAAGCCGTACGTCAGAGCCTGTTGCGCCTCGATCATCGCACCTGCCACCAGCAGTCGCTCGGCCCGGTACGGGCCGACCACGCGGCGCAGCGCGAGCTGGATGCAGTCAGGCACGATCAGACCCACCTGCACTTCGTTCAGGCCGATGCGGAAAGGGCCTTCGGCCATCACCCGGTAGTCGCAAAACAGCGAGAGCACCGCGCCGCCGGCCGGCGCGTGGCCGGTAAGGGCCGCGACGACGGGCACGGGCGACATGGCGATGGCCGAGCAGGTGGCGAAGAACGAGCGCCAGAAGGCGCGCACATCGGCACGGTCCTGGCCGAGCAGGGCGGGGACGTCGACGCCCGCCGAGAACATGCCGGAAGCGCCAGACAGGACGATGCCCCGCGCGCCGCCGCGAATCGCCCCGGCGATGCCGTCCTGGATCGACTGCAGGAGGTCGAGGTTCAGGGCATTGACTGGCGGACGCGCGAGATTGATCTCGGCGATCGCGTCGTGCTGGACGATGTTGAGCATGGCAGTGCCCCTGGCGCGGAAGTGAGGCCCGCGAGCGTAGCAAACTCGCGGACCTCGCCGGCGTGTTCCCGCCCTTATTGCGGCTGGTCGGTTTCGGCCCAGTGGTAGCGCACCGCATAGTCGAGCGTGGCCTTGCCGCCGGCGGGCACGTCCACGCGGAATTCCAGCAGGTCCGGCTTCTGTTCCGTCGGCTTGTGGCTGGACGAGGTCAGCGTCCACTCGCGCCAGCGACTGGGATGCTCCCGCACCGTGACGGTGCGGGTCGTGTCGCTCGCATTGGTCAACGTGATGCGGAAGGCTTCATCCATGGCGCGTCCGGCTTTGTCCACCTTGAAGGCCGTGCGCTCGCGCTCGGCACGCAGGTCGAAGGCGTTGCCCAGCGTGATGGTCGCGTCGCTGCCCTTGGGGGTGTCCTCGATGCGTCCTTCGCCGATGAATTGCGGCGTGCCGTTGCGGTCGGCGGTCATCACGCGCAGGTTGCCTGCCGGCAGGCTGTCGAACGCGCGCAACTTCAATGTGCTGGTCACGGTGTTGCCGCCGCCGGTGTTGAAGTCGCGGTTGGTCATCGGTTGCGGCGGCGCCCAGCGGCCGCCGTTCTCGTACAACAGAGTGCGTTCGCAATCGATTTGGCGTGTGGCGTACAACGGCACCTGGCTGACGCTGCCGTCGGGCAGGCTGACCGCTCCCGGCAGGGTGTAGCGGCGATAGTCGGCCACCGAACCCTGCTCGGGCATCTCCGCGACCTGGGCCTTGCCCCGGTAGGCCATGGCCACCGGCGCCGCCGCGGGCATGGGGCCCGGTGTGCGCGTGATCTGCGGTTCGCCGGCGATCAAGGTCAGCTGGATCTCGTTCCAATCGCGGCCGCTGCGGTTGGCGATGCTCGCCCGCGACTCGAGGCGCAGCTTGCAGCCACCGCCCGGCAGCAAGGTGCCGATATAGGCGGCGCGCCAACCCAGACCGGCCGTGGGATAGCTCAACGTGGCACGGGCGCTGCCGGCGCGGGCGGCATCGATACGCAGCTCCAGGCTGGAGCCGGTGTTGAACTGTCCGCTGGCGCGCCCCGCGGCGTATTCACGGATCAGGCTGGTGCGGCCGCTGGCATCGCTCACCAGCAAGCCATTGCCGGCCCTCAGCAAGGTGCCGCTGGCCAGCGGCTGGCCGTTGTCGCCGAGCACTTCGACGGGCTGGCCGACCAGGCTGCCAAGCGCGGCGTCGCGCCCCTGGGCGAGGCGGAGGCGCTGCGACAGCACCTTCGCGGCATCGCCTTCGACGTCCAGGGAAAGCGCTTCGGTATCGAGAAAGGCCGGCAGGCCGCCCAGGCTGATGTCTTGCACGCCCTGCTTGAGGTCCAGGCGGCGAGGCTCGCGCGCCATGGCATAGCCGCTGTCCACGTTGCCGCCGTCGCCGCCGGTGAATAGCGCCGCGTCGTCGCTGCGGTAGAGCGTCAATCCGGTACGGTCGGTCGAAGCGGCGGCCGCGCTGCCGGCGAAGACCGCGGCGCAGGCGACGGCGAGAGTGGTGAAGGAAAACTTGCTCACGGGCGAACTCCTTTCGTTGGGCGTCGCCGATCTTACGCGCCGTGCATGAAGGCGCGGCATCCGGCGGCCAGCCTCGCTTAACCCCGAACCGCCCGCCTTGCGTTGCGGTCCGTTCCGGCGGACTCAGTGCGTGGCGAAGTATTCGCGCAACGCGGCGACATCGCTCGTCACCGCCAGTCCCAGGGCGAGCAGGATGCGCGCTTTCTGCGGACTGAAGTCCTCGCCGGCGATGAAGCCCGTTTCGCGCAGATAGCGTCGCTGCGCCACGCGGCCGAGCGGCGAGCGGGTGCATTGCACGACGGCGACGCCGCGCGCGATGGCCGCCTCCAGCGCCTTCTTCTCCGCAGCCGTAACCAGGCCGGGTGCCAGGCCGGCGGATACGATGCCTTGCGCGCCTTTCTCCAGTGACGCTTCGATCATGGTGTCGTCGGCGCCGACATACGAGTAGGCAATATCGACACGTGGTGGCTGTGCATCGTTGGGCAGACCGGCAAACGCCGCATTGGGCGCGTGCCGCCCTTCGGATCGGCGCCGATAGCGGATGCCGTCCGGATCGACCGTGCCGAGCACGCCGTTATCCATTGAACGAAACGTATCGAGCCGCAACGTAGAAACCTTGATGACGTCGCGCGCGGCGTGAATGCCGTCGTTGAAGACGACCAGTACGCCGCGTCCGCGGGACGCAGCATCGCCGGCCACGCGGATGGCGCCGAGCAGATTGGACGGTGCATCCGAGCCGACGGCGCTGAGCGGTCGCTGCGATCCGGTCAGTACTACGGTCTGCGGAATGTCCAGTGTGAGGTTCAGGAAGAACGCGGTCTCTTCCAGCGTGGCGGTGCCGTGCAGGATCACGAAGCCCGCGAGGTCGGGTTGCTCATGCGACAGGCGGCGCATCGTCGCGCGCAGTTCGAACCAGTCGGCCATGGTGAGATTGTTGCTGCCGACCGATCGGAACGGCACGGGCACGCATTTGGCGGCACCGGCCGTTTCAGGAACGCGATGAAGGATCTGTGCCACATCGAGCTTGGTGCCGTGCTCCGGATAGTCCATCAGGTCCACGCTAGACGTACCCAACGAGACGATGGTGCCGCCGCAACCGATGACGGCGACGCGCGGAAGGACGTTAGTCGTAGGCATGCCGGGCGTGTCCTTGGCGCGTCGAAGCGAGATCAAGCGTCCGCGACGGCGTCACGGATGGCCTGCGGCAGCGGCACCGGCTTGCCGGTGTGCGGATTCATCCAGACCATCACGACGTGGCCGTCGCTGTAAAGCTTGTCAGGCTGCTCGGCATCCACGATGCGGTGGCCGATGGTCATCGAGCTGTTGCCGAGGCGCAGGCAGAACAGCTCCACGTGCAACTGCGCGGGCCACTCGATCGGGACGCGGTAGTTGATCTCGCTGGCCGCCAGCACGGGCATGGATTGCTCGTCGAACCATGGCCCCGGCACGTGCTTCAGCCACTGCAGGCGCGCCTCTTCCAGGTAGGTGAGGTAGTTGGAGTTATTGACGTGGTTGAAGGCGTCCAGATCCCGCCAGCGCACGCCGATCGAGGCGACGAACAGCGGACCCGCGGGCGTAGCGGTCGCTTCGGGCGCCGGCTCGGCGGCGCTCTTGCGGCGGCGGGCCGGGGCGGCGGTATCGGTGGTACTGGAACTCATGCGGTCTTTTTCCGGGTGGCCTTCTCGCGGCCGTTGTTCTTCTGTGCCTTCACGGGGGTCATGCCGAGATGCGAAGCCAGGAAGCGGCCAGTGTGCGACTCAGGCGTTTCGGCCACGGTTTCCGGCGTGCCGGCGACCAGGATGCGGCCGCCGCCGGCACCGCCTTCCGGACCGAGGTCGACGATCCAGTCGGCGGTCTTGATCACGTCGAGATTGTGTTCAATGACCACCACCGTGTTGCCCTGGTCAACCAGCTGGTGCAGCACGTCGAGCAACTGCTCGATATCGTGGAAATGCAGACCGGTGGTCGGTTCGTCCAGGATGTACAGGGTGCGGCCGGTGTCGCGCTTGGACAGTTCCTTCGACAGCTTCACGCGCTGCGCTTCGCCGCCGGACAGCGTGGTCGCGCTCTGGCCCAGCTTGATGTAATCCAGGCCGACCGCGCGCAGCGTTTCGAGCTTGCGTGCGATGGTCGGTACGTTCTCGAACAGCTTCAGCGCGTCCTCCACCGTCATGTCGAGCACATCGGCGATGGTGTGGCCCTTGTAGGTGATCTCCAGCGTCTCGCGGTTGTACCGCTTGCCGTGGCAGACATCGCAGGGCACGTACACGTCCGGCAGGAAGTGCATTTCCACCTTGATCATGCCGTCGCCTTCGCAGGCTTCGCAGCGGCCGCCGCGAACATTGAAGCTGAAGCGGCCGGCGGTGTAGCCGCGCGAGCGCGCTTCCGGCACCCGCGCGTACAGCTCGCGCAGTGGCGTGAACAGGCCGGTGTATGTGGCCGGATTCGAACGCGGCGTGCGGCCGATCGGCGACTGGTCGATGTCGACCACCTTGTCGAACAGCTCCAGGCCTTCGACCGACCGGTACGCCGCCGGCTGCTCGCCGGCGCCATGGAGTTCGGCGGCGGCAAGGCGGAACAGCGTGTCGTTGATGAGCGTGGACTTGCCCGAGCCGGACACGCCGGTGACGCAGGTGAACAGGCCGGCAGGAATCGACAGGTCCACGTTCTTCAAGTTATTGCCGCTAGCGCCGCGCAGGTGCAGCCAGGAATCCTTGTCCTGCTGCTCACGGCGCTCCTTCGGCACTTCGATCGCGCGGCGGCCGGACAGGTACTGGCCGGTGACCGAGCGCTTGGAGGCTAGGATGTCCTTGAGCGTGCCCTGCGCCACCACTTCGCCGCCGTGTACGCCGGCGCCGGGGCCGATGTCGAGCACGTGGTCGGCCAGGCGAATCGCGTCCTCGTCGTGTTCCACCACGATCACCGTGTTGCCGAGGTCGCGCAAACGAGTGAGCGTGCCGAGCAGGCGCTCGTTGTCGCGCTGGTGCAGGCCGATGGATGGCTCGTCCAATACGTACATCACGCCGACCAGGCCGGCGCCGATCTGCGAAGCGAGGCGGATACGCTGCGCTTCGCCGCCGGAGAGCGAATCGGCCTGGCGATCCAGCGTGAGGTAGTTCAGGCCCACGTCGTTGAGGAAGCTCAGACGCTCGCGGATTTCCTTGACGATCTTCACGGCGATCTCGCCGCGCCAGCCCGTGAGCGCGAGCTTCTCGAAGAAGGCAAGGGCGTCGTCGATCGAGCGCGAAGTGAGCGAGGGGAGTGCGTGGTCAGCGACGAACACATTGCGCGCCGAACGGTTCAGGCGCTGACCGTGGCATTCGGGGCAGGGTTGGTCGGCGATGTACTTGGCCAG
>JABLTH010038083.1_pt1 | contig 11288 bp, 8 predicted proteins | sample 7875711 | NCBI WGS metagenome assembly JABLTH01 (sample SAMN14941262, study PRJNA633318) | bioreactor metagenome | isolation source: bioreactor | place: China | collected 2019-03-05 | reverse complement strand
CAGGCCTTCGATCCCGTTCCCCACTGATTCGATTTTCAGGTCCGGGAATCTCGTCCTGATTCCACTCGCATAGAGATCCCTCAAATAGGGATCGCTTTCGATGATCATGAGACGCCTGGAACGCAGCAAACTGCCATCCTGCACCCGCTGCTGCTGGAGAACCAGGGTATCGACGGCTTCCTTCGGAATCCGGCGGTGGCCGCCATCGGTCTTCCATGCCGGCAACTTGCCGGTCTCAACCCACATCTGCACCGTCCGACGAGAAACCCCGAGCCGTTCCGCGGCTTCTTGGGTTGAGTAGAATTCAAAATTCTTGCTCATATCATTATGATCAGATATTTTTATCTGAAGATTAATTCCCTCTTATCCCGCCAGGAACCTTGAAATCCGGGTCGGTCTGTCGAGCGTCGCCCCGCTCGCGCTTTGCCAGCGCACCGCCATCGTTCTAGGCCTCAACCACGCCGCTCCGGCTTCCTGGCGCGTGGCCTGCGCAGCATATCCGGCCTGCACGGACGGCATCAACCGGACGGGCACCGCAAACCGCAAAGACCAGTTCCCCAGGGTCGGCAAATAAGAGACAGGGATGCTTTCTCCCTCCGTGAAAGCATATCTTGATGCGTAGTCTATCAGCTATTCCTGCACTTTCCTTCACCCAAAGGGATTAAAAGTCCGCTTGAAAATCAAACCTTTGCAAACGCAAGGGACGGGGGGGTGCCATGTTTATCTGAACCATCGCAGCGCCATTCTTTTCCGTCGATCGCTTGCGCCTGTTGAAACCCCCATCTCCAGCATGCGCAAACGATCCTTTGCCATCCGTGCGTCATCCTCTTGGCCGCCGCGCGCGCCGTCGGGATTGACAACTCCCAGCGCTGGCACGGCCACGATCGATGGCGGCTCCGCTCGCCTCACCACTACATCCAGCGTGCCGCCGGGTGAACCCGTCCATGCGTCTTTCGCCACTGCCGCGCAGACTCGTCCAGTCCCTTGCTCCGATCCCGCTTCCCCGCGAGCAGGGGGGATGTAAACGTGCAAAATACGAATTTCAAATTGATAAAATGAAAACCACTTCGAGAGCAACGGATCCATCCCGGGCCCATGGCCTCCCTTGGCCTGAAGCGCAGCCTGCCGCCAACGCCCTCGCCAATCCATCAACGATGTCCCCGAGATCATGCAAGGCCTAGTACCGCCGTTATCGCTATTGATCATTCACATTGCCTGGGCCATTCCCACCTCGTTTCTGCTGCGGCGAGCGGGATTTTCCGCCTTGAGCCAGTTGATCCTGCTCTTCCCGCTATTCGGGCCATTTATTGCCATCTGGTTTGCCGCTCTCTGTCACTGGCCGAGATTCAAGAGCCAGGTGCGCCGATTGGAATAGCCGGAATCGCCGGAATAGCCGGGATCTCTTCCCGGTCACGCGCGCAGCCGGCAGCCACTGCCGCTATTCAGCTGGCGCACGGAGTGCGCCGGCATCGGGGCAAGCCGATCTCAGGCCACAGCAACCGGGCACTTACGCGCGTCCCGATACGGATACGCGCCCAATGCGGGAACGCCCTTGCGGCACACCGTACAAAAGCCGCACCCGCGCCGATCCGGCGCCGCAATCCAGCCAGTGCCACAGGGCAGCGCATTCTCCGCGATGCGCCTGCTCCGATAACCATTAACCATCCCTCTGCCAGAGAATCAAAGTCGCTCATGAATATCGGCAAGATCGCTCTCACCTTCGCGGCCCTCGCCCTCTGCGGCCACGCTGCCGCCCAGTCGGACAACCCGGGAAATATCGAGGCCTTCACCGGCCCTTATATCGGCACCAAGGTCGGCGCCAACATCTCCAGCGTTTCCGGCGCGACCAACCGATCCTCGCATACGACCATCTTCCCCGGTTTCGTCGCCGGCTACGGCTTCGGCGTCGGCCCGGCCGTGATCGGCGCCGAGATCTTTGCCGACCTGCATTTCGGCTCGGCCACCAACAAGGACATCGGGATCGACGCGAAGCTCGGCTATCCGATCGGCAGCTTCATGCCCTATGGCCGGGTGGGGGTCACCGGGACCTCTCCGTCGTACCGCATCCACTATGGTGCCGGTGTGGAGTACATGGCCACCCGGAACGTCAGCGTGTTCTCGGAATGGACCGGCGACACCGACCGGGCAGGGGGCAGCCGCTGGGTCAATAACAGCTTCACCATTGGCGTCAACTACCGGCTCCGCTAAAGGAGCGAGGAGCGCGCCCGGCCACCCCCGCTCGCGGCGCTTGCGCAGGCCCTGCGGAAGTCTCCGGCGCACGCGAAAGAGATCCGCTTCCGCTCCGCGCCAGTTTCCCCGGGGGGGCACCGCTCAGGCAGCAGCCCCTTCGTCAGGGGTAGCCAATAAGTGTATATAAGAAATCTTAAAAGGATAAAATTGAATCTCGTTTGCAGGGATGCCATGGGATTCCCCATTGACATTCCGCTCCTGCCCCACCCTTGCACCCCAAGTGCGAGGGTGGGATCTTTTTCCTCCCGCAACGCAAGCTGCGCTGGCCGCAGAAGCCCGCTCGTCGCGGACCAGCCGACAGCCGTTCGCACCGCGCCACGCACCGCCGCAGCGGACTCCGGCACGCACACCATCCGCCACGCTTGGACCGTCGTCCGGAGCGCGCTTCCCCTGCCGCCCGATATCGCGCGTGAGTTTCGTCCGCCAAGGATCCACCGACATGCCAAAACCTCCGCATGACCCGAGTCACTCCGCAAGGCACGAGGCCGCCCCCGGATCCGAAGGCCTTGCCGCTCCAGCGCCCCCATTGTGCGGCCAGGACATGCAGGCAGGCAGTCCGGATGGCGGCCCCGGCGGGCCCGCGACCGATGACCTCCACCTTCGTTTGTGCAGGCTCTCCAGCCGGCACCGCTCGGTGCTGTACCTGATGCTTCTGGGCCGATCCAACCGGCTCATTGCCGCCGAACTGAACCTGGCCGAATACACGGTCAAGGATCACGTCAAGGTCATCATGACCCGGCTCGGCATCCGCAGCAGGACGCAGATCATCCGCGAACTGAATTCCCCGGCCATGAGGAAATTCCTGGTGAGCTTGTCTCCCCCCATGCACCACGCCCGCGGTGAAGGGGATGCGAAAGGCGCAGTGGCGCATCGCGCCATCACCCCGCGGCAGCTGGGCCTGACCGTCCGTCAGGGCAGCGTTCTCTCATTCCTGCTCGAAGGATTGCCCAACAAGGAGATCGCGGCGCGCCTGGGCCTGCGTGACAACACGGTCAAGGAGCATGTCTCGGAGATCTTCCGCCGTCTCGGTGTCGGCACCCGCTCTGAGCTGCTTTCCACGATGCCCGATATCGTGCTGGCCGCACACGACCGCCGCGAGATCCTTTCCGGCCTGTTGCCTGTGCACCGCTGACGGGATATCCCCTCCGGGGCCGATGCCCCGCGCGCCGCGTAGCGGGGGGCCCGGCTCGCCGGCAGCGCCGTACATCGCCATGCTGGCTTCCTCTGGCGCCTACTCCATCGCCGGCAGCAGGATCGACATGCGGAATGCCCCGTTCTCCGCGCCTCTCAGCTGGACAATTCCTCCGCACCCGGCGATGGCATCACCGACCTCCCTGAGGCCCACGTCCAGCCTGTTCGCGTAGGCCCGCGATCCGGCCAGGTGTCTCAGCCGCTCCGGCACCAGATGCCAGGCGATGATGGCATTGGAGCGCGCGAAGACCTCGATCTCCAGCGAGCGCCGGCTGCCCGTGCCGGCGCACAGGTGCCCCGGCGTCGGCGGGGATTCGGCGTCGGAGATGTGCATCACGATTTCCGAGCATGGGAGCCAACGCCGGAGCAGCCAGGACAGATGGATCATGACCAGGCGGAATCGCTGCCCGTTGATGGCAATCGCCGCATCGCCGGACTCCAGGCTGGAGCGCAACCGGACCTCCATGGAGAGGAACCTGGCAATTTCTTCCGCAAGGCCTTGCATGAACGTTTGCGCGGGAACCTGTGCAAGCGTGAGGTAGTCGGCGCCCACCATATCCCGCCAGGTTTCCAGCGCACTCACGCACCATTGAATGGCATGACTCGTGCCATCGCGCGGATGAACCGCGCCGGCGCTCACGCAATGGGCAAGGCCGTCGACACTGGCGGCGATGATGGCCAGCTTGTCTTTCGCCTCCTGTGCCGTCAGGTCATACACCGCCCTCAACAGCTTGTTGATCTTCACCATGGCTTCTCCGCCGCAAGCCGGTTGGCTGGAACTGAATTCCTGCAGGCTTTTCATTGATCTTCTTGTTGACTCTGTTGCATCCATTGCATCCATTGACACCCCTGATTCCCGTCCGACCACAGCTCGCATCCGTGCGCCAGCGGCGCATGCCCCCCTTGCCCCGGCACATCGACCCGCTTGGTGCAGCGCCGGGCCCCGCCGTCGGCGACTCGCTTCGGCTCGCCGCGACGCGCCACCAGCGATACCACGCATCCCTTGACCATGGAGATGCGCAAGTCCCTGCAGACATCGCGAGCGCCCAGGAACCGCGCAGCCGGCTGCATCGCGCGGCAGGGCCCGCGCCGAGCCGTCGAGCCATCTGAGCGACAGGCGGACTCACAGATGGCCGACGCCCGTCGCGGCACCGGACTGGACGAATCCGGCTGACGGGTAGTTTCATTTTTTCTCGATCCCGAATCAGGACACGAGCTGACGCACCCGCAAATCGATGCACGGGGCCTCAGATGGGGATCGCAATTCCTCTTCCGACCATGCCCTTCGCGCCAGAAATGCTCGACTTGCAGCGCAGTTCGGCCGAATACGCTCAAAGTTACTCCAAATGCGAGTCACTGTTGATAGTGAGTCGCATTCATCCCCCCGTTGGTCGGGTCCAAAAAGCATCAAAACGAAACACAAAAATGATACAAAGTAAACTCGTAGAAATGGCTAGCGGCGCATGGCCGCGCGGCCCTCCCTGCCCGCAGTGCCGACGCCGTCACCGGCAAGGCGCTCACGGCAATCTGACATGCGTACCGACCCGGCTCACCAGCAGAAGCTTCCGCCAGGATCGCCATCGGTCCGCCGGCCGGCCTGCGCCATCGGGAGGAAAGCAATCAACACGGCCACTCAGCTGCGCGTATCGATCCATCATCGGCCAGTACGCCGGCGGGTTGGGCGCCATGGCAAGCGCGGCGCGCACTGGCCAGGTTCTTTCGAAGGCAAATGGAGTCAACAATTACATCGATGCAGGGTCACATCATGATGGGCACGACGCAAACCGGGGGACAGGATCTCGAGAAATACTTCGCCTCCTATGTGGGAATGGAGGGTGGCAATCCACGCAGCAAGATCTGGTTTTGCGACGTGGCCCCGCATCCTGCCATGCCCGGCCTGCAGCGGCCCCTCGAGCCGGCATTCGCTCCCCCGTCCTGGAATGACAGTTTCAGGAAAAGCCATGGCGCGCAGATGGGGAAATGGCTCGGGCATCAGCGCATCGCAAAGGTCATGACTGCCTGCGTCAGCGCGCTGCAGGGACGGCATGCCGGGCCGCGGGAATGGGAGGACTACTTCCGGGCTTCGCTATATCGCCCGGAGGGGAACGAGTTCAAGATCAATCTGTATCCATTGCCGCTGCGGCCGCGCATGGATATCTCCTGGCGCGACGCCTATGGCCACGATCCCTTGCTGGTGCGCAAGGCGCAGTTCATCGACGTCTGCCATTTCGGCGGTCGCTTCGCCTTTCTCAAGGCCATCACCAGGAACTGGGCACCGCGCGTCGTCGTCTGCATCAACAAGACCTATTCGAGCCAGTACATCGATGCCTTCGGGCTGGCACCGCTCAGGCCAGCGGTCGAGGTGCTGCAGCCCGCCGACCTGACGGTCAAGCTGATCGTCTACCAGGATGCGCAGACACGCTGGGTACTGTGCCCGCCCCTGGCCGGGCCTGTCGGGATGTCATCGGATAGCCAGCTCAGCAGCTTCGGCGAACTGCTTGCGAACTGGTGCCGCGAGCCGGCGCCTGCCACTGTCATGTAAAACCGGAGCGACCATGTTGGCAATCGCTTGCTTTCTGCTCGGCCTGTTCCTTGCGTTCTCCTATCCCGTCTACAGGATCATGCGCCGGGCACATATGAGGATCTGGCTCTATTCCTTCCTGATCATTCCTTTCTTCGGCCCGATGCTCTGCCTCTTTGTCGTGGCATTCGGCAAATGGTCGACGCGTCGCAGACTGAACCGACTGTTCGACTGACGTCTTCGCGCGGGCGGGCGGCGGGCGGCCGCCGCCCGCCCCATGCCAATGAAGAACTCTCGACCCGATGCGCCTGCCCGCTCCTCGCCGCGCGACGCATGGCATCGGGAATGGCATCGCCTGTACGACGAACTGGCGCGGCAGCATGTGCTGCTGCGTGTCGCGCTGGATGCCGTCGGAGACGCCGTGATCACCACGGACAATGCAGAACGGGTCACGTGGCTGAATCCGGTCGCCGAACGCATCACCGGCTGGCGAATGGCGGAAGCCATCGGGCTGCGCCTGGCCGACGTCTTCCACATCGCGCCCGCCCCCAGCCTGGCAAGCGCTCAGGAGATGGCGTCGCCAAGCTGGCGCGAGCGCGCGCGCGGCGACCCTCCCCGCCAGAGCGTCCTGATAGCGCGCCATGGCGTGGAGCGCGGCGTCGAGCATTCCGAGGCTCCCGTTCGCAACCAGGCCGGCGAAGCGATCGGCAACGTCCTGGTATTCCGCGACGTGGCCGAACAACGCCGGCTGAGCGAAGAGATTGCCTACCGAGCCACGCACGACCCGCTGACCGGGCTGCTGAATCGCAGCGAGTTCGAGTCGACCGTCCAGCAACGGATCGACAGGGCATCCAGGGACCGCAGCGAGCATGCCCTGCTGTACATCGACCTGGATCAGTTCAAGCTGGTCAACGATGCCTGCGGCCATCGCGTCGGCGACCAATTGCTGCAGCAGGTAGGCCGCATCTTCCAGGCGCAGGCCCGGCCCGGCGACACGGTCGCCAGGCTGGGCGGCGACGAATTCGGCATCCTGCTGGAGAACTGCCCGCTGGCCCATGCGCGGGAAATGGCGGATCGCCTCTGCGCCAGCATGGACACTTTCCGCTTCCTGCACGAGGAACGGCGCTTTCGTATCGGCGCCAGCATAGGGCTGGTGCCGATCGATCGCGATTCGTACGACCTGGCCACCGTCCTGCAGGCCGCGGATGCCAGCTGCTATGCCGCCAAGGAAGCCGGGCGCAACCGGGTCCACGTCTGGCTCGATTCGGACAAAGCGCTGCACGCTCGCCGCGGCGACATGCAATGGGCGGCGCGGCTCGAACACGCACTGGACGACCGCCGGCTGGTGCTTTACGGACAGCGCATCGTCCCGATCGACGACGACCTGCAGGCCCAAGCCAGGACAACGCAGATCGAAGTCCTGGTCAGGTTGATCGAACGCGACGGCGCCATCGTGCTGCCGGGCGCCTTCCTGCCGGCGGCCGAGCGCTTCCAGATCGCCTGCCGCATCGACCGCCGCGTGCTGCGGCTCGCCATCGAAGCACTCGCGACGTTCGCGCACGCAGCGCCGCGCAGCATTCTCCACGTGAACCTCTCCGGGCAGTCGATCGGCGACCGCGCCTTCCACCGCGAGGCCCTGGAACAGCTCGACAGTGCCGGCCCGCAGATCAGCCGGCGCCTCTGCTTCGAGATCACCGAGACCGCCGCCATTACCAACCTGGCCGATGCCACCGCCTTCATCGACCAGGTGCGGCAACGGGGATGCGGCGTCGCCCTCGACGATTTCGGCTCCGGCACCTCATCGTTCGGCTACCTCAAGTCATTGAAGATCGACTGCCTGAAGATCGACGGCCAGTTCATCCGCAACATCGGCGAAGACCGGCTGGACGAGGTCGCGGTGCAGTGCTTCGTGGATGTGGCACGCGCGATCGATGTCAGGACCGTGGCAGAGTTCGTCGACAAGCCGCAGGTACTGGAGCGCTTGCGCACGCTGGGCGTCGACTACGCGCAGGGGCACCTGATCCACGAGCCGGAGCCTCTGTGGGATATCTTCGGGCGTCTTGCTGTGGAAAGTGGGTGAGATCGCAGCGGAAGGCTTCTTGTCCCAGTTGCCACCCGCAAGGGGCATCGGTACTCCCCCGCCCGGGTCTTCCTATGGCGCCGGCCGGCCGGCGATGGCGTTCTAGCGCACTTGGGCGGCACGCAGTTCGGCCATGGCCAGGCCGGGCGGCTTGAGCACGCGATTTGAGGAAAATGTGGCTGACTGCGGAGGAAACGGAAAATGTGCCATATAAGGCGCATACCAGGCCAGTACAAGAGACACATAAGGCCCGATATAAGGAGCCCTCTTGGAAAATCGAATCCTCAGCTAGAATGACGCGCGCACAAATCCAAAGAAAGACGTATGGAACGTAGTCTCCACTCGGAGCAGAATCCGATCGCCGCCGCGACCCCAGCGACCCGAATCGGTAATAGGGAATTCACGCATCCAAAGTATCGGCCGGACATCGATGGGCTGCGTGCCGTCGCCGTCCTTTCGGTCGTCGTCTTTCATGCGTTCCCGCATGTGCTGCGCGGTGGATTCATCGGGGTGGACGTCTTCTTCGTGATCTCCGGCTTCCTGATCTCCACAATCATCTTTCAGAACCTGGACAGAGGCACATTCAGCTTCTTCGAGTTCTACGCCCGGCGGATCAAGCGGATTTTCCCGGCACTCCTGATCGTCCTGATCACCTGCTATGCCTTCGGATGGTTTTCTCTGCTATCGGAGGAATTCAAGCAACTGGGCAAGCATATTGCAGCCGGCGCAGGATTCGTCTCGAACCTGGTTCTCTGGAGCGAAGCAGGCTACTTCGACAAGTCAGCCGACACAAAGCCGCTTCTGCATCTTTGGAGCCTGGGAATCGAAGAGCAATTCTATATCGTCTGGCCACTCCTGCTCTGGCTGGCATGGAGGAGGAAATTCAACCTGGCAACGATTGCGGCAATCGTCGGCCTCGCCTCCCTCTATTTGAACCTGAAGGGCATAAGAACCGATGCGACAGCAACGTTCTATTCGCCCCAGACGCGATTCTGGGAATTGCTGTCCGGCAGCCTGCTGGCGTGGTTCTTTCTCTACAAACGCCAGGGCCTTCAGCCCCTTGGACAGCATGTCGATCGCATTCTTGCGCGCCTCATCTACTCTGTCGACAAGAAGAACGACGGGACCACGCTTACCAACGCACTTTCCGTTGGGGGCGCGCTGCTGCTGTGCTTCGGGCTTTGGCACATCAATCAAGAGTTCAGCTTCCCGGGTAAGTGGGCGATCATTCCCGTGATCGGCGCAATCCTTGTCATCGCGGCAGGGCCGGAGGGTTGGGTTAACAAGCACATCCTGTCCAATCCCGCTGCCGTCTGGGTAGGCCTGATCAGCTTTCCGCTTTACCTTTGGCACTGGCCGCTGCTGTCGTTCGCGCGCATCGTCGAGGCCGGCGTGCCATCGCGAAGCATGCGGATCGGCGCAGTTCTGGCCGCCATCGCCCTGGCATGGCTGACAGTGCAACTCATCGAGCATCGCGTCCGCCACGGCGGCTTCACCAAACTCAAGGTCTTCGTACTGGCCTCGCTGATGGCTGGAGTGGGATATATCGGCTATGACGGCTTCGAACAAAATGGATACAAGGATCGCTTCATCAACGTGATGAATATCGGAGTCAATGAGGCCATGTCATACAACTGGTTCATTGGCTTCCGCTACGGCGAGTGCTTCCTTGACCCCGAGAACGACCCGGTCAAAGACTTCGCGAAGAACTGCGGATCCAACCGGGACAATCACAAGCCGTTGCTGATGATCTGGGGCGACTCGCATGCCGCCTCGCTATACCGCGGCTTTACCGAGAATTCCGCACCGCACAATTTCAATCTGGCGCAATACACCGTCAGCGGCTGCCCCCCGATCATGGAATTCAATGGTGGCGAAAAAAAGGACTGTGTACGTCTCAACGAGTTCACGATGAATCGAATTCGTGAATTGAAACCAGAAACGCTTGTCATGGCGGGATACTGGTCCCTATATGACGGCAGCAAGTCCTGGCAAAAACTCGACACCGACAAGCTGGCTGCAACCATAGACATGGTCAAGCAAGCCGGCGTAAAGCATATCGTCCTGGTCGGCAGCCTTCCGGTTTACACCGTCAGTCAACCCGAAATGCTGAAGCGTGCGCACGTCTGGAGCAAGATCGAGACAAGGACTTTCAGGAACTTCAACCAGGCGGCATTTTCCACCGATGATCAGATCCGCACGGTCGCAGAACATGCTGGAATAAAGTTCATCGACCCGCTCGCCTACCTGTGTGACAAGCAAGGCTGCATGCTATCGCTGGCCACTGACAAGGCGGTTCCGCTGGCCTACGACTACGGGCATCTCACAACAGCCGGCTCCGAGTATCTCGTCACGCAGTTCTTCCAGCACAACGACATTCCGCTGCCATAAGGCATAAGGCAGCCCGCAATCTCCTGACCATAGGCACACACGGAATCGAGCCCACAGTGCGCCTCGCCGCCCCAACTGCACGCCTCGGCACATCTGTCACCAGCACCACGCCAGCCCCCGGCCTTGGCGCCATGGGGAGGCGTGGAGCGGGTGTACGCGCAGGGCAAGACGATGCGCGGCGTCGTGATCGTGCTGCAGACATAATTGGGGACTGGCCGACTTGCCTCGCTAGGCAGTGCGAGCGGAATTCCTTTGCGCCCCCCCCCCCGGCATCCGAACTCGTACCAGACCCAGCCGATATGCCCCCTGCGCGCTCGCCATGGACTGCCCAAACGGCTCTGTACCGGCTGGCATCGAGCGAAACAGATTGGGTTCGCAGGCAGCGGCGCCAAACTCAACTCGGACTTCCAGCAACTGCGGCACTGTCTCTATCACGCGACCTCGCTACGCGCATCGTGGGCAACGGCCTGAGGTCTGCCCGACTTCGGTCGTGGAAACAGTTCCGGGTGTTCAGGCCTGACCAAGGCTGGGATACCCGGCGCCTTCCAGTTATGGACGCGCTCCATGCTCGTGTGCTGTCGTAGCCAGGAAGATTCGAGACCTTACCCCGGCCGCAAAACCTCTCAGTCAGCTTGCAAGCCGCCACGATGGCATTTGTTCGGTTCCATGCCACAATTAAATAATAGATGGCCGCGTGATGATCAGGGCCCTGGGCTTCGCGCGGGACGGCTATGCCAGATTTCTGTCCGTGAGCCAGAAGCACGGCATCATGAAGAACCCAAACGATGACATCAAGAAGCTGGACTTCATTGCTGAATGCCATCGCCAGGGTGCCTGCCTGGATGTCCGATTGAT
>JABLTH010107643.1_pt1 | contig 11299 bp, 11 predicted proteins | sample 7875711 | NCBI WGS metagenome assembly JABLTH01 (sample SAMN14941262, study PRJNA633318) | bioreactor metagenome | isolation source: bioreactor | place: China | collected 2019-03-05 | reverse complement strand
CTCAGGCACCACGGCAGTACTTAAATATTCGAAATGGTGGTTTTCCCGAAAAAACGAAGTGAGGTTGGTCGTAACCGCATTGATGAATTCGGTAAACTCCTTGTCAGGATGGTCGGTTAGATACTGGCAATACTCTTTAAATCTGCTGAGACCCAACAGACGAATCCGTTTCGCTAGCCGGGAATAAAACATGTCGAACTTGTCGTCCGGCACTAATATGCCGGAATATTGGCGGGAAATTCGCCGAAGAACATCGAAATCCGCGTGAGTATATTCGAATTCGCGAATACTGCTTGCCATATTGTCTGTAGCCATTCGATAGCTAACCGGAGACGTTTAAAAAAAACCGGAGGCAGCGGTATCCACTTCCAGCATTTCGGATACGCCTAACAGCTCCGCCGCCTCGACAAACTTCTCCGACGGAAAATCGATCGCCACGACTTTCTGCAAACCTGCGGCCGTCCGTTTCAGGATCACCAGCAACTGAAGAGTCGACGTGTCTATGCTGGCCACCGCCGATGCGTCTATGTCGATCGCATCGTAACGGCTTAACATTTGCATCAGGTTCTGATGCAAATCGGCGACGCCCTGAATATTCGACAACGGCTCCAACGCCAAACTACCTTTACCGGAAGTTTGCGGCACGGGTTCGGATAGTTCGTCGGCGAACGCCGTATTGGAGACGATAGTATCGGTTACTTCCGTTACCGAAGTAGCAGTCTCCTCGCCACCGGCAGTTTCAGCCTCCGGTACCGCTTCAGCGGATTGCTCCGCAGGATCCAAGGTTCGCATCCAGGCTAACGGATCGTAGCCAATTAAACTGTTTTCGCCATTTTCAGCCATTACATCACCCTATTTTCCAAAAAGTCTTTGGCCAAGTCGGCAAAATCTCGCGCCGAACGGCAGCCCGGACGATACTCAAAAATAGTCTTACCAAAACTCGGGCACTCGGCCAGCAAGGCCGTCTCCCGGATCGGTGTCGCCAAAATTTTGCCGGGGACATAGGTTTTGACGAGATCTAATACGTCTATGGATAACCGCCGCGTCGGAATGTAACGCGACATTACCAGAGAAAAACGGTACTGCCGTTGCAACACCGCCTCGAACTTTTTGATAGTCCCCATCAAATGCGATAGCCCTTGAAGAACGAGATAATCGCTCGTCATCGGAATCAAAATCTCGTCGGCGGCGAACAAGGCGTTCGCAACCAGCACGCCCGAAGACGGCGGGCAATCGATAAAAATAAAGTCTTGATCGGGATTCGAATGTTCCAATGCCTTACGCAGTAAATCGCCGCTGCAGGAATCACCGTCAGTGAGTTGCTCGATTTCTTGAAGGCGGGGGCCGGCTACGACCAGATTCAAATTTTTTCTGGCCGGTATGCACCGACTCTGTAACGAACCGCAATTCAGCATGACCTCATCAATCCCCCCTGCGGCTGCGGCCCGACGACTCCCAGCGACACCGCCAAGTGGCTCTGCGGATCGAGATCGATCACAGTTACCGCCTTTCCGGATCTGGCCAACGCGTGGGTCAAATTTACCGAAGTCGTGGTTTTGCCAACACCGCCCTTCTGATTCAGTACGGCTATGACTTTGGCCTTCATTGCAAATTGGCGATATTGATGAACTCTTCCGGATTCAGCAATTTGTCGACATCCAACAGCATAACCATGTGTTTTTTGCCGACATACATGCCTCGCATATATTCTGTATTGATTTTAGTCCCCAAATTCGGCGCTTTTTTAATATCCGCCGGATTAATATCCAATACGTCGGACACGGTATCGGCGACGACGCCCATCACAGTGCTTCCAGCTGCGGTTTAGATACTCATGACAATTACCACGGTCACTGGCGTGTATTCGACTTTCTCCATCTGAAACCGCTCGCGCAAATCGATAATCGGCACAATGGTCCCGCGCAGATTCAGCGCACCTTTTACAAAAGCCGGTGTATTCGGAATCTTACGTATCGGTTCCCAACCTCTAATTTCCTGGACTTTCAAGATATCGATACCGTAGGCGTCTCCCGCCAGTTCGAACGTCAGGAATTGTTCAACCTGCTTATTGGTTGCCATGGCTCATCGTCCTCGCCGATCGCTCGATAATGTTTGCAACACGATCAAAAATCCTGCCATTCGTCATCCGCATCGTTCGATTTAGAGGCATAGGCAGGCTGCGTATTTGTGGCTGGAGCCGCAACAGGAGCGCTGCGCACAGCCTCCGTCCGGGAGACGGTGGGGCTATGTCCGCGCTGCACAACAGTTTGTTGGCCAATACTCTTGTCGGTTTTAAAGAAAGCGAGCATCTCGACCATATTGGTAGACAAATCACTCATCGATACGCTTGCCGCCGAGGCTTCTTCGGCTAACGCAGCATTTTGCTGGGTTATCTCATCCATCTGCGCCACGGCTTGGTTGACTTGGCCGATACCGGCAGACTGCTCGACACTGGCGTCCGCTATCTGCGCCACTATGTCGCCCACTTTTTTGACGCCGGCAACGATTTCGGTGAGTGCCTTGCCGGTCTCATTAACGAACTCGGTTCCGGCCCGAACTTTTTGCACGCTGTTTTGAATCAGCTCTTTACTGTCTCTCGCTGCCGTCGCGCTGCGCTGCGCTAGATTTCTAACCTCCGTCGCGACCACCGAGAAACCTCGTCCTTGCTCACCGGCCCGAGCCGCTTCCACCGAAGCGTTCAATGCCAACAAATTGGTCTGGAATGCAATTTCGTCGATGACACCGATGATGTCGGCGATTTTATTGCTGCTTTCATTGATCTCTTGCATCGCCGCGACGGCAGCCTTAACCACGTTTCCGCCTTTTTCGGCCAGATCTTTGGCGTTATTGGCTACCAAGTTGGCTTGCTGAGCGTTATCGGCATTGTTTTTCACCGTACTGGTCAACTGCTCCATGCTAGCCGCCGTTTGCTCCAGATTAGCTGCCTGCTGCTCGGCGCGGTGCGACAAGTTATTGTTTCCGCTAGCGATTTCTTGCGACGAGTTATTAATAAAATGCGCCGACTCGCTGACTTGGCCGAATATCTCGTTCAACTTGTCTATCGTACTGTTGATGTCGTTCTTGCATTTCAAATAGGTACCCCGGTAATCTCGATCGAGACGATTGGTCAAATCTCCTTCCGCCATACTCTGCATCGTGCTGCCGATATCACTGAACACGTTTTCGATGACATCAGTCAATTCGTTAATGCCTGCACTGAGCGAGGCAAAAAAGCCTTGCTTGTTGCTCAGCTCGATTCGATTGGATAGCTCTCCAACTTTTACCGCCTCGACGATATCCGCTATTTCGCGTTCGATTTTCACTTCATGAGTTCTATCGAGCCATTCGACCACGGTGCCGATGCGATTGCCCTCGGCATCCACCACCGGGTTAGCGACAATATTCATGTAGCGGCTACCGATCTCCAGACTCGATTTGTAAGTCGAATCCAATTTAGCCAGCATGCCACGCTGGTGGCTCGGGTTTTTGTGAAACTGGTCGATATTGGCACCCAGCAACTTAGCGGAATCGAAATTCGGCAGTTGCTGGCGAATATCTTGCTCAGCGTTTTTAAACAGCTCCGCTACCGCTCTGTTCATATAAATGATTTCGAGATTATTGTTCGCCAACATCACGCACGAACTGACGTTATCCAAGGCCCGTTCGACGCGGGTGGCTTTTATCGCGCGTTCCCGCGTGTCGGAAATGTCGACATTCAGATTGACTTGCATAATTTGCAAGCTACGCAGTAAATCGCCCAGTTCGTCGTGACCGTCCAAATGGATGGCACTACGGAAATTGCCCTCGGTGATTTTGGCGAACACCCCTGCCACATTACGCAGATTGGAAGTGATGTGACGGACAATCGCGAACCCGATCAGCGCACCGATCGCGATTAGTCCGGTTACCGCAGCGAACTGACTATATTTCTGCCGCTCCAGCCCATCTGCCCGCTTCTGCAACATACCTCTCAGTAACGGACTTGCGGCATCGTATAACGCATTTACCGCTTGCAATGCTGACGCGCCGGATGCCGCGATCCGGTCCGGAGAAACGTTCACCGCCTGGGCCAAATACAAATTTTGTTTGATCAAATCGGAAAACTTAGCGGTTTCGCCAAACATAACGTCCTGTTTGTCCGCCAATGCCGTTTTCGCTTCGGCATCGGCGGCGTAAGCCACCGCCAAATCGTGTTCGGTTTCTCTAAGCCTTTCGCCAATATGCTGGTCGACCACTGCCATTTCGATTTTGGCTAGCTGGTCCAGGCTAGTCCCGACTTTAGCCACTGTAACCGCATTCGTCATGTGTTCACTGACATGGTCCATTAATTCCGGTAGCCGTATCGAGACAACGTTCATCACGTAATAAGAGCCTACCTCGGGATCTAGGGTCAAATTCGACTGATCGCTGACGTGAATCATCAGATTGGTCACACTCTCGACCAATTCACTGTGTTTAGCCAAACTGACTTGCGCAGTCAACTGAGCCCCACTTTGTTGCTCGAGTGCCGCCCAATCACTTTTGATTTTTTGCCAAGCCTCGGTGCTGTTGAATTCCGCACCGAACTCGGCATCCACTGCATCCGCTGCTTTTATGGCATCGGCAACCCTTTTGGCAGACTGGCTCAACGCAGCGGAGTCGGGATTACCGGCTGCAGACAAGGCCAGATAGCTGGCACCTCGATGTTCGGTCAGTTGGACAAGCAAATGCTTCAGCGACTTTAAATAATCAACTCCCCGAATTTCTTTTCTGGCAAATTCGATATCGGCGTTTTTGTCCTGGTTGACCATACCCAGCAAAATCGCGCCGGGCAGCAGCAGCAGCACCGCGAATAAAACCAGCTTGCCGGTTATGCTAAGGCGATTGACGAGATTGATCTTATCGATAAACCGATCCGATCTAATCTGGCTCTTCTTATTGCGGACACTGTCGTATAAAAGCTCTGCCGCCCGGATTTGCTCCCGACTCGGTGCATAGCGGGCCGAGACGTATACGGTTACCTTGCCTTGCTCGAAAATAGGCGAAACGTTTGCTTCCACCCAATAGTAATCGCCTGATTTACAGCGATTTTTTACTAAATTCCGCCAGGGCTTGCCTTTGGAAATCGTACTCCATAAGTCGGCGAAAGCTTCCGGCGGCATATCCGGATGGCGAACAATATTGTGGTTCTGGCCGAGCAATTCCTCTCTCGAAAATCCGCTGATTTCGACAAAAGCTTCGTTAACGTCGACAATCCGACCTTTTAAATCGGTCTTAGTAACCAGGATCGTGCCTTCTTTCATCAACACTTCACGGTCGGTTACCGGATGGTTTATCTTCATTTTGAACGCTCCTTAGCCGCTAATTTTCTTGCTTTATTTGTTCGAATTGTCATTTTCATCATTTACACCATCGAGACTGAGTAGTTTATCGACGTCCAACAACATGACCATCCGGCCGCCCACCGAAGCCAGACCGGTTATGAACTCGGTACTGACCTTAGCCCCAAAATCGGGTGCGGTTTGAATCTGTTTTTTATTGACGTCAACTACGTCGGAAACCGAATCGACCACCACGCCCATAATTCTAGTCCGGTCTTCAACTTTAGCCTGTAGCACCACCACCACGGTAAGCGCGGTATAGTCGCAGCGCCCCAGTTGAAAACGCTCTCGTAAATCGATGATGGGTACGATCGCACCACGCAGATTGACTACACCTTTTTCGTAAGCGGGAACATTCGGAATACGCGACACGGGTTCCCAGCTCCTAATCTCCTGAACCCTTAAAATATCGACCCCATATTCTTCCCGGCCCAGGGTAAAACTCAAAAACTGCAGCATATGCTCCTGATTGATGGCTTCCGCCTGTTCGGAGGTAATCGTTACGGCGTTATCAGTCATATTTAATTCGCGGCAATTATTGATTTGATAAACGGACCAATCCCGGAATATCCAAAATTAACGCAACCGAGCCGTCGCCGAGGATGGTAGCCCCCGAGACACCTTCGATCCGCCGGTAGTTGGCTTCGAGCGACTTAATCACAACTTGCTGTTGGCCCAGCAAATCTCAACAAACAATCCGCAACGTACGCCTTGTCCTTCCACCACGACGATAAGCCCTTCGGTCAATTTGGTATTTTTGGCACTGGGTACTTTAAAGATCTCGTGAATGCGGATAATCGGCAGGTATTGGCCCCGTAGCAAAAAGGTCTCACCTTTCCCGGCCACCCTGTTAATTAACTCTTCTCTGACGTGCAGGGATTCAATAATTGAGCCCAACGGTAAAATATAGGTCTCGTCACCCACCGCTATAGATTGGCCATCCAAAATCGCCAAAGTCAGCGGCAAATGAATGGAGATAGTCGAGCCCTTACCCAACTCCGACAAGATTTCGATATCGCCGCCCAAGGATTGAATGTTACGCCTCACCACATCCATACCGACCCCACGGCCGGAGATGTCTGTCAACTTTTCCGCCGTCGAAAAACCAGGCATAAAGATTAATTCGTAGGTCTGTTTTTCGGTCAGTACGGCCTCAGCATCGATCAAACCTTTTTCGACAGCTTTGGCGCGCAACTTTTCCTTATCCAAACCTTTGCCGTCGTCCGAAACTTCGATCACGATATTGCCACCGCGGGGGTACGCCTCCAGGGTAACGGTGCCGGTTTCGGGTTTGCCGGCAGCAACGCGCACTTCGGGCATTTCGATACCGTGATCCAGGCTGTTGCGGACCAGATGTACCAGAGGATCGCTCAGCAACTCGACGACGGTTTTATCCACTTCGGTATTCTCGCCAACCAACCGAAGCTCAATTTTTTTACCGAGCTTACTGCTGATATCATGCGCCAAACGCGGAAACCGGCTGAATACGAAGCTGATTGGCAGCATACGAATATTCATCACGCTTTCCTGCAATTCGCGAGTGTGACGCTCCAATTGCGATAAGCCGTTTTTTAGCTGATCGAGCTTGTTGATTTCGAAATGCTCACCCAACAAACTCAACATCGATTGAGTGATGACCAGTTCGCCAACCATATTAATCAAGGTGTCGATCTTACCGGTATCGACCCGAATCGAGCTTGAGCCTTTGCCGGCGACTTTCCCATCGTCCTTTTTGGCCGTCTTAGCCTCTGCCGCTTGGGCGCCGGCTTCGTTCCCCAACTCGGTCTCCCGCTTGGCGTCGACCGCCGCCGCGCCGGCAGGCACTACCGGGATATCCACCGGTTGCTCAACGTGCACTGCGTCGGACTGATGGACGGGCAGCTTGGCCAAATCGCAGTGGTCTTCGACCCAATCGAAAATCTCATCGATTTCGGCGGCTGGGATGTTTCCCGCCACGTGCAGTTTCCACGACAAATGGCATTCTTCAGGGTCCAGATCGTAAAGATTGGGTACGCCTTGTAAATCGACCGTTGTCGTCAATTCTCCCAACGCGGCCAATTCTCTGAACATCCTCACTGGTTCGTTGCCGGTTTTTAGTAAGTTGAGGTGCGGACTAAACGCGATCGACCAACCGCTAAGTTCTGCAGTATCACGCTGCGGCGGAGCGGCTTGTTCCGAGATCGGCAACGCCGTTACCCCAGCGGTATCGCGGACCGGCTGACCGGCATTTCGCAACTCGTTATCCAAGGCTTGCTTGTGAGCCGAAACCGTCGCCCGGTCGATTTCGGCGCCGTTCTGAATCGATTGCAGCATGTCCCGTAAGCAATCGACTGAACCCAGCAAAACATCTCCGGCCGGTTGGGTTACTTTACGCCGGCCGTCGCGCATCTCGTCGAGCAATGTCTCCATTACGTGGGTAAAATCGGACACCGCTGTAAAACCGAATGTGCCGCTACCGCCTTTTATCGAGTGGGCTGCACGGAAGATAGTATTGATCTCTCCGGCATCAACATCGCCGATATCCATGTTCAGCAAGCCGGATTCCATCGCATCCAATCCTTCGAAACTTTCTTCGAAGAATACTTGATGAAATTGCGCCATATCGATTGCCATACAACCCACCCAAAAATGACTGTCAAGATGCCGTTGGACTTCAGCCCATCACTTTCTTGATCGTTTTCAGTAACTGGTCAGGATTGAACGGTTTCACAATCCAGCCGGTTGCTCCGGCATCCTTACCCTGCTGCTTTTTGTCTGCCCCCGCTTCAGTCGTCAACATCAACATCGGCGTGAACTTGTAGTTAGGCAACGCCCGCAATTCTCTGATCAATTCGATTCCGTCCTTATTGGGCATGTTGACATCGGTCACCACACAATCGAAAGCCTGCCCTTTGGCTTTGTTCAAAGCATCCACACCATCGACCGCTTCCACTACGCTGTAGCCGGCCCCCTTCAGAGTAAACGCCACCATTTGTCTCATCGATGCCGAATCGTCTACGGCAAGAATCGTCGCCACAATTATTTCCTCCAGTTTTGAGTCACAATAAAAACGTAGTCGAAATTGCCGTTTTGGCTCCGCCAAGCGTCATGCCAATTCCGAGACGCAGGAAGTGTAGTCAAGCTCCTACAACAGTGTAGTTACTGAAATCCGATCTTGCGAGGTCGCGCCGAATTTTGTTTCAGCTCTCATAACTTTGTTTAATCCTGTGCTATCTTCCAACTGGCCTCGCAATCTACGCGTAAGAAAACCCGGAGTCACTCCTCCCTATGAGCAAACTCAGATCTGCCGCAGGATTCACCCTGATCGAACTACTGATAGTGGTAACGATCGTTGGCGTATTGTCGGCAATCGCGGTTCCAAGCTTTATCACTGCAATTAGAAACAGTCGACTGACCAGTGCAGCAAATCAATTTATTACTTCGTTAAGTTTTGCCCGTAGTGAAGCTATCAAGCGCGGAAAGATTGTCGTTGTCCGCAAAACCGGCACGGACTGGGAAAACGGATGGCAGGTTTTTGTCGACGTAGATCGCTCTTCGTCAAGCAAAACAAACGTCTTTAACCAAGATAACGATAACAATCTATGTGAAGACGGCGAGGACTGCAATCTAAGAACTTACGAGTCTTTACCAACCAATTTCACGTTAAGAGGTAACAATTTCGCCGACTACATCAGCTACAGCCCAACCGGGGAAAGCAACACTTTTGGGTCTTTCGCCATTTGCGACAACTCTGACGGTAACAATACCCCAGAGCAAGGCACAGCAAAACGCATTATTGTGAATAGTGCCGGACGCGTCCGCCTTGGCCAAGATGCCGACCACGACGGAATTCCCGACGGACTGACATCTTGTACATCTCCATAATCCGAGCTGCAAGTTTCTTATGCTAAGCGATATTAAAGAACAAAATCTATCAAGGCATATCAACCAACGCGGTGCCAGCCTGATTGAAGTCCTCGTAACGATGCTAATCGTTTCGCTGGGGTTGCTGGGGCAAGCAGGGATCATCGCGTTATCGGCAAAAGTCAGTCACAGCGCATTCCTCAGGAGTCAGGCGACACTATTAAGTTACGACATAGTGGAGCGTCTAAGACTTAATCGTGCTCAGGCAGTTGCCGGAAATTTTACCATCAACTATGCCGCTACCGGCAGTAGCCCAAGTGGAAGCGTGCCTAGCGGTACAGCAATTCAGAATGTGGAATTAAGGGACTGGAAAACAAATTTGGAAAACTCGCTGCCTAACGGAGACGGCCAGGTGACAGTTGACGGCGGAGGACACGTCACCATCAACATACGCTGGAGCGAAGTAGTCAAAGGCGCCGCCGACGGAACTATTACGCCCACAACATTTACCACGCAAAGCGTTATATGAGTTCTCGGCGGAAATTACCACACTTGCCGTCGATCTCCCACGCAATGTTGGGAGTGACATTGATCGAGCTCATGGTTTCGCTCACTATTGGCTTGGTCATCATAGCTGCAATCGGATACGTATTGCTCGGCTCCCGGCAAAGTTTCCGCAGTCAGGACGCCCTGGCTCGTATGCAAGAAGGTGCTCGTACAGCTTTTAATATTCTTGAAAGAGACATTCGCATGGCAGGATTTCGAGGCTGTCCAGTCAATACAGCGGCTGGCGGGGATATCAACGTTTTGGTTAACAGTACTGATTGGGACAAGAATCTAATAGGTCAACCCCTAATAGGATACGAAAAAGCCACCGCAACGGCCTGGAGCGCTTTCCCTGCTGGCGTTACAGGGGTTGTAGGCAACGTCGTATCCGGCGACGCCCTTACTATTCTACATTCCGACAATACTCAAGAATACATAGTATCCGCTCATACCCCGACTTCGAATCCGCCACAGTTTACTTTGACAGCCGATCACGATATCAAGCAAGGTCAGATATTAATAGCTGCCAAAGCAAACTGCTCCCGCGTAGCAGTGTTTCAAAACACCAAAGACTGCACCTATAACAGCAATGGCAATTGCGGCCATAGTCTGATTCAACATAATGCCGTTTCACCGTGCAGTAGCGGAAATAGCCGAAAAGGACTCGGCAGTCCGATTGGTTCTTGTCCGGACGGTACTAGCGATACTTTCGATGCGGGCTCAAGAATATTTCGGTTAAGTGCTACGACTTATCACATTCGTCTCAATAGCAGCAACGAACCGTCATTGTACCGCCAAGTTTTATCAACATCCGGCGGATCGCCGTCCAATACTGCCGAAGAACTGATTGAAGGCGTACAGGACATGCAAATTTCTTATGCGGTCGACACGGGAACCGACGGCGCGGTCGATGCATACGTTACTGCAACCAATGTAACCGACTGGTCGAAAGTTTTAGGTATTCGAGTCAGCTTATTAATGGTCTCGCGTCAAGATGAACAAGGGATTACCAGTTCCCCTCAGCGGTACGCTATCGACACAAACGCCGACGGCGATGTCGCAGACAGTGGCGAAACGGTCCTACCATCCGACTACTTGTTGCGCAAAGTATTTACGACCACGATCGCCATTAAAAATCGGTTATGAAACAGTTCTTTAAAATAAAGACAACAGTTCAAACCAAATCGCCAAGAGTTTCAAGGTCAGCAATATCTCCAGGGTTCCGCCAAAACGGAGCGACGTTATTTACCGCACTAATCTTTTTGATCATCCTTGCTGTGTTTGGAGTGAATGTCGCCCAGATGAGCACCCTGGAAGAACGGATGGCCGGAAACAGCCGAAACCAGGACTTGGCGTTACAAGCGGCTGAAGCAGCACTTAAATATGTTGAAAGCAATTTAACAACGGGCATCAAAATACGTACGTTAATTCCCGTTCCGACCGATAACACCAGCGGCACAGTAAAGGGTCCCGGCCTGCGAGCAATCAACGTCTGCTTACCCAATAACGCTAGTTATTGGAACGGTACCGGAGCAGCCGATTGCAACGGT
>JABLTH010052319.1_pt1 | contig 11303 bp, 13 predicted proteins | sample 7875711 | NCBI WGS metagenome assembly JABLTH01 (sample SAMN14941262, study PRJNA633318) | bioreactor metagenome | isolation source: bioreactor | place: China | collected 2019-03-05 | reverse complement strand
CACGGCGTGGCCGCCGTAGAAGTCGAGCATGCGGCGGCCGTCGGCCCCGGTGAGCCACACGCCGTCGCCGCGCACCGGTTCGAAGTCGATCTGCGGGTAGACGTCGAGGAGGTGCGACATCAGAACCACCCGATCCCGGGCAGCACGAGGCCCGTCTCGTCCGGCAGCCCGAACAGCCGGTTCATCCACTGCACCCCGCCGCCCGCCGCGCCCTTCACGAGGTTGTCGATGACGGACAGCAGCACGGCGGTGCGCCCGCGCACCGACACGCCGATGCGGCAGCGGTTGGTGCCGACGACCTCGGTGAGTTTCGGCGGCGCCGGGCTCGCGCTCACGAACGGCGACCCCGCGTAGAAGGCGTCGATCGCCGCGGCGAGGTCGGCCGCGCTCGCCGCCTGCGCGAGCGGCACGCGCAGCGTCGCGTGGATCCCGCGCACGAAGGGGCCCGAGTGCGGCACGAACTCGACCTCGGGGGCCTCGCCGCCGCAGGCCGGTGCGAGGAGCGCGCGCATCTCGGCCTCGTGGCGATGGGCGAGCGGCGAGTACGCGTACATCGTGCTGCGCCGCTCGGGGTGGTGCGTGTTCGCGGCGGGCGTGCGGCCGCTGCCCGAGCTGCCGGTGACCGCGGAGACGAACACCTCGCCCGCGGCCAGCCCCGCGGCGAACAGCGGGTAGGCCGCGAGCACGACCGCGGTCGTGAAGCAGCCGGGCTGCGCCGCGTGCGCCGCGGGCCGCCCCGCGAAGTGCTCGGGCACCGCGCACGCGAACGCCGGGCAGCGCGCGGGCGCGCCGTGCGACTTGCCGTAGATCGCGGCGAAGGCCTCGGGGTCGCGGAAGCGGAAGTCGGCGGAGAGGTCGACCACGCGCACGCGCGCGCCGACCGCGTCCGCGTGATCGAGCAGCGCGCCGACCAGGGCGCCGGTGGTGCCGTGGGGCGTCGCGGCGAACAGGCCGATCTCGCGCCCGCTCTCGAACAGCGGCTGCACCGCGCCCGGGTCGCCGAAGCGCAGCGCGTCGAGCGCGGTGCCCGCGAGGTGCGGGAACGACGCGGTGACCGGCTCGCCGGCCTGGCTCGTCGACAGCGCCGCGCGCACCTCGAAGCGCGGGTGCCCGGCGAGGAGCCGCAGGAGCTCGCCCGAGACGTACCCCGAGCCGCCGAGGATCGCGACGGGGAACTTCGCCCCGTCAGACATCGAGCGCCTCGCGCTTCGCGAGCGCCGCGGGGAGCGCGGCGAGCACGTGCGCGGCGAGCGCGGCGCCGTCGGTGCGCGCGTTGATCGCCACGACGCCGGTGTCGCGCTGCACGAGCCGCGTGCCGGCGGCGTTGTCGCTCGCCGGGCCGGTGACGACGGTGGTGGCGAGCCCGTGCCGCTCGGCGAGGAGCCGCACGCCGCCCCACGCGGCGACGGGATCGTTGGCCGACAGCACGACCGCGGTGAACGAGCGCGCGAGCTCCGCGTCGTCGAGGATCGCGTCGACGCCGTAGAGGCCCATCAGCCCGTCACCGAGCTCGAGCACGATCACGTCGGGCGCGCTCGACGCGAGGTGCGTGAGGATCGTGCGCGCGACGCCGGGCGCGGCCTCGGGCGTGGTCGTCACGACCCCGCAGTCGGTGAACGTCATGCTCGTCGCGGCGCCGGCATCCTCCATCGCCAGGACGTCGCGGCGCAGGGACACGCCGGTCGTCTTGCCCGCGGCGACCTTGAGCCCGCGGTGCGCGAAGGCCTGGATGATCGAGCACGCGGCCTGCGTCTTCCCCGCGTTCATGCACGAGCCGACGATCGCGACGACGGGCACGCCCTTCACGTCGAGCGTGTCCGCGATCGGTACCGCGTTCTGCGTGACGTGGGCGGGCAGCCCGACGCGCTCGCCAAGGTACGGGAAGTGCAGGACCTGGCCCAGCACCTCGCAGCCGAACGGCTGGCCGAAGTCGGGGTTGACGCCGTCGCACAGGCCGAGCACGCCGCCGGTGTTCAGGATGTGGATCGTGTCGCCGGGCTTCACCGACTCCGGCATGCGGCCCGAATACCCGAACAGCGCCTTGCGGTGGCCGAGCGCGCCCGCGACGATGTCGCCGGGCTTGACCTTCGACAGCCGGCCCGAGGGCAGCTCGAGCTGGTTGTAGGTGCTCTTCGACGTGAGCACGCGCACCGCGATCACGCCGCCCTCGACCGCGGGGATCTCCGCGCCGAGGCGCACCTCGCGCGCGAGGCGGCAGTTCATCGTGACCGAGCCGACCTTGTCGAGCATGACCTTCTTCACGAGGGGGTCCGTCCGGCGCGGGCGTGCAGCATGCCCGGCAGCGCGAGGAGGCGCGAGAAGCCGCGCGCGTCGGCCGGCGTCCACTCGCCGACGGCCTCGCCGTACACCGCCTGCGAGGCGCGGCGCAACGACCACGGCGACGACACGCCCGTGACGAACAGGCTGCCGGGGCGGAGCAGCGCGTGCACTTCGCCCGTGACGCGCTCCTGCGTGCTCGTGAACAGCGCCTCGATGTCGCGGCACGCGGGCTCGAGGAACTGGCCCTCGTGCACGAGGTCGCCGTACGTGCCGGCGAGCTGGTCCTTCACGCGCTGCTGGCGCTGCGTGAGCGTGAGCTTCTCGAGCTCGCGGTGCGCGGTGATGAGCGTGACCGCGGCGGGCGCCTCGAACGCGACCCGGCCCTTGAGGCCAAAGATCGTGTCGCCCAGGTGGATCCCGCGGCCGATGCCGTAGCGGCCGGCGAGCTCGTTCAGCGCCTCGACCAGCGCGACCGGTTCGAGCGCGGCGCCGTCGAGCGCGACCGGGCGGCCGTGCTCGAAGCCGATCGTGAGCGTGCGCGGGGGCCGCGGCTCGTCGAACGCGCCCTTCGTCATCACCCACGCGTCCTCGGGCAGCGGATCGACCGTGTCGTTGGTCTCCTTGCCGCCGATCGTCGTGCCCCACAGGCCGCTGTTGATCGAGTAGGCCGCACGCGCGGCGGACCACTCGAAGCCGCGCTCGGCGAGCCAGGCCACCTCCTGCGCGCGCGTGAGCGCCTCGTCGCGGATCGGCGCCACGATCTCGAGCTCGGGCGCGAGCGTGCGCAACGCGACCTCGAACCGCACCTGGTCGTTGCCCGCCGCGGTGCTGCCGTGGGCGACCGCGGTCGCGCCGTGGCGCCGCGCGGCCTCGGCCGCGACGCGCGCCTGCAGCGAGCGCTCCGCCCCGACGCACAGCGGGTAGACGTGACCGCGCAGCACGTTGCCGATCACGAGGTACGACAGCGTCTCCTCGAAGAACTGCGCGCGCGCGTCGACACATTCGTGCCGCACCGCGCCGAACGCCTTCGAGCGCTCCGCCAGGCTGCGGCGCGCCGCGTCGTCGAGACCGCCGGTGTCCACGGTCACGGTGACGACGTCGGCGCCGCGGCGTTCCCGGAGCCACGGGATGCAGAACGAGGTATCGAGGCCCCCGCTGTAGGCGAGGACGATCGTTTCAGACATGGACTCTCTCCCGCTGCAGCCGGTTCAGCACCGCCATGGCGCGCGACTGCGCGCGCCGTCCGTTGGTCGCGATGAACAGCGTGTCGTCGCCGGCGACCGTGCCGACGATCTCCGGCCAGCGCGCGTGGTCGATCGCCAGCGCGATCTGCCCCGCGGCGCCCGGGGGCGTCTTGACCACGAGCATGTACGGTCCGGCCGCCGCGCACGACAGGATCGAACCGGCGAGGCCCTCGATCGCGCGCTCCGCGACCGCGGCCCCGCCGAGGGCGTCGCCGGGCAGGTAGCGCCCGCCGACCTTGACCACCTGCAGCTCGGCCAGGTCGCGCGAGACGCTCGGCTGCGTGACCCGGAAGCCCTTGCGGCGCAGCCGCTTGAGCAGCTCGAGCTGGTTGTGGATCTCCTCCTGGCGGAGGATTTCCTCGATGATCGCCCGGCGCTGGCGCCCGGCCCCGATTCGGTCCGGCATGGGAACACGCTCCTCAGGGCGCCGGGAGGCCCGGCGCGAGACGCATGACTATGCGCCGGGATGAATACATATGCAAGGCGTTGCTGAAGATGGGGCCCCCATGACCCCCATGAAGTGATGAAGATCCACGGGCGCGGCCAAATGGCCGCGCCCGTGGATCTTCGTCACTTCATGGGGACGAATAGGGCTCGCTTGGCCATCGAGGCCGGCCCGTCAGGCCAGCAGGATCGTCGATCCCGTCGTTGCGCGGCTCTCCAGCAGGCGATGCGCCTCCGCCGCCTCGCGCAGCGCGAACCGCTGCCCGATCTCGACCTTCACCACACCGCGCCGGACGACGTCGAACAGCTCGTTCGCGGACGCGAGCAGGTCGGCCCGCGTCGCGGTGTAGTGGCCGAGGGTGGGCCGCGTCAGGAACAGCGAGCCCTTCTGGGACAGCACGAGCGGGCTGAACGGGGGCACGGCGCCCGACGCGTTGCCGAAGCTCACCATGGTCCCGAGCGGCGCGAGGCTGTCGAGCGAACCGTTCCAGGTGTCCTTGCCGACCGCGTCGTACACCACCTGCACGCCCCTCCCCCCGGTGACCTCGCGCACGCGCACCGTGAAGTCCTCGCGCGTGTACACGATCGCGTGTTCGCAGCCGTGCGCGCGGGCGAGTTCGGCCTTGGCGTCGCTGCCCACGGTTCCGATCACGGTCGCGCCGAGCGAACGCGCCCACTGGCACATCAGGAGCCCGACCCCGCCCGCGGCGGCGTGGATCAGCACGGCGTCGCCGCGCTTGACCGGAAAGGTGCGCCGCAGGAGGTACTGCGCCGTCATCCCGCGCAGCATCATGCCGGCCGCGATCTCGTCGGAGACGTCGTCGGGCAGCGGCACGAGCCGCTCCGCGGGGACCAGGCGCGCCTCGGCGTAGCCGCCGCGCTCGCCCGCGTACGCGGCACGCATGCCGGGACGGATGTCGGTCACGCCCGGGCCGACCGCCTCGACGGTGCCCGCGCCCTCGGACCCGACGACGGCCGGCAGCGGCAGCGGGTACAGGCCCGAGCGGTGGTAGGTGTCGATGTAGTTCACGCCGCACGTCGTCTGGCGCAGGAGCGCCTGCCCCGGCCCGGGCGCCGGCAGGTCGACCGTCTCCCAGCGCAGCACCTCGGGTCCCCCGGTCTCGTGGATGCGGATCGCCTGCGTCTTCATGGTTCCTGCCTCCCCGGCGCCGACGGGCGTGACGCGGCACCCTCTGCCATGCTACGCCTCACCCCCGATGGCCACCTCGTACCACAACCACACGCGCTGGAGCGACGGGAGCGCCACCGTCGCCGAGACCGTCGCCGCGGCGGCGGCCGCGGGCCTCGGCGAGGTCGGGGTGTCCGACCACTTCATGCTGCATCCGGCCGGCGTGCGCTTCGACTGGCGCCTCACCGCCGAGCGGCTCGACGAGTACGTCGCCGACGTGCAGGCCGCGGCGGCGCACGCGCCGCTGCCGGTGCGGCTCGGCATCGAGGCGGACTTCTTCCCCGAAACCGTGAACGAGGTCGAGCGCCTCCTGCGGCCGCGGCCGTTCGACTACGTGATCGGCTCGGTGCACATCGTCGCGGGGATCGGCGGCGACGGGGACTTCGGCGCGTGGAGCCTCGTCGCGCCGGACGCCGTCGCGGGCGCGTGGGCGCTCTACTGGGAGCACGTGCGCGCCATGGCCGAGAGCCGCGTCTACGACATCGCCGCCCACCTCGACCTCCCCAAGCGCTTCGCCGGACCCATGCCGGAGGCGGCCCGGCCCGCGGCGCTGGCGGCGCTCGACGCGATCGCCGCGGCGGGCATGGCGCTCGAGGTCAACACGTCGGGCGCGTACCTCCCGCACGCGGAGGCCTACCCGTCCCCGGCCCTGCTGCGCGCGGCGTGCGCGCGCGGGATCCCGGTCGTGGTCAACGCCGACGCGCACCGCCCCGAGCACCTCGCGCGCGGGCTCGCGGACGGCGAACGCCTCGCGCGCGCGGCCGGGTACACTTCGTTCGTGCGCGTGGCCGGGCCGCGCCGCCTCGCGTGACCTACGGCATAGGGGCCGAGCCTGCTCGGCCCTGGGGGAATGAAGCGATGCCCAAGTCCGCTCCGTGGATCGTGATCGCCCTCGCCGTGGCGGCGTGTGCCGCGGCACCCTGCCGCGCCGAGGACAACGCCGAGCGGCTCAAGAAGGACTTCAAGGAACTCGGCAAGTCGATCGGCGAGACCGGCAAGGACGTCGGCAAGACCGTCGGCGAGGCGGGGAAGAAGATCGGCGAAGACGTGGCCGGCGCCGCGAAGGAGGCGTGGCCGGCGCTCAAGAAGGCCTCGCTCCCGCTGCTCGAGGACGTGAAGCGCGCGACGAAGGACTTCTGGGAGCGCGTCCTCGGCGGCAAGGACCGGACGATCGAGGCCCTGAAGCGCGAGAACGAGGAACTGCGCGAGAAGCTCTCCCGGAAGCAGGAGGGCAAGTGAGGCGCGCGCTCGTGGTCCTCGGCGCGGCCGCACTCCTGCTCCCGGCGTGCCGTCCGCGCGCGGAAGCCGGCAAGCCCGGCGACGCCGAGATCGCGCGCGCCGCCGATCCCGCGGAGCGCCGGGCCCTCGAAGCGGCGCGCGACGAACTCGACGCGCGCTACCGCCGCGAGGCCGCGGCGAAGGACGCCGAGATCGCGCGCCTCGAGCGCGAGAACGCCGACCTCAGGAAGCAGCTCGAGTCGCGCTGAGGCGCCGCCGGCCGCACGGGCGCGCGCGGCGCGCAGGGCCGACAATCCGGACATCCGTCGCGAGCGCCCGATCGCGCCCCCTGACCGGAGAACGCCCATGCTGCGTGCTCTCGCACTGCTCGCGGTGCTGTGCGCGACGGCGGCGCCCGTGCCGCGCGCTCCCGTGGAAGCCGGAGACGACGAGCAGAAAAAACCGTCCAGGTCGGCCCGCGGCGGCGTCGCCTCGCTCGACGAGACGTCGCTCGTGCTGCGCGCCGACGAAGGCGACATGACGTTCACGCTCGACGCCAAGACCGATAAGCCCGACGACGTGAAGTCCGGCGACCCCGTCGAGGTCTGGTACCACGACGGCGACCAGGGTGACGACCGGATCGCCACCCGCGTGGTGAAGCTCGAACCGCCGTCCGGGCCGTCCGGCGGCGGCACCTCCTGACGTTATGCTGTGCCCCGCGGCGCGGCCCTTCCGTGCCGCGGGAGGTTCCATGAACGGCCGGATCCGCCGCGTTGCGGGCGCACTCGTCGCGCTCGCGTGCCTCGCCTGCGTGGGTGTCGCCGACGTGCCGGCCGCGGACGACCCCGCGGGCGGCGCCGCCGCGAGCGCGATGACCAACGCCGACGTGATCAAGCTCGTCCGGCTCGGCCTCGGCACCGACCTCGTCGTCGAGGCGATCCGCCGCGCGGCGCGCCCGGAGTTCCGGCTCGACACCGCGGGCCTCGCGGCGCTCAAGGAGGCCGGCGTCGCCGACGACGTCATCCGCGCGATGTTCGCGCGCACGCCGCCGCCGCCGCCCCCCCCCCCGCCCGCGCAACCGGCCCCTCCGCCGGCCGCGCCCCCCGCCGCCCCGAACGCGGCCGTGGCGCCCCCCGCCGGCGACGTGCCCGCCCAGTGCGCGGCGCACTTCGGCACCGCGGGCACGCTCCTCCGCGGACGCGTGCACCGCAGCTGGATCGAGCTTCCGTGCGGCAAGGACGCCGCGTTCGAGAAGGTCCTCGCGGCGTTCGCGAAGGCGAAGCTCCCGGTCACGTCGAAGGACCGCGCGGCCGGCGTCGTGCACTCGAAGGACACGCCGCTCACCGACGACCAGATCGCGTCGGAGTTCGTCGCGACCGTGAGCGAGACCGCGGGCGGGCGCGCGCGCGTCGACCTCGAGTACCACCAGGACGCGGGGACGATCGCGCACTACGACGTGCAGAAGATGCTGTGCGGGGTGCTCGAGCGCGCGCAGTAGCCCTGGACCGCGCCAGATCGGCGCGCGCTCCGGGGCGGAATCGGTCCCCGCGTCAACTCGGCACGCCTCCCCGGGCGCGCCGCGCGCGCTTCACCGCAACGGCAACCCTCGCCATTTCAGCGACTTGACCACGAGGCCCGACACGGCAGACGGCGCCGGCACACTTGGCACCGCCCTTGCTTTTATTCAGGGCGAAGCGGACGGTTCCCCCCCAACCGCACCGGACGCTTCGCCGGTTCCCCCCAGCCGGCGCCTCAAAAAACTCCTTTCCTCCGACCTCCTCCCCCGCGCGACCCCCGGCCTCAAAACCGGGGGTTGCGCATGTCTGGACGTGCGTTGCGCGGTCCGCCGCGGCGGACCACGATGGGCCCCGTCGTTTGTCCCCGTGGTCGAGCGGCCCGCTCTCGTCCCGCAACCCGCGGGCGGCCCCGTGCCGCCCTCCCGAGTTCCGACGTCATGTCCGACATCAGGATCCAGCAGCGCCGGGGCGTCCCCGGCGTACCCCTCAACGTCAGCCCGTTCTCGCTCATGCGCCGCATGAGCGAGGAGATGGACCGCATGTTCGGCGCCCCGATTCTCGGCGCGACCCCCGACCAGGGCGGCTGGTGGCCCCCGATCGAGGTCGCCCGGCGCAAGGACCGGATCGTGGTCTGCGCCGAGCTTCCGGGCCTGGACAAGGACGCGATCCGCATCGAGGCGACCGATGCGGGCCTCGTGATCGAGGGCGAGAAGTCGCGCGAGGTGCGCCACGCCGAGCCGCCGCAGGACGGGGTCGAGGTCCTCCAGTCGGAGCGCCTGTACGGCCGCTTCTACCGGCTGATCCCGCTCCCCGAGGGCGCCGACGTCGAGCACGCGACCGCGCAGTTCACGGACGGCGTGCTCACGGTCGAGATCCCGGCCCCCGAGCGCGGCGGCTCGCGTCCGATCCCGATCCGCTAGCGCCCGCGCGCCGGCGCGTCATCCGGGAAGACGGCCCCGGCGCTTCGACCGCCGGGGCCGTCCTCCGCGGACCCCCTGCCCGGGGTGGACCGCACGTCGTCAGGCCTGGGCCGTCATCACCACCTTGGTGCAGCCGTTCTGGTCGAAGCGGAATTTCGCGTAGCCGGCCGGCGCGTCGGCGAGTGCGATGCGGTGGCTGATCACGAACGAGGGGTCGATCTCGCCGTTCTCGATCCGCTGCAGCAGCGGGCGCATGTACTTCTGCACGTGGGTCTGGCCGGTGCGGATCGTGAGGCCCTTGTTGAACACGGCGCCGATCGGGAACTTGTCGATCACGCCGCCGAACACGCCGGGGACCGAGAGCGTGCCGCCCTTGCGGCAGGCGTGGATCGCCTGGCGCAGCGCGTGGCCGCGATCGGTGGCCATGAACGTGGCCACCTTCACGCGGTCGTAGAGCGCGTCGAGGCTCGAGCCGTGCGACTCGAGCCCGACCGCCTCGATGCACGCGTCGGGGCCGCGGCCGCCGGTCAGGTCCATCAGCTGCTCGTGCACCCTGCCGCCGCGCTCGAAGTCGATCGTCACCACCGACGACCCGTTGCCGGCCGGCGCCGCCTCGTGCGCGAGCGCGAGCCGCGCCGGGAAGTGGTCGATCGCGATCACGGTCTGCGCGCCGAGCATGAGCGCGCTCCGGATCGCGAACTGGCCCACGGGCCCGCAGCCCCACACGGCGACGACGTCGCCCGGGCGGATGGTGCACACGTCGGCGGCCTGGTAGCCGGTCGGGAAGATGTCCGAGAGGAACAGCACCTTGTCGTCGGGGACGTCGCTCTCGATCCGGAGGAGCCCCACGTCGGCGAACGGCACGCGCGCGAACTCGGCCTGGCCGCCCGCGTAGCCGCCGAGGAGGTGCGAGTAGCCGTAGATCCCCGCGACGGACTGGCCGTACGCGCTCTCCATCATCCACGCGTTGGGGTTCGTGTTGTCGCACGCCGAGAACATCTCGTGCCTGCAGAACCAGCACGCGCCGCAGGAGATCGTGAACGGCACGACCACGCGGTCGCCGGGCTTGATCGTCTTGACGCCTGGCCCGGTCTCGACCACCTCGCCCATGAACTCGTGCCCGAGGATGTCGCCCTGCTGCATCGTCGGGATGTAGCCGTCGTAGAGGTGGAGGTCCGACCCGCAGATCGCGGTCGACGAGACGCGCACGATCGCGTCGTGCGGGTTCACGATCCCGGGATCGGGGACGTTCTCCACGCTCACGTTCTGCTTGCCCATCCAGCACACGGCACGCATCGCGTTCTCCTCGCCGTCAGGCCGGCGCGGCGCCGGACGCCGCCGACCGCATCAGGCGCAGGGCGGTGCGGCCCTTGCGCGAACGGGGACCCGCCGAGCTCTCGGCGGTCGCGATCTCGCCGGTCTCGAGCAGCTGCTTCATGCGTCGCAGGCCCTGGCCGATCTGCGCCTCGGGGGCCGCCTGCGCGGCCTTCGCCACGACGGCGCCGAGGACGCCGAACGGCGGCCTGTAGCGGTACGCGAGGCGCACCTCGGTGCCGCGCCCGCCGGGCGCCTCGCGGAACCGCACCTCGCCCGCGTGCAGGAAGTCCGAGCCGGGCAGCGCCTCCCAGCGCAGGAACTCGCCCGGGCGCTCGTCGACGATGCGCGCGTCCCATTCGAGCGAGCGTCCGCGCGGCCCGACGCCGACCCAGTGTGATTCGTGGTGCGAGCGCGTCTCGATCGACATCACGTTGGGCATGACGTCCGCGAGGTGCGTGAGGTCGCGCCACCAGCCGAAGACCTCCTCGACCGGCCGCGCGATCGTGATCGTGCTCTCGCCGCGGATCTCGCGCGCGAACGGGTGGCTGCCGGGCGTCGCGTCGGCCGGCTCGACGCCGAGCGCGTCGTACATCGCGCAGCGGCCGGTGAGCCCGCGGTGCAGCAGCACGGAGCCCGCCCCCGCGAGGAGCAGGCCGCCCAGCGAGCGGCGCCCCAGCCCGAGCGCGACGAAGGCGGTGCCGAGCACCGCGGAGACCGCGCGTTCCGCGCTGCCGACGTTCTGTTCTTCGGGCGGCCGTTCGATGCGCGACAGGAGCTCGCGCGCGTTCTTGCTCATCTCGGAGACGCTGGCCATCGCGATCCCGGTGCGGCGGGGAGTCCCGCCTCGATGTCGTGCGGCCGGCCCGGGCGGCCCGGCGACGGGTGCGGCGCGGCGTGGAGCCTGCCGCGCACGCGTCATCATTCCACGCGGCGCGTCATTCCGCCTTCGAGCGGCGCGTCGCATCGGCGGCGGGCGCGCGCTGCGGCATCCACGTGACCTTCGACACGTCGAAGCCCTGCGCCGCGGCCTGGGCGAGGAGGCGCTCGGCGACCTCGCGCGGCAGCTCGCGCTCGCGCGCGAGGACCCAGAGGAAGCGCCGCTTCGGCTCGCCGACCAGCGCGTACTCGTAGGGGCCCGGCCCCTCTTCGGGGCCGAGCGCGAGGATCCAGTAGT
>JABLTH010017538.1_pt1 | contig 11328 bp, 8 predicted proteins | sample 7875711 | NCBI WGS metagenome assembly JABLTH01 (sample SAMN14941262, study PRJNA633318) | bioreactor metagenome | isolation source: bioreactor | place: China | collected 2019-03-05 | reverse complement strand
CTTCGTCCCGATCGACCCGCGAACGCGCGGCGAGAAGCTCGTCCACTTCCTGCGGCACTCGGGCTCGCGCGGTCTCATCGCCGCCGACTACTGCCTGCCGGCGTTCGAGGAGGTCCGCGGCCAGCTTCCCGACCTCGGATTCGTCCTCGGCCTCGAGACGGGCGAAGACGCCGGCGCGCCGAAGCTCTCGAGCGTGAAGGGAGTCGAGTCGCTCGGCGACGTGCTCGCCGCGAGCGCGCCGCCGGTCGAGGGGCGAACGGCGACGCCGGCCGACCCGCTGCAGATCCTCTACACGTCGGGCACCACGGGCGACCCGAAGGGCGTCGTCTTCCCGAACGGCCGCTTCGCCGGCTTCGCGATGCTCGGCCTCATCCTCGGCTACCGGCCCGACGAGCGGCCCTACACCGGCCTCTCGCTCACGCACGGCAACGCGCAGGCGGTGACGCTCGGCCCGTCGCTGCACATGGGCCTGCGCGCGGTGTTCAGCCGCAAGTTCACGAAGTCGCGTCTGTGGGACGTGTGCCGTCGCTTCGGCTGCACGACGTTCTCGCTGCTCGGCGGCATGGCGACCGCGATCTACGCCGAGCCGCGCCGCGAGAACGACGCCGACAACCCGGTGCGTATGGTGATCAGCGCCGGCATGCCGCGCGCGATCTGGGAAGACTTCGAGAAGCGCTTCGACGTTCAGGTCTTCGAATGGTACGGCGCAGTCGAGGGCGGCCTCGCGATGAAGCCGATCGGCAAGGGGCCGATCGGCAGCTTCGGCAAGCCGGCTCCCGGCCTCGAGATGAAGGTCGTCGACGAAGCAGGCAACGAATGCCCGCCGTTCGTCGTCGGCGAGATCATTTCGCGGCCGGCCGGCGGCAGCGCGAGCGTCGAGTACTTCAAGAACGAGGAGGCCTCGCGCGCGAAGGCGGCGGGCGGCTGGCTGCGAAGCGGCGACATGGGCCACCGCGACGCCGACGGCTGGTTCTTCTTCGACTACCGCAAGGGCGGCGGCATCCGCCACGACGGCGAGTTCGTCCAGCCCGACAAGGTCGAGAAGGTGATCGCCGAGCAGCCGGGTGTCAGCGACGTCTTCGTCTACGGCGTTCCCGCGGCGTCGGGCGCGCCGGGCGAGAAGGACGTCGTGGCCGCGATCGTTCCCGCGGACGCCGCGAGATTCGATCCCGCCGCGATCTTCGCAGCGTGCCGGCAGGCGCTCGATCCGGCGTCGGTGCCGCAGTACCTGCAGGTGGTCGACGAGATCCCGAAGACGGCGTCGGAGAAGCCGCAGGAGAGGTTCCTCCTCGACCGCTTCGCGCCCGGCGCGCCGGGAGTGCACGCCCGGACGGCCGCGGCGCGGTAGCCGGCTTCCGGCGCCGCCGGATGCGTACGGCATGAGCGGAGCCCCCGAGCGCTACGTCCTCGCGATCGACCTCGGGACGGGGAGCGTGAAGACGGCGCTCGTCTCGGCGCACGCCGAGGTGGTGGCGCCCGCCGCGCGTGAGATCCGGACGCTGCACCTTCCGGGCGGCGGCGCGGAGCAGGACCCGAACCAGTGGTGGTCGGCCACCTGCGAGGCGGCGCGCGAGACGCTGCGAACGGCGGCGCTCGCGCCGGAGCGGGTGATCGCGGTGAAGTGCACGACGCAGTGGGCGGTCACGGTGCCGGTCGACGCGGGCGGAAGGCCGCTCTCGAACGCGATCTCGTGGCTCGACGGGCGCGGCGCGCCGCACGCGCGCCGGGTCGCGGGCGGGCCGCTTCGCGTCGGCGGCTACGACCCGCGCAAGCTCTGGCGCTGGATTCGCCTCACGGGCGGAGCGCCGACACTTACGGGTGTCGACGGGCTCGGGCACACGCTCTTTCTGCGCGCCGAGCGGCCGGAGATCTGGGCGAAGACGCACCGGCTGCTCGAGCCGATGGACTACCTGAACCTTCGCCTCACGGGCCGCTTCGCGGCGTCGTACGGAACGATCTTCCCGTACTGGCTCACCGACAACCGCGACGTTCGCCGCATCGACTACCATCCGGCGCTGCTGCGGATGGCCGGCATCGAGCGCGAGAAGCTTCCGGATCTGCTGCCCGTCGACGCGGTGCTCGGGACGCTCCTGCCGGAGGTCGCCGATGACCTCGGCCTCACGCCGGCGACTCGCGTTCTGATGGGCGCCTGCGACGGGCAGTCGGCGGCGATCGGCGCGGGCTGCGTCGGCGACGGCGAGGCGTACTTCTCGATCGGGACGACGAGCTGGCTCTCGTGCCACGTTCCGAAGAAGAAGAGCGACCTGCTCCACCTGATCACGACGATGCCCGCGGCGATCCCCGGGCGCTACGTGGTGATGGCCGAGCAGGGTGTCGCGGGACGCTGCCTCGAGTTCGTGAAGGACAACCTCTTCTTCCCGCGCGACGCGGGGCCGCAGCCGGACGATGCCTACGCGACGCTCGAGGCGGAGGCGGCGAGCGTCCCGGCCGGGAGCCACGGCCTCGTCTTCCTGCCGTGGCTCGGCGGCGTCGCCGCGCCCAGCGACGACCCGCGAACGCGCAGCGCGTTCGTCAACCAGACGCTCCGAACGACGCGCGGCCACTACGTCCGCGCGGTGATGGAGGGCGTCGCCTTCAACCTGCGCTGGCTGAGGCGCCACGTCGAGCGCTTCGTCGGGCGCCCCTTCCCGCAGCTCGGCTTCGTCGGCGGTGCGGCGCTCTCGCCGACCTGGGGGCAGGTGCTCGCCGACGTCCTCGGCGTTCCGGTGCGCCAGATGGCGCACGCGCGCCACGCGAACGCCGTGGGCGGCGCCCTCGCGGCGTTCACGGCGCTCGGCGAGATCCGCATCGACGACGTACCCTCGCGCGTGAAGGTCGACGCGGTGCACCGGCCGGATCCGGCGGCTGCGAAGCTCTACGACGAGCGCTTCGCGGACTTCCTCGATCTCTACCGGCGAATGAAGCCGGTCTACCGGCGGATGAACCGCCCCGCGCAGGGCGGCTGACGCGCTTCGACGAGCGTGGAGGAGAGCATGGGCAACGAGGCACCGAAGAAGGCGAGCGGCGTGTTCGCGAGCATGCACCCCTACCGCGAGGAGACGCAGACGCTGGTGGCGCTTCCCGCGAAGGGCCGAAGCCGCGACGAGGTGCTCGCCGAGCTGAGCGGCTTCGCGAGGCGCGAGGACGCGCGCTGGGAGACGGGGCAGGTCTCGGGCAGCTACTACCACGGCGGGCGCGACCACTACACGTTCCTCAACGAGATCTTCGCGCTCTTCTCGCACGTCAATCTCTTGCAGCGCGACATGTGCCCGAGCGCGACCAAGCTCGAGGGCGAGATCGTCGCGATGACGGCGAAGATGCTGCACGGCGACGCCGAGGTCTGCGGCACCGTCACGAGCGGAGGCACCGAGAGCATCATGCTGCCGATGCTCGCCTACCGCGAGCGCGCGCGGACCGAGCGCGGGATCACGCGGCCCGAGATGGTGGTTCCGGACACGATCCATCCGGCTTTTTCGAAGGGGGCCCACTACTTCGGGATCGACCTCATCCGCGTTCCCGTGGGCAAGGACTTCCTCGCCGACGTCGACGCGATGGCCGCGCGCATCACGAAGAACACGATCGCGCTCGCCGCCTCGGCCGGGAACTATCCGCACGGCCTCATCGACCCGCTCGGCCGGCTCTCCGATCTCGCCTCGCAGTACGGCCTCGGCTTCCACGTCGACGGCTGCCTCGGCGGCTTCCTGCTGCCGTGGATCGAGAAGCTCGGCTACGACGTCCCGCCATTCGACTTTCGGCTTCCGGGCGTCACGTCGATGTCGTGCGACACGCACAAGTGGGGCTACGGCCTCAAGGGCACGTCGGTCGTTCTCTACCGCGGCCGCGCGCTGCGCCGCCATCAGTACTTCACGGCGACCGACTGGGCGGGCGGGCTCTACGCCTCGCCGACCATGGCGGGGAGCCGCTCGGGCGGCCTCACGGCGGCGACGTGGGCGGCGATGGTCACGCTCGGCGAGGAGGGCTACCTCCACGCCGCGCGCCAGATCATGACGGCGGCCGACACGATCCGAGCGGGCATCGCGTCGCTCCCCGAGCTCGTGGTGATCGGCAATCCGACCTTCTGCATCGCGATGCGATCGGACGCCTTCGACATCTTCCACGTGAACGACCATCTCGCGACGAAGGGCTGGAGGCTCAACGGCCTCCAGCGCCCGCCGGGCGTACACCTTTGCGTGACGCTCCCGCAGGGCCGCCCCGGCGTCGCCGAGCGGTTCGTCGCCGACCTGCGCGAGGCGGTCGGCTATGCGAAGCAGCAGCCGCCGCAGACTCCGGCGCGAAGCGGAGCGATCTACGGCGGCGGCGCGATGCCCGCGGGCGCGATCGAGCAGATGCTGATGGCGTGGCTCGACGAGAGCTACGAGCCGTAGCCGCAGCGCCCGGCCTGCCGCCGGCAGGTCAGAACCGGTACTGCGCGCTCATTCCGAAGACGTGGACGTCGTAGTTCTGGTTGCGGTTCGCGAGGAAGACGTCCTGCGAGGGTGTGGGAGGAGAAGCGGGCGCCGGCGGGCTGGGGATGTTCGAGGCCGGCATGTACGGCTGCAGGGTGTCGATCTGGAAGTCGTCGAGGCGATACCGCTCGTAGCGGTAGCCCGCGCGCAGGGTGACGTGGTCGGTGACGTGCACGCTCAGCGTCGGCCCGATCGAGAGAAGATTGTCGCCGTCGAAGGGCCAGTCGACCGCGCGCGCCGCGATTCCGGTCGCCGAGGTCTGGCTCTGGCTGGTTTCGAAGAGCCAGTCGAGCTCGAGGTCGACGCGGCCGGGCCAGAGCGTCAAATCGGCGGTTGCGCCGGCCGTACTCACGCCGGAGCGGAAACGGCTGAACCAGTCGTTCGCCGCGAGGTCGATCGTCGCGCCGCCCACGACGGGCCGATAGCGCGAGCTCTGATTGTCGCGTGCCGATTCGTAGGTGTAGTAGGCGCTGACGCCGAGCCAGTCGAACGGGTGATAGGAGAGATCGAACCCGGCATTCCAGTACTGCGAGTTCATGAGGCCGAAATCGCTCGATTCGAAGTTCCAGTAGCCGTACGATCCGCTGGCCGAGAGCTCGAGCGTCTCCGCCAGCGTCACCTGCGCGAGAGCGTCGACGGCGTTCTCGATTCGGTTCGCCTCGTCGAACTTCCGAAGGCCCGGGAGCTCGCCGGGGGCAGGGACGTAGACTCCGCCTCGCCGTCCCGACCAGGTGTAGCCGGTCCGGAGGACCACTCCCGCGACGGGCCGCGCCTCCAGATGGGCTCCGGCGACGTGGTCGTCCTGGTGACGCAGCTCGCGGTAGCTCGATCGGCGCCAGCTCTGCCAGGCGTAGTCGAAGTCGAGCTTCCAGTCGCGCGCGAGGTCGTAGCCGGCGTCGAAGCCGAAGTCCTGGCGTAGCCAGTCGAGCGGCGTGGTCTCGAGCGGCGCAGGCACGAAGCCCTGATCGTTCACGACCTGAGACGAGAAGGCGAACGCTCCGGTCGTGTTGTCGAACTCGTAGACGCGGTAGCGGATCGTCATGTCGAGGTCGTGCAGCGGGCTTCCCGTCAGGACGACGTTCCCGAGCCAGGTGTTCACCTGCCCGTGCAGGCTGTCCCGCGGCAGTACGAGCAGCGGGCTCGTGAGCGCGGTGTTGATCGTCTCGGGCAGGAAGTCGGCGTTCTGCACGCGAAGCTGGTACGCGAACGTGCTCGCGATGCGCAGCGGGAATCCGACCGGAACCAGCGCCGCGCTCGTGAGGCTGATGCCGTTCGCAGAGTTGTCCGGCGGCGCGGAGAGCCGCCCGCGGCTCGACGCCGTCGCGATGTCCGTCGCGCGGAGCGGGTTCGCGACGGTGATCGAGTCGAGGGCGTCGGCGTAGAACGAGCCGTCGTAATCGACCGCGACGCTCCACTCGGGCTCGGCCCACTCGAGCCGCGCGCGAACGTCGTGGATTCGGTCGTCGACCGGAGCGGCGAAGTTGGCGAAGTTTCCCCCCGGCGACCCGAATGACGCCGAGAACGGGCGGTTCCCGCTGCGCTGCAGCGTGAAGTAGCGAATCCGCCCCTCGGCCTCCGTCGTCGGCCGCCAGTAGCCCTCTGCGTGGCCCTCCTCGATCTCGAAATCGAGCGGGATCTCGACCGCGCCCTGCAGCGCCTGGCCGAGCGCCGCGCTGCGAGCCGGAGCGGCGGCGATCGCCTGCAGGCGCGGCTGGAGCCCCTGCGGCAGCGTGAAGGTGGCGTCGGGACCGGCCGTGTAGAGCGTGCGCGCGGTGTTGCTGAGCGTGCGCGGGTACTCGTCGTAGCCCGCATCGAAGCCCCACCGCCCGTACGCTCCGCCCTCCACCCGGTAGAGCTGATCGCGGGGGCCGACGTACTGGATCTGGCTGCGCAGCCAGTGCTGCAAGGCATCGTCTTCGATCAGCACGAGGCCACGCGTGTAGGCCCCCGGCACGAAGTCCTGGTACTCCTGGAACTTCGACGCGTCGAAGTCGCCCGACATCGCGCGGCCGCCGACCTCGACCTCCCCCGTGACGCGCGCGGGGCCGAGGTCGGTCTCCGCACGCGCCGGATCGATGCACGCAACGCCGAGCGCGCCGGTCAGGATCGGAACGTGGACCAACCGCGAGATTTGCGTTCTCTTCATCGGGTGTAGAGATTCCCGCTCGGATGATTCGAGCCATGGACGTCGACGTGACAGCTCTGACACGCCGCGCCGATCACGAAGCGACTGCCGGGGGCGCGCGGATCGGAGGGATGCCGGTCGCCGATGTGACACTGCTGACACAGGCGCGGAGCCGCCTGCTTCAGCATGTAGGGCTGGGTCGAGCCGTGCGGGACGTGGAAGTTGAGGCAGTTCTCGGTGACGGGCGGATGCTCGAACGCGAACGGCCCCCGCTTGTCGGCGTGACATTCGTAACAGCCGTCGTTCACCGTGATTGCCTTCAGCAGGTGCTCGCTCACCGTCCCGTGCGGGTTGTGGCACGAGGAGCACTCCATCTTTCCCTCCCGCTCCGGCTGGTAGCCGGGCCGCAGCGGCATGTGCGAGCGACGGTAGAGCTGCGAGCGGATCGTCGGATGGCACGACGCGCACGTGTCGATCTGGTCCTTCTTCGCGAGCAGGTGTCGGGGGGAGATCTCCTTCATCACGGCATGACAGCTCGCACAGGCGAGGTCGGTGAGCTGGTGCGCGCTTCCCTTCCAGAGCGTCTGCGCGCCGCGCTGATGGCACTCGAGGCAGACCGCGTTCTCCGTGGCGATCATCGCAGGAGAGGATGCGCCGAACGCGACGAATCCCGGCACGTCGGTCGCGCCGTTTCGCTCGGCATGGAGCGACGACGGGCCGTGACACGCCTCGCAGCCGAGCTTCATCCGCGGCGTGAGCGCGTTCTCGGCCCGGAAGAGCTTGCCGTGGACGGTGTGCGCGAAGGGCGCCTGCTCGTCGGCGTGGCAGGCCACGCACGCGGCGTCGCCGATCAGCGCGGGCGCGGGGTCGTTTGCGCGCGCCGGTGCGGCGGCCAGCAGGATCGACGCCAACAGCGGGAGCAGGCGCCGCGACGGCACAGACGTCTTCCGCATCTCAGGGCTTCAGCCCATCGGCGGCCATCTGCCGCGTGTGGCGCGCCACGGCCGAGATCTCGTCGGCCGCGAGCTTCGACGCGAGCGGCGGCATGCGCGGCACCCCGTCGCGAACCGCCTTCTCGATCTCGGGAACGGCGGTCGCCGAGGCCCATCGCGCCGTCGCGAGGTCCTTCACCTGGAGCGCCTTGCCCGCGGGCGTGCCTCCCCGGCCGTCCGCGCCGTGGCACGACGCGCAGTGCTTCGTGTAGAGAGCGGCGCCGTCGGGGTCCGCCCATGCCGCCGGCGCGAGCAGGCCCGCCGCCGCCAGCGCGCCGAGCGCGCACGCCGTTCGAAATCGCATCATTGCGTGCCTCCTCGTTTCGATTCGCCCCGGCCTCGTAGGCGCGCCGCCGCGTACACTGCGATCGAGAGCGCGAGCAGCGGCATCCCGAGAAACGAAAATGCCGTCGCCGTGGCGCCCGTCGTCTCACGGAGGAGAGACGCGAGGAGGACGAGGGCTCCGAGCTGCAGCGCGCAGGCGATCCGCATCATCTCGGCTGCGCCGGCGCGACGAGCGCGCTCTCGGGGTGCGGCGCGGCGTGGCAGGCGCCCGTGCAGGCCATGCTTCCATCGAGGAGCGCCTGCTGGATCTCCGGAGGGCGATGCGCGTCCTGTTTGCGAAAGGGCTCCGACTGCGCGTGGCAGTCGAGACACTGCGCGACGTCGTAATGGCCGTTGATCTCGAGCGGATAGCGGACCTGGCCCGTGAGGTTCGTGATCATGTGACGAACGCCGGCGACCTTCGCCTTGATTCCGCCGAAGACGCCGTAGCCGGCGTGGCAGCCGTAGCAGACCTCCCGGGAGGGGATGGCCGCGATCCGGACGTGCCGCGAAGCGAGGGTCCCGTCGTCCACGCGAAGCGAGGCCGCGATCGGCTGCATCACGTGGCAGGAGCCGCAGAATTCGGTCTGCCGCGCGACCTGCGGGAGCTGGATGTTCGCGAGGCCGTAGGCCGCGAGGGGAAGCACGACGAGGCCCATCGTCGCCGGGCCTCGCGGAAGGCGCCCCCGCACCAGACCGGCGAGCGCGATCAGGGCCGCAGGAGCCGCCAGCGCGAGAATCAGCGCGACGACGAAGCTGTCGCCGTCGGACAAGGGTCGCTGGAAGAGCGGACCGAGACTCTCGGGATTCACACCCCCCCCGCCTGTGCTCTCCTACCAGCTCCGAAGTGAGGGAGTCAACGAAAACCTCGCTCGCGGCCAGCCCCGCGGCCCTCGCGCCCTCGAGCCAGCCGCGCTTCGATCCTGCGGTACGCGAAGGCGAGCGCGAAGGCCGCGAGCATCAGCTCGAGAGCCCGCCAGGCCGCGAGGTTCACGAGGGCGCGGCCGCCGCCCTCGACGCGGCCGACGGCCTCGCCGAGCCGGCCGAATCCCGCGTCGCGCTCGCCGTCGCCGCCGAGCGCGCGCACGTCGGCCAGCAGCGCGCGCGCCTCGGCGGCCGCGAGCGTCACCTGCTCCGCGGCGCGGCCGTACTCGGCGATGTCGAAGGGTCGCGCGGGCGGCTCTCCGGGCGCCGGCGGCGGGCCCGGCGCACGGGCCTGCTCGACGAGCACCGTCCATGCTTCGCCCGCCTGCTTCACCTCGGCGGCCGTTCGCTCGAGGCTCTGCGCGAGCGGCGCGAGGCCGCGCGCCTCTGCGAGCGTGCGCTGCAGCTCGCCCTGTCCCGCTTCGATCTGCCGGATCAGGAGCGAGGCCTGCTCGCGCAGCTCGGCGGGCAGCGTCGCGACGGCCCGCGAGAACGCGTCCGCGCTGCTCGCGACGCTGTCGAGCGACGCGCGCGCCGACTCGACCGCGCCCTGCTGCTCGAGCTCGTACGAGAACAGCTCGACGTTCCAGCGCAGGCGCTGCGGAAGGTCGGCCACGATGCGGTTGAAGCTCTGCGCCGTGGCGTTGAACTCGCGAATCGCCTGCGCGCCCGAATCGACGCCCTCGAGCGCGCGGAAGGGAGCGAGCGGCAGCGAGATCACCCAGTCGAACGACCCGCCGGGCGCCGTCGCGTTGACCGCGGCCTGCACGATCTCCGGGACGAAGATCCCGCGGATGGGATGCTGGCTCGCGAGCGCCGTCACCTGCTCGTCGAGCCGCGCCTGCTGGGCCGGATCGAGGAAGCGCGTACCGATCTTCCGCGCTTCGCCGACGAGCTCCTCGCTCGCCGCGACCGCCACGCCCTGCGCGTCGCCGAAGACGCGGCCCCCCGCGCCCGACACGAGGTAGTCGCGCTGCGCCGTCGCCAGCGCGAAGAGCGCGACGTACGCGCGCTCGGGATCGGAGATGAACGCCGCCTCGTCCGCGAGCGGGACGATCCGGATCTTCCACAGGAGCGCGCGGCGCTTGCGCTCGGCGTCGGCGGCTTCGCTCCGGATCTCGTCCGCCGTCGCGCTCACCGTGGCCGCGAAGCGCGCAGCGTACCCCGCGACGTCCTCGCGCAGATCCTCCTCGGTAAATGCCGCGTCGTTCGCTCCCCATGGCCAGAGCGCGCTCCTCACGGACGCGGCGCCGGGGAGCGAGCGGCATCCGCCCGCCAGCACGAGCAGGCAGGCCATCGCGGCGCAGAGCCGGAGTGTGTAGCGGGCGCGCACGTTCTGGAGCGAGCGTAGCGAGGCGCGGTGCGAGCGCGAGCGCGAGCGAGGCCGGAGGGGGCGGCTCGCTACCGCGCGAGCCTCGTCTGGCACGCGTCGCCCACCCCGTCGCCCGACGCGTCGGTCTGATCGGGATTCCACCACAGCGGGCAGTTGTCGCCGGGGTCGGCGACGCCGTCGCAGTCGGGGTCGGGCGCGTCGCACGCGAGCGCGACGGTCGCCCACACCGGCCGGTGATCCGAGAGCGCGTCGCAGCGCGCGCCCGGGCACACGCCCGGCGAGTGCGTCTTCACCCCGCGCGCGTAGACGAGATCGATCACGAGCGGGATCTGGTCGATCGCCGTCATCCGGTCGGCGAACGGAAGGCTCGCGTGCGCGTCGCTGAAACCCGCCTCGCGGAAGGCCTGCATGTTCTGGTCCTCGAAACCGCCGTAGAGCGCGAAGACCATCTCGTAGGTGTTGAGATCTCCGCCGACGACGACCGGCCAGAACACGCCCTTCGCGTCGTCGAGGATCTCGCGCACCTGCGCGTCGCGCACGGTGAGCGGCGGGTTCGACTCGAGGTGCGCGGCGTACAGGCGCAGCAGGCGCTCGCCGATCCGGACGTCCGCCGCGATCGCGACCCGCCCGCCGAGGCGCGGCTCGTCGGGGTTCGGGAATCCCACCGGCGTGTACCAGCTCCGGTTGTGCGCGAACCGGATCTGGCGGACGTTCGCGAGCGGCCAGCGCGAGACGATGGCGTTGCCGTGCTCGCACAGCGGCGGGTCGTACGGCCCCGTCTCCGCGCGGTCCCCCGGGAGCTCGACGAACTCGGTGGCGTAGACGTAGTACGCGCCGAAGGCCTGCGCGTAGTCGCGCGCGACGTTGCGGAACTGCGTCCGCCGGCAGCCGCGGTCCACCTCGGAGAGCAGCAGCACGTCGGGCCGCGGGACGGACGGATCGTTCAGGAGCAGATCGAGCTGCGCGTCCTGCCCGAAGCCGCGCTCGATGTTGTAGCCGAGGACGACGATCTCGCGCTTCGCGTCGGGCTCGGACGCCGCGAACGAATCGCCCTCGATCGCGCAGTGAATGAAGGTGGTGTCGGCCGCATGGTCGGGATCGGCCGCCTCGTCGCACAGCCGCTCGGCGCGCACGTCGGGCTCGCGCCGCTGCCACTCGAACTCG
>JABLTH010028534.1_pt1 | contig 11337 bp, 5 predicted proteins | sample 7875711 | NCBI WGS metagenome assembly JABLTH01 (sample SAMN14941262, study PRJNA633318) | bioreactor metagenome | isolation source: bioreactor | place: China | collected 2019-03-05 | reverse complement strand
GATGTCCTTGCTGGGCTTGTACGCCGCAAGCTTGTGATCGGGAAACAGCGCCTTGAGCGCGTCTCGCTGATCGTCCTGGAACGGCGCGCCCACCTTCAGGTCTTCGGTCACTGCCAGCGTGTTCAGGCTGTCGTCGGACAGCGGATAGACCTGGCCCGTGAAGACAAGGCGGTGGCCGTCGTATTTCTTCGACGCGGTCGGCGCATCCTTGAAATATTCGGTCAGCACCTGGCGGTACGAAACCTGCAACGGGGTGTCGTCCTGGGCGAAGGCGGGCGTGACGAGCAGCGCAGCCACAGCAGAAGCGGCGGCGAGGCGGGACAGAGCGTTCATATCAGCGTGCGTGAAATGTGACGTCCGCACGCGCACGGGCGGACGGTGGAGATGCTACGCAGGCTTGGGGCGGTTGGGGGGATTGTTTCTAAATCTTCATGTGCGGGCGGGCCGATCGCTTACATCTGCAGGGTTGAGCTTCACTGGTGGCGCATCCCGGCACAAGGAAACTCAATCGTGGGAGGGTCGCCCGGTTTCCGAAACGATCTCTGCCGGCCACTTTGGCTCCGGCGCAAGGCGTTGCCCGACGTACTCAAAAATACCCGCAGGAAGAAACAGCCAAAACAGCGGGATCCCAACCGCCGTCAGCAGCACCAACTCAACCACGTGCATATTGGCGCGAAGCCGTGCGCCCTCCTCTGTCCGGTCAAACAAGGGGTAAAACTCCAGCAGGCACCGCCGGAAACTGATATCGCGCGGGAACGGCCTGATGTCTCGCAAATTCTTTGGCCCCTCACTCATGAAGCAGCGGATATACGCCCACATCTGATGCAGCACGAGTGGAGTCGCCACCTGCGACTTCACGATGATCCGATCCTGGACCTTGGTCGTGTTCGCTTCGCACTGCGCCAAAATCAGCCCATAGCGCACCGAGTACGTCTTGCCGTTGTATCCGGCGATCTTTCCAATTTCCGCTTCGACGCGCGACCAATCCAGCTCCTTGATCACGGTCTTCCATTTCGCGAATGGATTCGCCTTGGGCACATACTCAAACGCAAAGACCTTCCGATTCTTTCGATCGAATAGAACTGGAAGGTCTCGCGGCGTCCGCACCCCTCTCTTGATGAGGTGAAGCAAAAGAACCGCAAGCCCCAGCAGCATCAAGGCCAGCACCGACGCGATGACCGGCGACTCTTCAGGGTGGCCCTCCTGATACATCTGGCCGATGAACGGCAGCATGGCCACAAACGCGACGGAGACACCCACCCCAAACATCAGACCAAAACCACGCTGGATGGACGACGCCCGGGACAACTCAAACACGTCTTCATTCACGTAATTGAGGTCGAGTGCGAGGTTTGGTTGGTCATTCTTGTTGCTGGACTTGAGCGGCATGGTTGGGCCGGGCAAGTCTTCATACCAGTAGGGGCTCTGCGGCTGCAGTTTCGATGCATTTCCCGTCATCTCGACCACTCATCATCGTTCCCTCTGGAATCCTAGGTGCATAGGCACATGGCCGGCTTGCGCAACAGCCCTCCGGGTTGAATCGGCCAAACCCTGTTTCTCGCCGCCTGCCAACGCATCAGTATCTGAAGTAGAAGGTGCCGTATTCGCCCGGGTCATCCGGCCTGCGTTGGACCTTGGCCGACTTGACCAGATCGACGTTCCCGGAATCGGGAATGCCCAGCGTGCGGCAAACCTTCTCCGTCAGACGTACAAATGGCATCCATTTTTTGGCGAGGCTAAAGGTCATCAGACCGAAGAACGCGTAGAAGCCTGCGGTCATGGCTAGAAAGCCGTACGGGAAAACGTCGCGCAGCAAACTCTGCGGCGACTCGACGAGCAGCAGCATGATTCCCAGCATCGGTCCCCCGAGCCCAACAAGTATTCCAGCCACTCCCGTAATCCACCACTTCACCGCATTCTTGATATGCCGGGCCTTACCCCGAGAGCAATGCGGGTACAACGCGATGATGCGGTCCTCTGGTCTCGCAATGCCCGCTGTCTCATAGTGATCGTTACGCCATTCGGCGGCCACTTCGACTTTGTCCCCTTCTTTGAAAGGACTGCGCCAGACCCAGCCCTTGACCGGATCGCCGTCGAGGTCAAATTCGACGTAATCAGCATGCTCCTCCGCACTCGATGCGGACGCTGCTGTCGCGATCGCGGGTCCACTCAACCCCGCGATGCCCGCTGCAATGGCGACCACTCCGAGCTTGTCCCGATCGGCCTCCGTAAACACGAAACTCGCTTCTGCACGGGTCACCTTGTAGTTCGTTATCGTGCCAGTCAGCTTTACCAGCCCTTCAGGCCGTTGCTCGATATTCATTTATTGGAAACCCATTTTGACCAAAGCATCCGACAACTTCTCATCCTGTTCCTTTGCAGTTTTATAGCCGCCGGTGCCGCGCTTCTTGCCAAAGGCTGAATGATCGATCCACTCTTCGAGAGCGTTGGGTGTAATGATCCAGATGACCACCTGAATGCCAATCAATCCAACGGTGACCCATCCGCCAGCAGCCATGCCCAAGATGCGCAGCCCAATAAACGCGGCCGCGCGCGCGCCAACGGCTTCGACGGCAGTGCCCACTGCTACACGACCAGTGAGGCGCGCGACGAGTGGCGCTGCATAGGTGAGACCGACGGCTACAGTGAGTACGCCAGAGCCCAAACCCATGAGTCCCTTTGCAGAATAGAAGAACGTCAAATAGCCATAACCCTTGTCGTAGTTTTTTACGGCATCGCCGATATCCAGCGCAACCCCGATAAACGTAGCACCACCACTAAGCATCCCACCCCACAACTTCAACCCTTGGTATGCCCAACTGTTGGCCCCCATATTGGGCATGTTCTTAGCCACCGTGGCAGTGATATCGAACATCGCACTAGTGATGCTCATGCTGGAAGCCAGTAAGCTCAAGTAGCTCTTGGTGTCGTTCTTGTTTTTGCAGTCAGCCAGCAGCTTCGCGAAGTTCATCCCTTCGATCGCCCCTACCACCAGCGCCAGCCGCGCATCTTTCACCGCTTGGCCCACGGCCGTGCCGCCGCCGGCTCTGAAACCAGCCCACGTCGCCTTGAGCGATTCAGCCTGTGCGCTTTTGATCGCCGGCGTGTCGGCCGCCAAAAATGCACGCGCCGTACGCAAGCGTTTCAATAACTGTTCGCGCAGCAGTCCTTCACTCTTGGCCTGAGCGATGATCAGATTGACCGAATCGGCCGGGTTGACAAAAGCGCGGACGCTGAAAATATGTTGGATGATCTTCTCGCTGACGTAGCCAGCGAGCGTATCGATACGGAAAAAGCGAAATACTGCATCACCCGCGCTGATGACTACTTTATCCACCCCGCGCATGTTTAACGGCTTCAGCCGCGCGCCGAAAGCCAATGAACCAGCTTGCGACGCAGCCTTGGTGTTCGCATCAAATACACTTTGCGCCTTTTTATAAGTGTCGGCGAAAGCCTTGAGGCTCTTGGTGGTGTAGCCCATCCACTCCAGAGTCTTCGCTTCGGTGCGCTGGCTCTTGTGCTGCTTCGCTTCGGCCAGAACCTTGTCAAGCTCTGCTCGAGCGGCACTCTGGTTGAGCGCAACCGCGCGCCAGAGTAGGTTGCCCTCCATGCTGGCTTTGCATTCGGCAACCCATTCCGAGATTTTCCGTGCCCCAGATCGGCAACTACCCAGCCCGAAGATCGCTTCGCCGATGTCCTGCTCGAACAGCAATCCGTCTTCCACGTTCTCGCCATGGTAGTCGTTTAACGTGTCAAGCAGGAGCGCGGACTCCAACCAGTGAATAAGCGGTACGGTACGTCGATCGACAATCCCCGCCGCCTTTGCTTGAAATTCTTCTAGCCTTGTTTTGAATCTTCCGGCGGACGCATCAATGCGGTCCTGATACTTAGGCCACGCCTTTTCGGCAAGGCTCTTGCCAAATGCCTTGCCCACCTGAGGCGCAGAACCGGCCAGCGTGGCTTGTAGACTTCGGAACTGCTTAAGCTGATTTTGCAGGTACTCATCGTCCGGCGAAGACTTCAGCTTTTCCTCCAGCTCGCGTATCCCATCCTGCAGCGGACCGTCTTCCACGCCGCGCCGAATGTATTCCTCCCCTTGCGCCTGAGCAACGCCCTCCAGCGTTTCCTTGAGCCCGGCATAGCTATTGAGTGCCGTCAGCTGCAGTTCCCGCTCATCGCTGTACTTCTTGATCCATCCGGCTGCGTCGTTCCTGAAACCGTTGAGTTCGTGCGTGATTCCCATGGCGTCCCAGAGCGCCAGCACATGAGGTTTGGCCGCCGTGCCCGTGCCTTTACCACGATTCTCCATGTGCTTGACCGTACCCTCTGCCATGCCGTTCCGGAAATGCCATGGATACCGGGTACTCATCTGTTCAAGCTTGCTCGCCAGATAGCTGCCGTCGTCCTTACTCAAAGCGCCCACAGAGGGATTGAACGGCAGGGGAGCCTTGGGCGTTGTTGGTGCGTATTCAAGTACAGCTTCAAGCGCTGCCTTGTCCGCAATCTGACCATGACTATGCTTTGCTCCAGCGGCCATCACCCCGGGTTGAATCGTCTGCATACGCTTGTTGCGCAGCTTGCTGTTCTTGGTGTATTCCGCGAGGGTCTCGTTGCTCCATTTGTGCTCGCTATACGCGATCCACGTCGCACCGCATCTTTCGGGATGCTCGATCACAAGATAGTGGACCTGCGTATTGTTGGCGCCGTGGCGTGAGCACCGCAGTACCGGCGTGCTTTGCGGTTGGGCAGACTTGGGATCGAATTGGCGCGTCAGGCTACCGTCCTCGCCAACCGAATAGCATTCCCATTGCTTGGAACCACGCGCGTTTTTGTCATAGAACAGATATAGATACCCAGTACGCAAGGTACGCAACGCGTATTGAAAGTCATCCCCCAACGGCACAGTCTTTACCCGGTCACCACTAACCCAGCCGGGCAACGCAGGACTGACATTCTTGGGGACGACGGCATATCGAACCGGCAGAATAGGCAGACCGGTCGCTTTGCATTGGTCGCAAGATTGAGCTGGGGGTGCACTAGGCGGCATGGGAATCTCTAAATTGTTTTGGCGAAACTGGCAGATGGCACTTCAGTCGACGAGGACTACACCACTCTCATTCCCGATGCGTTGCCAGTCATGCTCTTCCAGGTCGTCGATCAAGCTCGTGAAATAGGCGCCCTCACCCCGCAGCGCCAGCCGTCTCTGGACCAGCGGATGTGAGTCGAATTCCGGGTGAATTTCCAATGCGCATCGGGCATACGCAGCAAGATCGTGTCTGTCATTGAAGCCAGCGTTGCGCGCCCGCCTTATAGCTGCGAGTGCGGCGGCGCAGAAGGTGTCGAAACGTGCTCCGACTGCCTGGGCACGTCCCCACTCGCGGATCGCAATGTTTAGCGAAGCGATGGAATCGACGTCTTGCCACTGCTCTGGGCTCAAAGTCAGTCGTCCCTGAGTATCTTTGGCTTCAACGTCCTCGGCCCGCAGTTCAACCAGCCTGCCAGCCGGATCCAGCAACCAGAAGGTTTCGATAGGGCCGAGCAGAGCCGTGCGCTGGGTCGGGGAAAGAAATGACCACAGCCACCACAGCACTGCAGGGTCTTGCAGGCGCAACCAGGCAAGCCCTCCAAGGTGGGGAACGCGATGAAGCATGCTGGATGCCAAGTGACGCGCCACGGTCCGCACGGGCTGCGAACTCGTTAGCCACCCACTTATCTGACGGCCCGAACCGGCCTGCAGAACTTGCGAGGGCAACTCTTCAAGTGCCCTCTGAACGCTTTGCTCAAGCAGATGACTGTCCTTGAACTTCGCAACATGGAGCGGCAAGAGCATGGGGTAATGCGACGGGTCGATGCCGGGATGGTTGATTTGGACGCGCTCGTTTCCGCTTCGCGAGTAGCACTCCCACAATACGTCGTCTTCCGAAACCACTCGCGGCACGGTGTCGATCAACAGCAGACAGTCCGCTTGCGGTCTTGCGATCACGCTCGCATGCAACGCGTGGCTAACCTGTGCCGCGCGCGCCCATAGCTCTGCAGTCATGGCGCCTTTAACCCAGTGGTACGAGAGCGCTTTGCTCGCGGGCAGCGCCTTCTGCAGCTGGGCCGCAGCCTTTCAGATTACCGCTCGCCAAGCTGTTATCCAACCCCGCCCCTCCCGGCCCCACAAACCGATGCCCCGCCCCCTTGAACGTCACCATCCCCGGCGCATGCAGCTCAATCGTCCCGTTCGTCACCTTGATCTGCGCTCCGGCTGCATTGACGAGCACATGCTGCTTCGCTTCCGCAGTGACATTGCCTTGCGTGGAGGCAACCGTCACGGCCTTTTCGGCAACCAGATGGGTCTCGCCCTTGAGGCTCGAAAGGCCGACCTTGCCGCTTGCGGCATGCATGGCGATGCCCGGTGTCGCATCGCCGGCTTGCCCGAGCGATTTGCCGTGCGCGTAGAGGCTCAGCCCCTCGGCTGCCGCCACTGAGAGATTGCCGCCCGCAGCGACGTTGGTGTCCTGCTTCGCAACCAGCGTGGCCTGCGTGCCCGCGACCAGCACCGCATCCACCGGCGTCGTGCTAACGATGCCCTTGGGCGCCGAGACTTGCAGATGCGGCTCGCTGTAGGCAACGGCCTGCGCGCCTTCACCGGCGCTCTCGGCATGACGCAGCACTTCGGTGGTGTGGCGCAGTTGCTTGAGCGCGGGGAGTTCCTTGGCGGCGGGCTCGTCGGCCAGACCGGCTTTCTGCTTCTGCGCTGCGTCGGCGAGGGATTCGGCGAGGTCGCTCACGGCTTCGATCTGGCTGGCGGCATCCTCGCTGTCTTGCAGCGACGCGCTGGTGCCGGCGCTGTGCGCGGTGAGCAGCAGGCCGGCGCCGGCGCGCACAGCGCCGCTGTCGTCAGTGGCGAGCGCGGCTCCGTGGCCGAGATCGGCCTGCCGCGCGCTGTCGACCTGTTCCTTGTGATGGCCAAGCACGAGGCCAGTCGCCGCCTGCGTGGTGCTGAGCTGTGTGCGGCCCTGCCCTTCGGAATCATCGAAGACGAGCTGGTTGTAGCCCGACGAGCCCGACTGGCTGCCGGCCAGCGCCTGTGTCTTGATGCCGGACAGCACCGCGTTGTGGGCGTAGGCGCCCTGGCTCTTGCTGTCGCCGGCAAACCAGGCGGGGGCATTGCCGGTGGCCCCTGCTGCGCCGGCCTGGTTCTGGTTGTATTGCGCGTCGGTCTGGCCGCTACCGTTGTAGGCGGCCCCCACCACGACGGGTCGATCGATGTCGCCTTGCAGGAACTCGACCAGCACCTCCTGGCCAACGCGCGGCAGCGCCACGCCGCCCCAGTTCGGGCCGGCCACGGGCGCAGTTACGCGCACCCATGCGCCAAGGCCGGCGCTCGCACGGGCGTTATCGTCGCCAGCCGGGTGCGATTGGCGGCTGGCGGACCGAGCGCCGCGTTGCCAATGAAATTGCACCTTGATGCGATGATCCCGGTCGGTATGCACGGGCCCTTCCTCGCCCACCACCAGCGCGGTCTGGCTGCCATTGACGGTCGGGCGCGGGTGCAGCGCACGGCCTTGCTCGTCGCTCTGCTGCGGGCGCACGGGCACGTTGTCGCGCACGACGGTGAAGTGGTTGCGGTAAAACGGCGCGTCGTCGCCCGTACCGTGGTTGCTTCCTGCGGCCAGCACATCGCCGCCGCGCAGGGCGCCCAGCGTTTCGGTCAACACCTGGCCGAAGCGGTCGTTGAAGTTGTTGCGCGCCTGATGCGTCACGGCCAACACGGCAAAGCGCTGCTCGCCATCGTCGTGATCGAAGTGATCGAGCAACTGGAAGCGCGTGCCCGTCGCCAACGTGCGCGCAGTGCCTTCGCCGTCGAACTGCTTGTCGCGCAGCTCCAGCGCTTCCATCATCAGCCGCGCGACGCGCTGCGCCTGGTTGTTGTCTTCAAACCAGTACTGACCGGGGTAGTCGGTGTCTTGCAACGTCAGTTGCGGGCCGTCGTTGCTTTGCTGCTGCGCGCCGAGTTGGGCCGTGCGCTTGGCGTTGGCCCGGTAGTCCCAGCTGGCAATCGACACGGCGTTCGTTTGCCAGCGGCGGGCGCCTTGCCAGCGGTCGATCACGTCTTCGGTGGCGGTGGCATCTGCGCGGCCAAAGCGGATGCTCGCCTGTGCATTGTCAGCAAAGACGTCATTGGAATCTGCAATAACCATGCGATGCACGCCCAGCGCATCGCCGTCCTTGGCTTCGTGCTCGAAGAAGTAAAACAGCCCTTCTTCGGCCAGCAGGCGCGTGACGAAATCGAAATCGCTTTCGTCGTATTGCGTGATGACGCTGCGGCGCGTATAGACCGAGCTGTCACGCAAGGCCCAGCGCCATGCAGGCACGAGGCGGCCTTGGCCCTGGTAGTCGCCAAACAGGCTGTCGATTACCTCGATGACCGACATGTCCTGGAACAGGAAGCTGTCTTGCCGATGGCGCAGGAACGCCAGCCACGGTTCGATCACCAGCCGATACCGCACCAGGCCACCGTTGGCACCCACCTGCTCGAAGCGCGTGACGTGGCCATGGAACGGCCGCAGCGCGCTCCGGCTCTGCTGCGTCAGCAGATCCAGCCGCACGGGCTGGCCAAGCAGCTTGGCCGAATCGATGTCAGCGTTGTCGGACAGCGCCGTCAGTTCCAGCCGAAAGCCGCCTGCGTCGATGTGCTCGGCTGCTTCCTGCTGCTCTGGCAGCAGCGCGTTCGGCCCCAGCGGCGTTTCCAGGCGCAGCAGCCGGTCAGCCTGGGAGAACGACGCACGCAGCAGGTTTGCCAACTCGGTCGGAGAGACCATGATGTGCTCCAGCGAAGCGACTTAGTTGATGCGGTATTTGAACTCGCCGTTCTTGCCGACGCCGACCTTGATCTTCTCGACACTGCCGCCCTCGGCCATGCGCGTCAGCACCGACTCGGCAATCTGCGGCAGCAGCGTGCCGTTGAGGATGTGATCGACCGCGCGGGCGCCCGCATCCACTTCCGTGCAGCGTGCGAGCACCGATTCGACCAGCGCGTTGTCCCACTGGAACGTGGCCTTGTGATTGATGGCCACGCGATCGCGGATGCGGCCCAGCTTGAGCGTAATGATCTCGGCCAGCACGTCGTCGGAAATCGGGTAGTACGGCACCACCTTCATGCGCCCGAGGAATGCGGGCTTGAACGCCTTGTAGAGCGTCGGGCGCAGCAGCTCTGCCAGGGCATCGGTGTCGGGCAGTTCTTCAGCGGGCTTGTTCAGGCAGGCCTGCATGATGGCCTGCGAGCCGACGTTCGACGTGAGGATGATGATGGTGTTGCGGAAGTCGATCGGGCGGCCTTCGGCGTCGTCCATCTCGCCTTTGTCGAATACCTGGAAGAACATCTCCAGCACGTCGGGGTGGGCCTTCTCCACCTCATCAAGCAGCACCACGCTGTACGGGTTGCGGCGCACGGCTTCGGTCAGCACGCCGCCTTCGCCATAGCCGACATAACCCGGCGGCGAGCCCTTGAGGCCCGAGACGCTGTGCGCTTCCTGGTACTCGCTCATGTTGATGGTGATGAGCTTGCGCTCGCCGCCGTAGAGAATGTCGGCCAGTGCCAGCGCCGTTTCGGTTTTACCCACGCCCGACGGGCCGGCAAACAGAAACACGCCGCGCGGCTTGTTCGGGTCTTCCAGGTTGGCGGTGGCGGTACGCACGCGCTGCGCGATGGCATCCAGCGCGTGGTCCTGTCCGATCACGCGGGCAGCCAGCAGCGGCTTGAGGTTCAGCACCGTGCGCAGCTCGTCCTTGACCATGCGGCCCAGCGGAATGCCCGTCCAGGCGGAGACGATTTCCGACACGACATGGCCATCCACCTGCAGCGGCACCATGGGCGATTCGCCTTGCAACGCACGCAGTTCGGCGAGCAGCTTGGCCAGTTCGTCCTGATCGTCCGCCTTGTCGGCGGCACGCTTGCGCTTGGGGATCGACACCACGTCGCTGTTGGCAGCCACGGGCAGTGCGTCTTCCTCGCCGGTTTGTGCTGCATCGCTTTCGCGCGCCTCACGCAGCGCCTGAATGCGTGCGACCAGCGCGCGCTCCTGCGCCAGACGTTCGGTGTTCTGCGCGACGCGCTGCTCCAGCTCGGTGCGCTGCTCATTCAGCGCCTTCAGGCGCGCGTCGTGCTCCGCACCGGCGCTTTGCTCGCGCTCCAGTGCGTTGATCTCGCCTTGCAGGCGTTCGAGCGTTTTCTGGTCGTCTTCAATGGCGCCGGGCGTGGCGCTCTGGCCCAGCGCGACCTTGGCGCAGGCCGTGTCCAGCACGCTGACGGCCTTGTCCGGCAGTTGGCGGCCGCTGATATAGCGATGCGACAAGCGCACGGCCTCCGTAATCGCCTCGTCCAGCACCCGCACTCCAAAGTGGCGCTCCATCAGCCCCGCCATGCCGCGCAGCATGGCGGCCGCCAGCGGCTCGCTCGGCTCTTCCACCTTCACGACCTGGAAGCGGCGTGCCAGTGCGGCGTCTTTTTCGAAGTACTTCTTGTATTCGCTCCACGTGGTGGCCGCAATCGTGCGCAGCTCGCCGCGTGCGAGCGCGGGCTTGAGCAGGTTGGCCGCATCGTTCTGCCCGGCCTGCCCGCCTGCACCAATGATGGTGTGCGCCTCGTCGATGAACAGGATGATCGGCTTCGGGCTCTTCTTCACCTCGTCGATCACGTTCTTCAGGCGGTTCTCGAATTCGCCCTTGACGCTGGCGCCCGCCTGCAAGAGCCCCATGTCGAGCGTGCGCAGCGTCACGCCCTGCAGCGGCGGCGGCACATCGTTGGCGGCGACGCGCAAGGCCAGACCTTCCACCACAGCGGTCTTACCCACGCCGGCTTCGCCGGTGAGGATCGGGTTGTTCTGGCGGCGACGCATCAGGATGTCGATCACCTGGCGGATCTCTGCATCGCGGCCGATCACGGGGTCGATGCGGCCATCGCGCGCGGATTGGGTCAGGTCGACCGTGAACTGATCCAGTGCTGGTGTGGCCGTCAGGGCAGCCGCGGGCTTGCCGCCTTCGCCTTGCGCCGTGTCCCCGCTGTCGTCGGCAATGTCCACGGCCTGCTCTTGTTCGTCTGAACCGGTGGTCAGCCGATCGAAGTCGAGCTTGAGGCGGTCTGCTTCAATCTGACCGAACAAGCGCGAGCCACGTTGCGCAAGCGCGGACAGGCTCGGCTCGGTCAACAGTGCGAGCAGCAGATGGCCCGAGCGAATGCGGGTGATTTGCGAATCGAGTGAGGCAATCAGCCAGCCGTGCTCGAACAGCTTCGGCAGATACGGAGAGAACGCCGGTGTGCGCGTGTTGCCGGTCTGGAACCGGCTGATC
>JABLTH010029507.1_pt1 | contig 11342 bp, 9 predicted proteins | sample 7875711 | NCBI WGS metagenome assembly JABLTH01 (sample SAMN14941262, study PRJNA633318) | bioreactor metagenome | isolation source: bioreactor | place: China | collected 2019-03-05 | reverse complement strand
GGCTTCGTTGTTGCCGCCGCGCGCGGCGGAGCATCGTGGGTGACGCTCGTCGACTCGTCCGCGTGGGCGCTCGCCGCGGCGCGGCGCAACTTCGCGGCGAACCCGGTCGCGCTCGAGCCGCGGCTCGAGCAGGCCGACGGCTTCGAGTTCGTTCGCCACGACGACCTCGCCTACGACCTCCTGGTGCTCGACCCCCCGCCGCTCGCGCGGCGAAAGGCCGACGTCGCACGCGCCGCGCGCGCACACAAGGATCTGCTGCTCCATGCGCTGCGGCGCGCGGCGCCCGGCGCGCTCGTGCTCGCGTTCTCGTGCTCGAGCGCGATCGACGCGACGCTGTTCCGTCAGATCGTCTTCGGCGCGTGCCTCGACGCGTACCGCACGGCGCAGGTGCTGGCGGCGCTCTGCGCGCCGAGCGATCACCCGGTCTCGATCGACCATCCCGAGGGCGCGTACCTCTCGGGGCTGCTGCTGCGAACGTGAGCGAGCCGGCCCCGCCCGAGATCGAGCGCGCCCTCGCGAAGGCGCGACACTTCGTCGAGTCGCGCGGCAGCGTGCTCGCGCGCGAGCGGCTCGATGCGCTGCTCGGCGCCGGTCGGCCCGCAGGGCGAGTCGAAGCCGCGCTCGCCGCGTGGCGCTGCGGCGACGGCGGCTTTGCGCGCCTCTCGCTTCCGCCGCCGCTGTTTCCGGCGCGGGGATGCATCGCAGGCGCGCTCGAAGCGCTCGGCGTCCTCGACGAAGCGAAGATCCGGCGCGGGCCGCTCGCCGAGGGGATCGCGGCCTGGCTCGCGCCGGCGCAGGCCGACGACGGCGCGTGGCGCGCCGCGCCGACGGAAGGGCTCTCGCCCGGGGATTCCGACCCGATCTTTCTGACGGGCATGATCGCGGGCCATCTCTCGAAGCTCGTGTGCGGGAGCCCGCGAACGCTCGAGCGCGCCGAGGCCTTACTCGCGTCTCGCTTCACGCCCGATCTGCTCGAAACGGGCGACTGGCGGCCGCTCACGGCGTACGCGCACCTGTGCGCGAACGGCGCCTCCGAGCTCGCGGACGAGGCGCTCCCGTGGTGCGGCCGAGCGCTCGAGAAGGGCCTTCGCAGCGGCCGCATCGGGTCGCTCGATGCGGCGCGCGCGCTCGTCCTCGGCGACGTGCGCACGCTGCCGGGCGCGACCGTCGACACCGACGGCGTCGCGCGTGCGCTCGTCGCGGCGCAAGGCCCCGACGGCAGCTTCGCCGCCGGAGGATCGACACACGACCGCGTCGAGGCGACCCTGCTCGGCGTTCGCGCGCTCGTGCGCGCACGAAGGAGAAGCGCTGCATGGACACCTGCCTGAACCTCGGCCACATCCACGAGGCGATCGCGCAGGCGGTCCCCGACCGAGAGTGCCTCGTGTTCCGCGATCGACGCTTCACGTGGTCGCAGGTGACCGACCGCACGCGGCGCCTCGCGTCGGTCCTGCGCGCGCACGGCCTCGGGTGCCGCACCGAGCGCGCGGGCCTCGCGAACTGGGAGTCCGGGCAGGATCACGTCGCGCTCTACCTCTACAACGGAAACGAATACCTCGAGGGAATGCTCGGCGCGTACAAGGCGCGCGCCGTGCCGTTCAACGTCAACTACCGCTACGTCGAGGACGAGCTCCTCTACCTCTTCGAGAACGCCGATGCGAAGGCGGTGATCTTCCACGCGAGCTTCGCCGCGACGCTCGCGCATCTTCGCACGCGGCTTCCGAAGGTACGCCTGTGGCTCCAGGTCGCCGACGAATCGAACGCCGCGCTGCTTCCCGGCGCGCTCGACTACGAGAAGGCGCTCGCGAGCGCGAGCCCCGAGCCGCCGCCCGCGCTGGGCCCCGACGACCTCTACATCCTCTACACCGGCGGCACGACGGGGATGCCGAAGGGCGTCCTGTGGCGGCAGGAGGACATCTACCGCGCGGCGCTCTCCGGGCTCCAGCCCAAAGCGAGCGTCGAGGAGATCGTCGCGCGCGCGAAGGACGCGCCGCTGCGCGCGCTTCCGGCGGCGCCCTTCATGCACGGCGCCGCGCACTGGGCGGCGCTCAGCTTCTGGCACTCCGGCGGTACCGTCGTCGTGCAGTCGGAGCCGCGTCACCTCGACGCCGACGACCTGTGGTCGACGACCGAGCGCGAGAAGGTGAACGTCCTGACGATCGTCGGAGACGCCTTCGGCCGGCCGCTCCTCGATCAGCTCGCGCGGCGCCGCTACGACCTCTCGTCGCTCCAGATGCTCACCTCCGGCGGCGCGATCCTCACCGCGGCGCTCAAGCGCGAGTTCCTCGAGCGGATTCCGCACCTGCGGATCCTCGACGCGCTCGGCTCGTCGGAGAGCGGCGCGCAGGCCTCGCAGGTGACGGTGCCGGGAGGCAAGACGTCGACGGGGGACTTCGCGTTCGCGGCCGGAAATCTCGTGCTGAGCGAGGACCTCTCGTCGGTCCTCCCGGCGGGCTCCCCGGAGCAGGGCTGGCTCGCGCGCGAAGGCGCAATCCCGCTCGGGTACTACAAGGATCCCGAGAAGACCGCGCGGACGTTCCCGGTGGTCGGCGGCCGGCGCTACGCGGTGCCGGGCGACCGCGCGCGGATCGAAGCCGACGGAACGCTGCGCCTTCTCGGGCGCGACTCGGTCACGATCAACACCGGCGGCGAAAAGGTCTTCGCCGAGGAAGTCGAGCACGCGCTCAAGCACCACGCCGCGGTGTACGACGCGGTCGTCGTGGGAACGCCGCACCCGCGCTTCGGGCAGCAGGTGACGGCGCTCGTTCGCCTGCGCGAAGGAGCGCGCGCGACGGCCGACGAGCTGCGCGACGCCGTTCGCGAGCACCTCGCCGCGTTCAAGCTCCCGCGAAGCGTCGTCTTCGTCTCGGAGATCGTACGCTCGCCGAGCGGAAAGGCCGACTACCGCTGGGCGAAGGCAGCGGCCGAGCGCGCGCTCGCCGGCTCCGCCGGCGGAAGCGCGCCCTCGTGAGCGAGGAGCCAGCGCTTGCGCGCGATGCCTCCGGCGTAGCCCGTGAGCTGCCCGTCGTTGCCGATCGCGCGGTGGCACGGGATCGCGAGCGAGATCGGGTTAGCGCCGCATGCGGCGCCCACCGCTCGTGCGGCGCCCGGCGCGCCGAGCGCGCGTGCGATGGCGCCGTAGAAGGTCGTTCGCCCGGCGGGAATGCGCTGCAACGCGGCCCAGACCGCGCGCTGGAACGCAGTGCCTCCGGGATCGACGGCGAGCGTGGCGACCGCATCGAAGGCCCCGGCGAAGTAGCGGCGCAGCGCTGCGGCGACCTCGGGGCAGGCTTCGGACACCGGTCGGAACGTCCCGTAACGTCGCACGAGCGCCTCCTCGACGCGCGGCCAGCCGTCGGTGAACGCGAGGCCGACGGTTCGGCCGCCGCAGCGTGCGAGGCGCACCTCGCCGAGCGGGGTCTCGAGGTCCGAGAACGAGATCGTCATCGCGCCCCTCCTTCGCTCCACAGGTGGATCGCCGCGTAGGCACGCCACGGCCGCCAGGCCTCGGCCTCGCGGAGCGCCGCGTCGCGCGAGACCGGCGCTGCGCCGGCCGCGAGTGCGCGGCGCAATCCGAGATCCCCGGCGGGAAGCGCGTCCGGCTCCGCGCAGGCACGAAGCGCGATGACCTGCGCCGTCCAGTCGCCGATCCCCGGGATCGTCGTGAGACGCGCGACGAGGTCATCGGCGCCGCGCGGCGCGTCGAGCACGAGCTCTCCCGAGGCAATGGCGCCGGCCAGCCGCTGCAGCGTGCTCGCCCGGGCTCGCGGCAGACCGATGCGCGTGAGGTCCGCGCCGGCGACGGCCTCGGGAAGCGGGAACAGGTGCGTGAGCGTGCTCGAGTCCGTACCGACGATCGGCTCGCCGAGCTGCGCCACGAGGCGCCCGGCGAGCGTCGTCGCGCCGCGCACCGTCACCTGCTGGCCGAGTACGGCGCGAACCGCAAGCTCGAACGGGTCCCACGCGCCGGGAACGCGCAGGCCCGGCCGGCGCGCAACGAGCGGCGCGAGTCGCGGACTGCGCCGCAAGTGCGCGCAGATCGCGAGCGGGTCGGCATCGAGATCGAACATTCGCCGCGCGCGGGTGACGAGTGCGGCGATCGACTCGAGCGCGGTCGCGTTCACCGTGAGCATCACCGAGGCGTCGCTCTCGTTCGGGCGCAGCGCGACGACCAGAGCGCCGCCGCTCGTGCGGACCGTACGCCGGTAGCCGGCGTCGCTCACCTCTTCGACGCCGGGAATCGCACGGGGCGCGAGAAATCGCAGCAGTGACGCCGCGTCGAACGGCGGGCGATACGCGAGACGCAGCACGAGCCCGGCGCCCGTCGCGGCACGCCCCTTGCCGCGAGCGCGCAGTCCCGTCGGCGTCTCTCCGGTACGCCGCCGCAGGTCGTGGTTGAGCTGCCGCAGGCTGGCGTAGCCCGCGGCCATCGCCACCTGCGAAACGGGAAGCGAGGTCTCTGCCAGCAGCCGCTGCGCGAGCGCGCTGCGGCGAGTTCGTGCGACGGCGCCCGGAGCGACACCGACGTGCGTCGAGAAGAGGCGCGTGAGCTGGCGCTCGCCCATGCCGAGGCGATTCGCGAACGCGGGGAGGTCGGCGTCGTCGAGACCGCCCTCGGCGATGAGGCGCAGGGCCCGCGCGACCAGCGCCGGGCTTCCCGTCCAGGCGGGCGATCCGGGGGCGGCTTCGGGCCGGCAGCGCCGGCACGGGCGGAAACCCGCCTTCTCTGCGGCGGCCGCCGATCCGTAGAAGCGAACGTTCCTCGCCTGCGGCGTGCGAGCCGGGCACACCGGGCGACAGTAGATGCCGGTCGTCAGGACGGCCGTGAAGAAGCGCCCGTCGAAGCGGCGATCCCGGGTCACGATCGCGCGGTAACAGCGGGCGGCATCGAGATCCATGGCGCCGAGGCTAGGCGGCCCGCGTCCAGACGGCTCGCAAGATTCGGACGTCGATCACGTCCCGCCGCGAAGCCGCTCGGCGAAGGCCCGGATTCGCGCCGCGTTGGCGCCGACGTCGCTCTTGCCCACGCGTGAGCACGAGCGCAGATCGATGCGCGAGCCCCCACCGACCGGGCGGATGCGAATCGCGACGTCGTCGACGAAGCGGAAGACCCGCGACGTGGCCGTCGCCTCGAGCGTGCCTGCCGCCGGGTCGGACCGGACCACCTTCCACCCGAGCGACGTCGCCGCGCGCTCGGCCGCCGCGAAAGTCTGCGCAGGCGGAGACGAGACGGGGAGCGTCGCGAGGTCGGGATACGCGGCCCGCTACAGCGCCGCGTTCTCGGGCGGGTAGGCGCTCGCCGCGGCGGCGCCGGCGTCGCGCGCGGTCTGCGAGAAGCCGGGAGGATCGTCCGGGTCGGTCGTCACGTCGTGGATCGCGGGGACGTGCCGCGCCGGAACTGCGAGCGCGGCGAGCAACGCGGCAAGAGAGCCCGACACGAGCGCGGCTTGCAGGGCGCGCCTGCGGCCCGGCTGCCGCCCGGGTCCGCGCGTGCGGGCGATCGCAGCGAGCGAGAGGACGAGCGCCGGCAGGCTCGCGAGCAGGCCGTAGCTGAAGATGCGGAATCCGGTGAGCGGAGCGGCGACACCAGCGTGGATCAGGACCGGCCCGGCGACCACGGCGGCGAGCGCGAGCGCCGCGAGGCCAAAGGCGATCCGGGCGAGGGCGGAGCGGCCTTCCGGCATGTTTCCCCCTGGCGGGCGCCGCCGAGGGGCGGCGGCGCGTGTGTGATAGGATCATGGCCCCGGCGGTGCGGGACGCAAAGCGGAGGCCGGAACATGCACGCGCAGAGCGATCACCGCAGCCGGCGCCGGGCAAACCGGGCCGCCGCTCTGTGCCTCGCGGCGCTCGCGCTCGTCGCGGCCGCGTGCACGCCCGCGCCCGGCTCCGTCCAGATCGGAGTCCCGGCGTTCGGCGGCGGGATCGCGCAGCTCGAGATCGTCCTCGGCGCCGACCTCGTGCCGGGCTCGCTCTCCGTCCTCCTCGACGGCGTTCCCGTTGCGGGGCCGTTCGCTTCGACACCGAGCGGCGTCGCCGTGAGTGTCGCGGTCGCCGACGGAGCGACGGCGACGCTCGCCGCGAGCGCACGCTTCGTCCGCGGCGGCGTCGAAGAGACGCACGCCGACTCGCGCAGCTTCACCGCGCCGGTTCGAACGCCGGCGCTCGTCGGGACCAGCCCCGCCGCGGGCGCGGCGAACGTCTCGCGCACGGAGTGGCTGCGCCTCGAGTTCGCGAGCGCCGTTCCGGCGGCGGCGCTGTCGCAGCTTCGGCTCGACTGCGCCGACCCGGCGTGGGCCGAGCATCCCGCGACGGTCCACGCGCTCGAGCCGGCCGTTCTCGTGGTGAATCCCGTGGGCGACCTTCCGGCGGGCGGGCAGTGCAGCCTTTCCTGGCAGGGGCCCGCGGGCCCCGAGCTGGTGGTGTTCACGACGGCCCCGGCGGGCGCGCACGCCGAGGTGGTCTACGACCGCACGCGGGAGCGCTCGGCGGTTCCGTATCCCGACGACCTCTACACCGTCGCGGACCCGTCGACCGCGACCGGGATTCGCCTCGCGGTGCCTGCTCCGGGCGGGCCGAGCGACGTCACGTTCCTGTTCGGCACGCTGCTTCCCGAGACGAACCGGCTCGACGGCTTCAGCCCGATTGCGCACTTCACGATCGAGCTGTCGGACGCGCCCGACGCGTCGTCGCTTCCGCAGACGCCCGCCGAGTCGCTCGATCCGCTCGCGAGCGTCGCGCTGCTCGACCTCTCGGCCGGCCCGAGCTTCGGTCACCGCGTTCCCTTCCGCATCGAGATCCGCAGCGACACGAGCGTCCTCGGCGTCGTCTCGCACTCGCTGCTCGTGTTCCCGTCGATTCCGCTCACGCCGGGGGGCCGCTTCGGCCTCGTGGTGACGCGGCGCGCGAGGGTCGACGCCGGCCGGCCGCTCGACCCTTCGCCGTTCTTCACGGCGGCGCTCGCGGGGCCGCAAGCCGGCGAGGATTCGCGGGTGACGCGAGTGCGCGCGCTGGCTGGCGACGTTCTCGCGGCCGCGGCCGCCGCGTCGCCGCCGATCGCCGCCGACGACGTCGCGCTCGCGCTCCGTGTCTCGATCCGCTCGACCGACGCCGTCCCGAACGACCTGCTGGCGATCCGGTCGCAGGTCGCGTCCGCACCGCCGCCGACGTGGACGATCAAGAAGGTGACGGCCGAGACGAGCGCGACGAGCTCGGTCGCGGCGATCGTCGAGGGCACGTGGCAGGCGCCCGACTGGCGCGCGAACGGCTTCTTCGTCCGCGACGCCTCGGGGGTTCCGGTCCGCCAGACGACGCGCAGCGTCCCCTTCATCCTCGCGCGGCCGAAAGCCGCGCTCTCGCATCCGGTACCGATCACGATGTACCAGCACGGCAACCCCGGCAGCTCCGAGCGCGAGGTGCCGTCGCACGCGCGCAAGACGCTCGCCGGCGCGGGCTTCGCCGTCGCCGGCTTCACCGATCCGCTCAACCGCGAGGTCGCGCCCACCGAGACCGACCCCGTCGCGAAGGTGACGGCGCAGGTCTACGCGATCTTCCTCCCGCTCACGCAGTTCCAGCGCATCCCCGACTACTGGGTCGAGACCAACGCCGAGCAGCTCGCCTTCGTGCGGATGCTCTCGACGCTCGGAACGCTCGACGTGCTGCCCGTCGGGGCGCCCGACGGCGTTCCCGACCTCGATCCCACGCTGCCGCTCACGTACGTCGGCATCAGCGAAGGGGCGAACCACGGCCCCGGCCTGCTTCCGTACGCGCCCGAGATCAAGGCCGCGGCGCTCGTCGCCGGCGGCCGGCGCTTCACGGAGGTGATGATCCACCAGCAGGCGCAGGTCGTGCTCTCGCAGATCGGCGGCTTCTTCCAGAGCCTGACGCCGGCGGAGATCTGGGCCGCGCTCGGGATGTTCCAGGGAATGTTCGACGTTCAGGACGAGCACAACCACGCGCGATTTCTGTACCGCAACCCCTTCACGATCGCGGGAACGACGCGTCGCGCGAGCCTGCTCGTCGTCGAAGGCATCGACGATTCGCTCGTCCCCAACCACGCGACGGACTCGCTCGCGTGGGAGGTGGGGCCGATTCCGCACCTTCAGCCCGTGCAGCGCGAGATTCCGTTCCTCTCGGCGGTGACGGGGCCCGTCATCGGGAACGTCGACGCGCAGACCAGCGCGGCGCTGTTCCAGTACGTGCCGACGGGAGTCCCCGGGATCCCGCCGACGCCCGGCTGCGCGGCGCTTCCGCCGTCGAGCGGGAGCGAGGGCCACTACTGCGCGCAGAGCGCCGCCGAGTCGCTGCACCAGCGCGAGGTCTTCTTCCAGAGCGCGCTGTCCGGCGCTGCGCGCATCATCGATCCATTCTCCGAGTGAGGGGGGCCTCGTGACGCAACCGGTTCGCCTCGAGCGCCGCGGGGCCGTGGCGCTGCTGACCCTCGACCGGCCGCAGGTGCTCAATGCGCTCGACCGCGCGACGCTCGAAGCGCTCCGAGCGCACGCGGCCGCGCTCGCCGGCGACGCGTCGCTGCGCGCGGTCGTCGTGACGGGGGAGGGGCGGGCGTTCGCCGCCGGCGCCGACATCGCCGAGATGCGGAGGCTCGACGCGCTCGGCGGCGCGGCGTTCAGCCGCCTCGGACACGATGCGCTCGCCGCGCTCGAAGCGCTGTCGGTGCCGACGATCGCCGCCGTGAACGGCTTCGCGCTCGGCGGCGGGTGCGAGCTCGCGTGCGCGTGCGACTGGATCTACGCGTCGAGCAAGGCACGGTTCGGCCAGCCCGAGGTGAACCTCGGCCTGCTCCCGGGCTTCGGCGGAACGAGCCGCCTGCTTCGCCGCGTCGGCGTCGCGTGGGCGAAGGAGCTCGTTCTCTCCGGCGAGCCGATCGACGCCGAGACGGCGCTCCGCATCGGCCTCGCGAACCGCGTCTTCGCCCCCGACGAGCTCCTTCCTGCCGCGCTCTCGACCGCCGAGACCCTCGCGCGCAAGGGCCCCTTCGCCGTCGCGCAGGCCAAGCGCGTCCTGCACGAAGGCCAGGACGCCGACCTTCGCACCGCGAACGCCCTCGAGCAGCAGGCCTTCGGCGTCGTCTTCGCGAGCACCGACCGCGCCGAGGGAATGGACGCCTTCCTCGAGAAGCGCGAGCCGAAGTTCGAGGGGCGGTAGCGCGCTACGCGCGATCGCCCGTCGCGGCAGCGGGTGCGGCTGGCCGCCGCGACCGCACGTGCGCGTCCGACAGCCAGCGGGCCGCGAGACAGATCAGCCCGGGAAGCGCCCAGACGAGCTCGCGGAGCCGGACCGCGAAGCCCGCGGCGAGGCCCACCTCGGGCGGATATCCGAGCATCCCTAGCATCCAGACCTGGCCTCCCTCGAGCACGCCGACGCCCGCGGGCACCGGGAGCTGCTGCGCTGCGGCGCTCGCGAAGATCGCCGCGACGATCGTGAGGGCGTCGGCGGGCAGGCCGAGCGCGGAGAACAGGACGCCGTACTCCAGCATCACGAGCAGGTTCGTCCCGAAGCCGGCGCCGAATGCGAGAGCGAGCCGGCGGCGCTGGACGACGAGCCTTGCCGCTGCCGCCTCGGACCGCTCGAGCACGTCCATGTGCCGTCCGACGGCAGGCAGCGCGTCGAGCCGCGTGCGCCGGACGAAGGAGGTGACGAGCCCCCTTCCTTCGCGAAGTCGGCGAGCCGTCGTGACGGCTGCGAAGACGAGCGCCGCGGTCGCGACGAGGACGGTGAGCAGAGCGCTCCGCAGCTCGGGGACGCCCCGCTGGATCAGCACGGCCGCGAACACGATGCTGAAGGGGGCAGCCGCTCCGATCTCGAGGACGCGGTCGACCGCCACGCTCGAGATCGCGTCGGACGCCGTCACCTGCGCTCGCGTCGCGAGCCAGGCTCGCAGCGGATCGCCGCCGATCCGGGCGCTCGGGAGCAGCGCGGCGAGCGTCTGCCCCGCGGACCGGTATCCCGCGAGGCGAACGAAGGGCGGCGGGGCGCCGAGCCCCGACAGGAGCAGGCGCCAGCGCCACGTGAGCCCTGCGATCGCCACCGCCACGACGGCGAGAAACGCCAGGAGTCCGACGAGCGATGACGCCGACGAGAGGCGCCCCATCGCGGCTTCGCCGGCCAGGCGGACGAGCCACGCGAGCAGAATGCCGCCGATCGCGAGATTCACGCCGAGGACGAGCGCACGCGCCCGCCTCGTCACGACCGCGCCCCGGGCTCGTACCCCGCGATCGCGATCCCGGCGGCGATTGCGTCCGCGAGCACCGCTTCGATGGGGCGCTGGTCGAGCACCTCGAACTGGCTCGCCTCGATCTCGAACCGAGCTCCCGCCTCCGTGTAGGGAGCGACACCGGGGGATCCGGGCGTGAGCACGCCGATCACGGGCAGCAGCCGGCGCTGCACCGCCGGCGGCTCCCGCGTCGAGATCACCACCTTGGCGTCGGGCACGCCGAACGACACGATCGCCGCGAATCGGAACAGCAGATCGTCGGAGACGCCGGCGTGATGCGCGGTCCCGGTCGCCTTTCGCAGCCGCGGCAGGCTGACGTAGACCTGCGCACTGCGCGCCAGCAGATGGCGAGCGTGCGCGATCAGCGCGAGCAGCTCGAAGGCGGTGTCGCGGTTGAGGCCGAGCAGGACGCCCGGGTTGACCGACCGCAGCCCGGCGTCGATCGCGCGGTCGAAGTTCTCGAGCCGCCGAACGAAGTCGGACCGGGGGTTCGCCGGGTTCGACCCGATGAAGCGCCGGTAGACGGCGGGATCGTACGTTTCCTGGAACGTACACATGGTGAGGCGGGGGGCGATCTTCTCGTCGCGGCCCACGGGGAGCTTCGAGAGTAGCCTTCGGTATTCGTCCGCGTCGAGAGAGCCGGCGTTGATCAGCACGTGCTCGAATCCGAGCTCGAGAGCGGTGACGACGGCGCGCTCGACCTTCGCGAGCATGTCGTCGCGGCGCGGGCCGTGATGGTACTCGCCGGTGACCAGCGCCACTCCGCGCAGGCCGCGCCGGTAGAGCAGATCGAGCTGCTGCGCGACGACGGGATCGTTCGCGGTCTCGCGGGCGAGTTTCGGGTTCACGCGGCGCATTCCGCACATCGCGCACTCGGCGTCGCATTCGTTGGTGAGATAGAGCGGCGAGAACGTCTCGAGGTGCGGGCCGCCGGTGGGCCGCCGGCCGGCGAGATCGAGCAGATCGTCCGTGCCGACGTCGCGCGCAAGTAGCAGCGCCGCGAGGTCTTCGTCGCGAAGCGCCTCGCCGCCGTCGGCACGCGCGAGGAGCGCGCTTGCTCGTCCGGCGGCGATGCTCGCCTCCGCCCGTGACCTCGACTCGGCGAGTGCAG
>JABLTH010005536.1_pt1 | contig 11347 bp, 7 predicted proteins | sample 7875711 | NCBI WGS metagenome assembly JABLTH01 (sample SAMN14941262, study PRJNA633318) | bioreactor metagenome | isolation source: bioreactor | place: China | collected 2019-03-05 | reverse complement strand
CGGGGCCGCCGGGGCGCCCGCCGAGCCGGCCCGGGACGCCATGACCGTGGTCATACGCCCCAACTCTTGGATCTGCGATACTGACTTTGCCGTTCGCAGGACTCGAGGCGCCGGAAGGTTGCTGGCTGGCTCATCCTCGGCACGAAGCTGCGCGCGTCTTGCACGGCGGCCCGTCGCGGCCCTCGAGAGGGTGAGCCGCGCGCTCTCCCGGCTCGGCCGGCGCGTCGTCCTCGCGCGCGCCGGCGACTTCGTCTTCGTGACGTTCGGGGCCTTGGCCGGTCTCGGAACGCTGCTCGGCTTCGGCTGGATGTCGATGCTCTGGGTCGGGCAGGGCCTCGCGCCCGCGCACCTCTCCGGCCTCGGCCTCACGGGGGCGGTCGGAATCGTCGGCGGCTCGTGGATCGCCGCGCTCGCGCTCGATCACCGCACGCTCCTCGAGCGCCCGCTCGAGACGCTGCGCCGCCCCGCGTTCGTGTCGTGGGGAGGTCTCGCGGGAGCGTTCGCAGCGATCGCGCTCTGCGCGGCGATCTCGCACTTCGGCGTGCTGCTCCTCCTCGACGGCTTCGCGCGCGGCGCTCCGCTCGGGCATCTGCTCGGCCGCGTCGGCTGCCTCACCTACGGCTGCTGCTTCGGGCGGCAAACCTCCAGCCCGCTCTCGATCACGTACACGCATCCCGAATCGAAGGCCGTCCGCGTCGCCGGCTTGCACGGGGTTCCGCTGCATCCGGCGGCATTCTACGAAGCCGTTCTCGACGGCGTGCTGTTCTTGACACTGAACGCCGTCGCAATTGCGGGCGCGCCGCAGGGCGTCCCGGCCGCGCTGTGCCTCGCGGGCTACGGCATCGGCCGCTTCGGCATCGAGTTCCTGCGCGACAACGGCGGGCGCATGCTGCCGGTCGGGCTCGCCGTCAACCAGGTCGTCTCGCTCGCCCTCGCGGCGGTGGGTCTGCTCGCGCTGCTCCCGCTCTACTGGCTCGCTCCAGCCACGCCGGCCATCTCGTGGATGGCCGTGCTCCGCGCCTCGCCGGCGGTTCTGCTCGCGCTCGTCCCCTGCGCCGCCCTCGTCGGCTTCGGCTTCTCGCTCCACCGCGGCCGCGTCGGGTCCTGGTAGCCGCCGCGTGCGAAGCTCGCGGCCTCCAGCGCTCGCGATCGGCGTTGCACCGCGCCCCGCGGCGCAAAGTGGGCGACCGGCACGTTCGCGTACGAGATTTCCGCGAGGAGTCGGCGCCTGGCGCGCGATCTCCGAGTCACAGCGCCGATCCGTCTCGGAGGTGTGCATGGCTCCGGCCTCGCGGCTGCGATTCGCCATGATCGGTGCGGGGATGTCGGGCATCCTCGCCGCGATCGGGCTGCGGCGAGCGTTCGCGATCGCGCTCGCCGCGCTGCTCGCGCTCGCGGGCTTCACCGTCTGGGCGCTCGAATCGAGCGGCGTCGCGGTCGTCGAGACCGTGCGCCCCGACGGCTCCGAGCGCGCCACGCACGTGTGGTACGCGCAGCGCGACGGTGTGCTCTGGCTCGAGGCGGGAACGCCCGAGAACGGCTGGTTCGAAGACGCGAAGGCGCGCCCGGAGGTCGTGCTGCGGATCGGCGGCGTCGCAAAGCCCTACCGCGCCGAGCCGATCGCCGATCCCTCGGGCCACGCGACGATCCGCGCGCTGCTCCGCGAGAAGTACGGCCTGCGCGACGCGTGGATTACCCTGCTCTTCGACACCTCGCGCTCGGTGGCGGTGCGGCTGGTGCCACGTTCCTGACCCGTCTCTCCGGCGGCGCCGGCCTCGCGCGCGAGGCCGAGGCACCGCCCGCCGTCTGCAGCGCACACACGCCCGCCGGCGCAGGCTACCGCGACCACGTCGACGTGTACGCGATGCCGAGGTGTCGCTGCGTGGATCCCTCTGCGAAGCCGGCCGCGCGCATCTCTCGCCGGAGCGTCGCGAGCGTGACGAAATCGGGATCCGGAAGCTGCTCGCACACCGACATTCGCCCCCCGGGTCGCAGGATCCCGTGCAGCTCGCGAAGCGCGGACGAACGGTCCGGGATCTCGCCGAGCACGGTGATGAGGAACGTTCGATCGAACGTGCCCGGGCGGAACGGAAGCGCCTGCGCACTCGCACGAACGAAGTGCGCCTCCTGCGCCCGCGCTCGCAGGCGACGGCGCGTCTCGCGCAGCATCTCGTGCTGCACGTCGAGGCAGACGAGACGCCCCGCCGCGCCGACGCGAGCTGCCGCTTCGAGCGAGTAGTAGCCGATGCCGGGCCCCACCTCGAGGACGCGCTCTCCGGCGCCGATCCCGAATGCGCCGAGGATCCGGCGCGGGCTCGCGAAGAGCCCGCGCGCCCAGGACTCGAGGACGGCTGCGTCCGAGTACGGACACGGCCGCGGCTCGAGCCGGCCGCGGAGCCGCTGCCACCACGTTCGGAGAAGACCGCCTTCCGCCACGAAGAGCCTCCGATTCAGGCTCCGTCGCCGCCGTCTTCGCCATCGGCGAGTACGCTGCGCCCGCCGGGCTCCGCCGTCAGCGACGGGGTTCGCCGAACGGATGCCTCCCGCTTCGCCCCGCCTCGCCACGGCTCGACGCGCCGGCACTCCGTCCGCCCGCGAGCTTACCGTTCGGCGCCGCCCCCGCGCCTGCCCCGCTCAGCGCCGGCGGCCGAGCCTCGGAAGCCAGCGCGGGACGCTCGTGCAGCACTCCGCGTAGGCGGGCCCGAAGCGCCTGCGAAGCTCCGGCTCTTCGACGTACACGATCGCGAGGTGCGCCGCGATCGAGATCGCAGCCGCGTAGAGCACGGCGCTCGCGCTCACGAGATGCAGCGCCACGGCCCAGATCACCGCGATCTCCGCCGCCATGATCGGATTGCGCGTCAAGCCGAACAGGCCCGTCGTCACGAGATGTCGCGGGGCGTCGGAGGGCAGCGGCGTGCCACGACCTTCGCGGCTGAAGGTGTCGAGACACGCGATCCACGCCGCGATGCCGCCCAGCGCGAGAACGCCCGCTCCCCACGAGCGCAGGCCCGCGGGAATCGGAAGCGCGGCGGGAGCCAGACGATCCGCCAGCCCGGGAAGCGCGACCATGAAGATTCCGAAGAACAGCACGGCGTTGAGGAGCGACTTCGCCCACAGAGCCGCCGTGCTCTGCGTCCGGCTCGGCCGGATCGCGTGCTGGAGCGCATCGCGCAGCGGCGTGCGCGGCTCGTCCCTCATGCCGGTGCCCTGCGAGAACACCTTCCGAGCGTGCGGGCGCGTGCGGTCCGCGAAGCCCGGGCCCGGCTCATCGGCGTGCAACCTCGATCAACCGGAGGATCGCGGCGCGGAGAATGGACGCAGTGGCATCGAACGTCGCCAGCCGGTCGCCCGATGCCTCGTCCATGTACAGCGCCCGGTTCACTTCGATCATGATCGCTTGGACACGCTCGTCGCGCCGGTACTGCGCCGCCGGGACGAGTGCGCCGGAAAACGGCCGGTCGATCCCGACCTCGAAGCCGGCATCTGCGAACAGCGCGGCCGCCGTACGCACGAGCATCGCGGGCGTATGGAATGCATCCGTGCCGATGCAGATCTCCGGACGGTCGGGCGACTGATCCAGCTCGTAAGGGAGCGGCGAAGAAGGAAAGCTGTGGCAGTCGACGACGAGGCAGGCGTCCCAGCGCGTAATCGCCGCCGCGACTGCTTCGCTCAGGCGGCGGTGGTGCGGGTGATAGTAGGTCTTCAGCAGATCTCGTCGTTCTTCATCCTTGGGCGGGCTCCGCAGCGCGAATCCGTCCGCAGTTCGCGTGTAGATGGCACCCATCCCGCGAGTCGACATCGGCTCAGCCTCGTCGTCGAGAAAGCGCTCCGGATCGACCACGAGGCGACTCACGGGGAAGACGATCGACCGTGCGGCTTGGGCGCCGAGCGAGAAGAGCTCATCCGTGAAGCTGTCCGTCATCCTCCGAAGCTCCGCGGCGAGAGCCTCGTCCGTGAGCAGGAGCGAGGGTCTCGCCCGCGCCGGTACGACCCGCGATGCGTGCGGAACGTGGAGCACCGCGAACGGCGGGTCTCGGTCTGCGTCGCGCGTGGTGGCACCTCTGGCACTCTCGACGGAGGTCTCAGTAGCGGGAGGAGTTGATCTTCGACGCCGCACCACGCTTGGAAGCGACGAGCTGACGAGAACACCAACGGGCTCGTTCGTCAGCAGCGGATGAGCACAGGTCGGGTGAGCCACTTCATCTTCGAAGCTAGGCCCGTCTCGGCTCATCGGGTCTCTCTTCTCGCGTGAAGCCGGGGAATCGCGTCCGGATGTACTCCCGCGCACTCTCGGGGGGCAGCTTCATCGTCCCGGGCCCGCTCCGCACGAAGAAGTCACCCTCGGGGCTCGCCTCCCTGCCCTTCCACTTCAGGCGTACCGGCTCGGGGCTCCGCTGGCAGCTCACGACGCACACGGTCCTGCCCTGCACGACCTGGCACTTCGGGTCGATGCAGGTCCCGGCTCGGTCACCGAGCCCGTTGCGGACGACCTGGGCGAGGTGGCGCATGAACTCGTCGTCGCTCTCGAGCCGGTCGCGGTCGATGCCGACGATCGCACCATCGTCCGCCACACCGATCAGGAGATCCCCGCCCTCGGTGTTGAGGAACGCAGCAATCGTCTTCAGCACGGCGTGCGTCACGCCCCTGTCATCCTGGCGGTCCTCCTGGAGGTTCCAACGCAGGCTGGACTTGAACTCCAGCGTCTTCGACTCGCCGGCCTTGATCAGCTCCTCGGCGTTGCGATGCGCCCGCAGGTACTGGTCGAAGAGGAAGTTCTTGACGGTCTCGCCGAACGCCCGGTCGTCGGTGATGCGCTTGTAGAGGGCGAAGTTCGAGTCGACGATCTCCTGGATCACGTGCTCGACCTTCTGGTCGAAGGTGAGGCGCACGTTCTCGCGCGTGTTGACCCGGGCCGCGGCGTCGAGCGCCGCGTCCTCGTCGAGCTTCTCCATCATCTGTCCGAGCGTCACCCGGTGCTCCGGGCCGAGGTTGAGCCCGAAGCGCTCGTTCAGCTCGGCGATGATGCGGGAGAGCGATTCCAGCTCCTCCGGCGTCACAGCGTGGCCCTGCCTGGTGCCGACTGGCTCCAGCACGCCGGGCCTGCGCTCGAGGGCGATCTTGCCGCTGCCGGTTTGCTGGATCCGGTACGACTCCATGTCGATGTTCTGCTGCACCTCGCGCGGCAGCTCGGCACGGTCCGCTGGCAGCAGCCGCCTCAGGTAGCGAGCGAAGACGTAGAGCTTCTCGAGGTCGGCGTCGGCGAAGGTGAGCACCTGGGCGAGGAACGCATAGAGCCGCACGTAGTCGGTGAGCTGACCCCGGAAGTCCTGCTGCTCCGCCTCGGAGAGCGCCCGGAAGTGCTCGACCGCGGGCGCGAGCACGGCGTAGAGCCGATCCTGCGTCGCCTTGGGATCGAAGTAGACCCTGGCGAAGGCGTCCACGCCGGCTTCGGTGTAGACCGGGAAGCCGGCGAGGCGGGTCTGGATCTCGTACAGCAGATTGGGGTCGGTCGCCTCCGAGAGCAGCGTGGTCTCGTAGTAGGGCTCGAAGGCCGCCTTGATCTCGTCCGCCTCGTTCGCGAAGTCGAGCACCAGCGTGCCCTTCTTCTCGGTGCCGTACGTACGGTTGAGGCGCGAGAGCGTCTGCACCGCGTTCACGCCGCCGAGCTTCTTGTCGACGTACATCGTGTGCAGCAGCGGCTGGTCGAAGCCGGTCTGGAACTTGTTGGCGACGATCAGGAAGCGGAACTCGGGGCGCTCGAAGGTCTTCGCGGTCTGCGCCTCGGACACGCCGTTCATGTTCGATTCGCTGTAGTCCCGGCCGCCGTCCTTGACCGTCCCCGAGAAGGCCACCAGCGCCTTGAACGCGTAGCCGCGCTCGGCGAGGTACCGATCCACCGCGAGCCTGTAGCGCACCGCGTGCAGCCGCGAGCGCGTGACGATCATCGCCTTGGCCTTGCCGCCGATCTCGCCCTGCACGTGGGCGGTGAAGTGCTCGACCATGATCCGCACCTTCTCGCCGATCGCGTGCGGGTGCAGCTCGACGAACGACTTGAGCAGGTACTCGGCCTTCCGCTTGTCGTAGCGCGGGTCGTCCTCGACCTTCTTGAGCAGGCGCCAGTAGGCCTTGTAGGTCGTGTAGCTCGCCAGCACGTCGAGGATGAACCCCTCCTCGATCGCCTGGCGCATGCTGTAGAGATGGAAGGGTGCGAACTTCCCATCCGGGCGCCGGGTGCCGAAGAGCTCGAGCGTCTTGGGCTTCGGCGTGGCCGTGAAGGCGAAGGTCGAGAGATTGGGCAGCCGCCCGCGCCTCTCCATCTCGGCCAGAACCGTGCTCTCCAGCTCCTCCTCGGGCGTCGGGGCCTCGGCCTCCTCGGCCTCCGCTTCTTCGAGCGAGCGCGACGCCAGGACGGCCTTGAGGCTCTTCGTGCTCTCGCCCGACTGCGACGAGTGCGCCTCGTCCACGATCAGGGCGAAGCGCTTGCCCGGCAGCTCGCCGATCTGCCTCGCGATCACGGGGAACTTCTGGAGCGTCGTGACGATGATCGTCTTGCCCGACTCGAGCGCATCCTTGAGCTGCCGCGAGGTGGTGTCGATGTTCTCCACCACGCCGAGGGTCTGCTCGAACTGGCGCATCGTGGTCTGGAGCTGGCGGTCGAGCACGCGCCGGTCGGTGATGACCACGATCGAGTCGAAGACGCGCCGGTCACCCGCGTCGTGGAGCGTCGCGAGCTGGTGGGCGAGCCAGGCGATGGTGAAGCTCTTGCCGCTGCCGGCCGAGTGCTGGATGAGATACCGCTGCCCCGCGCCCGCCACGCGCGCGTCGGCGACGAGCTTGCGCACGCAGTCGAGCTGCTGGTAGCGCGGGAAGATGAGGAAGCGCCTGCCCGTCTTGCGCCCCTTCTCGTCCTCCTCCTCGATCTCGTGGATGAACTGGCGGACGAGGTCGAGGACGCTGTCGCGCGCCCAGGTCTCTTCCCACAGGTACCCGGTGGCGTAGCCCTTGCGCGTGGGTGGAACGGGCGGGTTGCCGGCGCCGCCGTACTTGCCCTGATTGAAGGGCAGGAAGCGCGTCCTGGGACCTGCAAGATGGGTGGTGACGTAGACCAGATCCGGATCCATCGCGAAGTGTGCGAGGCAGCGGCCGTAGGCGAGGAGCGGCTCGCGCGGGTCGCGGTCGGTCTTGAACTGGCGGATCGCGTCCTCGACGTCCTGACCGGTGAGCGGATTCTTGAGCTCGGCCGTGAAGATCGGGATGCCGTTGAGGAAGATCACGAGGTCGAGGCTCTTCTCGTTCTTCGTGCTGTAGTGGACCTGGCGCACCACGGCAAACAGGTTCGCCGCGTGCAGCCGCCGCGTCTCCTCGTTGAGCCCGCTCGCGGGGCGGAAGTACGCGAGCCGGAACTTGCAGCCCGAGTCCTTGAGGCCGCTGCGCAGCACGTCGAGCGCGCCGCGCCGCTCGATCTCGGCGGCGAGGCGTTTCAGGAACTGCTCCCGGACGGCCACGCCGTGGTGCTGCTCGAGCTTCTTCCACTCCTTCGGCTGCGTGGCGAGCACGAAGTCCACCACGTCGCGGGGCAGCAGGCAGAGCGCGCGATCGTAGTCCTCGGGCTTGCGCTTGCGGTAGCCGCCCGGCGGCGAATCGCCGTAGGGCGGCGGCGTCTCGTGCACCGCGGCGGCGTCACCTGCGCAGGCATCCGGGCCGTGCTGGAGCAGCCCGCACTCGATCGCCTCCTCGAACGAGCGCTCGGAGATCTCGGGGCTCATGGAAGCTCCGTACCCTCGCTCAGAATGGCGAGGTAGCGGTCGTAGACGAAGAGGCGATTCCTTCGCTTCCCGGTCAGCTCGCGCGCGATGCCGAGCTGCATCAGCAGGTCCATGGCCGACGACGTCGCGGGGAAGGACAGTCTGGTCGCGCGGCAGACTTCCGCCATCGACGTAATGGGGCGTGCCTTCAGCGCCTCGTGTACGCGCAGCGCCGAGCCGGCACGGCGCCCTGTCGGCTCGATCCACGAGCGGTCCGTTCGGAACATCTCGGCCAGACGCTCGGCGGTCGACACCGCCCCTTCTGCCGTCTGGCGCACGCCGGCGAGAAAGAAACCGAGCCACTCCTCCCAGTCGCCTTCGCGACGCACGCGATCCAGCAGCTCGTAGTAGCGCGTGCGGTTCTGCTTGAGATGGAGGCTCAGGTACAACAGCGGCTCGCGCAGGACGCCGGCATGGCAGAGGAGGAAGGTGATCAGGAGCCGACCGACGCGGCCGTTTCCGTCCAGGAACGGATGGATCGTCTCGAACTGCACGTGCGCGAGAGCAGCACGCACCAGCACGGGCAGGCCGTCGCCTTCCGCATGCAGGAACTTCTCCAGCGCCCCCATGCACTCGGGCAGGCGGTGATGAGGCGGCGGCACGAACACGGCGTTGCCCGGCCGGCTGCCGCCGATCCAGTTCTGCGACCGGCGGAACTCGCCAGGGTCCTTGCTGCTGCCCCGACCGCGTGACAGCAGCACGCCGTGGATCTCGCGGATCAGCCGGGTGGAGAGGGGAAAGCCCTCGCGCAGGCGCACGAGTCCGTGCTCGAGCGCCGCGACGTAGTTCGAGACCTCGACCACGTCGTCGAGCGGCACGCCGGGAGCCTCCTCGAGCTCGAAGAGCAGGAGGTCCGAGAGGGACGACTGCGTCCCCTCGATCTGCGAGGAGAGCACTGCCTCCTTGCGGACGTAGGCATAGAGGAAGAGCGACTTGTCCGGCAGGAGCGTGGAGACGCCATCGAGCCGCCCGAGAGCAAGCAGGGCGGCCTCCAGCGTGGCCTGCAGATCCCCCGCGAACACGAGCGGCGGGTCGGGCGGCAACGGGGTGGGAACAAAGGCGCGCACCCTCTCTCCGCCGACACTCGTCAGCTCGTAGCTGCCGGTCTCGCCACGCTTCATGCCGGCTCGGCTCCTGCCTGCTCAGGGATGCTGAATAGCGAGGAAGACTATTCAGCTTTCACGCCACAAGTCTAAACAAGAGAGCGGGTCGCGCCAAGCACTTTCTTGCCGGGCGCGGCGGCGGAGCCACCCGGGGGCCCCTGCGGGGCCTTCAGGCTGCCCCTTCCCGAACGTCGATCTTGCCCGTGACCGCGGCGGAGATGAGGGCCGTGCGGAGCTCCTTCAGTCGGTCGATGGCGTCGCGGACCTTCTTCACCAGAGCGTCGATCCTCGCCGTCTCCCTTCGGATCACAGCGACGATCTGATCCTGCTCGGCGAGCGGCGGGATCGGCGTCGAGAAGCCCCCGACGTCAGGCATGTAGATCGTCTGATGAGTCGAGCCCATCGTGAGCCGCCGAAATTCGTGCTCCATGGAGCGGAATACATACAGCAGATACTCGGGCCGCAGCGTCGCCCCGCAAACCCAATTGACGAAGTCCTGCGTCGTCGCCATATCAACGCCCAGGATCGCCGAGAATCCGACCGACGCCGTGCGCGAGAGGATGACGGTGCCCTTCGGGAGCAGCCTCGCAGCGGAGTTCGCCAGGCCAAGCTCGCTGATCTTCTCGGTCGTCTCGTACACGTACTCGACCTGGCCATCGCGTATCTGCCAGACGTCAGCGAGACCAAACCAGGGAATCGTGCAATCCAGCCAGTACTCAGGGTGTTGGCGGCTCGGGGTGTGACCCGATCGGAGTCGGGCGGCGAACTTTGCCCGATTGACCTCCCAGTGCGCCGGAATCTCCCCCAGCCACTCGACGCCGGAGTCCTTCATGGGGACGTTTGGGTCGAGGCCCCTGGTGACGGCGCGGGTGATGAGGGCGGTGCGCTTCTCCTGGAGCAGCTCGATCAACCGCTCCTTCTTCGCCACCAGCGCATCGATCCTCGCTGTCTCCCGGTCGAGGAAGACGGCGATGGCGCGTTGGTCGGAAATGGTAGGGACCCCGTGCCAGATCTTCACGATCTCCGAGACTTCCGCGCGTTGATGGCTTCGGGTCGCGGAGCGCACTACGGCCGAAAGCCGCTGTCGCGTTTGCTCGGCGAGGAACAAGTACATCGCCCACCGAAGGTCGCAGCCGCGGATCTCGAATGGGACAAACTCGGTCGAGCAGATCGTCGGGACGTCACGTTCCGACGCAACAAGCACGACGCCCTTCCGAGGATTGAGCTTCGAAACGAGCAACCTCTTGCCCACCACGCGGAGCTTCGCGCTATCGATCTCTGACGGGGATTCAAGTGCGCCGTCGCCAGTCTCCTGAACCGCAGGGATTGAGTAGTGAAAGGCGAACTCCTGCGACATCTCGGACGGCTCAATCTGGATCTTGTCGTAACGCAGGAACGAGTCAGCTCGGCATACCTCCCAACCCGCCGGGATCTCCCCCAGCCACTCGACGCCGGAGTCCTTGTAGGCCGGGTACGGCTTGTACCACCGCAGCCCCGCCGCGCCCTCGGCGTTCTTCGCCCCGCTCACGACGCCGCCCTCCACGGCCCGCCGGGCGGCCAGGTCCCGGCACGCTCGTCGCTGCCGCGGAGGTCGTCGAGGAGGGGGAGCAGAAATGCGTCGAGCAGGCTCGTGAACGCATCGCCGGGGTCACCGGCGAGCGTCAGCCCCGCGCGGCGGCCGAAGGCTCGCACCTGGGCCGGGCGTGACGGATTCTCCCAGTACGCAGGCGTCAGTCCGATCGGTGCGTCTGCCGGGATCGGCGTCTGCCGCCTCGCGAATGTTCTTCGGATGGCCTCCGCGAGCGTCGCACGGTCGAACTCGAACCGGCTCGCGAGATGATGCAGGTCGAAGAAATCCTTGATGCGGCTGTTGCGGTCTCCGAGGACGACCATCGCCTCGAGCTTCTCCGCGACGACTGCCTCGCGCGGATACACGAGCACCTCGGGCGCCGGAAAGTCGAGCAGCGTGGGGTAGGCGCAGGGTAGCGGCGCGGGCCAGACCGCGTCGCCCAGCCCCATGTCGATCTGCAGGGGGAGACGCGCCTTGCCGCAGCGCGCCGGAAGGGTCGCACGGGTGCCGGCGTACTCGTCCTCGGCTCGGATCGCTTCGAGTCCGATTGCGTCCACGTCGAATTCGACGGCGTCTGGCTCCACCTGCACGGTGCAGATCGTCCGGATGTCGTCGCGGATGGCATCGAACGAGCCGTCCCCCCTGCGCAGCAGGTCGAGATCGCGCGTCGCGCGATAGGGCTGGTCGGACCAAACGCGGAGGAGCATGGCGCCCTTGAGCACGAAGCGCTCCCGGACGCCGGACACGCCGAGCCGGTACAGGAAACGCTCGAAGCAGAACCCGGTGAGCAGGGTCTGGTAAGGCACGCTCGTCTGTTTCGCGCGGTTGAGCAGCCGCGCGGCGACGGACGCCGGCAGATTGCTCTTGCG
>JABLTH010019690.1_pt1 | contig 11351 bp, 11 predicted proteins | sample 7875711 | NCBI WGS metagenome assembly JABLTH01 (sample SAMN14941262, study PRJNA633318) | bioreactor metagenome | isolation source: bioreactor | place: China | collected 2019-03-05 | reverse complement strand
GTCACGCAGCTCGAGACCGTCTTCGCGTTCTTCATGCTCGACCGCTTCGGGTACGATGCGCAGCACGTCGCCGCCATCCTCGTCGGGATGGCCGTCGTGATGGGCGCCGTTCAGGGCGGCGGGATGCGGCCGCTCTCGGCGCGCTTCGAGGAGCGCGCGCTCGTCGGCGCCGGCGCGCTGCTGCTCGCCCTCGCGTGCCCCGCCGTTCCGGAGGCGCCGAGCGTCGCCCTCCTGCTCGTCCCGCTCGCCGTCTCGGCCGTGGGCCGCGGGATCGCGCAGCCGTCGCTCATGAGCCTCGCGTCGCTCGGCGCCGCGCCGCGCGAACGCGGCGCGGTGATGGGCGTGTTCCAGTCGAGCGCGTCGCTCGCGCGCGTCGCCGGGCCGGCGCTCGCCGGCGCGCTCTACGACGTGAACGGCGCGCTGCCGTTCTGGCTCGCGGGCCTCCTCGTCGCCGGCGTCGCAGCGGCGCGAGGCCTGCTGCCCGCCCGTGCGGCGGCGCCGGCCGCGGGCGCGATCGGTGAGCCGGCCCCGTGACGCCGGGGTTGACAGGGAACTGAACGCGTTCATAATTGAGCGCGATGCAACGATCGCGACGGCCGGCGAAGGCGCCCGAAGGGCAGCGCGAGCGCAACAAGCGCGAGAAGCGCGAGCGGCTGCTGCGCGCGGCGGCGGAGCTGTTCGAGAAGAAGGGCTTTGCGGGCGCAACGGCGCGCGAGATCTGCCGCCGCGCGCAGATCGGGACCGGAACGCTCTTCCTCTACGCCCGCGACAAGCGCGATCTGCTGTTTCGCGTCTTCGACGGAGAGGCCCGGCGCCTGTTCGCGGAGGCCGCTGCGGGGGCTCGCGTCGACGAGCCGCTCGTCGACGCGCTGATGCGCCTGTTCGGCGGGTTCATCGCGTTCTACGCGGCGCACCCGGTGCTCGCGCGCGACCTCGCCGAGCAGTTCTTTCTGCGGCGGTCCGAGCAGCCGGACGCGGCCGGGCTCGCGGCCGAGTATCTCGCCCACGTGCGGGCGCTCGTCGAGAAGGCGCAGGAGCGCCGGGAGCTGCGGAGCGACCGGCCGGCGGCGCAGCTCGCCGCGGCGTTCTTCGCGCACTACGGGTTCTGGGTCGAGGCCTGGCTCCTCGATCGCTCGGTCTCGCGCGAACAGGCCGAGAAGCTCCTGCGCGCGGCGCTCGATCTCCAGCTCGAGGGCGCACGGCCGCGCCGGCAAGGAGGAAGACGGTGATGCTGCGGACGTTCTGGAAGATCGCGGGGCGCGGGCGCCTGCGGATGCTGCTCGCGACGATGCGGATCGCACCTCCCTTCTACCGCGTGGCGTGGCTCGCCGGAGCTGCGCGGGCCGGCGTCCTCGAGCGCCTTCGCGGCGGCCCCGTCCCGCTCGATCGGCTCGCCGCCGAGCTCGCGCCGGGGCCGGGCGGCCGCGACGCGCTCGACGCCTGGCTGCGCGCCGGTGAGCGGATCGGAGAGCTCGCGTGCGGCGGCGGCGGATGGACGCTGCGCGGGCTGCTCGCGAGGCGCCTCGCCGACCCGGCCAACGACGACCTCACGGCGATGCTCGAGGAGACGGCGACGCTGCACCATGCGCTCCTGCTCGACACGCCCGCGCGGCTGCGGCGCGGAGAGCTCTGGAGCCTCGCCGACCAGGACGGCAACGTCGTCGCCCGCTCGTCTCGCGTCGTCGAGCCCGTGGTCGTCGGCGCGATCGACACGCTGTTTCCGCGCACGGGGCCGGTCCGCCTGATCGAGATCGGCTGCGGATCGGGCACCTACATCCGTCACGCGGCTTCGAGGAACCCCGCGCTCTCGGCGCTCGGGCTCGAGCTGCAGGCGGACGTCGCCGAGGCCGCGCGGGCGAACCTTCGCGCGTGGGGGCTCGAGGGCCGCGCGCAGGTCGAAGTCGGCGACGTTCGCGAGCGCGCGCCGTCCCGCGAGTTCGACGTCGCGACGCTGCACAACAACATCTACTACTTCCCGGTCGGCGAGCGCCCGGCTCTCCTCGCGCACGTGCGGCGCTTCCTGCGGCCGGGCGGACGCCTCGTCCTCACGACGGGCTGCCGCGGCGGCGGGCCGACGATGCACCTGCTCGATCTGTGGGCCGCTTCGACGCGCGGATGCGGGCGCCTTCCCGAGCCGGCCGAGCTCGAGGCGCAGATGCGCGAGGCCGGCCTGCGCGACGTTCGCAGCGTTCGGCTGATGCCGGGAGAGAGCTACTTCGCCTTCGCGGGAGACGAGCCGGCCTGACGCCGGCCGGCCGGCGCCGGATCCCGGTAGCGGAGGCTCGCCGCGTCGAGCTCGCGCGCCACGTCGGCGCGAAGCGACGCGGGCTCGATCACCTCGGCGCCCGCGCCGAACGAGAGCACCCAGCTCCGCACCTCGGCGGCGCCGCCCACCTCCATCGTGAGCTCGAGCCTTCCTCCGTCGATGCGCTCGAGCTTCTGGCTCGGATGCCAGGTCCTCTCCTCGACGTACGTCACCCACGGCTTCTCGAAGCGGATTCGCACGCGCGTCGCCGGCTCGTGGATCACGCCGAACGAAGCGCCGATGTAGGCGTCGAAGTCGAAGTCCGGGCGCGGCTCGAAGCGCTTTCCCGTCTTCGACAGGCCGCCGATGCGGTCGACGGCGAAGGTCCGCAGCTCTCCCGAGCGGTGATCGAGGCCGACGACGTAGAGGCCGCCGTTGCGGTACCAGACGCGGTACGGGTCGAGGTCGCGCGTCGACGCCGCGCCCGTTCCGCCCGTGCGGTAGCGCACGCGCAACGTCGCGTGCTCGATCACGGCGTCATTCAGGGTCTGGATCGTCTCGCGGAAGCGCGCGTAGCTCTTGTGCGGCCCCGGCAGCACCCGGAACGACTGTCCGAGCCGCGCGAGGTAGCTCGACATCGCGGGCGAGAGCGCACTGCGGATCTTGCCGAGCGCACTCTGGACCGAGTCGTGGAAGACCGTTCCGTCGAGCGTACGCAGCAGGTCTTCGCTGAAGGCCAGCGCGAGAATCTCGTCGGACGTGAAGGGAACGTCGCCGAGTCGAAAGCTCGCCAGCAGCCGGTAGAGCGCGCGTCCGTCGCGCTTCTCGGTGACGATCGGAAAGCCCGCGAGATTGAGCGCGTCGAGATCGCGGTAGACGGTTCGCTTCGTGCACTCGAGCTCGGCGACGAGCTCCTCGAGGCCGAGCCCGTAGTGGCTGCGCGCGAGCCTCTGGAGGAGCTTCCATTGCCGTGAGAGCTGGTCTCCGCGCACCGCACTTCCTCCGAGTCGTCAGTCGTCGCTGAAGAATCGAACGAGGTCCTCTTCGCGCGCCCGCGCGTCGGCCGCTCCGAGCTCGAGCATCGGCGCTGCGTAGTCTTCGTCGAAGAGCAGGTAGGAGAGCAGATCCGCCTCGGACGGGACGCCCGACGCGCTGATCGACCGCAGGAACAGGCGCAGCAGCGGCGTCAGCTTTCCGGCCTCGCGCCGCGAGGCGAGGACGCTTCCGGCGAGCAGCCCGACGTCGGCCGACGGCCGGATCACGAGGTCGTCGATGCGCCGGAACGCGCGGCGCTGGTGCGGCTCGGCCGCCGCGTTCACGCGTTCGAGGAAGTCCGGCCCGAACGCCTTCTCGCCCTCCGCGATCAGCTCGTTCAGCACGCGCATCCGTGCGAGGTCGGTGTCGATGTGGTCGAGGAGCAGCGAGTTGAGCACCTTGCCGAAGAGGAAGGCCGGGTTCCCGTATTCCGAGACCCGGCTGTTCGAGAGGATCGCCTCGCGCGACTCGGCGGGCCCGGCGCGCAGCGCGATCACGAGGATGCGGTCGGCGCCGAGATGGATCGCGGGCGAGAGCGGCGTGTTCATGCGCAGACCGCCGTCCGCGTAGTACGTGCTGCCGATCCGCACGGCGGGGAACAGCATCGGGATCGCGGCGGACGCGAGCGCGTGCTCCGAGAGCAGGCGGGCAGGGCGCGAGACGATGGTGACGTCGCGCGACCACGGCGGCAGCGCGCGGTCGCGGCGCTCGACGAAGCAGACGACGTTTCCCGTCGCGATCTCGGTCGCGGCGACACAGGCGGCATCGAGGTGCCCGTTCTTGAGGTTGGTGCGGATGTTACGCCACGGGATCGCGCTCCGCACCACGTTCTCGAGCGACGTGGTGTCGAGCAGGCCGTACAGGCGCGCCGGCAGGCCTCCGCTGCGGAGCTCCGCGCGCACGCGGCCGAGGCCGAGCAGGCGCCGCGGGAGTCCCAGCAGATCGCTCGTCGAGACGGGCAGCACCTCGGCCAGCCGGAAGCTCCGCCACACGCTCGCGAGCCGCTCGCCGCGGCCTTCCGTCTGGTGCGCCGTCGCCGCGAGGAAGCAGGCGTGGATCGCGCCGACCGAAGTTCCGCACACGACGTCGATCCGCGGCGGGTGGCCGAGGCGAGCGGGGAGCTCGTCGAGCAGATAGCGAAGGACGCCGGCCTCGTACGCGCCTCGCGCTCCGCCGCCGGAGAGCACGATCGCGCGGACGTGGCTGCGCGCCGCGCCGGAAGGCGCCGGGCGGACGGTCGGCTCAGCCAACGCGCTCCACGTACACGCCGGTGCGGGTGTCGACGCGGATTCGCTCGCCTTCCTTCACGAACAGCGGCACCTGCACCACCGCGCCGGTCTCGATGGTCGCGGGCTTGGTGGCACCGCTCGCCGTATCGCCCTTCAGCCCCGGGTCGCACTGCGTGATGAGCGCCTCGATGAAGGACGGAAGCTCGATGTGGATCGGCTTGCCGCGCCAGAAGAGCACCTCGACGTCGAGGTTCTCCTTGAGGTACTTGCGCGCGTCGCCGACCTGCTCGGCCGAGAACGGCGTCTGCTCGAAGGTCTCGTTGTCCATGAAGACGAGTGAGTCCCCGTCCTGGTACAGGTACTGCATCTTCCGCTCGGAGACGTCGGCCTCGTCGACCTTCTCGCCGGAGCGGAACGTTCGGTCGAGAACCTTGCCGTTCTTGAGGTTCTTCACCTTCGTCCGGACGAACGCTCCGCCCTTGCCGGGCTTCACGTGCTGGAAGTAGACGATCGTGAACGGCTCTCCATCGAGCTCGATCTTGAGGCCGTTGCGAAACTGGGACGTGTCGACCGACATGATGCTCTCCGCTGTTCGAGGGGAGGAGACTAGCGAAGCCGGGGCGCTCGCGGCCAGCCGCCGCCGCGACGCCGCTCAGACGGGGGCCGTCTCGAGGCGCAGCTCGCCGTCTCCCGCACGCGAGAGGCCGATGCGGTGAGCAGGGCGGAACCCGAGATCGCGCTGCGCGCGGCGCGTGTCGAGCGTGAAGCCGTAGTGCAGGTGGTTGCCGGCGAGCCGTTCGAGGCCCGCCTCGCCGGCCACGACGCGCAGCGCGCCGGCAGCGAGCCGCAGCCACGGTCCGGGAACCGGAAGCAGCGGCCGGTGCGTCCAGCGCCCGAGGACCGAGAGCGGAACGGCCTCGGCCCCCGCGACGTTGTAGACGCCCGACCGTCTCGAGTGTAGGGCCGCGGCGACCGCCTGCGCGACGTCCTTGTCCGCGACGAGGGCGCACACGGGGTCGAAGCCGAGCGGGCGCAGCCGCAGCCCCGCGCGGCCGGAGAGGAGCGGATTCAGGTAGACGAAGCCGCCCGAGCCGACGACGGTCGGGACGCGCAGCAGCACGACGCGCAGCCGGTCGCTTCCGACCTCGCCGTGGAAGATCATGTCGCAGTCGATCCACGACCGGAGCTCGGGGCCGACCTCGGGCGAGAGGTCGAGCTCGCTCGACTCGCGGACGAGGTTCGCGTTGCCCGGCCAGAGCCGGTAGACGAACGCGCTACCGATCGCGACGAGCGAGCGAATCGCCGGCGCGTCGAGTGCGTGCTGGAGGACGAGACGCGCCTCGGCGGTCCGAGGCGGCACGCCGGCGAGAAGGCGCGGGCCGCCGCGGCCGTCGGGCTGGTGCCCCGGCACGTGGACGACGGTGTCGATTCCCGCGTCGCGAACGCGCGCCGAGTGGAACAGATCCGACACCGCACGGTGACGGAACAACGCGGCCCGCAGATAGGCGAAGCGCCCGCCGGGGTCGGCCAGGAAGCGGTCGAAGGCGCGAGGCGCCGGCCCGCCGCCCACGCCGAGGATGCGCTCCACGCCGGCGTCGTAGAAGAGCGTCTTCACGATTCGGCGGCCGATCGGCTCGTCGGCGTGCGTGACGAGAACGCTCGTCATCAGCGGCTGCGGTCCATGAGCTGCTGCACGGCGCGCCGCACCTGCTGCGTGAGGTGGCGGACGAGGCGCGCGTCGCAGGCCGCGTCGGGCTCGAACCGCTCGTGGAACGCGAGCGGCTCGCCGTAGACGATCCGGTACCGAACGGGGTAGGGCAGGAGGCCGAGCGGGCCGAGCCACGGAAAGGTCGGCGTGATCGGCAGCATCGGCAGGCCGAGCCGCCGTGCGAGCGGCTCGAGGTCGAAGAGCACCGGCATCTGGTCGTCGCTGCCGAGGATCGCCATCGGCACGATCGGCGCGCGCGCGCGCAGCGCCTCCTCGACGAATCCCGGGTGAAACTCCTGCAGCCGGTAGCGCTGCGTGATGCGCTTGCGGATCCCGTCCATGCCTTCCGGGAACACGAGGAGGCACTGCCCTTCGTCGAGGAGGTCGGCGAAGTTCTCGCGCGTCCCGATCACCTGCCCGACGCGCGCGAAGAAGACGTTCACGAAGGGGAGGCTCCCGGCCCAGCGGTCGACGACCGCGCGCGGCAGCCGCGGCGGATCGGTGTGCAGCAGCACGTCGAGGACGGCCATCGCTCCGTCGAAGGGCAGCACGCCGGCATGGTTCGCCGCGAGAATCGCCGGGCCCTCGGCCGGGATGCGGTCGTGCCCGCGGCTCTCGACGCGGAAGTAGTAGCGGTAGAGCGCGAGGAACAGCGGCAGCGCCGTCCGTGCGGCCTGCGGCGAGAAGCCGAAGCGGTCGTACGGAACGTCGCCGGGGGCGAGGTGCTCGATCGCCGCGAGGCGGCGCCGCTCGGCCTCCGAGAGCGTGCGCTCGAGAAGGCCCGCGGGCGCCGCCAGCTCGACGTCGGCCAGACGCGGCGCCGCAGTCCAGCGCGCGCGCGGCGGGCGCGAGCTCTCGCCGGCCGGTGCGGGCTCCGGCTCGGAGTCGGTGCGCGGCGCCAGCAGCGAGGCCTGCGCGCGTTCGAGCAGCGCGCCGATCTCTTCGAGGCGCTCGAGGAAGGGATCGCTTCCGGTGGGCGCATCGAACGGGTCGCGGCCGAGCGCGCGCCGGCCGGCCTCCGGCGCCGGGGCGATCTCGTCGCGCTCGTCGCCGTCGAGCAGCATTCGCGGCGGTGTCCCGCTCATGCGGGCTCCAGCGCCTCGGGCTCGGCGCGCGCGAGCAGCTCCTCGGCGAGCGCCGCGATCGCGCGCGCTCCGCGGTCGGCCGGCGCGTACTCGAAGATCGAGAGGCCGCGCGACTGCGCCTCGTCGAGCTTCACGTGGAAGCCCACCACCGTGTGCGCGATCTCTTTGGGGAACTGCGTCTTCAGCCGCTCGAGCGTCTCGTGCGCGAGGCGCGTTCGCCGGTAGAAGGTCGGGATCACCATCGTGACGCGCAGGCCGGCGTGCCCGTAGCGCGACCGCACGCTCGCGAGGCTCCGCATGAGCTCGGCGCAGCCGTCGAGCGCGAGATAGGTGAGCGGGACCGGCACGACGACCTCGTCGCACGCGCGCAGCACGTTGAGCGTGAGAGGCCCGAACGAGGGCGGCGCGTCGAAGAGGACGAAGTCGTACCGCGCGACCTCCCGCGAGCGCCGCAGCGTCCGCGCGAGGCTCTCGGTGGGATCGCCCGCCCCGGCGCGCCAGCCCGGAGCGAGCCCGAGCGACTTGTTCGCCGGGACGAGGTCGAGCCCTTCGATGCGCGTGGCGACGATCGGGAGCCCGCGCGCAGGCTTGGCGTCGGGGCCCGGAGACTCCTGCTCGGGGGAGCCGAGCAGGCCGTCGAGCAGCAGGTCGAGCGCCGAGCGCCGGACGCTGCGCACGTCGACACCGAGGGCCTTGCCGAGCTGTCCCTGCGGGTCGAGGTCGATCGCGAGCACCCGCCGGCCGCGGCGCAGCGCGAGAAATGCGGCGACGTTGCCGAGCAGCGTCGTCTTCCCGCTGCCGCCCTTCTCGTTGATGAACGCAATGCGCCGCAGCACCGCCCCCCCGGGCGGGCTCGCGCGCAGAATCCGTGCTCGGAGAGGAGCGAGAAGAGGTCCAGCGGCGGCCGCCCGCGTGCGGATTCGGCAGAGAGCCCCCGAGGCTCTTCGTACTCTCCGTCGGACGGCGTGTCAACACACCGCTCGCTCACGGTCGCGAAAGATCGCGAGCCGCGAGCGAGCGGCGCGGCGAGATCTCAGAGGCCCTTCGCCTCCTTGACCGCCTTCGTGAGCGCCGGCGCGACCTCGAACAGGTCTCCGACGACGCCGAGGTTCGCGACCTCGAAGATCGGCGCGTCGGGATCCTTGTTGATGGCGATGATGTAGTTCGAGCTCTTCATGCCGACGAGGTGCTGGATGGCGCCGGAGATTCCGATCGCGACGTAGAGCTTCGGCGTCACCGTCTGGCCCGACGACCCGACCTGGTACTCGTGCGGGAGCCAGCCCGAGTCGACGACGGGCCGGGAGGCGCCCATCGCGCCGCCGAGCGCGTCGGCGAGCGGCTTGATGATCTCCATGAACTTCTCGGTACCGCCGAGGCTGCGGCCGCCGGAGACGATGATGTCGGCCTTCGTGAGGTCGACGCCCTTGGCCTCGGCCGCCTGGATCCGAACGAACTTCGCCTTGAGGTCCCCCGCTGCCAGCCCGACCTCGAGCTTCGAGACGCTGCCGGACTCGTTGCCGGTGTGCGCGGCCGTGGCGCCGGGCTGCATGGTCGCGACGACCGGCAGGCTCGCGACCGCGACGCGGGCGTCGAGCTTGCCGTTGAACACGCGCCGGACGAAGACCGGCTTGCCGCCCTCGACTTCGATCTTGAACGCATCGCTCACGAACGCCGCGTCGAGCCCCGCCGCGAGGCGCGGCGCGAGGTCCCAGCCCGCCGGCGTGTTCGAGACCAGGACCACGTCGGGCGAGGTCTTCGCGATCGCCGCCCGCACGGCGCGGTTGTACGCGTCGACGCCGTAGTTCGCGAGCAGCTCGTGATCTGCGACGAGGACCTCGCCGCCGCCCTTCTTCGAGAGCTCCTCGGCCTGCGCGTCGATGCCGCGGCCGATCAGGAGGCTCTTCACCTCCGCGCCGAGCGCGGGCGCGAGCTGGCGCGCGAAGCTCACCAGCTCGAGGGTGGCCTCGCGAAGCTTGCCGTTCTGGATCTCGCCAACGATGAGAATGGTTCCCATGGGTGCGTCCTCTGCGGGCTAGAGAAGCCCGAGCTCCTTGATCTTGCCGAGCACCTTGCCGACGACCTCGTCGGTCGAGCCCTTCAGCATCTCCGCGCCTGCGCCCTTCGGCGGCGGATAGATCTTCAGGATCTTCACCTTCGCGGCCGCGGCGCCGACCTGACCCGCGAGGCCGAGGTCCGCGAGCGTCTTCGTCTCGATCGGCTTCTTCTTCGCGGCCATGATGCCCTTGAGCGATGCGTAGCGGACCTGGTTGAGGCCCGTCTGGACCGCCAGCAGGCACGGCTTCGCGAGCTCGACCACCTCGGTCGCGCCGGCCTCGAGCTCGCGCTCGACGGTGACGCTGCCGTTCATCGTCACCTTCACCACGGACGTCGCGTGCGGCATGCCCGCCAGCTCCGCGAGCATCGGGCCGACCGCGGCGAAGTTGCCGTCGTCGGACATGAGGCCCATCAGCACGAGGTCCGGGCTCTCGGCCTTCGCCACCGCCGCGAGGATCTTCGCCGCGCCGAGCGCGTCGGCCGCATCGGCGTCGGCGTCCTTCACGTGAACCGCCCGGTCCGCTCCCATGCCGAGAGCCGTGCGCAGGGCCTGCGTGACGCGCTCGGGTCCGATCGAAACGACGACGACCTCCGCGCTGCCGCCGCTCGCGTCCTTCGCGCGGAGCGCCTCCTCGAGGGCGAAGGTGTCGTAGCTGTTGATCTCGAACTTGATGTTGTCTTCCTGGATCCAGGCGCCGTCGGCGCGCACGTCGAGGCGCGCGTCCTGATGCGGGACCTGCTTCAAGCAGACCATGATCTTCATCGAAGCCTCCTCCGGGGATCTCTCGCGCCCGGGCGGGCGGCCCGCGGGCGGCGAGGACGCGCGACCCTAACTGACTCGCGGATCGGTTTCAAGGCTGCGAAGCGCGGGAAAGTGACTCGGATTCAGGGATTTACGGGCGCAAGCGCCCGGGGAGCGAGCCTCGGACGGACCCCGCGCCGGCGCTTCGCGCGGCGGCCGCCCAGGGCCGCAGATTTCGCACACAACTGTGCGTTTGCTTTAGAATATGCCGAGCCGGGCACGTCTCGCCCGGAAGGAGGCAAGCCCCGTCCCATGCAGATCGCAACCGCGCCTCGCTCCTCGGCCCGCAGGCCGCTCCTCACCGCCGCTCTGGTCTGTGCAGGCCTCGCGCTCACGACAGCGCTCGGCGCGCGCGCGGAAGACACACGGCCCAAGGAGATCCCGTACGAGACGCCGACCGAGATCCCGCAGCTCGACCCGACCTACCGCGCGGGCAACCACCAGGTCGTGCTCATCACCGACCAGGCGCTCAATCCGCGCCTCGTGAAGCTCAAGGGCGACGAGGTCGTCGCGTGGCTCAGCTACTCGACGCAGCCGACGGCGGTCGTCTTCGAGCGCGAGGTGGCGAAGGACATGACCTGTCACCACCTCGTGAACTTCAAGCTCGAAGAGGACGAGCTGCGCTCGGCGCTCATGCACGCCGGAGACTTCGCGAGCTTCTGCGAGCTCAAGCCCGGCCGCTATCGGTACAAGGTCGTGCGGCCCAACCCCGGCCAGAACACGCGCTCGGCCGCGACACGGCTCGAGGGCGAGATCATCGTTGAGGGCGGCGCCGAAGAAGCGAAGAAGCCGTAGGGCTACGCCCCGACGAAGCCGAGGAACTGCTCGAGCGTCGCGACCCGGAGAAACGGGTTTCGGCGCTTCTGCTCTCCCATCGTCGACGAAGGCTCGCTCGCGTACTGATGCCCCGGGAAGAGCAGGGTCTCGTCCGGGAGCTGTTTCAGCGTCCCGTTGAGGCTCCGGTACATCGCCTCGGGATCGCTTCCCGGAAGGTCGACGCGGCCGCAGCTCCCGAGAAAGAGCGTGTCGCCCGAGACGAGATGCGCCGCGTGTCCGGCCTCCTCGACGAGGAAGCACTGCGAGCCCGGCGTGTGGCCGGGCGTGTGGAGCAGCCGAATGCGGATCTCGCCCAGGGCGAGCACGTCGCCCGCGCCGTGGCGCGCGAGGTCCGACGCGGAAACCCCGGCCACGC
>JABLTH010035531.1_pt1 | contig 11355 bp, 13 predicted proteins | sample 7875711 | NCBI WGS metagenome assembly JABLTH01 (sample SAMN14941262, study PRJNA633318) | bioreactor metagenome | isolation source: bioreactor | place: China | collected 2019-03-05 | reverse complement strand
GGCAGCGCCAAGCAGGGCCGCGACCGCAAGTTCCAGGCGATCCTGCCGCTGCGCGGCAAGATCCTGAACGTGGAGAAGGCGCGCTACGAGAAGCTGCTCTCCAGCGACGCCATCGTCACCCTCATCACCGCGTTGGGCACCGGCATCGGCAACGACGACTTCAACGTCGACAAGCTGCGCTACCACCGCATCATCATCATGACCGACGCCGACGTGGACGGCGCGCACATCCGCACCCTGCTGCTGACCTTCTTCTACCGCCAGATGCCGGTGCTGGTGGAGCGCGGGCACGTCTACATCGCCCAACCGCCGCTGTACAAGGTGAAGCACGGCAAGCACGAGGAATACCTGAAGGACGGCCCCGCGCTCGACGCCTTCCTGCTGAAGGTGGCGCTGGACGGCGCCGCCGTTCTGCCGAACGGTGGAACCGGGGGCACCGACACCGGCAACGCCATCACCGGCGCCACGCTGGAAGAGCTGGCGCGCAAGTACCTGCTGGCCAACAACGTGATCGAGCGCCTGTCCAACTGGATGGACCTGGACGCGCTGCGCGCGCTGGCCAACGGCCTGACGCTGGACCTGGACAACGCGGGCGCCGCCGAAGCCAGCGCGCAGGCGCTGCAGGCGGCGCTGAAGAACGGCGGCAGCGAAGCGACGGTGGAAGCGCAGTTCGACGCCCGCACCGACAAGCACCTGCTGCGCATCAGCCGCCGCCACCACGGCAACGTGAAGGCCAGCGTCATCACGCAGGACTTCGTGCACGGCGCCGACTACGCGGCGCTGAAGGAAGCCGGCCAGACCTTCAAGGACCTGCTGGGCGCCGAAGCCGTGGTGCGCCGCGGCGAAGGCGAGAAGCTCAAGGAACAGAAGGTGGACGACTTCCGCGCCGCGATGGCCTGGCTGATGGGCCAGGCCGAAGGCGCGGTGGGCCGCCAGCGCTACAAGGGGCTGGGCGAGATGAACCCCGAACAGCTGTGGGAGACCACGATGGACCCGACGGTGCGGCGGCTGCTGCGCGTGCAGATCGAGGACGCCATCGAGGCGGATCGGGTGTTCACGATGCTGATGGGGGATGAGGTGGAACCGCGTCGGGACTTCATCGAGAGCAATGCGTTGAGGGCGGCGAATATCGACGTTTGAGGAAATAGCCTCTCGTCGGATGTGACATGGCCATCACGTTGTCCGACTTGACCAGCGCCGCGGCGGTGCAGGCAGCGCTTGACGAGTACTCTCTTCTGGGTCAATCAAAGTTCCTGGCCCGCCACGGCTTTGGCAAAGCAAGCGGCTTTCTTGTTCGCAATCCGCGCAATGGCGAGTGGGCCGACTCGAAGGCCATTGCGGGTGTAGCGCTCGGTTATCAGTTCGAAGGTAGCGGAGGTCTACGCGCCGAACAATTCTCGGGAGGAGAGTTAACCGTTGCGCCGCGCCTCAAGGCGCTGGGCTTCGAGGTGCGACACATCGACGAAGTCAGGGGCACCGATTGGCGTCCCGAAGAAGTCGCATTGATCGTGGCCGACTATTTGGCGATGCTCACCAGCGAACTCTCGGGGCAGTCCTACAACAAGGCTGCGCGCAGGCGACAACTGCTGGCCAAATTGCCCGGTCGCACCGATGGTGCCGTGGAATTCAAGCACGCGAATATCAGTGCCGTGATGCTCGAATTGGGCTTCCCGTACTTACGCGGATACAAGCCTCGCTCAAATTTCCAGCGCAGTTTGCTAGTCGACGAGGTGGCTGCCCAAGTGGCACGTCACAGCCTGCTGGATGAGGCCGCGTTGTCCGCGGTTCAGCGGCCTGCAGCGAAGGTCGATGTGCGCGACTTCAGCCACGTCAACGCGCCTGCGCCCCAGCGCAAGCATCAGGTTACGGAGCAGCCACCGCCGCGCTACGGCCAGGCGCCCGTGAAGCGCGACTACCTGGAGCGCGAAGCACAAAACCGAACCCTGGGGCTGGCCGGCGAGGAGTTCGCATTGAGCTTCGAGCGCTGGCGCCTGAGCAGGCTTGGCGCCGGGCAGCTCGCTGACCGAGTAGTGCACGCCTCGAAGGACGAAGGCGACGGACTTGGATACGACATTCGTTCGTTCGAAATAGATGGCAGCGAACGCTTCATCGAGGTGAAGACCACCAGCTTCGGAGAGCGTACGCCGTTCTTCGTCTCCGCCAACGAAGCACGATTCGCGCGCGATCAGCGCGAAAGATTCCGCCTCTACCGCCTCTTCGACTTCAGGTCCGCCCCGCGACTCTTCGAATTGGCAGGGCCGATCGAGCAGCATTGCGTCCTGGATGCAGTGAGCTTCCGCGCGACCTTCGATTGAAGGCAAGGTTGATGGCAGCGTCAGCCGAGTTTCTCAAGCGGTACCGGCAGCGCTTCGGACTTCTGGTCGTCAATGTTCGACGAGGTCGCGCGAGCCCGCACAAAATCTGCATGCTGCTCGGACTCCTCGACCTGGCGTTGGCAGGAGGCCTTTCGGAGAATCTAGTTCGCTACGCGCCGCCTCTGCTGGAAAGGTACCGTCGCTACTTTGAGGCTGTGCGCAGAGACGGCGATCACCTCAACCCCTACTTTCCGTTCTTTCACCTAGCGGGCAACTTGCGAGGGGGCGAGCCGAGCTTCTGGCACCTGGTGCCGCAGCCGGGTCGAGAAGTGGTGCTGGCGGCGATGAGCACAGCCCGGAGCGACAGCGACATCCTGTGCAACCTGAGAGGCGCGCGGCTCGACGCAGATCTCTTCGAGTTGATGCAAGTGCCGGAGGCAGCGCTCGCACTATCGGAGGAACTTGCCGGGCGCTGGTTCGACCGTGGTTTGCACGAATTGGGCGTGATCGCGGCGCGCAGCCAAGCAGCCAGCCACTACGAACGGGTGATTCGTCAGGGCCGGTTTCCACTGGCGGAAGAACCTGAGCCACCGGCGTATGTTCGTAGCGCAGCTTTCAGGCGCGTGGTCATCGAGCTCTACGACTATCGCTGTGCGGCAACTGGAGAACGAGTGCTTCTCGACGGTGGAGAAGCAATGGTCGAGGCTGCGCATATTCACCCGTTTGCTGCTTCCAGGGATGACGATCCTCGAAACGGACTCGCGCTTACGCCCGACATGCACTGGGCAATGGACCGCAATCTCATAGCCCCGGGTCCCGACCTGAACTGGCACGTGAGCCGGGTGCTCGACGACCGAGTGCCCGATATGCAGCGGCTCGTGCGCCTGGAAGGTCGCCGCTTGCTGCTCCCTGAGCAGCGGTATATGTGGCCGCGGGAAGAGTCCCTGGCTTGGCGACTTGAGCGGCTGCGAGACCCGGACTGGCGCCCAATACCAGCCCGTTGAAGTCTCTGGCCAACGCGCCAGAGTTGTCAGGGCATGCCGTTGGCGCCGTGGAGGCGGAAACCGGGCCGCAGCAGCAGCCGGTCGCGGTAGGCCCGCACCGCCGGCACCTCGGGCCTCGGCGCCACCGGCTCCAGTGGCGCCACCCACCAGCGCTGCACCGACAAGCCGACCACGATGTCGGCCAGCGTGAAGCCGTCCCCGGCCACGTACGCGCCGGTGCGCTGCAGCTGCGCTTCCACCATCAGCACATGCCGGTTCCACCCGGCCACGCCCGCGGCCAGTGCCACCGGGTCCTGTTTCTGCGCGCTCTGGCGCACCAGCCCCATGAAGGCATAGCGCCACGCGTTGTTGAACTCGGTCGCCTGCCAGTCCATCCACTGCTCCACCCGCGCCCGCCCCTGCGGGTCGGCCGGCAGCAGGTCGGTGCGCCCTTCGCGCGCCGCCAGGTAGCGGCAGATGGCGTTCGACTCCCACAGCACGAAGTCGCCATCGATCAGCACCGGCACCAGCGCGTTAGGGTTCAGCGCCAGGAAGGCGGGGTCCTGCGTGGGCTTGAAGCCCGAGCCCCATTCCTCGTGCTCGAAGTGCAGGCCCAGCTCGGCGCCCAGCCAGAGCACCTTGCGCACGTTGATCGAAGACGCCTTGCCCAGCAGCTTCAGCATGCCGGCAGTAGAACACGCGGCGTGTTCAGTGGGCCGGCTCGGCCTGCTCCTGCGCCACGCGCCCCTTGGCCTGCGTGCGCAGCGCCACCGCGTCCATCTCGGCCACCACCTGCTCGCCTTCGGCCAGGCGGAACAGGCGCATCGCGCGCATCACCACGCCCACCTGGCCGTTGAGCGTCTGCGCCGAAGCGGCCAGCTGCTCCACCAGCGCGGCGTTCTGCTGCGTCAGCGTGTCCATGTGCGAGACCGCCTCGTTCACCTGCGAAATGCCCAGCTGCTGTTCGCGCGCGGCGCTGTCGATCGCGTTGAGCACGGTCTTCACCTCGCCGGCCGCCTGGAAGGCCGACTGGATGGACTGCTGCGCCGCGTCGGTCTGCTGCACGCCTTCGCTGACGCGGCCCACCGCTTCGTTGATGAGCTCGCGGATCTCCTTGGCCGCAGCGCCGGTGCGGCCGGCCAGCGAACGCACTTCGGAGGCCACCACCGCGAAGCCGCGCCCGGTCTCGCCGGCGCGCGCCGCTTCCACCGCGGCATTGAGCGCCAGGATGTTGGTCTGGAAGGCCACGCCTTCGATGGTCTGGATGATGTCGGCCACGCGCTTCGAGCTTTCGCTGATGCGGTGCATCGCCGCCACCACCTGTTCCACCTGCTGGCGGCCCTGGGCGGCGACCTCGGCGCTCTGGGTGGCCAGCTGCGAACCCTGCTGCACGTGGCCGGCGGTGTTGCCCACGGTGCCGTTGATCTGCTCCATCGAGGCGGCGGTCTGCTCCAGGCTGCTGCTGTGCGCTTCGGTGCGCGCCGAAAGGTCCTGGTTGCCGGCCGCGATCTCGGCCGCCGCGCTCTGCACGTGCGCCACCTCGGCGCGCACGTCCGAAATGGCGGTGCGGAAGTTCACCCGGATCTGCGCCAGCGAAAGCTGCAGCCGGCCCAGCGCGTCGGCGCCGCCGGTGGCCGGCAGGTGCACCAGGTCGCCCGAAGCGAGCCGGGCCGCGTCCATTTCCACCGACGTCAGCGCGTGTTCGCGCCGCGCATACGAAAGCCACCACACCAGCACGGCCGCCGCCCAGCCGGCGGGCAGCCAGATCCAGGGCGATGTCGTCATGGCCAGCACGCCGGTGCCGAGCATCGCGCCCAGGCCGGCCAGCCCGTCCAGGCCCCAGCGGCGCGCCTGCGAGCGCGCGAAGTCCAGCAGCCGGCCGACGGGGCCGCGGTGCACCAGGCGGCCGCCGGCCAGCGCGGTGACGATGCGGCCGCGTTCGGCTTCCTGGCGCATGCGCGCGTACAGCGCTTCGCAGGCCTGCACCTGTTCGCGCGTGGGCTCGCCGCGCACCGACATGTAGCCTACCACCTGGCGGCCGGCATGCACCGGCGTCACGTTGGCCACCACCCAGTAGTGGTCGCCGTTCTTGCGCCGGTTCTTCACCACGCCCTGCCAGCAGTGGCCCAGCGCGATGGTGTCCCACAGGTCGCGGAAGGCCTCGGCCGGCATGTCCGGGTGGCGGATCAGGTTGTGCGGCTGGCCCAGCAGTTCGTCGTAGCCGTAGCCGCTGAGTTCGACGAAGGCTTCGTTGGCGTAGGTGATGCGGCCCTTGGCGTCGGTGCAGGACACGAGCATCCGGCCCGCGGGGAACGGGTGTTCCTTCTGGGTGACGGGCAGGTTGATCCGCATGGCGCGCTCCGCAAATCGGAAAATAGGCCGCCAGATTCTGGCCAGCGCCGCCGCCGGGCAATGCGCGCAGAAAGCGGTTCTAAACCGCCCATTCCTTCCAATTCGACCACCTGGGTCCGCGCCCCGACTCAGATCTCGTCGATGGGCGTGCTGGCGCGGCCTTCGCGGTCGGTGCCGTCGATGGCGAAGCGGTCGCGCGTGGTGACGTAGAAGCTGGCGCCGAAGCGGCCCACCGGGTGGTAGTCCTGCAGCCGCACGCGCCAGGTGGCGGTGTCGACCAGGCCTTCACGCGCGTGCAGGCGCAGCACGCGGCCGATGAAGACGTAGCGGCTCTCGGTTTCCAGCATCTCGTGCAGCACGCATTCGAAGGCCACCGGCGCGCAGGCGATGCGCGGCGGCGCCACCGAAACCGAAGGCACGGCGGCGAGCCCGAAGCGTTCGAGCTCGCTCACTTCGGGCGGGAGCGACTCGCCGCAGGCGTGCATCTGCGCGGCCATGGCCTCGTCGCTCAGGTGCACCACGAATTCGCGCCGCGCCAGGATGTTGGCGGCGGTGTCCTTGAGCCGGCCGTCCTTCAACCGGTTGATCGACAGCATCAGGATCGGCGGGTCCTCGCCCACCATGTTGAACATGGAGAACGGCGCCGCGTTGGCCACCCCGGTGGGCCCCAGCGTGGTGACCAGCGCGATCGGCCGCGGCACGATGAGGCTGGCCATGAGCTTGTAGCGCTGGTAGGCGGTGAGCTGGGCGAAGTCGATGTCCATGGCGGCTTGCAGCATGCCATGGGCCGTGCGCCAGAATCGCTGATGGACCTGCACGCCCTGCAGCGCACGCTGCGCCAGTTCGCCGCCGAACGCGGCTGGGACGAACTGAACACGCCGAAGAACCTGTCCACCGCGCTGGTGGTGGAAGCGGCCGAGCTGGCCGAGATCTTCCAGTGGATGTCGCCCGAAGCGTCGTGGCGCACGCACGAAGACCCGGCTCTGCACGAAGCCGTGGGCGACGAGGTGGCCGACGTGCTGATCTACCTGGTGCAGCTGGCCGACCGGTGCCAGGTGGACCTGGCGGGGGCGGTGGGGCGGAAGCTGGAGAAGAACGCTAGGAAGTATCCGGCGCGCTGAGCTCCGAGGAGTGTTCTCAAATCGGCTTCATATGTAGCAAAATCAGCTACATGCCATCCGTTGCCGCCGAACTGCTGGGTCAGACGCGCGCCGCCGTGCTGGGCACCCTGCTGCTGCACCCTGAGAGTTCGCTGCACGTGCGCGAACTGGCGCGGCTCACGGGCGCCTCGGCAGGCTCGCTGCACCGCGAGCTGCGGGCGCTGTCGGCACTTGGGCTGCTGCTGCGACAGGAACTGGGCCACCAGGTGCACTACCGCGCGAACGAGGCCAGCCCGGTGTTCGCCGAACTGGCGGGATTGCTGCGCAAGACGTCCGGCCTGGCCGACGTGCTGCGGGAAGCGCTGCTGCCGCTGCAGCGGAAGGTGTCGCTGGCCTTCGTGTACGGCAGCGTGGCAGCGGGCACCGAGCGGCCGGGCAGCGACGTGGACCTGATGGTGCTGGGCTCGGCAGGCTTCGCCGATCTCGTGCGTGCGCTGGCGCCGGCGCAGGAAGCGCTGCGACGCGAGGTGAACCCGACCCTCATGAAGCCGAAGGACTTCGCGGCCAGGCTGGCCGCCGGAGACGGCTTCGTGCGCAGCGTGGCGCAAGGGCCACGCATCTGGCTGCTGGGGAGCGAAGATGACCTTGCAGAACTTGTTGCGCATCGGCCGGCTTAAGGCCCACGCGCCGACGCCGGCCGAGGTTCAGCGCCTGCTGAGCGCAATCGACCGCAACATCGCCGACGCTGCGGTGGCGTTGGTCAGCGAAGAGACGCGCTTCGACGCCGCCTACAAGGCCGTGATGCAGAGCGCGCTGGTGGCGATGATGGTCAAGGGCTACCGGCCCGCCACCAGCGAGGCGGGACACCACCAGACGCTCATCCAGTCGCTGCCGCTGACCCTGGGCGTGGCCAACGAGGTGTGGGTGGTGCTGGACGCGTTGCGCAAGCAGCGCAACGCCAACGACTACACCGGCCAACCCGTCACGCCGGCCGTGGTGTCCGAGTGCCTGGCGCAGGCGAAGGCCATTCGCAAATCGCTGAAGCAGCGACTTGAGGCAGAGCACCCCGAATTGCTGAAGCGTTAGGTTTGAAAGCCGCGAACGGCGGGGGCGCTCACCCCCCCGCCCGCTTCACCCGGTACCCCGCCTGCTGCAGCCACCCCATCACGCGCTCCACGTGATCCCCCTGCACCTCCAGCACGCCGTCCTTCGCCGTGCCCCCCGCGCCGCAGGCGGCGCGCAGCTGGCGGCCGGTGTCGGCCAGGGCTGAAGCGTCCAGCGGCAGGCCACGCACCACGGTGACGGTCTTGCCGCCGCGGCCCTGCTTCTCGCGGCTCACGCGCACGGTGCCGTCGCCTGCTGGCGGCGGCTTGGCGCTCTTGCAGGTGCAGGCCGCCAGCGGCTGCCGGCAGGTGGGGCAGGTGCGCCCGTGGTCGGTGCTGTAGACGAGGCCCATGCGGTGGAGCATGGCAGAAATTGCAGCCGCCGCTCCCGGCCGGGAGCGCTTCAGGCGCTGGCGCGCATCGGCAGGGTGGTCTTGCAGCGCGGAAAGTTCGTGCAGCCCCAGAAGGCCGTGCCTCCGGCGCGGGGCTTGCGATCGACCATCTTTACGCCGCAGCTGGCACAGGTGGGTCTCCAGTACTCGCCTTCGAGCGCCACGGCCAGCAGCGCCTGTTGCTGCTCGGCGCTGCGCTGCGCGATCAGTGCCAGCAGGCCCTCGGCGTCATGCAGCTTGATGCCGTTGTCGCGCGCAAAGGCCTGGGCGTCTGGCGTGAAGGTGGAACTGGTGGCGAACTGGCCCCGTTGGACCTGATGCGCCGCCATCACGCCCCGCAGTTCGCGGATCTTGTCGACGCCGACCTTCTTGCCCGCCCAGTGCTTGCACTGCACCAGGCTGACCGGTGCGCCCGCGGCGTTGCGCGAATGCAGCCAGATGTCGACACCGCCGTCGGCTCCATGCGACTGTGACCGGGTCTCGAACCCCGCCTGACGGAAGAGTTCTTCCACCACGGCCTCGAAGCGCCGCCATTCGATGACGTCGAAGACGGACGCGCTCCAGGTGGTCGGCCGCGGGACTGCCTCACCCTCTGTGGCTTTGATGACCGGATCCGCAGCGGCCCGCGATTCGGCTCGCGTCGCAGCCGTCATCGAGGGGGCGGGCCCGGCTTCAGGTGCGCGCATCTTCTTCGTGGAACTGAGCCACAGGAACACGCCGCCGGCCACCAGCAGCAGCCAGCCGATCCAGGCGGCGGAAGCAAGGGCCTTGCCGATCAGCGAGTTGCGCATCAAGGCCGGCACCAGCAGCAGCAATACACCGAATACGATCATCTGGAGGGCCTGCCCCTTCATGCGGCCCTCCCTGCGCTTCCGCGTCCTGTCGCCCTTCGCCAAGATCCCCACCTCCTTCAGGGCTCGATCTTAGGGTGCGCGGCTTCGGCTCCAGCGCTGCAATTGGGCGAGCTGCCAGGCGTCCCCAACCCCCGATGTGCCTACACTGGTCGCCTTTATCCGGAGACCCTCCTCATGATCAAGCTCTGCGGCTTCGCCGTCTCGAACTACTACAACAAGGTCAAGCTGGCCCTGCTGGAAAAGGGCATCCCGTTCGAGGAAGAGTTCGTGATGACGGGCTCGAAGGACGAAGCCGTGCTCTCCGCTTCGCCGCTGGGCAAGGTGCCCTTCCTGCGCACGCCGCAGGGCCCGCTGTGCGAGAGCGAGGTCATCATGGCCTACCTGGAAGCGCTGCAGCCGAATCCGCCGCTGCTGCCGGCCGACCCCTACGCCGCCGCCAAGGTGCGCGAGCTGTCGCTGTTCATCGACCTGCACCTCGAACTGGTCGCGCGCGAGCTCTACGGCCAGGCCTTCTTCGGCGGCACCGCGAGCGAGGACACCAAGGCCAGCGTGAAGAAGCGCCTGTCGAAGAACATCCCCGCCTTCAAGCGGCTGGCGAAGTTCGCGCCCTACGTGGCGGGCGACAGCTTCACCCAGGCCGACTGCGCCGCCTGGGTGAGCCTGCCGCTGGTGGGCATGGCCACCCGGCTGGTGCTGGGCGAAGACCTGCTGCTCGCCCAAGGTGTCGACTGGAAGCCCTATGCGGCGCTGGTGGGCCAGCGGCCCGCGGCGCAGAAGGTGGCCGCCGACCGCAAGGCGGCGCAGGAACAGCTGGCCAGGCGCTGAAGAGGGGTCGCTGCACCATCATGCCCCTGCCGCCGCCTTCCTGCGCGCGCGAGCCTTCGCACCAGCGCGCCATCACCGTCCAGGCCTACGCCCGCGAAGACGGGCTGTGGGACATCGAAGGCCACCTGGCCGACGCCTGGCCCAAGCCCATGCCCTGCGCCGGCGGCACGCTGCCGGCCGGCCAGCCCATGCATTCCATGTGGCTGCGCTACACGGTGGACCGCACGGCCACCATCGTGGCGGTGCAGGCCGCCACCGACGCCGGCCCCTACGGCGAGGCCTGCGCCAGCATCGCGCCCGACTACGCGCAGCTGGTGGGCGTGAGCGTCGGCCGCGGCTACCGCGACGCCATCCGCAGGCTGTTCGGCCGCACCGCCGGCTGCACCCACATGAACGAACTCGCCGGCGTGATGGGCAGCGCGGTGCTGCAGGCGCTGTGGGAGGTGATGGTGCAGGGCTCCGACGAGAAGCCCTTCAGCATCGACGGCTGCCACGCGCTGAAGTCCGACGGGCCGCAGGTGGCGAAGTTCTTCCCGCGCTGGTACCGACCGGCGGCCGAGGGCGGCTGAGCGCGCCTCAGCCGCCGAGCGCGAACGCCACCGCCGCCTGCGCGTGCAGCGCGGTGGTGTCGAAGACCGGCAGCGCCAGGTCGTGTGCGGCCAGCATGAGCGGCAGTTCGGTGCAGCCGAGCACCACGCCTTCGGCGCCCTGCGCCGCCAGCGCGTGCACCATCGCCAGCAGGCGGCGCTTCGACGCCGGGTCGACGATGCCGCGGCACAGCTCTTCGAAGATCACGCGCTGCAGCTCGGCGCGGTCGGCAATGCCGGGCAGCAGGCATTCGATGCCCGAACGCGCCAGGTGCGCGGCGTAGAACGGCTGCTCCATCGTGTAGCGCGTGCCCAGCAGCGCCACCCGGCGCAGGCCGGCGCCGGCCACCGCCGCGGCCGTGGCGTCGGCAATGTGCAGCAGCGGCACCGCCACCGCGGCGGCCACCTCGGTGGCGACGCGGTGCATCGTGTTCGACCCGATCAGCAGGCACTGCGCGCCGGCCCGTTCCAGTCCGCGCGCGGCCCGTGCCAGCAGCCGGGCGAGGCGGTCCCAGTCGCCGGCCCGCTGGTCCGCGACCACGCGCTCGAAGTCGAAGCTGTGCAGCCGCAGGTCGGCCGAGTGCAGGCCGCCGCGGCGCGCGGCCACCTCGCGGTTGAGGATGCGGTAGTAGAGCGCGGTCGATTCCCAGCTCAGGCCGCCCAGGAGGCCGATCGTCCTCATGCCGCCACCTGCATCCGTTCGCGCACCACGCGAGCCGGCACGCCGGCCACCGTGCAGTGGGCCGGCACCGGCGCCAGCACCACGCTGCCGGCGCCGACCCGGCTCATCGTGCCGACCTCGATGTTGCCCAGCACCTGCGCGCCGGCGCCGATGACGGCGCCG
>JABLTH010047720.1_pt1 | contig 11360 bp, 8 predicted proteins | sample 7875711 | NCBI WGS metagenome assembly JABLTH01 (sample SAMN14941262, study PRJNA633318) | bioreactor metagenome | isolation source: bioreactor | place: China | collected 2019-03-05 | reverse complement strand
CGCACTATTTCACGTCGTCGCGCGACGACACGCCGTTCTGGCTCGCGAACCGGCACGACCTGCGCCTCTCGGACGCCATCAAGGAGAAGGTTCAGCGCTACAAGGCCGGATTGCCGCTGACCACCACGTCGTTCGACGATTCCACGTACTACGAAACGTTCGACTACGAATTCAGGAACTTCTGGCTGAACGGAAACTACTACTGCATCTTTGCGGGCCTGGGCTTGCTGCCCGACCGGTCGCTGCCGCTCTTGCAGCACCGGCCGGAGTCGATCGACAAGGCCGAGGCGATGTTCGCCCGCATCCGGGGCGAAGCCGAGCGTCTGCGGACGAGCCTGCCGACCAACTACGACTACCTGCGGTCGCTGCGCGACGGCGGCGCGGGGTTGTCTCGCAGCCAGCCCGGGGCGACGCTCGCGGCGCCGGAAATCCTGTAGTGGAGCGCACCCTCGACCGCGCAAGCGCATTCGCGGCGACGCACGCCGCGGTGGCGGCTTGCGATCCGCTGCGGGCGCGGGCACTCGTTCTGCAACTGCCGGGCCTGAACCGCCAAAAGGACGTGCCCGGCATCGTCGGGCTGTTGCGCGAGTTCCTCCCGGTGCGCGGCGTGCCCGCCGGCTGGGGCTTCGTCGAAGCCGCCGCCGCGATGCGGGACATCGGGTTCTTCCTGGGCTCGCTCAAGCGGCACGGCCACGAGCCCGTGGACGCGGTGCCCGGGCTCGAGCCGGTGCTGCTCGACCTGGCGCGCGTGACCGGCCTGCCGCCGCGCGAGACGCTCCTGCACGTGACGGTCTGGAACCCGGCGGCGGCCGACGCGCAGCGGAGCTACACCGGGCTGCGCGACGAAGCGCACCTGCTCGAGAGCGTGCGCATCTCGATGGCGGCGCTCGAGGCGGCCATCGGGATGACCGTCGAGCTGTACGACGTGCCCCTGCGGTCGCCGTCGTTCGCCGAAGGGTGCGACGAGCTGGCGGACTATCTCCACAAGATGGTCGAATCGATCGTTTACGCGTACCGCTATATCTCGGTGCAGGTCTTCTACGACGAGCTTCGGCCGTACTACGAACCGATTCGGGTCGGGGGCCGGAGCTACCTCGGCCCCGGCGCGGTGGAAATGCCGCTCTTCGTGCTCGAGCACGTGCTGTGGGGGTCGCAATCGGACCACCCCGGTTATCGGGAATTCAAGGAGACGTACCTGCCCTACGTGCTTCCCGCGTTCGGGGCGATCTACGCGCGGTTCGCCGGGGCGCCGTCGCTCGTCGACCGCGTGCTCGGCGAGGTGCAGGCGTCCGGCGCGCGGGGCGAGCCCGTCGTGGCCGGGCTGGCCGCCCTCGACCGGGTCTTCGAGATCCTGCTGCGCTTCCGCGCGCCGCACGTCAAATTGGCGGAGCGTGCGTACGAAGTCGGGCGAAGCGGCCCGACGATCGGCAGCGGGGGGTACGCGCCCAGCATGCTCGGCGATCTGCTCACGCTCACGCGTGCCGTGCGGTCCCGCCTGCGCGCCGCGCTCGACGAACCCTGACACCCGACGCCCGACGCGTGCGGCCATGTGTTCCATCTCACCAGGAGAGTGTGCCCCCATGACTCAAAAGAGCCCCGCGAACGGGCGCGACAGCAACCACTTCGACGTGATCATCCTCGGGTCGGGCATGTCCGGCACCCAGATGGGGGCGATCCTGGCCAACCAGCAGTTTCGCGTGCTGATCATCGAGGAGTCGTCGCACCCGCGCTTCACGATCGGCGAATCGTCGATCCCCGAGACGTCCCTGATGAATCGCATCATCGCCGATCGCTACGGCATTCCGGAGCTCGATCGCATCACGTCGTTCTACGCGACGCAGCGTTACGTCGCGTCGAGCACGGGCATCAAGCGCAACTTCGGCTTCGTGTTCCACAAGCCCGGCCAGGAACACGACCCGAAGGAATTCACGCAGTGCGTGATTCCCGAACTGCCGTGGGGCCCGGAGAGCCACTATTACCGCCAGGACGTCGACGCCTACCTGTTGCAGGCCGCGATCAAGTACGGCTGCACGGTGCGCCAGAAGACGAACGTGACCGAATACCATGCCGACAAGGACGGCGTCGCGGTGACCACCGCCCAGGGCGAACGGTTCACCGGCCGGTACATGATTGATTGCGGCGGGCCGCGCGCGCCGCTCGCGACCAAGTTCAAGCTCCGCGAAGAGCCGTGCCGCTTCAAGACGCACTCGCGCAGCATTTACACGCACATGCTCGGGGTCAAGCCGTTCGACGACATCTTCAAGGTCAAGGGGCAGCGCTGGCGCTGGCACGAGGGAACCCTGCATCACATGTTCGCGGGCGGCTGGCTCTGGGTGATTCCGTTCAACAACCATCCGCGATCGACCAACAACCTGGTGAGCGTCGGCCTGCAGCTCGACCCGCGTGTCTATCCGAAAACCGACATCTCCGCACAGCAGGAATTCGACGAGTTCCTCGCGCGGTTCCCGAGCATCGCGGCGCAGTTCCGGGACGCCGTGCCGGTGCGCGACTGGGTCAAGACCGACCGCCTGCAATTCTCGTCGAGCGCCTGCGTCGGCGACCGCTACTGCCTGATGCTGCATGCGAACGGGTTCATCGACCCGCTGTTCTCCCGGGGGCTCGAGAACACCGCGGTGACCATCCATGCGCTCGCGGCGCGCCTCATCAAGGCGCTGCGCGACGACGACTTTTCTCCCGAGCGTTTCGAGTACATCGAGCGCCTGCAGCAGAAGCTGCTGGACCACAACGACGATTTCGTCAGTTGCTGCTATACGGCGTTCGCGGACTTCCGCCTGTGGGACGCGTTCCACAGGCTGTGGGCGGTCGGCACGATCCTCGGGCAGTTCCGGCTCGTGCAGGCCCATGCGAGGTTCCGCGCGTCGCGTGACGAGGGCGACCTCGACCACCTCGACAACGACCCTCCGTACCTCGGATACCTGTGCGCGGACATGGAGGGGTACTACCAGTTGTTCAACGACGCCAAGGCCGAGGTCGAGGCCGTGAGCGCCGGGCACAAGGAGGCCGGGGAGGCGGCGGCGCGGATTCACGCCCTCATCGACGAACGCGAGTTCGCCAGGCCGATGTTCGGCTTCGGGTACTGCATCACCGGGGCCAGGCCGCAACTCAACAACTCGAAGTACAGCCTGGTGCCCGCGATGAAGCTGATGCACTGGACGCAAACCAGCGCGCCGGCAGAGGTGAAACGGTACTTCGACTACAACCCGATGTTCGCGCTGCTCAAGGCGTACATCACGACCCGCATCGGCCTGGCGCTGAAGTAGCCGGCCGACACCGCCAGGAAAACGATGAACGACGTTCAATTCGATCAAGCGGTCGCCACGGAGCAAGCCCCGGGGGTGTACGACGCGACCACGCGCGTGGCCGCGAGCTGGTACGTCGCGATGCGCTCGGACGACCTCAAGGACAAGCCGACGGAGTTGACGCTGTTCGGCCGTCCGTGCGTGGCGTGGCGCGGCGCGACCGGGCAGGCGGTGGTGATGGACCGCCACTGCTCGCACCTCGGCGCGAACCTGGCCGACGGGCGGGTCACGGACGGGTGCATCCAGTGCCCGTTTCACCACTGGCGGTACGACGAGCAGGGCCGGTGCGTTCACATCCCCGGGCACAGCCAGGTGGTGCGGCAGCTGGAGCCCGTTCCGCGCGGCGCGCGTCAGCCGACGTGGGTCACCGCGGAGCGGTACGGCTACGTGTGGGTCTGGTACGGCTCCCCGCAGCCGCTGCACCCGCTGCCCGAAATCGCCGCGGCCGACGTCGACAACGGCGACTTCATGCACCTGCACTTCGCGTTCGAGACGACGACGGCGGTCTTGCGGATCGTCGAGAACTTCTACGACGCGCAACACGCGACCCCGGTGCACGCGCTCCCGATCTCGGCCTTCGAACTCAAGCTGTTCGACGACTGGCGCCCGTGGCCGGAGGTCGAGCCGCTGGCCCGGGCGGGCGCGTGGTTCGGTGCCGGGATCGACTTCACCGTGAACCGGTATTTCGGGCCCCTCGGCATGCTGTCGCGTGCGCTCGGCCTGAACATGTCGCAGATGAACCTGCACTTCGACGGCTACCCCGGCGGGTGCGTGATGACCGTCGCGCTGGACGGAGACTTCAAATACAAGCTGCTGCAGTGCGTGACGCCGGTGAGCGACGGCAAAAACATCATGCACATGCTCATCTCGATCAAGAAGGTGGGCGGCGCCTTGCGCCGCGCGACCGACTACGTGCTGTTCGGGTTGCAGACCCGACAGGCCGCGGGGTACGACGTCAGGATCTGGAACGGGATGAAGCCGGACGGCGGCGGTGCGTACAGCAGGTACGACAAGCTCGTGCTCAAGTACCGCGCGTTCTACCGAGGCTGGGTCGACCGCGTCGCCGAGACGGGCGGCGCTCGACCGCACCGCCGCGAGTGAGCGGCGAGGCGTGAGGCGCGGCGTGAAGCGGCGGCCGGGAACCGGCCAATAAGCAGGATCGCGCCGGCAACGCATGCGGCCGGCACGCCCGGGCCGAGCACGGGCCTTTTTTCGCGTTCATCGTTTCACGTCGTCGGCCAGGCGGGCGGCCGTCGGGCCGGTGCGCTCAAGCGCCTGAGCGACAAGGATTTCGCGGGCCCGGCTGCGGGCGCCGCGAAATCCGCCGACAGGCGCCGGGTCGGCGCGCGAGCCGGCTGTCGGCCGGCTGCCGGACACAGGCGGAGATCAATTGCCGGCCGATGCCGTCGCGACCGGCGCCGCATCGGGATGCGCGCGCGCGTAAAGCTGGCGATTGCGCGCGATCTGCGCGTGCGACGGCGGATAGTCGTTCCGGTCCGTCGGCAGCAGGCCGCCGGCTTCGGCATCGATCAGCTGCTGGTAGATTTCGGCGCGCGTGAGCGGCGCCTGCGTGGACTGGGCGAAGGCCTGGGTACCGAACGGCAGGCTCAGCGCGGCAACGACAAAGGCAGTGAAGAGTTTCATGGCGATTCCCTGGTGGGTTGAACGAACGGGCGAGTGGGGCGGCCCCACGTATCCCATTCTGGTTGCCGCGGCAGTCACGACGCTGACCCGCCGATTACAGATTTGTAATCCGCCCGTTTCGCGCTTGCACGATGCGGCTCGCGCGCCGCGTTTCCCGGTAACATCGGCGCATGTCACCACCCCATGCGACGGAGCCGACCATGCGCATCCTGATAGTCGAAGACGAACCGAAGACCGGCGCGTACCTGAAGAAAGGGCTCGAGGAATCCGGCTTCAGCGTCGATCTCGCGAAGGATGGCGGCGAGGGCCTGACGCTCGCGCAGGAGGAAAGCTACGACGTGATCGTGCTCGACGTGATGCTGCCGGTGCTCGACGGCTGGAGCGTGCTCAAGCGGCTGCGCGACACGCACGCGACGCCCGTGCTGTTCCTGACCGCGCGCGACGACGTGCAGGATCGTGTGCACGGCCTCGAACTCGGCGCCGACGACTACCTCGTGAAGCCGTTCGCATTCGTCGAGCTGCTTGCGCGGATCCGCACGCTCGCCCGGCGCGGGCCGCCGCGCGAGACGGAGCGCATCGCGGTGGGCGACCTGGAGATCGACGTCGTGCGCCGCCGCGTGAAGCGCGGCACCGTGCGGATCGACCTGACGCCGCGCGAATTCTCGCTGCTGCAACTGCTCGCGCGCCGGCAAGGCGAGGTGCTGAGTCGCACGCAGATCGCGTCGTACGTGTGGGACATGAATTTCGACAGCGACACCAACGTCGTCGAAGTCGCGATCCGGCGGCTGCGCGCGAAGATCGACGACGATTTCGCGGTCAAGCTGATCCATACGGTGCGCGGCGTCGGCTACGTGCTCGAGCCGAAGGACGCCGCATGACGCTCGGCCGCTCGATCGGCCGCTCGATCGGCACGACGCTCGCGCTCGCGTTCGGCGCGACCATGCTCGCCGTCTTCGCGCTTGTCGGCACCTATGTGTATACGGCCCTCGAGCGGCAGGTGAGCACGCAGGACGACCTCGACATCGTGCTCGCCGCGCGGCACACGCGCCGGCTGGCGGGCGAGCTCGATTCGCTCGACGCGGTGCGCACGCATGCGGACCGGCTGACGAGCCAGGTGCTCGGCAACGCGGCGCTGTCGATCGCCGTCGTCGACGGGCAGGGCAACGTGCTCGCGCGCCACAACGTCGAGCGCACCGGGTTCGAGGACTCGCCCGAGCCGGCGGCAGCCGCATCGACGCCTGCATCGACGCCCGCCTCGCCCGCGCTGCCGGCATTGCCCGACGCCGCGCTGTTCCCGCCGCACGCGACGCCGGTGCCCGCGAACGAACGGATCACCACCGAGCGGATCGCGACCTGGACGGCCGGCGGCGGCGTATCCGTGCGCGGCGTCGTCAGCGATGCGCAGTTGCGCGACCACTCGACGATCCGGATCGCGATCGCGCGCAACATGAGCGATCGCGCCGCGATGCTCGACGGTTACCGCGACCGGCTGAAGATCGCAGGCGGCCTGGGTGCGCTGTTCGCGATGCTGCTCAGCTACGCGCTGATCCGCACATCGCTCGCGCCGCTGCGCGAGATCGTCGCGAACACGGGCCGGATCACCGTCGACAAGCTCGATACGCGGCTCGACGCGTCGCGTGCGCCGCGCGAGCTGACGGCGCTCGTCGACGCGCAGAACGCGATGCTCGGCCGCCTGCAGCAGGCGTTCGGACACCTGTCGCAATTCAGCGCGGATCTCGCGCACGACCTGCGCACGCCGCTGAACAACATGCGCGGCGCGACCGAGGTGGCGCTCGCGCGGCCGCGTTCGCCCGACGAGTACCAGGCGTTGCTCGAATCGAATCTCGAGGAATACGACCGTCTCGCGCGGATGATCGAGAACGTGCTGTTTCTCGCGCGCGCCGAGCATCCGGGTTTCGTCACGCGGCAGCGTGCGTTCGACGTGCACGACGAACTGGAGCGTATCGCCGGTTATTTCGAGGGGCTCGCCGACGAAGCGGGATCGACGCTGCGCGTCGACGGGCACGGGCAACTGACCGCCGATCTCGAACTGTTCCGCCGCGCGGTCAGCAACCTGCTCGCGAACGCGCTTCGCTATACGCCGGCGGGCGGCGTGATCGCGATGAGCGTCGACGAAACGGCGGATGCGGTGCACGTCGTCGTCGCGAACCCGGGCGAGCCGATCGATCCCGCGCTGCTGCCGCGCATCTTCGAGCGTTTCGTGCGCGGCGACCCCGCGCGCAGCGGCGGCGTGCCGGGCGGCACGGCCGGGCTCGGCCTCGCGATCGTGCGTTCGGTGATGGAATTGCACGGCGGCACCGTACGCGTCGAAAGCGACGCGGCCGGCACGCGCTTCATCCTCACGTTCGTCAGGACGCCGACGGCGTAGCAGCCGCGTGCGCAGCGGCCGTTGCGTGCGCATCCATATCCGTATCCTTGTTCCAGCCGCCGCCGAGCGCCGTCAGCAGTGCGACCGCCGCCTCCATCCGGCGTGCGGCGATCTGGTCGGCCAGGCGCCGGTTCGACAGCGCGATCGTCTGCGCGGTCACGACGTCGAGATAACTGACCGCACCGGCGTTGAAGCGGTTGGTCGTCAGCTTCAGCGACAGGTCGGCCGCGTCGGTCGCGCGCTGCTGGCTGTTCGCTTCCGATGCGAGCGCATCGAGCGCGGACAGTTGATCCTCGACCTGCTGGAACGCGGCCAGCACGGTCTGCCGGTAATCGGCGACCGCGCCGTCGTACTGCGCATGCGCGGCGTGCAGCGACGCGCTGCGGCGCCCGCCGTCGAACAGCGTGCCGGCGAGCTGCGAGCCGAGCGACCAGAACAGGCTCGGCGCGGTGAGCCACGGCGCGAAGAACGAGCTTTCGAGCCCCGCGCTCGCCGACAGCACCAGGTCGGGAAAGAACGCGGCGCGCGCCTCGCCGATCTGCGCGTTCGCGGCCGCGACGCGCCGCTCGGCCGCCGCGATGTCGGGCCGCCGCTCGAGCAGTTGCGACGGCACGCCGGCCGGGATCGCCGGCACGTCGAATGCCTGCACGCGCGGCGGCAGCGTGAAGGTCGATGCGCTTTCGCCGACCAGCGTCGCGAGCGCATGCTGAAGTTGCGCGCGGGACGCGTCGATGTCGGTGTCCTGCGTCTGCGTCGATTCGAGCTGCGTCTCGGCTTGCGCGACGGCCGACGCGTCGATCGCGTCGTCCGCGAGTTGCTGCTTCAGCAGCTTCAGGGCATCGGCATACGCGCGCACCGTTTCGTCGAGCAGTTGCTTCTGCGTGTCGAGCGAGCGCAGCGCGAAATAGTCGGTCGCGAGCTCGGCCGTGACGGACAGCCTCACGGCCTGCAGGTCGGCCGCGCTCGCGTCGGCATTCGCCTGCGCGCCCGTCACGGCGTCGCGCACGCGGCCGAACAGGTCGGGTTCCCAGCTCGCGGCGACGCCGGCCTGGTAGTCGGGCGTCGTCTTGCCGGCGAGCGACGAGCCGAGCTTGTTCTGCGACAAGCGCGAGCGGCTCTGCGCGACGCCGGCCGTGACGGTCGGCAGGAAGCCCGCACGCTGGTAACCGACCATCGCGCGCGCCTGCTCGAGATCGGCGACGGCTTTCTTCACGGTCTGGTTCGAGATGTCGACGCGCGCTTCGAGCGCGTTCAGTGCGGCGTCGTCGAAGACGGTCCACCAGGGGCCGCGCGATGCGGCATCGGCGGGCGTGGCGACGTTCCAGCCGGGTTGGGTGGTGGGGGCGGCCGAAGCCGGTACGCCCGCAGCCGGTACGCCCGCATAGTGCGCAGGCACCGCGACGGCGGGGGGCGAGTAGGCGGGTAGCGTCGAGCATGCGGTCAACGCGGCGGCGATGCCGAGCGCGACGACGCGGCGTGCGAACGGAAGCGGATGAAAGAGGCACATGGTGGAGATCTCGCGGGTTGTCATGAACGGTCAGCCGTGGGACTGCGTCGACGTCGCGACCGACGTGGCAACCGGCGTCGACGCAGGCGCCGCGACGGCGGCCGGTGCTGCCGCAACCGCGCGAGGTGCCGCCGGCGCACCGGTAGCCGAGCCGGCCCGCGCAGCCGCTTGCGCGGCGCCGGGCTCGACCGCCACGATCTTCACGGTCTCGCCGTCGGCGATCGAATCGCCCGGGTTGTCGATCACGCGATCGGTCGCGGTCAGCCCCGCGACGATCTCGACGTGCGTGCCGAAATCGCGGCCGATCTGCACGGTCTTCAGCGCGGTGGTGCCGTTCGCGGCGACGGTCGCGACCGTCACGCCGTTCGGCCGGAACAGCAGCGCGCTGACCGGCAGCTCGAACGCGGGCGCCGCACTCGCGACGAGCAGGTGCGCCTGCGCATACGCGCCCGGCATCAGCGCGCCGTCGCGGTTGTCGACGTCGATCTCGACCCGCAGCGTGCGCGTCACGGGATCGATCGCGCCCGCGCTGCGCGCCACGCGCGCGACGAAGCGCCGGCCCGGATACTGCTGCGTGGTCAGGTACACGGGCGTGCCGGCCGATACGCCGGCAGCACTATCCTGCGGGACGTCGACGAACACGCGCAGCGTGTCGGTCTGCTCGAGGTGAAACAGCTCGCCCGACAGCCCCGGGCTGCCCGGTGTGCCGCCCGCCGTGACGAGCGTGCCGACGTCGACGTTGCGCGCGGTGATCACGCCGTCGAACGGCGCCGTCACCGATTCGTACGACACGAGTTCGTTCAGGTGGGCGGCATTCGCCTGCGCGGAGGCGAGCATCGCGCGCTTCGCGTTCATGTCGGCGACCTTCGTATCGGTGTCCTGCTGCGATACCGACTGCGTCTTCAGCATCTCCTGCCAGCGCTGCGCGGTCGATTTCGCATAGTCGTAGTTCGCCTGCGCGGTCGACGTGTCGGCATGCGCCTGACGCAACTGCGCGTCGAGGTCGGGCGCCGTGATCTGCGCGAGCGTCTGCCCGGCTTTCACGTGCGTGCCGATATCCGCACTCCAGTGCGCGATGTAGCCGCTCGTGCGCGCGTAGATCGACGCTTCCGCGTAGGGCATCACCGCACCCGGCAGCGTGAGCGTCTGGTCGGCCGGCGCGGCGCCGGGCCGGATCACGGACACCGGCAGCGCCTGCTGCGCGGCCACCTGCACGCGCTGCGCGGCGCGCGCATCGATACGCGGCACGATGCCGGCGGCCAGCAGCGCGGCGGCGAGTGCGAGCGCGGCCAGCGGCACGGCGAGCCTGCGGCCGCGACGGGGCAGCGGCGCGTCGGGTGCGGTGTCGCGCGCGACAGGCGGCACCGCCGCCGTTTCGGCGGAAAGCGGGGCGAGAGGTTCGGTCGAGTCGTTCATGATGGGTTCGAAGTCGGGCGAGTCGGAGGAAATCGGCGGGTATCCAGTCCAGCTATCCGGGTATCCGTGCTCAAGGCAGGGCCGGCGTGTCCGGCACGCGGCGTGCGGCGGCCGCATCGCGTCGCCGTTCGAGCCACGCATGGACGAAGCCGAACACGACGGGTACGAACAGCAGCGTCGACACCGTGCCGAACGCGAGGCCGCCGATCACCGCGCGGCCGAGCGGCGCGTTCTGCTCGCCGCCGTCGCCGAGGCCGAGCGCCATCGGCAGCATGCCGATCAGCATCGCGAGCGCGGTCATCACGACCGGGCGGAAGCGGCTGAACCCCGCATCGAGCGCGGCCTGCCACGGCGGCGTGCCGCCGGCGCTCAGCTCGCGCGCCGCGTTGACGACGAGAATGCTGTTCGCGGTCGCGATGCCGATGCACAGGATCGTGCCGGTCAGCGCGGGCACCGACAGCGTCGTGTTCGTGACGAACAGCATCCACGCGATGCCCGCGAGCGACGCGGGGAGGCCGCTGACGATCACGAGCGGGTCGAGCCACGACTGGAAGTTCACGACCATCAGCAGGTAGACCAGCGCGATCGCGAGCACGAGGCCGCTCAGCAGCCCCGCGAACGACTGGTGCATCGCCTGCACCTGGCCGCGCAGCACGATCGACGAGCCGGGCGGCAGTTGCGCGCGAGCGGCGTCGACGAGCTTCGTCACGTCGGCCGTCACGCCGCCGAGATCGCGGTCCTGCACCGACGCGAAGATGTCGAGCACCGGCTGCACGTTGTAGTGCGACACGACGGCCTGCTGCTCGGCGCGCGAGAAGGTGCCCAGCGTGCCGAGCAGGTTCTGCGCGCCCGCGCCGGCCGCGGGGCCGCCCGCGGGCGTCTGCGGCGATTGCGCGGCGGTCGGCATCGCGATGTTCGCGAGCGACTGCAGCGAATTGACGTCGTACTGAGGCGCCTGCACCAGCACCGGGTAACTGACGCCGTTGGCGGGGTTCAGCCAGAAGTTCGGTGTGGTCTGCGAGCTGCCGGACAGCGCGATCAGCAGGTTCTGCGCGACGTCGCGCTGCTGGAGCCCGGCCTGGAT
>JABLTH010064752.1_pt1 | contig 11362 bp, 10 predicted proteins | sample 7875711 | NCBI WGS metagenome assembly JABLTH01 (sample SAMN14941262, study PRJNA633318) | bioreactor metagenome | isolation source: bioreactor | place: China | collected 2019-03-05 | reverse complement strand
GGATCCGCCAGCTCTTCCTGCCCACCCCATGACCCGAGTCGTCATCCTCGCCGCCGGCGAAGGCACGCGCCTGCGCCCCTTCACCGACACGCTGCCCAAGGCCCTGGTGCCGCTGTGCGGCCGCCCGCTGCTGCACACCCAGCTGGACGTGCTGCGGCGCGCCGGCGTCGCCGACGTCAGCGTCGTCACCGGCTACCGCGCCGAGGCGCTGGCGGCCAGCGGCCTGCGCTGCTTCCACAACCCGCGCTTCGCCGACACCAACATGGTGGCCAGCCTGCGCTGCGCGGCGCCGCTGTTCGACGGCGGCGACGACGTCGTCATGGCCTACGGCGACATCGTCTACGAGCCGCGCGTGCTGGCCGCGCTGCAGGCGGCGCCGGGGCCGCTGGCGGTGGTGGTGGACCTGGGCTGGCACGCGCTGTGGCAGCTGCGCATGGACGACCCGCTGGCCGACGCCGAGACCCTGAAGCTGGACGCGCGCGGCCGCATCACCGAACTGGGCCGCAAGCCGCGCGGACTGCAGGACATCCAGGGCCAGTACATCGGGCTGGTGAAGATCGCGCGCGGCTTCGCGCCGCGCTTCTTCGACGCCTACGACGCGCTCGCGCCGGGTGCGCCCTTCGACGGCCGGCCGCGCGAGAAGATGTACATGACCTCTTACCTGCAGCATCAGATCGACCTCGGCGTCGCCACCCATGCCGCCACCGTCACCCACGGCTGGCTCGAGCTGGACAGCGTGGAGGACCTGCGCCGCTACGAGGCCGCGGCCGCCGCCGGCCGGCTGGCGGCGTTGTACGACGCGGCGGCGTGAACGCCTTCGCCGCCGCCTGGCGCCACGCGCGCGCGCTGCTCGCCTTCGGCGCGCTGCCGGCAGCGCAGCGGCGCCTGGTGGTCTACAGCGAAGGGCCGGCCTACTGGCCGCACCTGGGGCCGGTGGTGCAGGCGCTGCTGGCGCGCCACGAGCGGCCCTTCGCCTACGTCTCGTCGTCGCCCGCCGACCCCGGCCTGGCGATCCGCCACCCGCGGCTGGCGGGCTTCGAGATCGGCGAAGGGCTGGCGCGCACCGTGTTCTTCAACGGCCTCGAGGCGGGCCTGGTGCTGATGACGATGCCCGACCTCGGGCGCTTCCACCTCAAGCGTTCGCCGCGCGTGGGCGGCTACGCCTACCTGCACCATTCGCTGGTCAGCCATCACATGGTCTACCGCGAAGGCGCGTTCGACCACTACGACACCATCCTCTGCGCGGGGCCGCACCATGCCGAGGAGATGCGCGCCATCGAGGCGCTGCACGGCCTGGCGCCGAAGGAGCTGGTGGCGCACGGCTACGGCCGGCTCGACACGCTGCTGGCGGCCGGCGCGGCGGCGCCGGCGGGGCCGCGGCCGCTGGTGGTGGTGGCGCCTTCGTGGGGGCCCGAAGGCCTGCTCGAGCGCCATGCCGGCCCGCTGCTGGCGGCGCTGGCGGGCAGCCGCTGGGACGTGGTGGTGCGCCCGCACCCGCAGACGGTGCGCCTGGCGCCGGCGGCGATGGCGGTGGTGCGCAAGGCTTGCGCGCAGGCGCCCAACCTGCGCCTGGACGACGGCGTCGCCGGCCATGAATCGCTGCAGCGCGCGACGCTGATGGTGAGCGACTGGTCGGGCGCTGCGTTCGACTTCGCGCTCGGCTTCGAACGCCCGGTGCTGTTCGTCGACGTGCCGCGCAAGGTCAACAACCCGCACCACGCGCGGCTGGCGATCGAGCCGATCGAGGTCTTCGGGCGCGAAGCGCTGGGCGCGGTGCTGGACCCCGCGGCGCTGGCCGAGCTGCCGGCGCGGCTGGACGCGCTGGCGGCCGGCGCGGCGCGCTACCGCGACGCGATCCGCGCCTTCCGCGAGCGCTGGGTGCACCACCCCGGGCGCAGCGCCGAGGTGGCGGCCGACTGGCTGGCGGCGCAGGGCGCGCCACGGGCCGGCGGCTGAGGCGGCATGCCGCGCGGTCGTTTCAGCGCAGCGGCGTGAGCAGGAACGCGCGCAGCCCGTCCGGACCCGAAGCGGTGCCGACGATCTGGCCGCGATCGTTGATGGCCGCCGCCTCCTGAAGGCGCCAGCCGGCGGCGCTGGCGGGGTCCAGCAGCGTGTTCAGGTCGACCATGCGGCCCTTGCGCCAGAGAAAGGCCACCTGCACGCCGTCGGACCGGTAGGTGTAGCCCACCACGTCGTCCGCGCCGTTGATGCCCAAGCCGAAGCTCACCGTGCCGCCGAGGGTCCCCAGATCGGACATGAGCCCGTCCCGGTACAAGAAGGCGTGGGCCGGACCGGGGCCGGTGAGGCTGAAGCCGGTGACGTGCCCGCCGGCGCTGATGGCCGTCGCGTCGCTCATCCATCCGCCGAGCGTGCCCAGGCTGCGCATGCGGCCGTCGGCGTAGAGGAAGGCCTCGCGCGTGGCGTCGCCTGCCGTGGAAGCGCTGCCGACCACCTCGCCCTGCGGGTTGATGGCGTTGGCGCGGCTGTGCGGACCGCCCAGCGTGCCCAGGAAGGTCATGCTGCCGTCGGCGTAGATGAAGGCCCGGTCGACGACGCCCTGGGCGGCCTCCCCGACGACCTGGCCGAGTTCGTTGATGCCGAAGGCGTAGCTGTCCTGCCCCGGCGTGCCGATGTCGCGCAGGGCGCCGTCCGAATAGAAGTAGGCGTGCGTGTGCGGCTCACCCGCGGCGGCGCCATAGCCGGCGGCCTGGGCTGCGTCGTCGACCGCAGTCGCCACGCCGCCGTAGGGGCCGACGATGCCCAGGTCGACGATGGCGCCGCCCATGAACAACGTGGCATGGCTCTTCAGCAAGCTGTCCCCGCCCTCGATCACGCGCACGCTCGACCAGCCGGCGACGATGCCGCTCTTGCTGATGGCGAGCGCGCCGCTGCGTCCGCCGTCCAGGGTCCCGAGGTCGGTGAGCGCATAGGCGGGCACGGTGATGTCCAGTTCCTGCTGCCGCCGCTGACCTGATGCGTCTTCGGCCGCGACGGCGAGCCGGTGCGGTCCCGGTTCGATCGCGCCGGTATCCACGCTGAACCGGTAGCGGTCGAATCCGGCATCGCAGGCCGCCGCTGCACAGGCGTTCGGCTTCTGCAGCAGGCCGATCGGCACGCCGTCGAGGCTGGCCGAGACGGCGGCGATGCCGGCGGCGGAGACGGCCTGGACGTCCACGTCGAGATCCGTCCCCCGGTTGGAGATGGCGACGGACAGCCGGACCGGCGCGTTGTCGACCGTCACCGAGCGCCGGATCTCCAGCACCTGACCCGTCGGTATCTCGGTGCGCGCGACGACCGCGTGCGGCCCGTCGGCGAAGGTCGTCGTGTCCCAGGAGAGGGGTGTGCCCTGGCCGAGCGCCCGGCCATCGACCTCCCACCAGACCGGGGCGTCCGCGGTGGCGGCCGACAGCGCCAACCGGGCGCGGCCGAAGAGCGGCTCGGGCATGTCGACGACGATCGCGAGCGTGTCCAGCAGCACCGCGGTGACGGTGACCGTGGCCGGTTCGCTGGCGGTCCGGCCGTTGTCGACGCGCAGCGTCGCGACGTAGGTGCCGGCGAGGTCGGCAATGAAGACCGGTCCGGCGGCGGAGTCATCGTCCAGCGCCGCCTGGCTGCCGGTGGGCCGGGTGACCAGCACCCACTCGAAGTTCAGGCTCGCGCCGCCCGGGTCGCGGCTCGCGCTTCCGTCCAGCGTCACGGGCTGGCCTGCGGGCACCACCTGGGCGGTGCCGGCGTCGGCGGTCGGGCGCGCTGCGCTTTCGTCGCCACCGCAAGCGCCGAGCACCGAACAGGTCGCCAGCACGGCGACGAGGCGAAGCCAGTTACGGAAACGGGCCATGAGCGACCACTGCGGCGCACCGAGTCCACAGGCACCGGCGTGGCACGCCCGCAGCGCTCGCGCACGAATCGGAGTCTGCACCTGCACTCGCCGAACCGGAATGACGGCCGTCAAGCCCGGGCAGGGCTCTTCGGTCAGGGAGCCGCCTGCCTTCTTGCGACGACGAAGGTACGGCCGCGGTCCCACGCGCTGCCGCCGCCGAGCACGCGCTGCGATTCGATCGAGAAGCTGCGGGCCATGATCTCCAGCGTCGCCCGCAGCGCCTGCACGTCCTCCAGCGCCGGGTGGTGCGACTCGAAGTACAGCGTGCCCCCCGGCACCAGCAGGCGGTGCAGCTTGGCGAAGTAGCGCTCCAGGTCCAGCGTCATGTTGCCGTCCCAGGTGGAGTGGTTGGCGAACGAGAGTACGGCGTCGAAGCGCTCGTCCTCGGCCAGCGTCTCGAAGCCTTCGACGCGGAACTCCACCCGACGGTCCTGCAGTTCGGCCTGCGCCAGGCGCGCCATCTCGACCAGGAAGGGGTTGTTGTCGAACGCCAGGTAGCGCCGCGTGCCGGCGGCCAGCGCCAGCGAGAGGAAGCCGCTGTTGCAGCCGATCTCCAGCACCGAGCGGCCGGCGAGCGCCGGGCCCAGGTTCATCTGCGCCACCCGTGCCGCGGTGTCGCGGAAGCCGCGCAGGCCGAGTGCCGGGCAAGACTGGTACAGGTAGCCGGCACCGTAGTCGGCGTGCGGCCAGTCGCGCTGCGAGGTTTGCACCACCGCCAGCAGGCGGCGCCGGAAGGCGGCGCGGCGCGGCCGCCCCAGGTTCTGCAGGGTGTCGAGCCAGCGGTTCAGGCGGGCGGTGAGGCGGGGGTCGGCCATGGCGGAGGGCGGGCCTGTCGTCAGTTGCCGAACCAGCGCCGGCGCTGCGCCTCGGCCGCTTCGATCCTGGAGCGCACGAGCGTGCGCAGCCGGGCCGTGGTGGTGGGCTCCCGGGTGGCGATGTCGCTGCGTTCGTGCGGGTCGGTCTGCAGGTCGTACAGCTCGCTGCGGTCCTGTGCCAGGTGGTAGACCAGCTTGTACCGTCCTTCGACGACCGCGTAGTGGCCGCCGCGCAGCGGCCGGAAGCGGCTCTCGCGTTCCATCGTCATCGAGAACACGGGCGCATCAGGCAGCCCTGCGCCCAGCAGCAGCGGCTTCAGCGAGCGGCCCTCGGTGGCCGGCAGGGCCGGTCCGCCCGCGAGGTCGACGATGGTCGGCGCCAGGTCGGCCTGGCCGGCCGGCAGCCCGATCGTGCGGTGCTCCTTCTGGCCCGGCAGCTTCACCAGCAGCGGGACGCGGATCACCGCCTCGTGCAGCAGTTCGCCGGCATGTCCCAGGAAGCCGCGCTCGAAGGACTCGCCGTGGTCCGCCGTCACGATCACGACCGCGTTGTCGAGCCGACCGTCGCGCTCCAGGTCGTCGAGGAGGACGCCGAGCTGCTCGTCGGCCCCCATGATGGCCTCGCGGTAGCGCAGGCGGTGCTGGTCGACGATCGGCTGCAGCTTGCTGTCGTAGTACAGGTTGTCGGCCAGGAACTCGCGCCAGCGGTCCAGGTGGCCGGCCGCCAGCAGCTTGTACTTGGTGCTCGGCGGCGGCAGATAGGGCGCGTGAGGCGGCAACGTGTGCATCCACACGAAGGCCGGGCGGGCGCGGCCGAGCTGCTGCAGCAGCGGCGGCACCAGCCGGTACACCGACTCCGGCGGGTACGGGTTGCGCTCGCCGTGCAGGTAGATGTCCACCGTCCAGAGGAACGAAGAGACGGCGTAGATGAACATCGGGATCGAGGAGTCCTTGAACACCCCGACCTTGTCGCGCAGCGTGGTGCGCAGGGAGGTGGAGTTGGCGACCTCGATCGAGTCGTAGCCGTGGTAGGTGCCGTGCTGCCGCGGGCTGGCGGGCAGGTTGGCGCCGACGAAGTGGGTGGTGTAGCCGGCGCGCTGCAGCGCGTGGCCGACCGAGCTCTCCTCCAGCGGCGGCGCCACGTGCCCGCCGATGTGCAGCGACCAGTGGGTCCACGGCAGCGTGCCCGTGTCCATCGTGGAGGTGGCCGGATTGGTGAAGTTGGCGCCGGCATAGAAGTGCGTGAAGCAGCTCGCCCGGCGGGCGAGCTGGCGCAGGCGCGGCATCGTCGTCGGGCCGTCGCCGCACAGCGCCGCGTCTTCCGCCGCCAGGGCGTCGAGCGAGATCAGGAAGATGTCGGGCGCGCCGGCCGCGGCCGCCGGGCGCGACGCCGGGTCGGTGGTGCTGTGTTCGCCGCCCAGCGGCGGCGGCTGCCAGACCAGGTAGGCTGCGGCGACGGCGGCGACGCCGGCTGCCAGCGGGCGCAGGCCCAGCACCGGGTCGATGAGCGCGCGCACCAGCCGCGTCGGCCCCAGGCGCCGCCAGAGCACGGCCAGCAGCACGGGCAGCGCGAGCACGATGATGGCGCGCGGTACCGGGCCGATGGCCAGCCGCGGCCCGTCGAGCATCAGTTCGATCCAGCGTTTGGTGCCATAGGTGAACTGGCCCGCGCACAGGACCGTGACGGGCAGCGCCACGGTCATCCACGCTGCCAGGTCGCGCGTGCGCCGGGAGAACCCGGTCGCGCGCAGCAGGCCCGCGAAGGTCAGCGCCACGGCGCTGAGGAGGACCGAGACGCCGAGCAGCAGCACCAGCAGCAGCGCGATGTCGCGTCCGATCTCGCGCCAGGTCATGAACGCGCGCAGGGCGTCGATCTGCTGCAGCACGGCCAGCGGCAGCCAGATCAGGCTGGTCGCGGCCTGGCAGAAGGCCAGCAGGGCCAGCGCGCCGGCGCCCGGCAGGTCCGGGGAGGAAGTACCGGGCCGCGCCGTCCCTGCCGCGACCTGCGGGGACGTCACTGGTCGGCCTTGCCCGTGAGGCGCCGCCAGAGGCCGCGGAAGAACGCCGAGATCGTCCGCCGCAGGAACAGCCAGGCGCCGACCACGGCGGTGAAGATGGGTGCCAGCAGCTGGAACAGCAGGCCGCTCGAGTTGGGGTCGATGTAGGCCTGTGCGAGCGCGGGCTGCAGTGCCAGCCCGAGCAGCAGGACCCGGCCCAGCAGGCGCAGTTCAGCGGGTGTCATGGGGAGTCTCCTTCGAGGATCGATTCGGGGGCTCCGCCTGCGCGCCGGCGCGGCCCAGGCGGGCGGCCAGCACGGCGGCGAGGAACAGGGGCGTCGAGACGAAGTTGCGCCGCCACATGCGGCGCGGTTCGCGCAGCAGGCGGTACGCCCATTCGAGCCCGAGCCGGCGCATCGGCGCCGGCGCGCGCGGCTGGGTGCCGGCGACGAAGTCGAACACGGCGCCGATGCTGGCGGTGACGCGCGCCTGCACGCGGCCGCGCAGCCGCTCGGCCAGCTTCTCCTGGCGCGGCGCGGTGAGGCCGAGGAACAGCACGTCGGGGGCGAAGGCCTCGACCTCGGCCACCATCGCCGCCAGCTGCGATTCGTCGAACTCGGGCGTGAAGGGCGGCGAATGGGTGCCCACCGCCACCGCCGGGTAGTCGGCGCGCAGGCGTTCGCGGATCCGCCCCAGCACGTGCGGCGTGGAGCCGAGGAAGAAGCAGCGGCCGCCGCGCCGCTGCAGTTCGCGCATCAGGGCCGCGAACAGGTCGCCGCCGGTGACGCGTTGCACCGGGCGCCCCTGCAGCACCGAGGACGCCCAGACCATGCCCACGCCGTCGGCGATGAGGATCTCGGCGCGCTGCAGTGCCTGGCGGAACGGCGCGTCGCTGCGCGCCACCACCCACGAGTGCGGGTTCAGCGTGTCGACGACGATCGGCGCGCGGCCGGCCAGCAGCGGCGGCAGCGGCTCGTCGAGCAGCGTGTAGCCCATCAGCGGGCGGGTCTTGAAGGGGGGCAGTTCGGTCACGGGGCGGCGGGCTTCAGCAGGGCCGCGTACAGCGGCAGCAGATTCTCGATCCGGTGCCGCTCCAGCGGGTAGGCGGCCGGCGGCGGACTGGCCAGGGCGCGGCGGAACTGCTCGGCCAGGGCTTCGTCATCGCTGTCGCGGCCGGCGACCCACTCGGGGCAGTGGCGGTCGAATTCGGGGATGCCGGGCGGCAGGATCACGCGCGCGCCCAGCGCCAGCGCTTCCAGGCTGGCGCGCGGCATGCCTTCGGCCGGCGAGAGGTTGATGTTCAGCGCCGCCTGCTGCATGAGCGCCAGCAACTGCGCGCGCGGCACGGCGCCGATGCTGCGCACCCCGGGCAGCGCGGCCGCCTGCGCGGCCAGCGCGGCGTCCTTCACGGTGCCGGCCAGCACCAGCAGCGGCGGGTCGGCCTGGCCGCCGCGGAAGGCCCGGTAGGCGCCGAGCAGGCGGTCGACGCCCTTGCCGGTCTTCAGCAGGCCGGCGAACAGCAGGTAGCGCCCGGCCTCCAGCCCGTGCGCGGCAAGCGCGGCACGCGCCTGCCCGGCGCTCACGGCCAGCGGCTCCTGCGGGATCGGGATGCCGGTGATGCGGTCCTGCAGCGGCGCGTGGCGGCGCAGGTGCGCGGCCACGTTGTCGGAACAGGCGATCAGGCGGTGGTAATGCTCCAGCACCGGCAGCCGGTGCGCCGGCAGCAGGTGGTCGCGCACGTCGGCCACCAGCCGCACCCGGCGCGCGAGCCGGCGCGCGACCGGCGCGAAGAAGTTGAATCGGTTGTGGAAGCCCGAGTGCACCAGCACCGCGTCGGCGCCCCAGCGCCGCACCAGGCGCGGCAGGCGCAGGTAGTCCAGGTTCTGCAGCCCGTAGCGCCACAGCGTCTGCCAGCGGCCGGTGCTGCCGCCGGCGCGGAACGGGAAGCGCCGGTGCACCACGAGCCGGCCGTCCAGTTCGCTGCGCTCGTCGGGTTCGCCGGGGAAGCGTTCGGTGACCACGGTGACGCGGCGCGCGATGCCTGCTTCGACGAGCGTGCGCGCGAGCATGCCGTAGTAGGTGGCGGCGCCGCCGGCGGCCGGCGGGTAGATGGGCGTCACGATCACCAGGTGCATCGTCCGTTCGCTCAGGCCGGCGCCAGCGCCTTCAGTTCGGCGCGCAGCCGCGTGCCCCACAGCCAGACCGGCACCAGCGCGGCCCAGAAGGCGATGCCTTCGATCGGCGTCTCGAGCACGACGTTGAAGCCGGAGTAGACGACGATCGCCACCGCGCCGCGCAGCACCGCGTCGGCCATGGGGTGGCGGCGCCCGCGGCGCGCGAGCGCGGTGATCGCGCGCGCCAGCCGCACCAGCGACCAGCCGATGATGCCGATCACCGCGCCCCCCTGCACCAGGCCGCCGAAGAACAGCAGCGACAGGTACGAGTTGTGCGGCGAACGCGCCTGCGGGTCGATGCGCAGCTCGGCTTCCTGCATCGACTGCACGCTCTCGGGCAGCACCAGCACCTGGCCGAGCAGGCTCTCGCCGTAGTCGTGGCCCAGCAGCGGCTGGTCCAGGATCGAAAGGCCGGTGAGCGTCCACGCCAGCAGGCGCCATTCGCTGCTCTGGTTGTGGCCTTCGCCGATGCGGTCGCGCAGGGTCTCCAGCGAAAGACTCGCCAGCGCCAGCGCCAGCAGCAGGGGCAGCAGGCCGCGCCACCAGCCGCGCAGCAGCGCCCAGTGCAGCGTGATGCCGGCGCCGATGCCGATCCACAGCGCGCGGTTCAGGTAGGTCGAGGCGTCGTAGGCCAGCAGCAGCAGCAGCGGCAGCTTCCAGGTCCAGGGCGTGCGGCGGTCGGGCAGGAAGGCGGCCGCGCAATAGCCCACCAGCACCAGGCTGCCCGGCGGCATCCAGTCCAGCACCCCGACCGGCCGGATCAGGTCCTGGCGCCCGAGGTCGACCAGCACCCAGTCGCGCAGCCCCAGCGCGATGGCCACCAGCACCAGCGCCGGCACCAGCGTGAGCAGCGGCATCAGCCGCAGGTAGGCCAGCGGGATCAGCTGCTCCAGCGGAAGCCGTTGCGCCACCAGCATCGCCGTCAGCGCGACGGCCGGGCCGTAGAAGAACAGCGCCGCGTTGCGCAGCGTCTCGGCCGAGGCGCCGCCCTGCAGCACCTTCACGACCAGCATCACGGCGACGAGCGCGAACAGCGCGCCGCAGTCGCGCAGCAGGCGGCCGGCGGCGCCGTCCGGCCGCCGCAGGCCGCTGGCGACCGCCCACGCCGCGGTGGCGACGAGCGAGAGGTCGAACACGAACAGCGGCAGGTCGGGGCCGCCGAACGAGGCGCGGACGGGCGAATTCCAGGGCGTGGCGCCGAAGAAGCCGGGCACCATGATCCAGGCCGTGAGCGCGATCGGCGCGCCCAGGGTCCAGGCCACCCAGCCGGCGGCGGCGACGAGCGGCACCCAGGCCCAGGCGGGGGCGTTGATGACGCCTTCATCGATGAACAGGCGACTGGTCGCGGCGGCCAGGGCCAGCACCAGCAGCGCGGACACCAGGCGGTCGAGCGCGGGGCGCGCCGCCGGTGGGACGGCGGCGCCGGCGGTGGCGGCCAGGGCCTGCGCCATGGCGCCCTAGTCCTGCCCGGCCGCCGAAGCGGCGACGAGCTGCTGCACCGTGAGCACGCGCGTCGCGCAGGCGCGCGCGGCGTCCAGCGCCGAGGCGAGCGCGTCCCACGCGCCCAGGCGTTCGACCTCCCAGCTGTGGCCCCAGAGGTGGAACACGGTCGCCGAGCCGGCGAGCGACTCGATGAGGCGCGGCAGCGCCGCCAGCCCCGTGCCGCCGGTCTGACGCCGGGCGATGAGCGCGGCCTTGCGCGCCAGGCGCTGCGGCCGGCGCAGGGCGTTGCGCAGCAGCACCGCGCTGCCGTGCGGGTAAAACTGCAGCGTGGTCGGCACGTCCAGCGCGTCGAAGCGAAGGTCGGTGCGCAGGTTCTCGACCGAACGCGCGTACGCCACGCCGGCCTGCCGCAGCAGCTGCGGACCCGACGCCGGGTGGCGGCCGCCGGGGTAGCAGAAGCCGGGGACGGCACGGCCGAGCGCCTGCTCGAGCCCTTCGCGGCCGCGCCGCACCTGGTCGAGCGCGGCGGCGTCGTCCAGGTCGTGCAGGTAGCGGTGATCGGCGGTGTGGCTGCCGATCTCGTGGCCGGCGGCGGCGACGGCGCGCAGGTCGGCGGCGTCCAGCACCGGCCGCCCCTCGCGGTTGTGCAGCGGCACGTAGAAGGTGGCCGCCATGCCGCGCTGCGCCAGCAGGTCGGCGAGCCGCCGGTCCAGCGGATGGCCGTCGTCCCAGGAAGAGACGAAGATCATGGCGCGAGGCCTCCTTCCGGTGGTCGGCGCACGGCGATCAGGCCGCCCATGTAGAGGCCGGCGGCGGGCAGCAGCGCGTCCAGCGCCAGCGCCACCCAGGCGAGCGCGGCCGTCGGCAGCGTGAGCAGCTGCACGACCACCGCGCGCAGCACGCGCAGCGGCGAGCTGCCGGTGCGCCAGCTGCTGCGGCCGCCGGGAATGGCGTGCTGCACCACCCACTGCAGCGCGCAGGCGGCGGCGAAGCAGGCGCCGCCGCGGCGCTGCAGGTCGACCACCTCGAAGCCGCGGCTGGTCCATTCGTGCG
>JABLTH010053194.1_pt1 | contig 11369 bp, 10 predicted proteins | sample 7875711 | NCBI WGS metagenome assembly JABLTH01 (sample SAMN14941262, study PRJNA633318) | bioreactor metagenome | isolation source: bioreactor | place: China | collected 2019-03-05 | reverse complement strand
CTGGATCCGCAGCTTCAGCGAACGCTCGACCGCGAACGCGGCGTCGGTCATCCGCGCGAGCAGCGAACTGCCGTCGCTGAGCCCGACGTAGTCCTCGTCGAGCGTGTCCGCGAAGCGGATGCTGTCGCGCGCGGCGAACCGGTGCGTGCGCGGCACGAGCAGCACGAGTTCGTCGCGGCGGTACAGCCGCCGTTCGATACCGGGGGCCGGCACGTTGTCGGCGAACACGCCGAGATCGGCGTTGCCGGACGCGAGCGCGTCGACGATTTCGTGGCTCAAACGCTCCTCGAGGCTGACCTTGATACCTGGATTGTCGGTGAGGAACGCCGCGAGATCGGCGGGCAGGAACTGGACGATCGCGGACGTGTTGGTCCACACATGGATGTGGCCACGCACGCCGGCGACGTAGTCGCTCATCTCGTGCGCCATCCGGTTGACCTGCTCGATCACCTTCGCCGCATGGTCGAGCAGCGCGCGTCCCGCGGGCGTCAGCTCGACACCGCGCGCATGCCGGACGAACAGCGCACTGCCCGTCACGCTTTCGAGCTCGGCGATGCGCTTGCTGACCGCGGACAGCGTGAGCTGGCCATGCTCGGCCGCTTTCGTCAGGCTGCCGTGCTCGGCGACGAGCGCGAACACGCGCAGCGATTGCAGATCGAAATGAAGCGGATTCACCATGTCGTGGGTCCTGGGGAGGCCAGGCCGGCGCTTGCCGTCAGCGCGGCGGCCTGACGCCGATCATACGCCCGGCCGCCCCCTCGCGACACGGTGCACGACGACGCAAAACGGCGCCTAGCGCGGCGCGATCGACTGCAACGCGGCGAGCATCGCACCGTCCGGCTTCGCGAGATCGTCGAGCACGTCGAAGTGCCGCATGCCGGGGAGCCCGACGTGGACGATCCGTTCGCCCGCCGCTTCGCATGCCGTCGCATAGTCGCGTGCCTGCCGGACGAGTTCGGGCAGCTCGGCATCGCCGACCGCAACGACCGTCGGTGCGCCGGGCCCGACATGGCGCAACGGGCTGTACGCGTCGACTTCGCGCGCGCTGAGCTGCAGCTTGTCGTTCAGGACGCACAGCGAGATCGGTTCGAGATCGACGAGCGGGCTGATCGCGAGCGCCGACACGACGGCCGGATGCGCGCGGTACACGGCCGTCAGGTGGCCGCCCGCCGAATGGCCGCCCAGGTGGATCGGCCGCCCGGCGGTACCGATTGCGTCGGGGTCGTTCGCCAGGTAGTCGAGCAGCGCACCGATCTCGCCGACGATGCCGGTCATCGTCGCGACCGGCGCCAGCGTGTATTCGGCGAGTATCACGTCGAAACCGCGTGCGAGCGGCCCGCTCGCCGCGTACGCGAAATCCTCTTTCGCGCAGTGCTGCCAGTAGCCGCCGTGAATGAACACGAACAGCGGCGCATCGGGCCGACCGCACGACAGCCAGTCGAATCGCTGCGCGGGCTGCGCACCGTAACGCAGGTCGCGCCGGCCGCGCGTCGTGTCGTAGAGCGCCGCGCTGCGCGCCTGCATCGACGCCAGCAGCGCCGGGAAATCGGGTACCACCTTCGTGTTCAGATAGGCGGCGTCTAGGGCCGCGCGGTCCATGCCGCGATAGAGGATCGTCATCGGAATCGTTCGGGTCGGGTTGCGGAAGCGCGGACGCAGGCGTCGCGTCCGGTGCGAAGGCGGCTTCTCAGTCGCCGAAGCACGCATTATCCGCAGCGCGGCACGGGCCGGCTATCCGGAATCGGCGAGCGCGGAAACCGGCTGTCCGTTTTCGGCGGCAGATCGACGCGGCAGGAGGCCGCACCGGTACGATTCGGGCCGCATGCGCGATGGCACGAGATGCCCGACGGTACGCCGGCGGTCGGATCGAGTCAGATCAGCTCGGAGATCTCGACCAGGTTCAGGTCGGGATCGCGCACGTAGACCGAGCGGATCTTCCGCGTCGCGCCCGTGCGTTCGACGGGCCCTTCGACGATCGGCCATTCGACGCGCTTCAGGTGCGCGATCACGTCGTCGAGCGGCACCGACGCGATGAAGCACAGGTCGAGCGCGCCGGGCACCGGCACATGCGCTTTCGGTTCGAACTCCGCGCCGCGCACATGCAGGTTGATCTTCTGGTTGCCGAAGCGGAACGCGATCCGGCCGGCCCCGAAGGTTTCGAGCTGCATCTGCAGCACCTCGGTGTAGAAATGCGTCGTCCGGTCGGGATCGACGCAGGTCAGCACGAGATGGTCGAGGTGGTCAATCAGTGCCATGAGGTTCGCTCCGGTTGGTCGTTCACGAGAAAGCGCGTTGCGCGGGCATGTCGCCGGCGTCCGCGCGCGGCGCCGGATGAAGGTCCGAGCGGCGCCCGGCCTTCAGGATCTGGCTCGGCACGTCATGGCCGATCAGTGCGGGTAGCCGTGCCGACGCGGCCAGCACGGCCGCGAGATCGACGCCCGTATCGTAGCCGTCGAGTTCGAGCATGTGCACGAGTTCCTCGGTGCACGCGTTGCCGGTCGCGCCCGGCGCGTACGGGCAACCGCCGAGGCCGCCGAGCGATGCGTCGAAGCGGTCGATCCCGGCGTCGAGTGCCGCGAGCGTGTTCGCAAGCGCCATCCCGCGTGTGTTGTGGAAGTGCAGCGTGAGCTGCAGCGCGCCGAAGCGCTCGCGTGCACGTGTCGACAGCTCCCGCACTTGCGACGGAAATGCCATGCCTGTCGTATCGCACAGCGTGAAGCCATGCACGCCGAGATCGGCGAAACGCTGCATCCACGCGAGCACGCCCTCGGCCGCGATATCCCCTTCCATCGGGCAGCCCATCGCGGTCGACAGCGAGACGTTGATGGCGACACCCGTGCCGCGTACCGCGTCGATCACGTCGCGCAGTTGCGCGAACGATTGCTCGCGCGTCATCCGCAGGTTCGCGCGGTTGTGGCTTTCGCTCGTCGACATCACGAGGTTCACTTCGTCGACGCCGCACGACAGCGCGCGCTCGGCACCGCGCACGTTCGGCACGAGCCCCGTGTAGACGACGCCCGGTGCGCGCGCGATGCCATGCATCACCGCCTCGGCGTCGCGCAATGCGGGGATCGCCTTCGGCGACGTGAACGACGTGACCTCGATCTTCGCGTAGCCGCAGGCGCTCAGCGCGTCGACGAGCGCGATCTTGTCGTCGGTGTCGACGAATGCCGCTTCGTTCTGCAAACCGTCGCGTGTCGCGACTTCGTGGATGTAGAGCCGTGTGCGTTGCACGCTCATGTCGTCGTCTCCTGGTTCGGGTTCAGATCACGCCGCGCGTGCGCCAGTCGCCGCGCGTCGCCGCATCGATGCCGAGCGTTTCGAGTACCGCGTCGGTATCCGCGCCCAGCTCGGGCGCCGGGCGCTCGATGCTCCCGGGCGTCGCACCGAGCTTCGGCACGATGCCGGGCACGAGCACGGGCGTGCCGTCGGGCAGCGCGGCATCGACGAGCATGTCGCGCGCGCGGTAATGCGGATCGGCGGCGATGTCGGCCACGTCGTAGATGCGCCCGGACGGGATGCGCGCGTCGTTCAATGCGGCCAGCACCGCGTCGAGATCGTGCCGCGCGCTCCACGCGCCGATCGCCGCGTCGATGCGTTCGACCTGCGCGACGCGCCCGTCGTTGTGCGCGAGCGCGGGATCGTTGCCGAGATCGGGCCGGCCGATCAACTCCATCAGGCGCCGGAAGATGCTGTCGCCGTTCCCGGCGATCAGTGCATACCGGCCGTCGCGGCAGCGATATGCGTTGGTCGGCGCGATGCCGGGCAGGCTGCTGCCGGCCGCCTCGCGCACGGCACCGAACGCCGAGTATTCGGGCAGCAGGCTTTCCATCATGTTGAATACCGACTCGTACAGCGCGACATCGACGACCTGCCCCTTGCCGCCCTGCTGCTCGCGATGCCGCAGCGCGAGCAGCACGCCGATCACGCCGTGCAGCGCCGACAGCGAATCGCCGAGCGAGATGCCGACGCGCACCGGCGTGCGGCCCGGCTCGCCGGTCAGGTGCCGCAGGCCGCCCATCGCCTCGGCGATCACGCCGAAGCCGGGACGGTCGCGGTACGGGCCCGTCTGGCCGAAGCCCGACACGCGCAGCATCACGAGCCCCGGGTTGATCGCGGACAGCGCGTCCCAGCCGAGCCCCCAGCCCTCGAGCGTGCCGGGCCGGAAGTTCTCGATCAGCACGTCGGTTTCCGCGACGAGGCGGCGGACCACGTCCTGCCCTTCGGGCGTGCGCAGGTCGAGCGTCAGCGAGCGCTTGTTGCGCGACTGCGCAGCCCACCAGACCGACGTGCCGTCGTGCAGCAGCCGCCATTTGCGCAGCGGGTCGCCGAGCGCGGGCGGCTCGACCTTGAGCACGTCCGCACCGAATTCGGCGAGCATCCGGCCCGCGAACGGGCCGGCGATCAGTTGTCCGAGCTCCAGCACGCGGATGCCGTCGAGGGGCCGTGTCATGGTTGTCTCCGATGAAAGCGTGTTGTCGATGACGGCGATCATGACGGCGTTCCCGCCCGGCGAAAATCGATCGATGCTCAACCAGCCTTTCCGAAACGGAAAGGCGTGCGCCGCGTCCATTCACAAATGCGGTGCCCCAGCCTTTCCATCCGGGAAAGCGCACTCGCGCAACGGTCAAACGATGGCCCGCGTGCCGCCGGCAGAATCGAACCCGTTCCGCGCCCGCCCCGGGCGCCTGCCAGCGAGGCCCGCCATGTTTTCCGTTTCCTCTCCCGCGACGATCGTGTTCCTCGACCGCGCGACGCTGTCGCCGCAAACCGTGCTGAAGCCGTTCCCGTTTCCGCACGTGTTGCGCTCGTTCGAGCGGACGGCCGCGCACGAAGTCGCTGCACGCATCGGCGACGCGGACATCGTCGTGACCAACAAGGTGCGGCTCGACGCGGCGGCGCTTGCCGACGCGCGGCGCCTGCGGATGATCGCGATCGCCGCGACGGGCACCGACATCGTCGATCTCGACGCGTGTGCCGCGCACGGCATCGTCGTGAGCAATATTCGCGGGTATGCGGTCCGCACGGTGCCCGAGCACACGTTCGCGCTGATCTTCGCGCTGCGCCGCAGCCTCGTCGCGTACCGCGACGCGGTGCGCGCGGGGCGCTGGCTCGACAGCGGCCAGTTCTGCTTCTTCGATCATCCGATTCGCGACCTGGCCGGCTCGACGCTCGGGATCGTCGGCGACGGCGTGCTCGGGCGCGCGGTGGCCGGCATCGCGCGCGCGCTCGACATGCGGGTACGGTTCGCCGCGCACGGCGATGCATCGGGGGACGACTACGCGCCGCTCGACACGCTGCTTCGGGACAGCGACGTGATCACGCTGCACTGTCCGCTCACGCCCGCGACGCGACACCTGATCGACGCGGCCGCGTTCGCGCGGATGGCACGCCGGCCGTTGCTGATCAATACCGCGCGCGGCGGGCTCGTGGATGAAAACGCGCTCGTCGACGCGTTGCAGTCGGGGCAGATCGCGGGCGCCGGGTTCGACGTGGTCACGCAGGAGCCGCTGCCGGCCGCGCATCCGTTCCACGCGATCCTGTCGCATCCGGCCTTCATCCTGACGCCGCACGTCGCGTGGGCGAGCGACGAGGCGATGCAGGCGCTTGCCGATCAGCTTGTCGACAATGTCGCCGCGTTCGTCGAGGGCGCTCCGACGCATGTCGTGTGATGCGCAGCCGCGGGGATCGTTTCGACGGCTCTACGAGAAAAGCCCCGCGCGATTGCTCGAAGCGGGGCTTTGGATCGGGAGTTGCTTACGCCAGTGACCCGGCACGTAGCGGGTTTGTGCATCGGGTTCATGCATCCGCGCTGTCTTGCAGCGGGCTTCTGAATGCCTGATGAGCGCTACGTCAGGGAACTCGGGCCGCCGATGCTGCAGGGCCGTTCTGACGCTGGTCGGGCCGCGCACTGGAACTCGCCGGCTTTGGCTGCGGCGCACCACCCGGCGCGCTGATCCCGACCCGAACGCGCGCGTTTCAGTAAGCGGACATCTCGACGCAAGGATCGACCTTGGACGGCGAGCAGATGACCGAATACTTGGCGCTCTCGCGCATCAGCGCTTCGCCTTCGTGCAGCGCGATCTTGATCTCGGGATGACGCTCGTACGCGAGGAATGCCGAGCACACGACCGCGGACATCACGACGAGGGAAAACACAAATTTTTCAAGGGTTTGGAAACGTTCAGGCATGGTTCGACCTATCACTTAGGCCGTGATTATATCTCGAAATAAGGGTTTTCCCTATAAGTCGGCCCGCATACCGAGGATGCATTCGGTCACGCGCGGACACGATGCTCGCGCCCTTTTTCCCTGCCAGTCCGCGCCTGAGTGTCGGTCGAACAGGATGGGTCGACCGGTTGCGGGGTTCGCGCCGTATTGGCGCTGCCGGCAACCGTGTCCGGCCACCAGCCTGGTCGCGGTGCGCCAGCCCGGTGCATCCGGCGATGCGCTTGCGGGCAATCGGTCGGTGGCGTGAAGTGGGCGGAAGGCACGGCGTTCGGGCGCGACAGGCCGCGTATTACCGGAGGGAAACGCCCCGCTTGTTGCCCTCGCAGGTCACCGCGTCACCATGTCACTGCGGTGCCGACGCGCCGCTTGCCGCGTTGCCGGGCCATGCCTTGCCGATCTGGTCGACCAGCGATTTCGCGGTGCCCGTCACGATCGCCGCGTCGACGCCGGACGTTTGCCACGAGCCGTCGGCGGCCTTCACGAAGGTCAGGTTCGCGCGCGACGGCTTGTAGTCGGTATTGCGCCACGTGACCACGACGTCGCACGAGTAGGTGCGATCGCCGACCTTCTTGCAATCTCCGTCGGGCTTCGCCGACACGACATCGGCCGAGACGGGCAGCGGCTGGCCGAACAGCGCGTTCAGCCCGCCGTGGTTTTCCGCCTCGAGCGCGCGGCGCACGGCGGCATCGACGTCGCCCGATCCGGGGCCGTCGTGGAGCAGGTTGCAGGCGGCCAGGAGCGTCGATGCACCGGCGAGTGTCAGCAGCGTCTGGAACTTCATGGATATCCGTTATCGGGTGAACGCCGCGTAGTCTGCAACGTCCGCGTATCGTGCGCGGTATCCATTTGTAACCAATTGCACGGGCGTGATCGCCCCTCCGCTTCGGCCGCGCCTACTGACGCCCCTACTGCCGCTCCTGCTTCACGCGGCTCACGAGCTGCGTCGGGCTCACGAACTGCAGCGCGATGACCACCCATACGAGCGTGATGGCCATGTAGATCATCGCCATCGCGTCGATCGACTGCGGCGCGCGCACGCCGGTCGAGAACACCGCGTAATACAGCGCGACGACGAGTGTCTGCGTGCTCGGCCCCGCGGTGAAGAAGGTCAGCTCGAACATCCCGATCGTGCGCACCAGCACGAGCAGCCCCGCCGCGAGCATGCCGGGCACGAGCAGCGGCAGCAGCACATGGCGGAAATAACGCCACGTGTTCGCGCCGAAGATGCGCGCGGCGGCTTCGAGATTCGGATCGATCTGCTCGATGAACGGCGTCATCACGAGGATCACGAACGGCAGCGCCGGCACGAGGTTCGCGAGGATCACGCCGGGCAGCGTGCCCGCGAGCCCGACCTTGTACATCACGGTGGCCATCGGGATCCCGTACGTGACGGGCGGCACCATCAGCGGCAGCAGGAACACCAGCAGCGCGAAGCGCTTGCCGCGAAACTGCACGCGCGCGAGCGCATAGGCGGCCGGCACGCCGAGCGCGATCGACAGCAGCACGACCGCGCCGACGACCTCGACGGTCACCCACAGCACGCTCGCGAGCTGGAAGTCCGCCCACGCCTTCGCGTACCAGTGCAGCGTGAAACCCTGCGGCAGCGGCGTGCCGAACCAGCGTGTCGCGATCGAGTTCACCGCGACGGTCGCGATCAGCAGCATCACGTTCAGCAGGAAGAACGCCATCAGCCCCCAGACGAGCGCCTTCCATGTGCGGCCGGCGAGATTGTTTTTCATCGTGTGCGGTTCCCGGGCATCGACAGGTCGCGCATCGGGCGCATCGTGCTTCGGCGGCCACGCGCGGGCGGCATGATTGTCGGTCGCCATCAGCCCTTGCCCCCCGTCACCGCGCCGGTATAGAAGAAGCGGCGCGCGCCGAGCATCGACGCGACCACCAGCAACTGCACGAAACCCATCACGATCGCGATCGCCGACGCGAGCGAATAGTCGTAGCTCTCGAACGCCGCTTCCGCCGCCGCGATCGAGATCACGCGCGTGGGCCCGGCCGGCGCGCCGAGCAGCACGGCCGACGGGAACACCGAGAACGCCTGCACGAACGACAGGCACGCGGCCATCGTGAGCCCCGGCACGAGCAGCGGCAGGTAGATTCGCCGGAACTGCTGCCACGGGTTCGCGCCGAGCGTCGCCGCCGCGCGCGCGAGTGTCGGGTCGATGCCGCTGATGTACGAGAGCATCAGCAGGAATGCGAACGGAAAACCCGACACGATCAGCGACAGCAGCACGCCCCAGTAGTTGTGCGTGAGGCGCACTTCGTCGGTGTACAGGTGCAGCCCCTGCAACGCCTGCGGGAACCAGCCGTTCGGCCCGAAATACGTGAGCATCCCGTCGGCGACGAGCACCGTGCCGAGCGTGACGGGAATCACGAGCAGCGTCGTGACGAACTTCTGGTAAGGCGAATTGCGGCGCAGCGCGAATGCGACGGGCACCGCGACGCCGACGTTGAGCAGCGTCGCCGGCACCGCCAGCTTCAGCGTGACGAGCACCGTGGGCCACATCGCGGTGTCGGTGAAGAACTGCACGTAGTTCGCGAGCGCGCTGCCGCCGTTCATCGGCTGGAACGACAGCACGAGACCGTAGGCGAACGGATAGACGAACAGCGCGACGATGAACGCGAGTGCGGGCGCGACGAGCCAGGCTTTCGCGTCGCGCGGTGTGCCGCCGGCCGGGAGCATGCTCACGCGGCCTCCCGGTGGCGCGTTGCGGTGCACGCGATGCGGCAGCCGTTCATCGCGCGTCTCCCGCATAGACGAGCGTGCGCGACGGCGCAACACATAACCGCAAATGCTCGCCTTCCGCGAATTCGCCGGCCACGCGCGCCCAGATCGGGCCGAACGGCGTGGCCGCACGGATCAGCGAATCGCGGCCGCCGTATTCGACCGTTTCGACGGTCGCGTCGAACGCGTTGTCGGCGCCGTCTGCCGCGCGCTCGATGTCGTCGGGACGCAGCGCGACCGCGACGTCCTTCGCGTCGAAGCCGGCCATCGGCACGCCCGTGAGCCGCACGCCTGCGGCGCTGACGTTTACGTGGCCGCCGGCCATCCCGTCGAGCGTGAACGGCAGCACGTTGCGATAACCCATGAAACGCGCGACGTGCAGGTTGTGTGGGCGCGTGTAGACGTCCTTCGGCGTCGCGACCTGCTGCACGACGCCCTCCTTCATCACGACGATGCGGTCGGCCATCGACAGCGCCTCGTCCTGGTCGTGCGTCACATAGATCGTCGCGCGTTCAAGCTGCGTGTGGATGCGGCGGATCTCGGCGCGCATCTCGATGCGCAGCTTCGTGTCGAGGTTCGACAGCGGTTCGTCCATCAGCACGAGCGGCGGCTCGATGACGATCGCGCGTGCGATCGCGACGCGCTGCTGCTGCCCGCCCGACAACTGCCCGGGCAGCTTGCCCTCGTGGCCGACGAGCTGCACGAGTTCAAGCGCCTGCTGCGCGCGCCGCCGCGTTTCCTGCTTCGGCACGCCGCGCATCTTGAGGCCGAAACCGACGTTGTCGAGCACCGACAGGTGCGGAAACAGCGCGTAGTTCTGGAACACCATCCCGAAGCCGCGGCGCTCGGGCGGCAGCACGTCGATGCGCGTGTCGTCGAGCCAGATGCCGCCGCTCGTGAGCGGCTGCAGCCCCGCGATGCAGTTCAGCGCGGTCGACTTGCCGCAGCCCGACGGGCCGAGCAGCGCGATGAACTCGCCGCGCCGGATCTCGAGGTCGAGCCCGTTAAGCGCGGCGACCTGCGCACCTTCCGCATTGGTGAAGCTGCGGCTGACGCCATCGAGCCGCAGCCGTTCGAAACTCTGCTTCATTGCGCGAACTCCATCGACGCGGGCGCCGCGGCGCCCGCCGGCCCATGCGTCACTTCGACTTCTGCGACCCGATCTCGCGGTCCCACGTCTGGAACGCGGCGACCATCGCCTGCGCGCTGAGCGGCTGCACGTGCGGGCGATCCGCCAGCAGCTTCGCGTATTCCGGGCGGCCGAACTTGCGGATCACTTCCTGGCTGTGCGCGGGCGCCATCTCGAGCGTCACGCCTTTCACCGCCGGGCCCGGATAGAAGTAACCGTCGTCGTAGGTCATCGCCTGCTGCGCCGGTTCGAGCAGGAAGTTCATCAGCTTGAACAGCACGTCGAGCTTGTCCTTCGGCACGCCCTTCGGGATCACCATGTAGTGCGCATCGTTGACCCACGTCATGTTGTCGAACGCCTGGACCCGGAACTCGGCCGGCACGATGCCGAGCGCGCGCGGGTTGAGGTCCCAGCCGGTGACGGTCACGGTCATGTCCCGCGTGCCTTCGCCGAGCTCCTTCATCACTGCCGACGTGCCGCCCGGGTAGTACGGGACGCAGTCGTTGAGCTGCTTCAGGAACGCCCAGGTCTTGTCCCAGCCGTTGATCGGGTCCTGCGGGTTCTTGTCGCCGAGCACGTACGGCAGCCCCATCAGGAACGTGCGGCCGGGGCCCGAGTTCGCCGGGCGCGCGTAGATCAGCTTGTTCGGGTGCGCCTTGCACCACGCGAGCAACTGGTCGGGCGTCTTCGGCGGGTCGCTGACCTTCGCCGGGTTGTATTCGAGCAGCGGGCCGGCCGGCATGTAGGTGACTTCGAGGCCGAAGCCCTGTGCGAGGTCCTGCATCTTGCGCGGGCCGGGTGCGTACCGGTCGAGCACGCCGGGGAATGCGCCCGCGTTGTCGGGCAGCACCTTCAGCCACAGGTTCTGCTCGATGCCGGCGGCCAGCGCGTCGGTGCCCGTCAGCACGAGGTCGATGTCGGCGCGCCCCGCCGCCTGCATCGCCTTGATCTTGCCCGGCAGCTGCGGCGCCGGTGCGTTCGTTAACGTGACGCTCGACACGAGGGTCGGGTTCTTGTCCCTGAAGGCTTCGATGGCCTTCTGCGTGAGTTGCAGGTTGCCCGCGACATCGACGATGTTCAGCGATACGGGGGCGGCAACGGCTGCCGAGGCCGACAGCGTGAAGCCCACGGCGAGTGCGATCCGGCGGACACGGCGAGCGATCGTGGTGGCGTTCATGTCTCCTCACTTCGGTCGGTGGATGGGACCTTTCTTTTCAGGAAATCATGACGGTGTTATACGATGTCGGTCAACAAAAAACCGAGGTGGCTGGG
>JABLTH010125121.1_pt1 | contig 11376 bp, 10 predicted proteins | sample 7875711 | NCBI WGS metagenome assembly JABLTH01 (sample SAMN14941262, study PRJNA633318) | bioreactor metagenome | isolation source: bioreactor | place: China | collected 2019-03-05 | reverse complement strand
GGCGGCGCAGCCCTTCGCCGTCGCGCGCGGCCAGCAGCACCACCATGCGCTCGTGCTCGTCGACGGCGCGTTTCCACTTCGCTTCGTCGAAGTTGGAGCGGAAGCGCAGCGCCTGCAGGCGCGCGTTGACGGTGGACCAGGTGCGCGTGAGCACCGGGTTGCGCGCGGCGGCGTTCAGGCGCGTGTGGATCTGCGCGTTCAGCCGGTAGTAGGTGGACAGGTCGCGCCGCGTGAAGGCGGCCATCATCTCGTAGTGCAGGGCGCGGATCTCGTCGAGCTCGGGCCCGGTGATGCGCTCGGCCGCCAGTTCGCCCGACTGGCCTTCGAGCCCGGCGATGACCTCGAAGGTGTCGGCCACGTCCTGCGGCGAGAGCTGGGTGGCGACCGCGCCGCGGTTGGGCAGCAGGTCGACCAGGCCTTCGGCCGCGAGCGCGCGGATCGCCTCGCGCAGCGGCGTGCGCGACACCTTCAGCTGCTCGGCCAGTTCGCGCTCGTTGAGCTTGCTGCCGGGCGCGATGAGCCCTTCGACCAGGCGCTGCCGCAGGCGCGTGGCGACTTCCTGGTGCAGCACCGGGCGGGGGATGGGAATGATGTCGGCCACGCGCGAACACTCCTCTTGCATGCAATTTCAAGACCTGTGGAGACCCGAAGATACCCGAAAACAGCTTGACGTTTGCATTTTGCATGCAAAAATGGCCTCGACCCCGTCCACCGGAGCGCGAAGCCCATGTTGCCCCTCGACCTGCACCCCAGCGGGCGCCACTTCCTGCAGATCCCGGGCCCGAGCCCGGTGCCCGACCGCATCCTGCGGGCGATGAGCCTGCCGACCATCGACCACCGCGGGCCCGAGTTCGCGGTGCTCGGCAGGAAGGTCATCGCCGGGCTGCAGCAGGTGTTCCAGACCCGGCACCCGGTGGCGATCTACCCGGCCAGCGGCACCGGCGCGTGGGAGGCGGCGCTCGCCAACACGATGAGCCCGGGCGACGCGCTGCTGATGTTCGAGACCGGCCACTTCGCGACGCTGTGGCAGAAGATGGCGCTGCGCCTCGGCCTGCGGCCGGAGTTCCTGTCGATCCCCGGCACCGACGCCGAGACCGGCCTGCCGATCGCGTGGCGGCGAGGCGTCGACGCGGCGCTGATCGAGCAGCGCCTGCGCGCCGACGCCGGCCACGCCATCAAGGCGGTCTGCATCGTCCACAACGAGACCAGCACCGGCGTCACGTCCGACGTCGCCGCCGTGCGGCGCGCGATCGACGCCGCGAAGCACCCGGCGCTGCTGATGGTCGACACCATCTCCGGCCTGGCCAGCGCCGACTACCGCCACGACGAATGGGGCGTCGACGTCACCGTCAGCGGCTCGCAGAAGGGGCTGATGCTGCCGCCGGGCATCAGCTTCAACGCGCTGAGCCCGAAGGCGCTCGAGGCTTCGAAGCACGCCAAGCTGCCGCGCAGCTTCTGGGCCTGGGACGAGATCGTCGAGATGACCCAGGGCGGCTACTGGCCCTACACGCCGAACACCAACCTGCTGTACGGCCTGTCGGAAGCGCTGGACATGCTGCTCGAGCAGGGCCTGCCGGCCGTGTTCGCGCGCCACCGGCGCTGGGCCGAAGGCGTGCGTGGCGCCGTGCGCGCCTGGGGCCTGCCGGTCCAGTGCGCCGACCCGGCGCTCTGCGCGCCGGTGCTCACCGGCGTCGTCACGCCGGCCGGCGTCGACGCCGACGCGCTGCGCCAGCTGATCCACGCGCGCTTCGACCTCTCGCTGGGCACCGGCCTGGGCAAGGTGAAGGGCCGCATGTTCCGCATCGGCCACCTCGGCGACTGCAACGACCTCACGCTGATGGCCGCGCTCGCGGGCGTCGAGATGGGCTTCAGGCTGTTCGGCGTGCCCACCGCCGGCAGCGGCGTTGCCGCCGCGATGGAGTACTTCGCTTCCCACCCGCAACCCCAGCCGCTGCAAGCCGCGGCCTGAACGAGGAGACCCCCGATGAAGAGACGCACGCTGCTGCAGGCCGCCGGCGGCGCTGCCGCGACGCTCGCGCTGCCCGCCGCCCGCGCCCAGTCGTGGCCCGCCGGGCCGGTGCGCGTAGTCGTCGGCTTCCCGCCCGGCGGCGGCACCGACGCGCTGGCGCGCCTGCTGGCCGCCAAGCTGACGACGATGTGGAACCAGCAGGTCATCGTGGAGACCAAGGCCGGCGTTGCCGGCGTGCTGGCCGCCGAGTATGTCGCCACCCAGCCGGCCGACGGCTCGACGCTGCTGATGGCGCACATCAACAGCCACGCGCTCGCGCCCAGCCTGCAGCCCAAGCTGAAGTACGACCCGGAGAAGGACTTCACGCCGATCATGCTGGTGGGCGTGACGCCCAACCTGCTGGTCTGCAACCAGAGCCAGCCGGCGAAGACGGTGGCCGACATCGTCGCGCTGTGCAAGAGCAAGCCGGGGCAGATCGGCTTCGGCTCCGCGGGCTCGGGCTCGGCGCAGCACCTCGCGCTCGAGCTGTTCAAGCAGCGCGCGCAGGTCGACGCGATCCACGTGCCGTACAAGGGCAGCGCGCCGGTCATCACCGACCTCATTGGCGGGCAGATCCAGTACGCGTTCGAGACGATGACCGCGGCCACGCCGCACGTGAAGGGCGGCCGCCTGCTCGCGATCGCGCAGACGCGCGCCCGGCGCGCGAAGAGCTACCCCGACGTGCCGACGATGGCCGAGCTCGGCTACCCCGGCTTCGAGGCCACCACCTGGTACGGCCTCGCCGCGCCCGGGCGGCTGCCGCCGGCGATCGCGAAGAAGATCAACGAGGACGCCAACAAGGTGATGGCGATGCCCGACGTGCAGGAGAAGCTCGAGCAGTACGGCGCCGAAGACGGCGGCGGCAGCCCCGAGCGCTTCGCCCAGTTCATCAAGAGCGAGATCGCGCTCTGGCGCCAGGTGGTGAAGGACGGCAACGTCAAGGGAGAGAGCTGACCGTTTCGAGCAGCGCGGCCTCGACCGCGCCGACCTGGCGCCAGCCGGCGAGTTCGCGTCCGCCGGCGGCCGCGCGCGAGACGGCGAACCGGACCCCTTCGGCCGCCGCCGCGTCGCGCAGCGCGAAGCATTCGCGCACCGCCGCCCCCACCGGCAGCCGCGCCCGCGAAGCGCCCCAGCCCAGCGGCCCCACGGCCACCGGGCCGGCGTGCAGCGCCAGCGCCAGCTGCGCGTCAAGGCCCAGTTCGCGCGCCAGCTTCTCGTGCAGGGCGGGCAGCGCCGCTTCGATGGCGGCCGCGGCCTGCCAGGCGCGGCGCAGTCGGGTCTGCATCGTGCCGCCGCCGTCGAACATGGCGCAGGTGCCTTCGTTGTCGCACGGGCCCAGCGTGCCGCCGGCCACCTGCACCGCTTCGCCGACGACGGCGAAGACCTGGTTGAGCGCGTAGACCAGGTCGTGTGGCGAAGGCGCGCCGCCCTGCGGGCAGGACCAGCGCGCCAGCTTCACCGCCAGCAGCGCCGCTTCGTGTTCCACCACCGCGGCCTCGGCCGCTTCGCTGCCGTTGCCGCCGGGGTGGCACAGCGGTTCCACCGCCAGCCCGGCGCTGGGGCGCAGCTGGCAGGCCAGCCGCACGTCGGGGCCGGCGCCGATGCGCGCCAGCGTGCGCCGTTCCTGTTCGCCCGCCGGCGGCAGCGTGGCCAGCCCTTCGATCACGCGCACGCGGCAGGTCGAGCAGCGCCCCTGGCCGCCGCACACCGCCAGGTGCGGGATGCCGAAGCCGCGGCTCGCTTCGAGCACGGTCCAGCCGCGCGGTGATTCCACCGCACGCCCGGGGTAGGCCAGCGGCACCAGCAGGCCGCGCCGGCGTTCGACCCCGTTGCGCACTTCGCGCGCGGCGAAGACGGCGGCGATGAGGCCGAACCAGGCCAGCAGCACGTCGTCGCGCAGGGTGCCGATGACCAGCTGCGTCGGCAGGTCGGCCTTCGGGATCCGCGCCAGCAGTGCGGGGTCGGCGGCCAGCGCCGCCAGTTCGCGCCCCATCGAGAGGAAGCCCAGGCCGGACAGCACCGGCAGCAGGATCGCGGCGCCGAACAGCACCGGTCGCACGCGCTGCCACCCCGCGCGGTGGCCGAAGGCGAACTGCAGCCCCAGGCAACCGTGTACCCAGCCCGGCGCCTGCAGCGCGAGCTGGCGGCCTTCGCTGTCCGAAAGCCACAGCGCCCAGACGACGCGGTGGTAGGTGGGCGCCAGCCCGTGCAGCTCGGCCGCCCCGCGCGTGGCCACCACGTGGCCGATGAGCAGGATCGGCATGCCGAAGCCCAGCACCAGGCGCACCGCCTGCATCGGCGGCATGCGCAGCGTGCGCCGGCGGTACACGGCCAGCAGCGCCAGCAGCACGTGCACCGCCACCGCGCCGTACAGGAGCAGCGTGCCCGGCAGGCTGTGCCACACCGCCACCGTGGCGGCGAGCGCCACCTCGGCCACGTCGAGCGAGACGAGGCCGAGCGCGTGGCCGGTGAAGTGCACCGCCACGTAGGCGAACATGACGAGGCCGGAGGCCAGGCGCAGCTGGCGTTCTGAGGGCATGCGGGGCGGCAGGCGGGCGAAAAGCCGCGAGTGTGCCTGCTCCGCGCCCCGCCTGCGCTCAGTCGTACTTGCGCGCGTCCTCGATCACCTTGCCGTCGTTGGGCAGGCTGCCGGGGTCGCACAGCACGACGTCGCCGCGCAGCTTGGTCACGTCGCGCACGCTCTGCGCGATGGCGTCGGCCAGGCCCTCGGGGCGGGCCGCGCATTCCACGCGCAGCGTCATGCGGTCGTTGGCCATCTCGCCTTCGACCACCAGGCGTGCGCGCTTCGCTTCCGGGTGCCGCTTCAGCACCTCGGCCACCTGGCCGGGGTGCACGAACATGCCGCGCACCTTCGCGGTCTGGTCGGCGCGGCCCATCCAGCCCTTGATGCGGCCGTTGGAGCGGCCGGTGGGGCAGCGGCCGGGCAGCACCGCCGAAAGGTCGCCGGTGCCGAAGCGCACCAGCGGGTAGTCGGGGTTGAGCACGGTGACGACGACCTCGCCGACCTCGCCTTCGGCCACCGGGTCGTTCGTGCCCGGGCGCACGATCTCGACGATCGCGCCTTCGTCCAACACCAGGCCTTCGCGCGCCTCGGTCTCGTAGGCGACGAGACCGACGTCGGCGGTGCCGTAGCTCTGGTAGGCGGCCACGCCGCGCGCGGCCAGCCAGTCGCGCAGGCTGGGCGGGAAGGCCTCGCCGCCGACCGAGGCCTTCTTCAGCGAGGGCAGCGCGGTGCCGGTCTCGGCCGCCTTCTCCAGCGCGATGCGCAGGAAGCTGGGCGTGCCGGCATAGGCGTCGGGGCGCAGCTCGGCCATCGCCTGCAGCTGCAGTTCGGTGTTGCCGACGCCGCCGGCGAACACGGTGCAGCCGATGGCGTGGGCGCCGGTCTCCATCATCGAGCCAGCGGGCGTGAGGTGGTAGCTGAAGCTGTTGTGCACCAGGTCGCCGGCGCGAAAGCCCGCGGCGAAGAGCGCGCGCCCGAAGCGCCAGTAGTCGGCCGCCGCGCCTTCGGGTTCGTAGATCGGGCCGGGCGACTGGAACACCTTGCGCGCGGGCTTCAGCCCCAGGGCGCGCCAGCCGATGGCGGAGAAGCCCCCGAAAGGATCGGTCGCGCGCTCGGCCTTCTGCCGTTCCAGCAGTTCGTGCTTGCGCGTCACCGGCAGCGCGGCCAAGGCGGCACGCGTGGTCACCGCATTCGCATCGACGCCGGCGAGCAGGGCGCCGAAGGCGCGCGTGGACTTCGCGGCGGCCAGCTGGCGCGGCAGCGCGGCCAGCAGCGCGGCTTCGCGTTCGGCCGGGTCGCGCGTCTCGAGCTTGTCGTAGTAGTCAGTCATCACGGTCGCCCCAGGCGGCGAGGCTGCGCTTCAGCTGGGCCACGAAGTCGCGGACGTCGGCGCTGTTCTTCAGGGTCTTGAATTGCCACTCGGGGCTGTTGCGCGAAGGCTTCTTCACCACTGCGGCCTGCAGCACGGCGCCGTCGATGGCGGCCTTGGCGATCTGCACGCCGCGGCGTTCGAAGCGGCCTTCACGCTCGGCCAGTCCCAGGTCGCGCAGTTCCTTCTTCAGCTTCTGCAGCGCCTCTTCGGGCTTGAAAGGCGGCGGCGCGAAGCCGCCGAAGTCTTCCGTGCTCACGACAGCCAGCGCTTGCGCCGCTTGTAGCTCTTCACGTCGCGGAAGCTCTTGCGGTCGCCTCCGCCCATGCCGAGGTAGAACTCCTTGACGTCCTCGTTCTCGGCGAGCGACTTCGCCTCGCCGTCCATCACGACGCGGCCGTTCTCCAGGATGTAGCCGTAGTCGGCGTAACGCAGCGCCATGTTGGTGTTCTGCTCGGCCAGCAGGAAGGTGACCTTCTCCTTCGAGTTGAGGTCCTTCACGATCTCGAACACCTCTTCGACGATCTGCGGCGCCAGGCCCATGCTGGGCTCGTCGAGCAGCACCATCTTCGGGTTGGCCATCAGCGCGCGGCCGATGGCGCACATCTGCTGCTCGCCGCCGCTGGTGTAGGCGGCCTGGCTGGTGCGGCGCGTCTTCAGGCGCGGGAAGTAGTTGTAGACCTTCTCCAGCGTGGCGTCGACCGCGCCCTTGCCTTCCTTGCGCGTGTAGGCGCCGGTGAGCAGGTTCTCCTCGATCGTCAGGTGCGCGAAGCAGTGCCGGCCTTCCATGACCTGCACCACCCCGCGCGCCACCATGTCGGAGGTGGACAGCTTCTCGATGCGCTCGCCGCGCAGCTCGATGCTGCCCTTGGTCACCTCGCCGCGCTCGCCGGCGAGCAGGTTGCTCACCGCGCGCAGCGTGGTCGTCTTGCCGGCGCCGTTGCCGCCCAGCAATGCGACCACGCCGCCTTCGGGCACCTGCAGCGAGACGCCCTTCAGCACGAGGATCACGTGGTTGTAGATGACCTCGATGCCGTTGACGTTCAGCAGCAGGTTGCCCATCGCGCGGTCCTCAGCTCTGGCAGTCGGCCGCGCTGCGGCGCTCGAGCTTCTTCTCGGTCGCGTACTTGTCGGCGGCGCTCTTCACCATCGGCTTGAGGATCTGCTCGTCGGCCTGCAGCCAGTCGGAGCTGAAGACCCACTTGCTGCCGTCCCAGGTGTGCACGCGGGCCCAGTTGGCGCCCATGTGGTCGGCGCAGCTGGTGGACACCGGGCGCATCACGCCGGCGAAGCCCAGCGAGTCCAGCTTCTTCTGGTCCAGCGCCAGGTTCTCCAGGCCCCAGCGCACCTGCTCGCCGGTCATGACCTTGCCCTTGCCGAAGCGTTCCTGCGCGCGCTTGACGCCTTCGACGGCGAACATCGCGCTCATCGCGCCGCGCATGTACAGCACCTGGCCGACCTCTTCCTTCGGGCCCGTGCCCTGGCCCTTGGCGTGCAGTTCCTTCAGCACGTCCTGGGCGATCTTGGAGTTGGTCTCGGTGCCGTGCTGCATGGTCACCGCGTTGTAGCCCTTGGCGCCGTCGCCGACGTCCTTCACGTCGGGCTCGGCACCGGCCCACCACACGCCGTACATCTTCTCGCGCGGGTAGCCGGTGGCCACCGCCTCCTTGATGGCGGTGCTGTTCATCACGCCCCAGCCCCACAGGAACACGTAGTCCGGGCGGCTCTGGCGAATCTGCAGCCAGGTGGCCTTCTGCTCGACGCCGGGCGCGGTGACCGGCAGCAGCTGCAGTTCGAAGCCGTGCATCTTGGCGCGTTCCTGCATCAGCGGGATCGGCTCCTTGCCGTAGGGGCTGTCGTGGTAGACGAGGGCGATCTTCTTGCCCTTGAGCTTGTCCAGCCCGCCTTCCTTCTTGGCCACGTGCTGGGTCAGCACGTCGGCGGCCACCCAGTAGGTGCCGGCGATCGGGAAGTTCCACTTGAAGACCATGCCGTCCTGGCTCTCGCTGCGGCCGTAGCCGGCGGTGATGAGCGGGATCTTGTCGCCCGGGGCCTTCTCGGTGAGCGCGAAGGTGATGCCGGTGGACAGCGGCTGGAACACGGTGGCGCCCTTGCCCTTCAGACGCTCGTAGCACTCGACGCCCTTGTCGGTGGCGTAGCCGGTCTCGCACTCCTCGAACGTGATCTTCACGCCGTTGATGCCGCCGCGCGCGTTGGTGAGCTTGAGGTAGTCGACGTAACCGTTCGCCCACGGCACGCCGTTGGGCGCGTAGGCGCCGGTGCGGTAGACCAGCACCGGGAAGAACTGCTCCTTCGCCTGGGCGAAGGCGGCCGTGGTGCCCGCCAGCAGGGCGGCCGCGGCCAGGGTGATCGAGGCGAGTTTCATGCTTGTCTCCAGACGGGGAACGGGACGGTGGGGCACTGCGTTAGTGGGGGAAAGGCCAAAGCCGCAGCTTCTCCTTGGCCGTGGACCAGAGCCGCGCGATGCCGTGCGGCTCGACGATGAGGAAGAACACGATCAGCGCGCCGAAGATCATGAAGGTCAGGTGCGAGGCGAGCGCCACGTCGACCGGGATGCCGAACCAGTAGGGCAGGTTGTCCAGCACGATGGGCAGCACGACGATGAAGGCGGCGCCGAAGAAGCTGCCCATGATGGAACCCAGGCCGCCGATGATCACCATGAACAGCAGGTCGAAGCTGCGCGTGATGCCGAAGGCCGCCGGCTCCCAGCTGCCCAGATGCACGAAGCCCCAGAGCGCGCCGGCGACGCCGACGATGAACGAGCTCACCGCGAAGGCGCTGAGCTTGGCGTAGACCGGGCGGATGCCGATCACCGCGGCGGCCACGTCCATGTCGCGGATGGCCATCCACTCGCGCCCGATGTGGCCGCGCACCAGGTTCTTCGCCAGCACCGCGAAGACGATCACGAAGGCGAGGCAGAACAGGTACTTCTGCACCGGCGACTCGATCGGCAGCCCCAGCACCTTCAGCCCGGCCACGCTGACCGAGCCCGAGGCGCTGTCGTTGGTGAACCACTTGATGCGCAGGAAGGCCCAGTCGACGAAGAACTGCGCCGCCAGCGTGGCCACCGCCAGGTACAGGCCCTTGATGCGCAGGCTGGGAACGCCGAACAGCACGCCCACCGCGGTGGCGCACAGCCCGCCCAGCAGCATCGAGGCGATGACCGGCATGCCGTCGATGCGGACCTGGAAGTTGTACGCCGCGTAGGCGCCCACCGCCATGAAGGCGCCGGTGCCCAGCGAGACCTGGCCGCAGTAGCCGACCAGGATGTTCAGCCCCAGCGCCGCCAGCGCAAGGATGAGGAAGGGAATGAGGATGGCGCGGAACAGGTACTCCGGCGCCACGAAGGGCACCACCAGCACCGCGAAGGCGACGATGGCCCAGATCGCGACCCGGTCCTGGCGGATCGGGAACACCGCCTGGTCGGCGCGGTAGGTCGTCTTGAACTGGCCGTTTTCTCTGTAAAGCATGGCGGCCTCAGACGCGGTCGATGATCTTTTCGCCGAACAGGCCCTGGGGCCTGACCAGCAGCACGAACAGCACCAGCACGTAGCCGAACCAGATCTCGATGCCGCCGCCGAAGGCGGGGCCGATGTAGACCTCGGACAGCTTCTCGCCGACGCCGATGATGAGGCCGCCGATGATGGCGCCCGGCACGCTGGTGAGCCCGCCCAGGATGACCACCGGCAGCGCCTTCAGCGCCACCAGCGAGAGCGAGAACTGCACCCCCAGCTTGCTGCCCCAGATGATGCCGGCCACCAGCGCCACGAAGCCGGCCACGCTCCAGACGATGACCCAGATGCGGTTGAGCGGGATGCCGATGCTCTGCGCCGCCTGGTGGTCGTCGGCCACGGCGCGCAAGGCGCGGCCGGTGGCCGTCTTCTGGAAGAACAGCGACAGCGCCGCCACCAGCGCGGCGGCGATGAGCGCGGCGTAGAGGTCTTCCTTGCTCACCAGCACGCCGCCCTGGAACACGCTCTCGAAGAGGAAGATCGGGTCCTTGGGCAGGCCGATGTCGATCTTGTAGATGTCGTTGCCGAACAGGGTCTGGCCGAAGCCTTCGAAGAAGTAGGTGATGCCCAGCGTGGCCATCAGCAGCGTGATGCCTTCCTGGTTCACCAGCTTGCCCAGCACCAGGCGTTCGATCACCCAGGCCGCCGCCACCATGACCACCATCGCGCCGACGAAGGCCAGCACGTTGGCCAGCACCAGGTTGTCGAAGCCGAACCACTTCGGGAACCACTCGGCGAAGCGCGCCATCGCCAGCGCCGCGAACAGCACCATCGCGCCCTGCGCGAAGTTGAACACGCCGCTGGCCTTGAAGATGAGCACGAAGCCCAGCGCCACCAGCGAATACAGCATGCCGGTCATCAGGCCGCCGATGAAGGTCTCGAGGAGGAAGCCCATGTCGCGTTGCCTTCAGTGCCCGGTGCCCAGATAGGCGGTGATGACGTCCGGGTTCGTGCGCACCTCTTCCGGGCTGCCGTCGCCGATCTTCTTGCCGTAGTCGAGCACCACCACGCGGTCGGAGATGTCCATCACGACGCCCATGTCGTGCTCGATCAGCACGATGGTGGTGCCGTACTCGTCGTTCACGTCGAGGATGAAGCGGCTCATGTCCTGCTTCTCTTCCACGTTCATGCCGGCCATCGGTTCGTCGAGCAGCAGCACCTGCGGTTCCATCGCCAGCGCGCGCCCCAGGTCGACGCGCTTCTGCAGGCCGTAGGGCAGGCGGCCCACCGGCGTCTTGCGGAAGGCCTGGATCTCGAGGAAGTCGATGATCTTCTCGACGAACTCGCGGTGCTCGGTCTCCTCGCGTTCGGCGGCGCCGAAGCGGATGGCCTGCTGGAAGATGTTGGTCTTCATGCGCAGGTTGCGGCCGGACATGATGTTGTCCAGCACGCTCATGCCCTTGAAGAGCGCCAGGTTCTGGAACGTGCGCGCGACGCCCATCTCGGCCACCTGGCGGCTGTTCATGCCCTTGAAGGTCTTGCCGCGGAAGGTGATCTGCCCTTCCTGCGGCTGGTAGACGCCGTTGATGCAGTTGAGCATGCTGCTCTTGCCGGCGCCGTTGGGGCCGATGATCGAGCGCACCTCGTGTTCGCGCACGTCGAAGCTGATGTCGGTGAGCGCCTTCACGCCGCCGAAGCGCAGCGAGATGTTCTTCACCTCCAGGACGACGTCGCCGGACTTTCGGGTGGCCATGGTCAGGCGGCCTTTCGCACGGCGGGGAACACCTTGGCGTCGACGATCTTCAGCGTCGCCGAGACGCTGCCGGTGCGCCCGTCCTCGAACTTGACCTGGGTCTCGATGTACTGCTCGGCCTTGCCGCCGTACAGCGCGTCCACCAGCACCTGGTACTTGTCGCCAATGTAGCCGCGGCGCACCTTTCGCGTGCGGGTGAGCTCGCCGTCGTCGGCGTCCAGTTCCTTGTGCAGCACCAGGAAGCGGCTC
>JABLTH010009988.1_pt1 | contig 11378 bp, 11 predicted proteins | sample 7875711 | NCBI WGS metagenome assembly JABLTH01 (sample SAMN14941262, study PRJNA633318) | bioreactor metagenome | isolation source: bioreactor | place: China | collected 2019-03-05 | reverse complement strand
TCGCCGCGCTTCGGCTACGCCGTCATGTTCGCGACCCTCGTCGGACTGATCCGCTACGAACAGGGGCGGATGGCGGAGTTCGTGCCCCTGCTGGAGCGTCTGTCCGACGAGCGTCCTCGCCTCGGCGCCTTGCGTGCGGGGCACCTGCTAGCGCTGCTCGACGCGGGGCAGGTGGCTGCGGCCCGCGCCGGCTTCGAGGCGCTTGCGCGCGCGCGCTTCGAGGGAGTGGTCGGGAGCGAGAGCTGGATCCTCGCGCTGGCACTTCTCGCCGAGGTCTGTGCGCGGCTCGAAGACGTGACGAGCGCCCGGTCGCTCTCGGCCCTGCTCGAGCCCCGGGCGAAGCACTGCGTGAGCGCCGCCAACGGCTTCTACTGTCACGGCCCCGTGGCACTCTATCTCGGCCTCCTGGCCTGCACGATGCGCGACTGGGAGCGGGCCGAGGAGTGGCTCGAGATCGCGAGCGATCGCGCCGGCGCGCTGCGCTCGCCGGTCTGGCGCTCGCACGTCCTCGCGGCGCGCGCGCGGATGCACCGCGGCCGCGGCGCCCGCGGCGACGACCGTCGCGCGTGCGACGCCGCGCGCGAGGCCGCCGCGATCGCCGAGCCACTCGGCATGCAGCGCGTGCTGGACGAGGTGCGCGGCCTCGGCGCGAAGGGTCAGAGCGAGCGAAGCACGCGGTAGATCGCGTCGATGAGGCGCCTGACGCCGTCGGGCGAGAGCGCCGTGCGGGCTGCGCCGGCGCGCCTCGCGCGCGCGGTCGCCTCGCGTGCGTCCTCCGCCGGCGATCTCTTGCGCTTCGCTTTGCGCGGGGTGCGCGGCGGCGGTGTGGTCGGCGGCTGCGGCTGCATGGACCCTTCCCCGGAACGCTTGCCCGAGTGTGACAGGAAACGGGGTCACGGATCTGAGCGCGGCCTGAGCCTTTGCTGACCGTGCGCGACACTCGAGCGCGTCAGCGAACCGCGGCCGTCCGATCGAGACTCGGCGGAGCCCGTGCGGCTCGCGACGTGCGGGACGTCGGCGGCGCCGTGGCGCACTGCGTCGCGATCTCGCTGCGCCGCGTCGCGCAGCGCCTTGCCGGGCGGGCCCCGGAGTTCGGCTACGGAATCGGCGCCCCGCCGAACGGGCCGGCGCTCCAGGTCATCTGGCTCAGCAGCGCCTCGCCCTGTCCCGAGGGGTGGAAGCAGTCGATGGTCGAGATGTCGTCCGCGGTGAACGCGGTCGTGGAGGCGTCGAGGAACTTGTAGTGCACGCGCGTGCTGCGCTTCTGGTGGTTGTTCACTTCGAGCTGGATGAGGCCGTTGTAGAGCTGATTCTGGCTCTGGGCGTACAGGCGGTCCGCCTCGGTGTTGTCGGGCGAGAGCATCGATCCGCACGGGAAGCCGAGCGTCGTGGTCTGCCAGATCGCCTCGCAGTCGATGAGGCCGAACGCGCCCTGGCCGGAGACCGCGACGTCGTAGAGTCGCTTGATGTCCGGGATGCCCACCACCACGACGCTCGCGCCGGCCGGGAGGTTCTGGTCGAGGTAGTCGAGCGTCGCGACGACCTCGGCCTGGATCTCCTCGCCCGTCGGGAGGTCGAGGATCGTGTCGCGGCACACGTCGTTGCCGCCGAGCATGATCGTCACGTAGGTCGGCGCGCCGCCGATTCCGTTCTGCGCCTGGCCGAGCGCGTCGTCCCAGCGCGCACCGTTCACGGCGCCGATGACGTTCGTGCGCCCCGACGAGCCGTAGATCGCCGTGATGCGCTGGTTGTGCGCGTTCACATTGGGCGCGCCGAGGAACTGCTGCCAGAAGCCGGTCGAGCCGTTCACCCACGAGAGCGGCAGGTCGTCGCCGGGAAGGTACGCGTCGAACGCGCGCGTGATCGAGTCTCCGATCGAGTAGAGGCGCTTGGGCTGGAGGCGGGCCGGTTTGGGAGCGTCTTCGTCGCAGCCGGCGAGGAGCGCGGCGACGGGGAGGAGAAGGAGGCAGCCGAGTCGGGCGTGGGTCGTCATCAGAGTCTCCCGTTCGAGGACGCCGGCGTGGCGTCGGACGTAGCCGCCGGGGCGAGCTCGGCGGCGAGGATCGATTCGAGTCGGGCCTGTCCCTGGAAGCCGGTGAGCGGGAGGCCGTTCACGAGAAAGCCGGGCGCGTCGGCGAAGCCGAGGCGCTCGGCCTCGTCGCGCTGTGCGGCGACGGTCTCGCGCGTGCGCGGGTCGGCCATGCAGCGCGAGAAGCGGTCGCGGTCGAGGACGACGCCGTGCGCCGTGCCGGCCGCGCCCGCGCGCGACTCGCTCGCGGCTTCGCCCTCCGCGCCGCCCGGGGCTCCGCCCGGTACCGTGATCGGTGCGGGAGTGGCCGAGGAAAGGGCCGCGCCGGCGCCCGGAGCTGCGTCGCTCGCTGCCGCGAAGACGGCGCGGCGAAGCGCGGGGCCCGCACCCTGCTCGGCGGCGCACGCTTCGGCCATCGCGTCGGCGAGGAGCGGGAGCGCCGCCTCGGGGAAGAGCGGGCGGCGCAGGACGCGCACGCGGCCGGCGTAGCGGCCGGACTCGACCGCGTCGAGGACGGCGCTCGTCGCGGCGCAGACCCGGCAGCGAAGGTTCGTGAACGCGACGATCGTGACGGCGGGATCGCCGGGGCCGGGCCGAGCGCCCTCGACCTCGACACGGGGCGGTGTCGGAGGAGCGAGCAGGAAGACGACCGGCGCCTTCTCTCGAAGCCGGGCGAGCAGGTCGTGCCGTGCCGCCTCGCGCGCGCGGAAGGCGAGGAGGTCGCGCGCGCGGGCGCGTCGCTCGGGGTGATCGCCGGCCGGGAGCCCGTGACGGCCGAGCTCCGCATCGACGTCGGCCTCCGCGACGGCGGTCACCGGCGCCGTGATCCCCGCCGCGAGCTGCTCGGGCGTGGCGCCGCGCGCGGCCGCCTCGCGCGCGAGGAGCAGCGCATCGGCGCGGGCGGAGAAGGCGAGCGCCGCGCGCGCGGCGAGCTCGCCGCGTAGCCAGAACAGGCGAAGCCGCGCCTCGCGCTCGACGTCGGAAACGGTGATCGCGCGCGAGCCGACGCGCGAAGCGACCTCGGGCCAGGGGGCTCCGGCCGCGGTCCCCGGCGGCGGGGCGAAGCGCTCGGCGCCGGCCTCCGCTCGCAGGCGCGCGACGCGCTCGCTGCGCGCGGCGTCGCGCGCGCGGATCGCGAGGACGTGTCGCGCGAGCTCGCGCGGCGGGCCGGCGGCGGCGGGAATCGGCGGCATTCTACGCAGAACTGCGTCGATCGCGGCGTCGCCGATCGTCGCGTCGTCGAATGCGGTGCCGTCGATCGCGTCGCCGCGGATCGCAGTGCCGCCCCTCGCGGCGTCGTCGATCGGCGTGCCGCTGATTGCCTCGCCGCCGATCGCGGCGGGATCGCCGGCCGATCTCGCGCCGCCGGCCGGAGCGCTCGCCATGGCTGCGAAGCCCGCGGCGGGTCCGGCGCCGCCGGTGGGGCGGGCGCTGCCGCGATCCGCGGCGAGCAGCGCCTCGTCCTCGAGCCGCGAGAGCGCCGCGCGCTTCGCCTCGTCGATGCGCGCGAGAAGGCGCTCGATCGCGCGCCGGTCGTCGTCCGGGAGATCGCGCACGCGAAGCGTCTCGCCGCCCACGCGGCCGATCGGCGTATCGAGGCCGAAGGCCGCGAGGTCGGAGCCGGCGGCGGGCGCGCTGCGCTCGCGCAGGCCGAGCCCGACGGCCGCGGCCAGGACGGCCGCCGCAGCGAGCGCGCGCCGGCGACGCAGCTTTGTGATCGCTCGCGCGCGGCTCATCGCGGTGTCCCCGGCCCGGCCGGCGCGGGCGGCGGCTGCGCAGCGAGCTCGCCGGGGAGCGCGAGACGCGACGCGACGCTGCCCATCGGCTCGCCGGCGATGCGTTCGAACTCCGCGGCGAGGGCGAGCAGGATCTCGCGCTCGCGCCCCGGCGCCTCGCGGCCGCGCAGCTCGCGGGCCTCGATCAGCAGGTCGGCGAGCCGCACGCGGTCGGCTTCGGGCAGCGGCGCCGAGACCGCGCGGGCGAGCATCGCGCCGAGCAGCCAGCGTTCGCCTTCGACCGGCGGTCCCGCTTCGTCGCCCGGCTTCTCGTCACGCGCCGCCCGCCCCGCAAGCGGCGCTTCGGGCGCGGCTTGCTCGTCTCGGGACGAAGCCGCGCGGCTCGCACCGGCCTCGTGCTGCGAACCCTGCGGCTGCGCCGAATCTGCGAGGCCGGCCGCGACGGCGGGCGCAGCCTCCGCGAAGGAGCCCCGCGGCGCAGGCGTGCGCTCCGCTCCCGCGAGCAGGGCGATCGCGGCGAGGGCCGAGAGGCCCCCCGCCAGGGCAAGGGCGTGCGGGCGACGCATCGTCGCCTCCAGCGAGCGTGGGCGTGGTCCGCTCCTGCCTTTGCCACGGCGCTTACCGCAGAGTCAACCGAAATCGGCCCGCGGCAGCTCCCGCCCACGACCCGCGCGCCCGGCTCGTCGTCCGGCCCGCCGCGCTCGCCGGCATCGCACCGCCCCCGCGCCGTGCGCCCGCAGCTCCCGCGGCGGCTCGGCCGGCGGGCGGGTCCCTGCGCTCCCTACTCGTCGTCCGGCATCGGCGGGGCGACCTGCGAGTCGCCGGGCATGAACGCGTCGGTCGGAGCCGGCCGCTCGGCACCGGTGCGCATGTCGAGCGTCCCCGCAGCGCCGCCGTAGTCGCCGGCGCAGGTCTGGTTCTGGTCGCTCCAGTCGCCGTTCATGCACTGCGCGAGCGCGCCGCGCTGGCAGGCGAGGGCGCCGTCCGCGTACTCGACGCCCTCGTACACACACGGGTGTCCCTGCGCGTGGGCGGCGGCCGGCGCGAGCGCGAGCGCCACGCCGGCGAGGAAGCGAGCGATTCGACGATTCATGCCGTATCTCCTTTGCGGCGAGCGCCGGTCGCTCTCGCCGTCGAGACCCGGCGTGTCACCGCGCGCCACGCCCGCGCGCGGCAGTGCCGCTGCTGCGGGAGCGCCGGCTTCCGGCCAGGCTCATTCATCCCGAGCCGGCCGCGTGTACGGGCGCCAGCCTCCCTCGGGCTGCGCGAGACGGTCGGCGACCACCGCGAGGGCCTCGGCGTGGAAGCCCATCCCCGTGTGGCTGCACGTCACCTCGACGTTCTCGCGCTCCGGCCCCGCCTCTTCGACGCAGCTGCGCCACGCGACGATCCCGTCGCTGCGGCTGTAGATCGACGTCGTGGGGACGGGAACCGGCTGTCGCAGGTACGCGTGCAGATCCTTCGCCTCGTGCAGCGGCCGCCCGCCGGGGCGGATCGGAACGATCCGCGCCGCGTGCGTCGCCGAAATGTCCCGGAACGGCGTCCCGAGCGTGATCACGAGCCGCACGTCCTCCGGGTGAGCGCGCGCGAGCTCGCGCGCGTAGATCCCGCCGAGGCTCCAGCCGACGAGGCTCACCCGTCGCCCGTGCCGCTCGCGCAGCACGCGAAGGCGCGCCTCGAGGCCGCTCCGGATCTTCTCGTTCGGTCCGAGGTTCACGCCGAGGCCCCAGCCGCGCGCGTCGTAGCAGAGCGCGCGCAGAAATCTCCGCAGCGGCGCGGTCGAGAAGTCGCCGGCGAGAAGGCCCGGGAGCACCAGCACCGGATGCCCGTCACCGCGTGCGGCGAGGCGTCGCAGTCGCCGGCGGCTCGCGAGGTCCGCGAGCTCGAGCGCTGCGCGGCCCTGCTCGAGCGCGAACAGGCCGAGCGGCGGGGGCCCGATCGTCTCCCAGTGCGGCGAGTCCGAATCCGCCATCGCACTCAATCTAATCGCTCCCCCGGCGCTGTCACCTCGCGCCGGGCGCCGGCGGGCCGCCGCTGGCGCGGGGAGGGCGCCCCTCGTAGCCTCCGGCCCATCCAAACGGTGCACACTCGTGGCCGCCGCGGACGCCTCCGCGTGCGGCGAGAAGGAGAGGTTCGATGGGTCTGCTCGACGGAAAGGTGGCGATCGTGACGGGAGCCGGCGGCGGCATCGGGCGCGAGCACGCGCTCGCGCTCTCGGCCGAAGGCGCCGCCGTGGTGGTGAACGATCTCGGCGGCGCGCGCGACGGCGCGGGCGGCGGCGCGCACTCGATGGCCGACGAGGTGGTGGCCGAGATCAAGGCGCGCGGGGGAGAGGCCGTCGCGAACTACGCGAGCGTCGCGACGATGGACGGCGGCCAGTCGATCCTCGACACCGCCGTCTCGGCATTCGGCCAGGTCGACGTCCTCGTGAACAACGCCGGGATCCTGCGCGACAAGACGCTCGCGAACATGGACGAGGCGATGTGGGACGTCGTGGTGCAGGTGCACCTCAAGGGGACGTTCTGCGTCACGCAGCCGGTCTTCAAGCACATGAAGGAGCGCGGGCAGGGCGGGGTGATCATCAGCACCTCGAGCACGTCGGGCCTCAACGGCAACTTCGGCCAGTGCAACTACGGCGCGGCGAAGGCGGGGATCTGGGGCTTCATGCGCTGCCTCGCGCTCGAGGGCAAGAAGTTCAACATCCGCTGCTTCTCGCTGGCGCCCGTTGCGCTCACGCGCCTCACCGACGATCTGCCGATGTTCCAGACCGACGAGATGAAGGCGCGGATGGACCCGAAGCTGATCTCGCCGCTCGTCGTCTACCTCGCGAGCGAACAGGCGAAGCATCTCACCGACAAGACGTTCTTCGTCGGCGGCGGGACCATCGCCGAGATGCGGATGGTTCGCGGCGAGGGCGAGACGAAGAAGGAGAGCGGCGGCCTGTGGACGCCGCAGGAGATCGAGGCCAAGATCGACAAGATCCTCATGCACTAGGCCGCAGTGCGCCGTCGGTGGCCGCCACCGGGGGTTTGCCGCGCCGTGCGCGACCGAATGCGCTGCGCCCGGCGGCCGCGAGGCCGCCGGGCTTGCTTCGCTCGCTTCCCGGCTGGTATCGTCGCGCGAGATGACGGAGCGACCGACGGAGCCTCCCGGACCTCCGGCGCCCGCGAGCGCGGCCCGCCCCGCCATCGTCGATCGCCTCTCGGCGATGACGCCGCGCTTCAATTTCTTCTTCCGCTGGTTCGCGCGGCGATTCTTCCGCACCTTCGACCTCGACGACGAGGCGGTCGCATCGCTGCGCGAGCTCGAGCGCGAAGGCTCGGTCGTGTACGTGATGCGGTACGCGAGCCGGCTCGACTACTTCCTGTTCAACACGCTCTTCGTTCGAGAGGGGCTCCGCCTCTCGTCGTGCGCGAACGGCCTCCACTTCTACTACTACCGCCCGCTCGTCGAAGGCCTCGCGATCCTGCGCGAGCGCGTCGCCGGCCGGCTGCGCTCCGACCATGCCGGCGACTGCACGCACGCGCGCGAGAGCGCGCTGCAGGGCGGCTCGCAGTTCCTGTTCCTTCGGACCGCGCGGCTCGCGGGCTGGCTTCGCGGGCGGCGCGCGGCGGTCGAGGCCGGGCGGCAGGAGCTCGACTGCCTCGACGAGGTGGTTCGCGCGGCATGGAGCAGCGGCCGCCCGGTCCGCCTCGTTCCGCTCGCGCTCTTCTGGCGCAAGGGGCCGCGGGCCGAGCGCCGGTTCCTGAACCTCGCGTACGGCGCGCAGACGCGGCCTTCGGACCTCGCCAAGGTCGCGTCGTTCCTCACCACGTACCGGGGCCTGCACGTCAAGGTCGGCGAGCCGATCGATCTCACGCACTTCGTCGCCGAGCGCCGGCACGAGGGCGAGGAGGCGATCGTCCGCAAGGTTCGCCGATCGCTCCTCGTGTTCTTCTACCGCGAGGAGAAGGTGGTCGAGGGCCCCACGCTGCGGCCCCGCCACAAGGTGCAGGAGGAGGTGCTCGCCGATCCCGAGGTGCAGGCGGCGATCGAGGAGCACGCGCGCGCTCGCGGGCGCAGCCGCGACGTCGGCCGGCTCGACGCGGAGAAGATCTTCCGCGAGATCGCGGCGAACATGAACTCGACGTTCCTCGCGATCCTCAACGCGATCGTGACCGGGATCTTCCGGCGCATGTTCGTGTCGATCGAGGTCTCGGGGCTCGAGAAGGTCGCCGGCTACGCCAAGCGTCACCCGCTGGTGCTGGTTCCGAGCCACCGTTCGTACTTCGATTTCATGATCCTCTCGGTGCTCTTCTACTCGAACCACCTCGTTCCGCCGCACATCGCTGCGCGTGAGAACATGGGCTTCGGACCGTTCGGCTTCATCTTCCGCCGAGCCGGGGCGTTCTTCCTGCGGCGCTCGTTCGCCGATCCGCTCTACAAGGAGATCTTCCGGCGCTACGTCGGGGTTCTGGTGAAGGAGGGGTTCACGCAGGAGTTCTTCATCGAGGGCGGCCGCTCGCGAACGGGCAAGACGCTCGCGCCGCGCCTCGGGATGCTCTCGTGGGACGTCGACGCCTTCCTCTCGTGCGCGCGGCGCGACCTGTTCTTCGTCCCGATCGCGATCACGTACGAGCGCCTCGTCGAAGAGGGCGCCATGGTCGAGGAGCTCGAAGGCGGCAAGAAGACGCAGGAGAGCACGCTCGGCCTGCTGCGCGCGCGCAAGTTCCTGCAGCGCCGCTTCGGGAGCGTCTTCGTGAACTTCGGCGAGCCGATCTCGCTCGCCGAGGCGCTCGGCGCCCGCCGCGAGCGCCTCGCGGCGGGCGATTCGCCGGAGATCGAGGAGGAGAAACGGCGCTTCGTCGAGGCGCTCGGCAACCGGCTCGTCGAGCGCATCAACTGGGCGACGGTCGTGAACGCGACGTCGGTCGCCGCGTGCGCGATCCTCGCCGGCGGTGCGCGCGGCCTGCTGCGTCACGAGCTGACGCGCCGGATGCAGCTCGTCGTCGACCTGCTCCGCCTCGGCGACGTCGGTCTCACGCCGGCGCTCGCGAAGGACGGCGGCGACTTCCGCGAGGCGATCGGCTTCCTGCTCCGCGCGGACCTGCTGCGTGCGGCGACCGACGCGCGGGGCGAGATCCTGTATTTCGACGAGTCGCGGCGCAGGGCGCTCGACTTCTACCGCAACACGATCCTGCACTACCTCGCCGCGCCGAGCTTCCTCGCGCGCGCGGTCCTCGCGGGCGGAAGCCGTGCGAAGCTCGGCGAGGAGCTCGCGTTCTGGATCGATCTGTTCTACCGCGAGTTCTTCGTCCCGCGCGGCGAGGTGCTGGCCGCGCACCTCGACGGCTACCTCGACTACTTCGAGCGCTGCGGGTACGTCGAGCGGACGGAGGCGGGGCTGCGCGCGACCGAGAAGGGGGTTCCTTACTTCCGCTTCCTCGCGGCGCAGACGGAGTGCTTCCCCGAGGCGTACCTCGCGGCGTTCTCGGCGGTGCTGCAGGCCGAGCCGGCGGTTTCGGCGCGACGGCTCGAACGCGATGTCCGCGAGCAGCTCCAGCACTCGCGCATCCTCGGCGAGGCGGCGCGCCCGGAAGCCGAGAACCCGATCACGTTCCAGAACGCGCTCGACCTGCTCGTGCGCCGCGGCGTCCTCGAGCGCCGCAGGGGCGGCGAGGGCTCGTCGCGCGACGTGGTCTACGAGCGCGGCCCGGCCTTCGACGACCTTCGGGCGCTGCGCGAGCGGCTGGCGGCCTCCCTCGCCCCCCGGTAGCCTCGCCGCCTCCATGGACCTTCTGGACGCGGTCGATTTCGGAAAGGGCGGGGGGCTCGTCGTGGCGATCGCGCAGGACGCCGCGACGGGCGACATCCTCATGGTCGCGCACATGAACGAGCAGGCGCTGCGCCGCACGCTCGAGACCGGCGAGGCCGTCTACTGGAGCCGCTCGCGCGGCCTGTGGCACAAGGGCGAAGAGAGCGGGAACACGCAGCGCGTGGTCGAGCTGCGGATCGACTGCGACGGCGACGCGGTGCTGCTGAAGGTCGAGCAGCGCGGCGGCGCAGCGTGTCACACGGGAAAGCGTCACTGCTTCTTCCGCCGTCGCGACGGCGCGGTATGGACGGACGACGGCGTGCAGGTGTTCGACCCCGAGAAGGTCTACCGGCGATGACGGCGAAGACGGCGCCGCCGAAGCTCCGCCTCGGGCTTCCGAAGGGGAGCCTGCAGGAGACTACGCTCCGGCTCTTCGGGCTCGCGGGATGGCGCGTCCGCGTTCCCGAGCGCTCGTACTACCCGCAGATCGACGATCCCGAGATCGAGTGCATCCTGATCCGCGCGCAGGAGATGGCGCGCTACGTCGAGCACGGCGCGATGGACTGCGGGATCACTGGAATCGACTGGGTGCTCGAGAGCCGCGCGAAGGTGAAGGAGCTCGCCGACCTCGCAGCGCCGTGGCCGAACTACCGCACGGTGCGCTGGCTACTCGCGGTGAAGGAGGGCTCGCCTTTCCGGGGCGTGAAGGATCTCGAAGGAAAGCGGATCGCGACCGAGGTCGTCGGGCTGACGGGCCGCTACCTGAAACAGCACGGCGTGCGGGCCGAGGTCGAGTTCTCGTACGGGGCGACCGAGGTGAAGCCTCCGCTGCTCGCCGACGCGATCGTCGACGTCTCGGAGACCGGATCGAGCATCCGCGCGAACAACCTCCGCGTGCTCGACGTCGTGCAGGAGAGCACGCCGCGCTTCATCGCCAACCGCGAAGCGTTCGCCGACGCGTGGAAGCGCCGGAAGATGGAGCGCGTCGCGCTCCTGCTCCGTGCGGCGATCGCCGCAGCGAACCGCGTCGGGCTCATGCTGAACGTCCGCCGCGACCACCTCGACGCCGTGCTCGCGATCCTTCCCGCGCTCGCGACGCCGACCATCTCGGCGCTCGCCGACGAGCGCTGGGTCGCGGTGAACACCGTGATCGAGGAGTCGCAGGTGCGCGAGATGGTTCCCGCGCTGCGCGAGGCGGGCGCCCGCGGAATCGTCGAGTATCCGCTCAACAAGATCGTCGAGTAGACGTGGGCCCCGTGCGAGGGGTGCTGCGGGCGGCGCGGGTCTACACGAAGCTCGCGTGGTGGGGCCTCGCGTCGCCGCGGCTCACCGAGCGCGCGCCGCTCGTGATCGTGCAGGGCGTGATTCGCGACGCGCGCGGCCGCATCCTGCTCTCCGTGCGCAGCGACCTCATGGGCTGGGAGCTGCCCGGCGGAACGCCCCACCCCGGCGAGCCGCTGGGCGACGCGCTGCGCCGCGAGCTGCACGAGGAGACCGGGCTCGAGATCGAGGTCGAGGCCGGCGGCCTCGTCGGCGCGTACGTCCGAACGGGCTTCCGCCCGCACACCGCGCAGGTCTATCGCTGCCGCCCGGCGGGCGGCGCGCTGCGCCCGAGCCGTGAGACCCCGCGGCTCGCGTGGTTCGAACCGGCGGCGCTGCCGCCGACGCTCTTCCCCTGGTACCGCGCCCCGATCGCCGATGCGCTCGCCGGCCGCAGCGGCCTGCATCGTGCGGAGCACCAGGGCGCCCGCGCCGTCCTCGCCGGCCTCCGCATCGACCTGCGAATGCGTTTCGGCGGAGACCCTGCTTCCGGCTCTCG
>JABLTH010063089.1_pt1 | contig 11382 bp, 8 predicted proteins | sample 7875711 | NCBI WGS metagenome assembly JABLTH01 (sample SAMN14941262, study PRJNA633318) | bioreactor metagenome | isolation source: bioreactor | place: China | collected 2019-03-05 | reverse complement strand
CCTCGACCGATGCCGCGCTGGACTATCTATCCAAACTGCACGACCAGTTTGGCGACTGGCAACTCGCGCTCGCCGCTTACAACTGGGGCGAAGGTGCGGTGGCGCGGGCGATTGCGCGCAACCAGGCAGCCGGGCTGTCGACCGATTACGTCAACCTGAACATGCCCGCCGAGACGCGCATGTACGTGCCCAAGCTCCAGGCGGTGAAGAACATCATCGCCAACCCGGAGCGCTACGGCGTCACGCTGCCCGAGATACCGAACCATCCGTACTTCGTTACCGTCACGACTTCACGCGATATTGATGTGACGCTGGCCGCCAAGCTGGCCAATTTGCCGATGGATGAGTTCAAGGCGCTCAACCCATCGTTCAACCGGCCGGTGATCCTGGGCGCGTCCAACCCGCAGATCCTGCTGCCGTACGACAACGCCGAAACGTTCCAGTACAACCTGAATACGTATCATGGCGGTCTTTCGAGCTGGACGGCCGTAACGGTCGGCAACCGCGAGCGTGTGGAAGCGTTGGCGGCGCGGCTGAAGGTTGATCCCGACACCATTCGCGAGATCAACCGCATTCCGAAGGGCATGCGTTTGAAGGCCGGCTCCACCGTGGTCGTGCCGCGTGCCGACGGCGCCCAGGAAAACGCACCCGACATCAGCCCCGAATTGGCTGAGAACGCCACCATGGCGGTCGAACCCGACATGCCGGATCTCAGAAAGGTGGTGGTTCGTGCTGGCAAGCGTGACACGATTGCGGGTTTGTCGCGACGCTACGGCGTGTCTGTCGCCCAGATTCGTGCATGGAACCAACTCCCCGGCGATGCCATCCCCAAGGGGCATAGCGTCGTGCTGATGCTGCCGCAAGCGCGCGGTGGCAGTCGTGGCGGGCATGTGCGCGTGATGCGCGTGTCGGCCAAGACGGCGCGTTCCACTGCCGCAACCACGCGCGTGCCGACTGCCAAGGTGGCCGGCAAGCCGGTGGTCAAGGCCAAACCGGTGGCAAGCTCATCGAGTTCGGCCAAGCGCAAGAAGCGCTGAGGCTGGCAAGAGAAACGGCGTCCTGCGGGGCGCCGTTTTGTTTTGGGGCGGCGGTAAGACCTGCGTAAGTTGGCGACCGCAAAGTAGGTGTATCCAAGCACAATCAAGATCGAGCCATCGCACACGATGGCCAGGAGACAACGTCATGCCCATGTCCGCCGCGTATCGCGCGCTGTATCAGCGCTCCATTGACGACCCCGCAGGCTTTTGGGGCGAACAGGCTCAGCGCATTGAGTGGCAAACGCCGTATTCGGCAGTCCTCGACGATTCGCGCTTGCCGTTCGCCAAGTGGTTCGTGGGCGGTCGCACCAACCTTTGCCACAACGCCGTCGACCGGCATCTCGCCACGCGCGGCGAGCAAGCAGCGCTGGTGTACGTCTCCACTGAGACAGGCCTGGAGACCACTTACACGTATCGCCAGCTCCATCGCGAGGTCAACCGCATGGCAGCGAGCCTGCAGGCGCTGGGCGTCAAACGCGGCGATCGCGTGCTGATTTATCTGCCGATGATTCCTGAAGCCGCGTTTGCCATGCTGGCCTGTGCGCGCATCGGTGCGATCCATTCGGTGGTGTTCGGCGGTTTCGCATCCAACAGCCTCGCCACGCGCATTGACGACGCTACGCCGCGTGTGATCGTCAGTGCGGATGCGGGCTCGCGCGCAGGCAAGGTAGTCGAATACAAGCCGTTGCTTGACGCGGCGATTGGCTTGGCGGCGCACAAGCCTGAACGCGTGTTGCTCGTCGATCGCAAACTGGCGCCCATGCAGCACAACCCGCGCGATGTTGATTACGCAACGCTTGCGGCAGAGCATGCGAATGCCGATGTGCCGTGCGAATGGATGGAGTCGAGCGAGCCCTCGTACATCCTCTACACCTCGGGTACGACCGGCAAACCGAAAGGCGTGCAGCGCGACACCGGCGGCTATGCGGTGGCACTGGCTGCGTCGATGCCGCTCATTTTCGGTGCGCAGCCCGGCGACACGATGTTCACTGCGTCGGATGTCGGCTGGGTGGTCGGGCACAGCTACATCGTCTATGCGCCGCTGCTCGCGGGCCTCACGACGGTCATGTACGAAGGCACGCCCATCCGCCCCGACGGCGCGGTCTGGTGGCGCATCGTCGAGCAATACCGGGTGAATGTGATGTTCACGGCCCCCACCGCCATTCGCGTGCTCAAGAAGCAGGATCCGGCGCTGTTACAGCGGCATGACCTGTCGAGCCTGCGCCGCCTGTTCCTTGCCGGCGAGCCGCTGGACGAGCCCACCGCCAGTTGGATTGGCGAGGCCCTGCACAAGCCCATCGTTGACAACTACTGGCAGACCGAGACCGGCTGGCCGATGTTGGCCATTCCGCAAGGGGTCGAGCCTTCCGAGCAAAAGCTCGGCTCGCCGGGCTTCCCCGTCTATGGCTACAAGCTCGACATCCTGGATGAGGCCACCGGCGAGCCGTGCGCCCCAGGCGAGAAAGGGCTCCTCGCCGTTGCCGCGCCCCTGCCGCCAGGCTGCATGACCACCGTCTGGGGCGACGACGCCCGCTTCCTGCAGACATACTGGTCGGCGTTTCCCGGTCGGCACATCTATTCGAGCTTCGACTGGGGTGTGCGTGATGAGGAGGGCTACGTGACCATCCTCGGCCGCACCGACGATGTGATCAACGTTGCAGGCCACCGCCTCGGCACCCGCGAGATCGAAGAGAGCCTGTCGTCACATCCGGCCATCGCCGAGGTGGCGGTGGTGGGCGTAGCAGATCAACTCAAAGGGCAGGTGGCGATGGGGTTTGCCATCGTGCGTGACGCCTCGCGCATTTCTGAGGCGGCGGGGCGTTTGGCCCTGGAAGGCGAACTGATGCGCACGGTCGAGGCGCAACTCGGCGCAGTGGCGCGGCCCTCGCGCGTATTCTTCGTCGGGGCCTTGCCCAAGACGCGCTCCGGAAAACTGCTGCGCCGCGCAATGCAGGCCGTAGCAGAGGGCCGTGACCCGGGCGATCTGACCACCATCGAGGACCCCACGGCATTGGCTCAGGTGCAGGCTGCCATGCGTTGCGAGTAGGGCACTGCAAACGTGACGTTCTCGCCCGCTTGGAGCTGGGCGTCAGGGCATGACGGGAGGGCGCCATGCGGGTGGCGCTCGCCGTTAAGTCCTTCCTTTTATTGAGTTTTTTGCGGTGTCCGGGTATACTTGTCGGGTTTGAGTTCAGAAACCCATCACCCTAGCGCCAACCGCTTCCTACCTCCCGCCTACCGCCCCGTCTGCCTCGTTTCTCGGTGATTTCTGGTGAGTTCTGTCCCAGCCCGACTCGCGACGCGCGAACGGCCCGGATTCCGCGCAGCCGGAATTCCGCTTCGGCGACAAGGTGATCAGGTCGGCACAGGGTGAATCCAGCAGGAGCTACCCGTGTTGCCGTCTTTCCCGCCCGCCATCCTCGCGCTTGCAGACGGCACGGTCTTTCGTGGCTATTCCATCGGTGCGGCCGGTCATACGATCGGCGAAGTGGTGTTCAACACTGCCATCACCGGCTATCAGGAAATCCTTACCGATCCGAGCTACTCGCGCCAGATCGTCACGCTCACGTATCCGCATATCGGTAACGTTGGCGTGAACCGTGAGGACGTCGAAGCTACGAAAGTCCATGCCGCCGGCCTCATCATCAAGGATCTGCCGATCCTCGCGTCCAATTTCCGCAAGGAACACTCGCTCTCGCATTACCTGAAGGGTGAGAAGGTGGTCGCCATTGCCGGAATCGATACCCGCAAGCTGACTCGGATTCTGCGTGAGAAGGGCGCCCAGAATGGTTGCATTCTCGCCGGCGAAGACAACGTGCAGAAGGCCATCGACCTCGCGCGTTCGTTCCCGGGCCTGTCGGGCATGGATCTGGCCAAGGTCGTATCTGTGACCGAGCCGTACGAGTGGACCCAGACCGAATGGGAGCTGGGTCGCGGCTACGGCAAGCAGGAAGCCCCGAAGTACCACGTGGTCGCGTACGACTTCGGCGTCAAGTTCAACATCCTGCGCATGCTGGCCGAGCGTGGCTGCCGCGTAACGGTGGTGCCGGCGCAAACCAGCGCAGCCGATGTCCTGGCGCATAACCCGGATGGCGTCTTCCTCTCCAACGGCCCTGGCGATCCGGAGCCGTGCGACTACGCGATCGCCGCTGCCAAGGAATTCCTGGAGCGTCGCCTCCCGACGTTCGGCATCTGCCTGGGTCACCAGATCATGGGCCTGGCTGTCGGTGCGAAGACGCTGAAGATGAAAACCGGTCACCACGGTGCGAACCACCCAGTCAAGGATCTGCAGGATGGCCGCGTGGTCATCACCTCGCAGAACCACGGCTTTGCAGTGGACCCGGAATCGCTGCCGGCCAACGCCCGCGTGACGCACGTTTCGTTGTTCGACGGCACGCTGCAGGGCTTCGAGCTGACCGACCGTCCGGCATTCTGCTTCCAGGGCCACCCTGAAGCGTCGCCCGGTCCGCACGACATCGCGTATCTGTTCGACCGCTTCACCGCGGCGATGGACGCAGCCAAGCAGTAAAGCCTACGAGATCGCATCGTCATGAACGCCTTCATGCTCGCCCACTTCGGCATCACCGAGTTCTGGACCTTCCTGCTCGGCACGATCTTCATCGTGCTGCTGCCGGGGCCGAACTCGATGTACGTGCTGTCGGTGGCGGCCCGACGCGGTGTGCGCGCGGGCTACCAGGGCGCATGCGGTGTGTTTCTGGGCGATGCCATCCTGATGGTGTTGTCGGCAGCGGGCGTGGCTTCGCTGCTGAAGGCGAGTCCGGCGCTGTTCTACGTCGTGAAGTACATCGGTGCGGCGTACCTTGCGTGGATCGGTCTGCAGATGCTGCGTGGCGCGGTGCGCAATTGGCGCGCGCGCAAGGCCAGCGGGTCCGTCGAACAAAACGCGGTCCCGGCCGATGAATCGCATCCCTTCAAGAAGGCGCTGATCATCAGCCTGCTGAACCCGAAGGCGATCCTGTTCTTCATCTCGTTCTTCATCCAGTTCGTCGACCCGCACTACGCGCTGCCGGTGGTGTCGTTCGTCGTGCTGGGGCTGGTCTGCCAGATCTGCAGCTTCCTGTACCTGACCACCATCATCTTCGTGGGCGCGCGGCTGGCCGCGGCGTTCCGCGCGCGACGACGTTTGTCTGCTGGTATGAGCAGCGGCGTCGGCGCCATGTTTATCGGCTTTTCCGCCAAGCTGGCGACGGCCACACTGAATTAATCGAATCGAGCGGGTTATGCCAAAACGTACAGATATCAAAACCATCCTGATCATCGGCGCGGGTCCGATCATCATCGGCCAGGCGTGTGAATTCGATTACTCCGGCGCGCAGGCTTGCAAGGCGCTCCGTGAAGAAGGCTTCAAGGTGGTCCTGGTCAACAGCAACCCGGCCACGATCATGACCGACCCCAACACGGCCGACGTGACCTACATCGAGCCGATCACCTGGGAAGTGGTCGAGCGCATCATCGCCAAGGAGCGTCCGGATGCGATCCTGCCGACCATGGGCGGCCAGACCGCGCTGAACTGCGCGCTGGACTTGCACCGCCACGGCGTGCTGAAGAAGTACAACGTCGAGCTGATCGGCGCATCGCCCGAGGCCATCGACAAGGCCGAAGACCGGCAGAAGTTCAAGGACGCGATGACCAAGATCGGCCTGGGTTCGGCCAAGTCCGGCATTGCGCATTCGATGGACGAAGCCGTGGCCGTGCAGTCGCAGATCGCCAAGGAAACCGGCACGAGCGGCTACCCGATCGTGATCCGTCCGTCGTTCACGCTGGGTGGCACGGGCGGCGGTATTGCATACAACCGCGAAGAATTCGAAGAGATCTGCAAGCGCGGTCTCGACCTCTCGCCGACCAACGAGCTGCTGATCGAAGAGTCGTTGCTCGGCTGGAAGGAATACGAGATGGAAGTCGTGCGCGATAAGGCCGACAACTGCATCATCGTCTGCTCGATCGAAAACCTGGACCCGATGGGTATCCACACCGGTGACTCCATCACCGTGGCCCCGGCACAGACGCTGACGGACAAGGAATACCAGATCCTGCGTAACGCCTCGCTGGCCGTGCTGCGCGAGATCGGCGTGGATACCGGCGGCTCGAACGTACAGTTCTCGATCAATCCGAAGGATGGCCGGATGATCGTGATCGAGATGAACCCGCGTGTGTCGCGCTCCTCCGCGCTGGCTTCCAAGGCCACCGGTTTCCCGATCGCCAAGGTTGCTGCCAAGCTGGCTGTGGGTTACACGCTGGACGAGCTGAAGAACGAGATCACCGGTGGTGCGACCCCGGCGTCGTTCGAGCCGTCGATCGACTACGTGGTCACCAAGGTGCCGCGTTTCGCGTTCGAAAAATTCCCGCAGGCCGACAGCCACCTGACCACGCAGATGAAGTCCGTGGGCGAGGTGATGGCCATGGGGCGGACCTTCCAGGAATCGTTCCAGAAGGCGCTGCGCGGCCTGGAAGTCGGTGTGGATGGCCTCGACGAAAAGTCCACCGATCGCGACGAAATCATCGAAGAGATCGGCGAAGCCGGTCCGGACCGCATCTGGTACCTGGGTGACGCATTCCGCCTGGGCCTGTCGATCGACGAGGTCTACGCAGAGACGTCCATCGACCCGTGGTTCCTCGCGCAGATCGAAGACATCGTCAAGACCGAAGCGCTGATCAAGGCGCGCACGCTGGATAGCCTGTCGGCTGCCGAGTTGCGTCTGCTCAAGCAGAAGGGCTTCTCCGACCGCCGCTTGGCCAAGCTGATGAAGACGACTTCCAAGGCCGTGCGTGAGAAGCGTATCGCCGAGAAGGTCCGCCCGGTCTACAAGCGCGTGGACACCTGCGCTGCCGAATTCGCCACCAACACCGCGTATCTGTACTCGACCTATGAGGCCGAGCACGGCGAGTGCGAAGCCGAGCCGACCAGCAACAAGAAGATCATGGTGCTGGGCGGTGGCCCGAACCGGATCGGCCAAGGCATCGAGTTCGACTACTGCTGCGTGCACGCCGCGCTGGCACTGCGCGAAGACGGGTACGAGACCATCATGGTCAACTGCAACCCGGAAACCGTCTCGACCGACTACGACACGTCCGACCGCCTGTACTTCGAGCCGGTGACGCTGGAAGACGTGCTCGAGATCGTCGACAAGGAAAAGCCGGTCGGCGTGATCGTGCAATACGGTGGCCAGACGCCGCTGAAGCTCGCGCTCGACCTGGAAGCCAATGGCGTGCCCATCATCGGCACGTCGCCAGACATGATCGACGCGGCCGAAGACCGTGAGCGCTTCCAGAAGCTGCTGCACGAGCTGGGCCTGCGCCAGCCGCCCAACCGCACCGCGCGTGCCGAAGACGAAGCGCTCAAGCTGGCCGAAGAAATCGGCTACCCGCTGGTGGTGCGTCCGTCGTACGTGCTGGGTGGCCGCGCGATGGAAATCGTGCATGAGCCGCGCGACCTCGAGCGCTACATGCGCGAGGCCGTGAAGGTATCGAACGACAGCCCCGTGCTGCTCGACCGCTTCCTGAATGACGCCATCGAGTGCGACGTGGATTGCCTGTCTGACGGCAAGCGCGTCTTCATCGGCGGCGTGATGGAGCACATCGAGCAGGCTGGCGTGCACTCGGGCGACTCGGCTTGCTCGCTGCCGCCGTACTCGCTGTCGCAAGCCACCGTTGATGAGCTCAAGCGCCAGACCGCTGCGATGGCCAAGGCGCTGAACGTGGTTGGTCTGATGAACGTGCAGTTCGCGATCCAGCAGAAGGGCGGTGAGGACATCGTCTACGTGCTGGAAGTGAACCCGCGTGCTTCACGTACGGTGCCGTACGTTTCGAAGGCGACCGGTGTCTCGTTGGCCAAGGTCGCGGCGCGCTGCATGGCCGGTCAGTCGCTCGATTCGCAAGGCATCGAAAAGGAAGTCGTGCCGGCGTACTACAGCGTGAAGGAAGCGGTGTTCCCGTTCAACAAGTTCCCGGGTGTCGACCCGGTGCTTGGACCGGAAATGCGCTCCACCGGCGAGGTGATGGGTGTGGGCAAGACCTTTGGCGAGGCGCTCTTCAAGAGCCAGCTCGCCGCCGGTTCGCGCCTGCCCGAGAAGGGCACCGTGCTCATGACGGTCAAGGACAGCGACAAGCCGCAAGCCGTGGAAGTGGCCCGCGCGCTGCATACGCTGGGCTACCCGATCGTGGCGACGCGCGGTACGGCTTCCGCCATTGAAGCCGCCGGCATTCCGGTGCGCGTGGTCAACAAGGTGAAGGACGGCCGTCCGCACATTGTCGACATGATCAAGAACAGCGAGATCGCGCTCGTCTTCACGACCGTCGACGAGACGCGTGCCGCGATTGCCGACTCGCGTTCCATCCGCCAGGCAGCATTGGCGCAGCGTGTCACGTACTACACGACCATCGCCGGTGCGCGCGCCGCGGTGGAAGGTCTGAAGCACATGCAGCACCTGGATGTGTATGACCTGCAGGGCCTGCACGCCACCCTGTAAGCCCATCGTCAGGGCCCGCGACGCGGCATAGCGTCGCGGTGAGCCGGCCGGAGAGGAGCAGTTGCCGCCTCCGGACGGTTCGCCTAAACTAGAGCGTCCGTGTCAAAACAACGACAGCCGCCGTCAGGCGGGTGTGCGCTACGCGCCCTCCCGCTTCGCAGCGGCTGATTTTTTTGTGATTCCGAATTACTTACGATGAGCACCATTCCGATTACCAAGCGCGGTGCCGAGATGCTGAAAGAAGAGCTTCAACGTCTGAAGACCAAGGAGCGTCCGGCCGTTGTCAACGCCATCGCCGAGGCACGCGCCCAGGGCGATCTGTCCGAAAACGCCGACTATGATGCCGCCAAGGAGCGCCAGGGCTTCATCGAAGGCCGTATCCAGGAAATCGAAGGCAAGCTGTCCGCTGCGCAGATCATCGATCCGGCTTCGCTGGATGCCGATGGCCGTGTGGTTTTTGGCGCCACCATCGACCTCGAAGACTTGGATTCGGGTAAGCCCGTCACGTACCAGATCGTCGGCGATGACGAGGCCGATCTGGAAACCGGCAAGATTTCGATCAGCTCGCCGATCGCCCGTGCGTTGATCGGCAAGTTCGAAGGCGATGTCGCCACCGTGGTTGCCCCCGGCGGCGAACGCGAGTACGAAGTCCTGGCCGTCAAGTACCTCTAACCCGATCCGAGGCAACCGCCATGCCGCAGCGCTTCTTCCAGTTGCTTGCCACGGTGTGGTGCGGTTCGCTCTGGACCATCGGTTACATCGTCGCTCCGACGCTGTTTGCGATGCTGAATGATCGCCAGTTGGCCGGCTCGATTGCCGGCCGGTTGTTTCATGCGCAAGCGTGGATCGGTTTGGCGACAGGGTGCTTGCTGCTGCTGGCTGCCACGGCGCTGGTGCGTCGCGGTCAGGCCGGATACCGGCGGCTGCGCTGGCTTGTCCTGGCGATGCTGCTTTGCGTGCTGGTGGGATATTTCGGCCTGCAGCCCTTCATGGCGTCGCTGCGCGAACAGGCCGATGCGCTCGGCGTGGCGGTGGGGGATTCGCCTTATCGCGCACAGTTTGGCATGCTGCACGGCGTATCGAGTGTGTTCTATCTGGTGCAGAGCCTGCTGGGGTTGGCGCTGATCTGGAAGGCGGCCGGTATTCGGTAAGCCGCCTGCTGCCAAAAAAAAGACCGGCTGGAAAGCCGGTCGTTTTCTGTACGGTGCCGAATTGAATCAGGACAGCGCTTTCTTTTTCTGGCTGGTTTGACGCGGTTTCGCGCGCTTGACGTTGCCGCCGGCCGTGACGCGCTCGTTGCCGAGCACGCTCAGGCGGACCGGCTTCGGACGGCGCGCGCTGTTCGGGTTCGGCTTGCGCACGGTGACCGAGCGCGGGCCGGCACCAACGGTCGTCTTGCGCGGCGGCTTGAGGTCTCGCGGCTGGTTTTCCTTCAGGTACGCCGGGCCTTCGCGCCAGATCACCAGCAGCTTACCGATGTGCTGTACCGGGGCCGCCTGCAGCCGGGCGCAGATGGTGTCATAGAGTTCGATCCGAGCTTCGCGGTCATCGCCGAAGACGCGGATCTTGATCAGCCCGTGGGCCGCCAGCGAGCGGTCGATTTCGGCCAGAACGGCCTTGGTCAGGCCCTCCGCACCGATGATGACGACCGGGTTCAACGCGTGCGCTTCTGAGCGCAGTTCCGATCGTTGGGCAGGGGTGAGGATAAGGGCGGGCATAAATAAGGGCGGAATCGCGCAAAAAGACAAACGGCGCGTATTATCCGCCAAAACCAGTCCTGGCTGCCATGTTTGGCGCGACATCCGGGCGAAATTGCAACCAATTCGATGGCAAAGAACAAGTTCAACCAGTCGTGGCTGCACGACCATATCAACGATCCGTACGTAAAGCTCGCGCAGCGCGAAGGCTATCGCGCACGAGCCGCCTACAAGCTCAAAGAGATTGATGAGCAGGACAAGCTGATCAAGCCGGGCCAGGTCATCGTTGATCTGGGCGCCGCGCCGGGCAGCTGGAGCCAATACGTGCGCAACAAGCTGGCCGCATCGCCGCGCGCCAAGGATGGCCGTATCGATGGGGCAATCGTCGCCATCGACATCCTCCCAATGGAAGCCATTGCCGACGTCACTTTCATCCAGGGTGACTTTCGCGAGGACGACGTTTTCCGGCAGTTGGAAGAAATCGTGCTGGACGCTAGTGGCGGCGGCAAAGTGGACCTTGTTTTGTCCGATATGGCCCCCAATCTCTCAGGCGTGGCGTCGGCAGACGCCGCGCGTATGGAGCACATCGCTGAACTGGCTGTGGAATTTGCCATGGCGCACCTGAAACCTGAGGGCGCACTGCTGATCAAATGTTTTCACGGCAGTGGCTATAGTCAGATCGTCGAGATGTTCAAACGCCATTTCAAGATCGTTGCGCCGCGCAAGCCTAAAGCCTCCCGCGACAAATCGTCCGAAACATTCCTGTTGGGCCGGCAGCTCAAGCAACCGGGCTGACGGACGATACTCACAGAGGGCCCCCTGCTAGCACGGTGGTGCCTCGGTCTTGCGGGCAATCAACCCGCGGCGGTGTCCGTGCATTACAATGCCAAGCATCCCGTCAAGGCATTTCTAAAGGAGTCTCGCCTTGAATAACAACTGGTTTCAGAAGGCGGCCATCTGGCTGGTGATTGCCTTGGTGCTGTTCACCGTCTTCAAGCAGTTCGACAAGCCGCGCACCCAAGAGGGTGTGACGTACTCGCAATTCATGGATGACGCGAAGGCCGGCAAGGTCAAACGTGTCGAGGTCCAGGGCCGCACGCTGTTGGTCACGCCCAACGAGGGCAACAAATATTCCATCATCTCGCCCGGCGACATCTGGAT
>JABLTH010094441.1_pt1 | contig 11385 bp, 10 predicted proteins | sample 7875711 | NCBI WGS metagenome assembly JABLTH01 (sample SAMN14941262, study PRJNA633318) | bioreactor metagenome | isolation source: bioreactor | place: China | collected 2019-03-05 | reverse complement strand
GTGCGGGCTTGGCCACCGCCTTGGCACCGGCCTTCGGGTCCGGCCTGGCGTCCTTCTTCGCCGCCGGAGCCGGGCGCGAGCCGAAACTCAGGCCCTGCTCCTGCAGCCGCACCACCGACTTCGGTCCCACGCCCTTGACGCGCTGGGCGAAGTCGTCGGCATCCTTGTAGGGCCCGTTCCGACTGCGTTCCTCGATGATGGTGCCCGCCGTGGCCGGCCCGATACCCTTGATGGTGCGCAGCGCCGCTTCGTCGGCGTTGTTGACGTCGACCGCGTGGGCGGCGCTGCCCAGGGAAAAGGCCAGTGCGCCCAACACGGCCAGCAAGGCTCGTTTGCTCATGGATGACTCTCCTATCCGGTTGCTCAGGACCTCGCCGCAAGAGGCGGGTCCAGCGCAGGATAAGAGGCAGCGGGCGGCTGTGCGTCGATCGGCCACACAAGTTGACACCATCCGCACCGGGATGTGTCCGTCGCAGGGGCGGGCCCCGGAACGACCCGGCCGGATCAGCCGCGCTGCAGCAGCCAGCGGCAATAGCGCGCCACGCCTTCCTGCACCGTCAGGAAGGGCTGGTCATAGCCGGCTGCGCGCAGGCGCGACATGTCCGACTGGGTGAAGCACTGGTACTTGCCGCGCAGCGCGTCAGGGAACTTGATGTACTCGAGCAGCCCTTCCTGCGTCATTTCCGCCAGGCTCAGCGCCGGCTTGCCCTCGGCCTCACGCAGCGTGTTGACCACCGTGGTGGCGATATCGTTGAAGGGCTGGGCGCGGCCGGTGCCGAGGTTGAAGATGCCGGACTTGTCCGGATGCTCGAGGAAGAACAGGTTGACCTTGACCACATCCTCGACCGAAATGAAATCGCGGCTGTGGCCGCCGGGGGCATAGCCGCCGTATTCGCCGAACAGCTTGACGATGCCTTCGCTGCGGAACTGGTTGAAGTTGTGGAAGGCCACCGAGGCCATGCGGCCCTTGTGGTCCTCGCGAGGACCATAGACATTGAAGTAGCGGAAGCCGACGATCTGCGACAGCGCACCCGGCAGCGTGCGGCGCACCACCTGGTCGAACAGGAACTTCGAATAGCCGTAAACGTTCAGCGGCTTCTCGTAGGCCCGCTCCTCGCGGAAGGTCTGCGAGGCACCATAGGTGGCGGCCGACGAGGCATAGAGGAACTGTGCGCCGAGGTCCAGGCAATGCCGCAGCAGCGTCTGGGTGTAGCGGAAATTGTTCTCCATCATGTAGCGCCCGTCGGTCTCCATGGTGTCGGAGCAGGCGCCCTCGTGGAAGATCGCGCGGATCTTGCCGAACTCGCCGCGCGCCAGGCGGGCGAGAAAGTCTTCCTTGTCGAGGTAGTCGCGGATCTCGCAGTCGACGAGGTTGTGGAACTTGTCCGCCCGCGTCAGGTTATCCACGGCGATGATGTTGTCCTCGCCCCGCTCGTTCAGGCCCTTGACGAGGTTGCTGCCGACAAAGCCGGCAGCGCCGGTCACGATGATGGTCATGGTCGTTCCAACGAATCCAACTAGTCCAACAGGTCCGACGGGTGCTGTGCGGGCACGTTGCGCCCTCAGCCCGCCGCGCCGAACAGTTCGGCGTAGCTGACCACGGCCGTGCCCAGCTTGCCCACCACGATGCCGCCGGCCCGGTTAGCCAGTTGCACCGCTTCCTTGAGAGGCACGCCGGCGCCGAGCATGGCCGCCAGCGTGGCGATCACCGTATCGCCGGCACCGGATACGTCATAGACTTCACGCGCCTGCGCCGACACGTGCAGCACCTCGGTCTCGGTATAGAGCGTCATGCCCTCCTCCGAGCGCGTCAGCAGCAGCGCCTCGAGCTGCAGGTCGCGGCGCAGGTTCTGCGCGCGCACGGTCAGGTCGGCCTCGGTCTTCCACGCGCCCACCACATGGCGCATCTCGGCGCGGTTGGGCGTGATCAGCGTGGCGCCGCGGTAGCGTGAGTAGTCGTCGCCCTTCGGGTCGACCAGCACCGCGCGGCCGGCGGCCCGACCGGCCTCCACCATGCGGCCGACGTGAGCCAGGCCGCCCTTGCCGTAGTCGGACAGCACCAGTACCTCGTGCTCGGCCAGCAGCGACTGGAAGCGGTCCTGCACCGAGCGCAGCACTTCGTGCGTCGGCGGCTTCTCGAAGTCCACGCGCAGCAGTTGCTGCTGCTGCGCCACCACGCGCAGCTTGATAGTGGTATTGACGTTCGCATCGCGGTGCAGGTACGGCTTGACCTCGCTGGCCTCCAGCAAGGTCTCCAGCATGCGGCCCGGCTCGTCGTCGCCGATCACGCCCAGCATGCCCACGCGCGCGCCCAGCGCAGCAGCGTTGCGCGCCACGTTGGCGGCGCCGCCCAGGCGCTCGTCGCTGCGCTTGATCTGCACCACCGGCACCGGCGCCTCCGGTGAGATGCGCTCGACATCGCCGAACCAGTAGCGGTCGAGCATCATGTCGCCGACCACCAGAATGCGGGCCTGGCGGATCTGCTCCTGCGGAATCACGGTCTTGTTCATCGGCTTCCCTTGGCAACGCCGCCCGGCCCGTCAGCGGGGCGGCTGGCTTGCATACCCGTTTGCCTCGTGGGCTATTGCTCTGCGGCCGCGGCCGTCGAGGGCCGTCCGATCGCGTGGTATTCGATGCCCGCCTCCTGCATGGCCTCCGGCTCGTACAGGTTACGGCCATCGAAGATCACCGGCGCCTTCAGGCGCGCGCGGATCTGCGCGAAGTCAGGACTGCGGAACACCTTCCATTCGGTCATGATGATCAGCGCGTCAGCCCCTTCCAGCGCCGGCATCTGCTGCTCGCAGAAGTGCACGCGCGCCATGCCGCCATCGATGTCGGCAAGGTCCATCGCCATCACGCGGCGGGCCTCCTCCATCGCCACCGGATCGTGCACACGCAACGCCGCACCACGCGAGACCAGCTCGCGCACCAGCACGCGCGAAGGGGCTTCGCGCATATCGTCGGTATTGGGCTTGAAGGCCAGCCCCCACAGGGCGAAGGTGCGCCCCGCCAGGTCTTCGCCGAAGCGGCGCACCACCTTCCGCCCCAGGATCGCCTTCTGCGCGTCGTTGACAGCCTCGACCGCCTCCAGCACGCGCAGCGGCTTGCCGTAGGCGGCAGCCGTGCGCATCAGCGCCTGCACGTCCTTGGGAAAACATGAGCCGCCGTAGCCGGCACCGGCATAGAGGAAGCTGTAGCCGATGCGGGGGTCCGAGCCGATACCCAGGCGCACCAGTTCGATATCCGCCCCCACTTCGTCGGCCAGGTTGGCCAGCTCATTCATGAACGAGATGCGCGTGGCCAGCATGGAGTTGGCCGCGTACTTGGTGAACTCGGCCGAACGCACGTCCATGTAGAAGGTGCGCTCGTGGTTGCGGTTGAAGGGTGCGTACAACTGCCGCATGATGGCCTTGGCGTGGCGGCCGGCGACGTCGTCGTCGCAGCCCAGCACGATGCGGTCGGGGCGCATGAAATCCTCGACCGCCGCCCCTTCCTTGAGGAACTCCGGATTCGACACCACGGAGAACTGCAGGTCTTCCAGGTTGCGTGCGGCCAACTCCTGGCGGATCACCGCGGCGACGCGGTCGCCGGTGCCGACCGGCACGGTGGACTTGTCCACCACCACCTTGAAGCCGGTCATGTAGCGGCCGATATTGCGCGCGGCGGCCAGCACATACTGCAGGTCGGCGGAGCCATCCTCGTCGGGCGGCGTACCGACCGCGATGAACTGCACGTCGGCATGCTCGACGCTGGCGGCGATATCGGTCGAGAAGGTCAGCCGGCCGGCGGCACGGTTGCGCTCGATCAGTTCCTTCAGGCCAGGTTCGTAGATAGGCACGCCGCCCGCGTTGAGCAGGGCGATCTTCCGTTCGTCGACGTCCAGGCAGAAGACATCGTTGCCCAGCTCGGCCAGGCAGGCACCGGTCACGAGGCCGACGTAGCCGCTGCCGATGATGGTGACTTTCATTGTTCGTACTCCAGATTCGGGTGCGCGCGCAGGCGGCCGGACTCAGCCCAGCGCTTCGGTGCGGCGCGGCGCATAGGTTTCCCAGCGGGCACAGCCGGGGCACTGCCAATAGAAGAGCCGGGCGCGGAATCCGCACTCGCGGCAGGTGTAGCGCGCCAGGTTGCGCGTGCGGGCCTGCAGCAGCTTGCCGATGGCAGCGGCCTCCTGGCCCTGGTCGGCAACCGGCGTGGCGGTCGCGGTGGCGCCGGCCGCCTCCTGTGCCGGCGCTTCCTGCCGGCCCAGTTCGGCCTGCGCCTCGAAATAGCGTGTCAGCGCCAGCAGCGAAGGCTGGCGGCGCAACTGGTCGCGCATCAGCGTCACCGCGGCGGCCGCCCCGTTTGCCTCCAGTTCGGCGCGATAGGCCGTGTCGAGCAGCTCTGGAGCCAGATTGCCCTTGAGCAGGCCATGCAGCCAGTCGAGCGCGCGTCCTTGCTGTCCCAGCTGGTGGTAGGCTTTGACCACGCGGTCGGCCACCAGCGGCACGAAGGCGGCATCCTGCCGCTCGATGCCGAGCCAGTGCTCCAGCGCCGCCGCAGGATCGCCGGCGGCGGAGGACACGTCGCCCAGCAGCATCGGCGCGCGCACGTTCTTCGGGTTCTCCTTGAGTGCCTGATGCAGCCACTGCACCGCCTGCTCGGGCTGCTTGCGCTGCAGCGCCTCCTGGCCCAGCTCGCAGCAGAACTGCGCGATCTGCACGCTGTAGTCCTTCTGCTCGAGCCCCTGCAGCTCACGCGCGGCGTCGATCGCCTTCTTCCATTCTTTCTCGACCTGGTACAGCTCGAGCAGTACCCGCTTGGACGATGCGGCATAGGGGCCGGACATCAGGCGCCGCAGCGACTCCTCGGCGCGATCCAGCAGCCCCGCCCGCAGGAAGTCCTGCCCCAGCTCGTACAAGGCGTGTTCGCGTTCGGACTCGGGCAGGTCGGGACGACTGGCGAGGTTCTGATGCACGCGGATGGCGCGCTCGGTCTCGCCGCGCCGGCGGAACAGCGCCCCCAGCGCGAAATGGAGTTCAGTGGTTTCCGGATCGAGCCGGGCCACTTCGATGAAGGCGTCGATGGCCTTGTCAGGCTGCTCGTTGAGCAGGAAATTGAGGCCTTTGAAGTAGGAGCGCGGCAGCGCCCCCTGCTCGCTCAGCAGCTGGCGCACGTCGAAACGCGCGGCCACCCAGCCCAGGCCGAAGACGAGCGGCAATCCCAGCAGCCACCAGGTTTCAAACATCATGACTCAGACTTTCGGTCCCATTATGTTGTAGGGAACGCCCGTCCCGCGCTCACTGCTCTCTGCCGCCTGCTGCGCGCGTGCCGCATCCAGCGAACGGCGCAAGCGGCTGGCCTCCATGCGCTGGCGCATCAGCGCCGGCGCGACCGCGATCAGCGCGGCGACGATGCCGAGCGCGAAGGCGGCAAGCAGGATCAGGATCAACGGCGCGTGCCAGACTGCGCCGAAAAACAACTGCAGCGCCGCCTCGCCGGTATTTCGCAGTGCCAGCACGAACAGCAGCACGAACAGCACGATGCGGATGGTCCAGGCAACAAGTTTCATGCGAGCAAGGATGGACTAGAAAAGCGCGTTCAGGAGCCGGCGCCACGGCACTTGCGGCGAATTCCCGGCATTGTAACGGAATCGTTCGGCGCCGAAGGTAAGCCCTTGCCTGCAATCTGTGACGAAACATGACAGGCACGCCACACGGCGGCAAGAGATGCCGGCGGCCCCAACGAAAAAAGCGCTCCGGTCAGGAGCGCTTTTGCAGACAGCCGCGGAGCGGACCCGCTCAGGAGCGGACCAGGTTCAGCCCGCCGTCCAACAGCGCGCTGCCACCCGCCTGGGCCGATTGCCCGGCCTGGCCATGGGCGGCATGCGCACCGCCGCCACCGCTGCCGCCGTTGACCGGCGACCGCAGCAGCGAACGGTCCACCCGCTCGCGCAATTCCTTGCCCGCCTTGAAGTGCGGCACCCGTTTCTCGGGCACCAGCACGCGTTCGCCGGACTTGGGATTGCGGCCAACGCGCGGCGGACGCCGGTTCAGACCGAAGCTGCCGAAGCCGCGGATCTCGATGCGATGGCCGTCGGCCAGCGCATCGGACATCGCGTCGAGGATCGTTTTCACCGAAATGTCCGCATCGCGCAGCAGCAGCTGCGGGAAACGGCCAGCCAGTTTTTCGACGAGCTCGGACTTGGTCATGGGCATCCGCTACGCGTGGAACCAGCGCTTACTGGTTGTCCTGGCCCAGCTTGGCCTTCAGCAGCGCGCCCAGGTTGGTCGTGCCGGCAGTGCTGGTATCGGCCTGGAACTTCTGCATCGCTTCCTGCTGCTCTGCGTTGTCCTTGGCCTTGATCGACAGGTTGATGTTGCGCGACTTGCGGTCGACGTTCACCACCAGGGCGGTGATCTGTTCGCCTTCCTTCAGCACGTTGCGAGCATCTTCCACGCGGTCAGCCGCGATTTCCGAAGCGCGCAGGTAGCCTTCCACGTCGTCAGCCAGCTGCACCACGGCGCCCTTGGCATCCACCGCCTTGATGGTGCCGGTCACGATGGAGCCCTTGTCGTTGGCCGAGATGAAGTTGTTGAACGGATCGCCCGACAGCTGCTTGATACCCAGCGAGATGCGTTCCTTGTCGACGTCGATACCCAGCACCACGGCTTCCACTTCGTCGCCCTTCTTGTACTTGCGCACGGCTTCTTCGCCGGCTTCGTTCCAGGACAGGTCGGACAGGTGGACCAGGCCGTCGATGCCACCGGGCAGGCCGATGAACACGCCGAAGTCGGTGATCGACTTGATCTGGCCCGACAGCTTGTCGCCCTTCTTGTGGTTGCGGCTGAAATCGTCCCACGGGTTGGCCTTGCACTGCTTCATGCCCAGGCTGATACGACGCTTGTCTTCGTCGATATCCAGCACCATGACTTCGACTTCGTCACCCAGCTGGACAACCTTGGACGGGGCCACGTTCTTGTTGGTCCAGTCCATTTCCGACACGTGCACCAGGCCTTCGATGCCGGCTTCGATCTCGACGAACGCGCCGTAGTCGGTCAGGTTGGTCACCTTGCCGAACAGGCGGGTGCCTTGCGGGTAGCGGCGCGAGATGCCGACCCACGGATCTTCGCCCAGTTGCTTCACGCCCAGCGAGACGCGGTTCTTTTCCTGGTCGAACTTGAGGATCTTGGCGGTGATTTCCTGGCCAACCGACAGCACTTCGCTCGGGTGGCGGACGCGGCGCCATGCCAGGTCGGTGATGTGCAGCAGGCCGTCGATGCCGCCCAGGTCAACGAACGCACCGTAGTCGGTGATGTTCTTGACGATACCGTTGACGATGGCGCCTTCCTTCAGGGTTTCCATCAGCTTCTGGCGCTCTTCGCCCAGGGTCGCTTCCACCACGGCGCGGCGCGACAGCACCACGTTGTTGCGCTTGCGATCCAGCTTGATGACCTTGAATTCCAGGGTCTTGCCTTCGTACGGCGTGGTGTCCTTGATCGGACGCACGTCGACCAGCGAGCCGGGCAGGAAGGCGCGGATGCCGTTGACCATGACGGTCAGGCCGCCCTTGACCTTGCCGGTCACGGTACCCGAGATGATCTCGCCGTCTTCCAGGGCCTTCTCGAGGTTCAGCCACGAGGCCAGGCGCTTGGCCTTGTCGCGCGAAAGGATGGTGTCGCCATAGCCGTTCTCGAGCGCGTCGATGGCCACGGAGACGTAGTCGCCGGCCTGCACTTCGAGTTCGCCCTGGTCGTTCAGGAACTCCTCCACCGGCACGAAAGCCTCGGACTTGAGGCCGGCGTTGACGACCACGAAGTTGTGGTCGATGCGCACGACTTCAGCGGAGATCACTTCGCCAGCCTTCATATTGGAGCGGGCGATCGATTCCTCGAACAGTGCGGCAAAGGATTCGTTAGTTTGCAGGTCGGACATAAACGTAGGTTAACAATCCGCAGTACGCTGGCCGGCGCGAGGATCGCGCACAGTCTGCCAATGCAGCGGGGTCAGGTTGAACAAAAGCCGGCGCCGGCCGTCATCGACCGGGCAAGCCGCCTCGGCGCCTGATGGCACGCCGGCCGCGTGAAGCATCACGCGCGCGTTTCGGCATGCCACGCGAGCACCTGCGCAACCGCCTGCTCCACCGTCATGTCGGAGGTATCGAGCAGCCGCGCATCTTCGGCGGGACGCAGCGGCGCGGCGGCACGGGTACGATCCCGCGCGTCGCGCGCCTCGAGGTCACGCAAAAGGTCTTCGATATTAGCAGAAATCCCCTTATCAATCAATTGTTTATAGCGTCTCCGGGCGCGTGCCTCGGCGCTTGCCGTCAAGAACACTTTCAGCCCGGCGTCGGGAAAGATCACGGTGCCCATGTCGCGCCCGTCCGCCACCAGCCCCGGCAGCTTGCGGAAGTCGCGCTGCAGCCTGGTCAGGGCGTCGCGTACCGGCTGATGCACCGCGAGCGCCGAGGCGCGGTTGCCGATCGCCTCGGCGCGTATCGCCAGGCTCACTTCCTCGCCAGCCAGCCAGACCCGGTCCGGGCCGAACTTGACATCGAGGCTGGCCGCCAGTTTTGCAAGCGCCTCGACATCCTGGACGTCGATGTCCACGCGCACGCTGGCCAGCGCCACCAGCCGGTACAAGGCACCGCTGTCGAGCAGGTGGAAGGCCAGCGCATCGGCGACCTTGTGCGCGACAGTACCCTTGCCGGAAGCCGTGGGTCCATCGATGGTGATGACATCAACGATAGTCATTTTTGATTACAACAACAAAAATAATTGCCTTGAAAAGCAAATAGGAATCATTATCATTTGGTCATGGTGCACACGCTGGATCGAATGACCTCCCGCTGCGTGCCATTTACGGACCCTCATCGCGCAAGGCAATCTACCATGGCCAAAACCCTGTCGTTCGGCGTCATGCACCTCGGCATCGCCTTCAGCGTCACCTACGCGCTGACCGGCAGCCTGGCCATCAGCGGCGCCATCACCTTCATCGAGCCGGCCGTCAACACCGTGGCCCACTACTTCTTCGAACGCTTCTGGGCACGGCGCGAAGCCCCCGCCCATGCGGCAGGACCGGCGGAACCGGCTGCGCCCGCCGCGGCGGATGCCATGCCGGGCGGCTGATACGGTGCCCGGCGGCGCCTCAGCGTGCGACGCCGGCCAGGACTTGGAAGTAGTCGGGGAAGGTCTTCGCCACGCAGCCCGGCTCATTGATGCGCACCGGCAGCGGCCCGAAGGCCGCCAGCGCAAAACACATCGCCATCCGATGATCATCATAGGTGTCGATGCCCTCGGCCGGACTTTGCCATTGCTGCGGCGGCGTCACGCGCAGGTAGTCCGCGCCCTCCTCCACCTCCGCGCCGAGCTTGCGCAATTCCTTCGCCATCGCCGCGATGCGGTCGGTTTCCTTGACCCGCCAGCTGGCGATGTTGGTCAGCGTGGTGGTGCCCTTGGCGAACAGCGCGGCTACCGCCAGCGTCATCGCCGCGTCGGGAATGTGGTTGCAATCGAGCTCGATGGCATGCAGGCCGCCATCGTCGCGCTCGGTGCCACGCACCTCGATCCAGTTGTCGCCCGCCATCATGTTGGCACCCATGCGATTGAGCGCATCGGCGAAGCGGACGTCCCCCTGGATACTGGCCATGCCGACACCCTCCACGCGCAGCGGGCCGCCGCCGATGGCGCCAGCCGCCAGGAAGTAGGACGCCGACGAGGCATCGCCCTCGACGAAGATCTCGCCAGGCGAGCGGTAGCGCGCCCCCGCCGGCAGCACGAAGCGCGACCAGCCATCGCGCTCGACCACCACGCCGAAACGCGCCATCAGGTTCAGGGTGATCTCGATATAGGGCTTGGAGATCAGCTCGCCCACCACCTCGATCACGATGCGGCCATCGGGCGCCTGCACCAGCGGCAGCGCCATCAGCAGCGCGGTCAGGAACTGGCTGGAAACGTCGCCGCGCACGCGGATCGGCCCATCGATGCGGATCGACGCCGGATGCACCGCCAGCGGAGGATAGCCCTCCGTGCCCAGGTAGTCGATGCGCGCGCCGACCTGGCGCAGGCCATCGACCAGGTCACCGATCGGCCGCTCGTGCATGCGCTGCACGCCGGACAAGCGGTAGCTGCCGCCCTGCAGCGCCAGCGCCGCGGTCAGCGGACGGATCGCGGTGCCGGCATTGCCCATGAAAAGCTCGGCCGACTTGATGGGGAATCCGCCGCCGGTGCCGCTCACGAGATAATCGGCACCGTCCTGCCGCCAGGCCACGCCCAGCGCCTGGAGGGCCTGCAGCATCACCCGCGTGTCGTCCGAATCGAGCAGATCGCGCACGCGCGTCTCGCCGTCGGCCAGGGCGGCCAGCAGCAGCACACGGTTGGAGATGCTCTTGGAGCCCGGCAGGCGGACCGTGCCGGCGGCACGGGTGAGAGGACCGATCGTAAGGTGTTCCATGGTGGCTGATTGACTGGCTAGCGGGTGGGGACTGGCGGGCACTGCGCAGCGGCGCGGCACGGCTTGCCGCGCCGGCCGGCATCACGGTTCGACGTTGGCAGCGGCGGCGCGCTGGGCGCCCCAGGCGAGCCGCGCCTGGCTGGCGCGCGCGAAGACGCGTTCCAGGCCTTCGCCGTCGCTGGCCTCGATCCGCGCCTTCAGGTGCGCCAGCACGGACTGGTAGGTGGCGATCTCGCGCAGCAGCGCATCACGGTTCGCCACGCAGATGTCGCGCCACATCTCCGGCGATGACGCCGCGATGCGGGTGAAGTCGCGGAAGCCGCCGCCGGCGAAATCCAGTTTCAGTGCGGCGTCCTCGGCATTGGCCACCTGGGCCACCAGCGCGTAGGACAACACGTGCGGCAGGTGGCTGACGGCCGCGAACACGGCATCGTGCTGGACCGCGGACATCACGTGGCAATCGGCGCCTGCCGCTTCCCACATCGCCCGCACGGCGGCGACATCCGCACGCGCGTTCTCCTGCAGCGGGCACAGCACGGTCTTCTTGCCTTCATAGAGCCCCGCCAGCGCGGCCTCGACGCCGTTGAGCTCGCGCCCGGCGATCGGATGGGCGGGAACGAACTGCGCCACCTTGTCGCCCAGCGCGGTCTTGGCCGCCATGATGACGTCGGACTTGGTGCTGCCGGCATCGGTGACGATGGTGCCCGGCTCGAGATGCGGCTCGAGCGCGTGCAGCAAGGCGAAGGTCTGCGCCACCGGCGCGCACAGCACGATCAGGCTGGCGCCCTTGGCCGCAACCTCCAGCGGCGCGGCTTCGTCGATCACGCCCAGTGCCTGGGCCCGCTCGAGCGAGGCCCGGGAGCGCCCGACACCGATCACCTTGCCGGCCACACCGGCCCGCTTGAGCGCCAGCGCGAGCGAACCTCCGATCAGGCCGACACCGACGATGACGAC
>JABLTH010063963.1_pt1 | contig 11388 bp, 10 predicted proteins | sample 7875711 | NCBI WGS metagenome assembly JABLTH01 (sample SAMN14941262, study PRJNA633318) | bioreactor metagenome | isolation source: bioreactor | place: China | collected 2019-03-05 | reverse complement strand
TGCCGGAGGTCGGCCTCTCCACGCCGGTGATCAGCTTGGCGATGGTGGACTTGCCGCTGCCGCTCGCTCCCACGAGCGCCATCGACATCCCCGGCTCGAGTGTGAACGACACGTCGTCGACGGCACGCGTCGCGGCACCCCTGCGGCCCTTCGGGTACACCTTGGTCAGGTTGGAGACGACGATCGGCTCGCGCGCGCCCACCCGCTGCCGGGCGGCGGCGCCTGCGGTCCGCGCGCCCGAGATCGCGCCGGTGTCGGGCGCGGGACGCGCCGCCCCCTCCGTGCGCCGCTCCAGACCGGGCACGCTCACCTCGGCGGCCCGCGGGTCGCCGTAGTGGCTCAGGAGCATCTGCGTGTACGGGTGCTGCGGCGCGTTCAGGATGCGCTCGCTCGGTGCGTCCTCCACGATCACGCCGTCGTGCATGACGAGCACGCGCTGCGTCGCCTCCAGCACGACGCCGAGGTCGTGGCTGATCAGCACGGCGGTGAAGTTCTCCGACGCCTGCAGCTGGCGGATGGTGTTCATCACGGCGTGCTGCACGAGCACGTCGAGGGCGGTGGTCGGCTCGTCGAAGACCATCAGCCGCGGCTCGAGCGAGAGGGCGAGCGCGATCGAGACGCGCTGGCGCATGCCGCCCGACAGCTCGCCGGGGTAGCGGTTCAGGGTCTCCGGAGGCAGCTCGACCTTGGCGATGAGCTCCTCCGCCCTGGCGGCCCTGGCGCGCGGCGGCACGTGGCCGTGGGCGGCGAAGATGTCGAGGAAGTGGTTGCGGATGGTCCGCACCGGGTTGAGCGCGTTCATGCCCGACTGCAGCACCATGGCGAAGCCGCCCTGCCGCTGGTGGCGCACCTCCTCGGTGGAGAGCGCGGCGATGTCAGTGCCGTCGAACAGGATGCGGCCTCCCGCGATGCGCGCCGGCGGCTTCGACAGCCGGGTGAGCGCGAAGCCGAGCGTCGACTTCCCGGAGCCGGACTCGCCGACCAGCCCGACGAACTCGCCCTGGTCGAGCTCGAAGCCGACGTTCTTCACGGCCTCGAAGGCGGTGCCGTTGCCCTCGTCGTAGACGACGGACAGGTCTTCGACTCGCAGCAGGCTCATCGTGCCGCCTTCCTCTCGCGCAGACGGGGATTGCTGAGCCCGTCGACCCCGAAGTTGATGAATGTCATGGAGACGGCGAACAGCGCGATCATGAAGCCGGGCGCGAACAGCTGCACCCACTGGCCGGTGAGCAGCACGTTGCTGTTCTGCGCCCAGAAGAGCATGGTCCCCCAGCTCACCGTGTTCGGGTCGCCGAGGCCCAGGAACTCCAGGCCGGCCTCCGCCAGGATGGCCGCGGTCGCCGCGCCGAAGAAGCTCGCGACGATCAGCGAGGTCATGTTCGGCAGGATCTCGCGGAACACGATCCGGTTCGCGCTCTCGCCGCTGAACTTCGCCGCCGTGACGAAGTCGCGCGAGCGGAGGGTCTGCGTCTGCGAGCGCAGCACCCTGGCACCCCACGCCCAGCCGGTCACCACGACCACGAGCACGATGACGCCGATCCCGCCGTTGTGGAGGTACGCCGCGATCACGATCATCAGCGGAAGCGACGGGATGACCAGGAAGAGGTTGACGACGAAGCCGACGCCTTCGCCCCAGAACGCGCGGACGTAGCCCCAGCTGAGACCGACGACGACGGCGATGATCGTGCTGAGCAGACCGGCGACCAGCGCGACGGATACGGAGATCCGAGAGCCCCAGATCAGCTGCGAGAGCACGTCCTGGCCCACCGCGGTCGTGCCGAGCCAGTGCGCGGCGCTGCCGTCCTGGCTGTGCGGGAAAGACGTGTCGTGCGGGTCGTACGGCGCGAGCAGCGGGGCGAAGATCGCCATCAGGATGAACAGCGCGAGCAGGATGATGCCGAAGCGCGCCTTCGGCTCCGACCACACGGTCCCGACCGCGCGACCGACGACGCGCAGCGGGTTCCAGCCCTTCTGTACGGGCGCGGCGGCGGCGATCTGGGTCGCGCGGACGGAGGTCGTGCTCGGTGGCTGCGTCATCGTGGGCTCCTTCTGCGTCATCGTCTGGTCCTCGGGTCGAGCACGCCGTACAGGATGTCCACGAGGAAGTTCGCGATCAGGACGCTCACCGTGATGATGAGGAACAGCGCCTGCATCAGCGGGTAGTCCTGGTTGGTCACCGCGTGGAAGAGCAGGAGGCCGACACCCGGGTAGGCGAACACCGTCTCCACGAGCAGCGACCCGCCGACGACGCCGCCCAGCACCATGCCGAACGAGGTGAACTGCGGCAGCAGCGCGTTGCGGGCGGCGTAGCGGAGGGCGACCGTGCGCGTGCGCAGGCCGTTGGCCTCCGCGAAGGTCACGTAGTCCTCGCCGAGCGTGTTGACCATGGTGTTGCGCATGCCGATGATCCAGCCGCCGAACGCGGTGAGCAGGATCGTGAGCCCGGGGAGGATCCCGTGGTAGACCGCGTCGGCGAAGAAGCTCCAGCTCCAGTTCGGCGACGCGGTCTGCGAGTACGCGCCGCTGGTCGGGAACCAGCCGGCGACGTAGCCGAAGAAGAACAGCAGCAGCAGCGCGATCCAGAAGTAGGGGAACGCGGAGAGGAACTGGCCGCCGACGGTCGGGATGGTGTCGAGGGCCGTGCCGCGCTTCCAGGCCGCCAGCACGCCGAGCAGGGTGCCCAGCACGAAGGCCAGGACCGTCACGGTGCCGACGAGCACGAGCGTCCAGGGCAGCGCCGCCCCGATCAGGCTCGACACCGACTGCGGGAAGTAGCTGAACGACGGCCCGAAGTCGAAGTGGACGATCTGGCCGAGGTACGTCACGTACTGATCCCAGATGCTGCCGGTCGGTACGCCGAGCTGGGCCTCGATGGAGGCGCGCATCGCCGGCGACACCGGGCCGTTCTGGCTGAGCTTGGCGATCGCCGCGTCGGCGGGCGACCCCGGCATCAGGCGCGGCAGGATGAAGTTGACCGTGATGGCGGCCCAGAGCGTGAGGACGAAGAGTCCGAGCTTGCCCAGCAGGTAGCGCACGACGCCTCCTTTCGCTGTGTTCGATCTGGTCTGTCGGTTCGGTGCGGTAGGAGCCGGGGCCGGTCGCGGGCGGTCACCCGCGCCCCGCCACCCCTCACTTCGCCGTCGTGAGGTGGGTGAGGATCAGCAACGAGTTCTCCGTCCAGGTGGCCGGGGTCGCATACGGGTCGCTCTCGCTGGGCCAGCCGGTGAAGCTCTTGTCGCTGAACAGCCCCCAGAGGCCGCCGTAGAAGAGGCTGATGACGGGCAGCTGGTCGTACATGACCTCCTGCAGCTGGCCGGCGATCCTCTTCTGGTCGCTGTCGGAGGTGGCCGAGCGCATCTGCTCGAGCAGGGCGTCGGCTTGCGGGCTGCTGAACCGCTCGAAGTTGCCGGACGCCGCGGTGCCGACCGGCTTGACGAACTGGCTGCTCATCAGGGTGTTGAAGTCCTGGTAGACGCTGCCCGCACCGCCGAACGCCCCCATCAGGAGCTGGAAGTCGCCGTTGTTCTGCGCCTGGGTGTACGCGGCCGGCTGCGGCTGGTCGATCGTCACGGCGATCCCGATGGCCTGCAACTGCGACTGGACGGCCTGCACTCCGCGCAGCCAGTCGGTGTAGCCGTTCGGCGTCGTGATCGTGAGCTGGAGCTGTTGGCCGGAGCCGTCGACGAGCTTGCCGCCCTGCTGGGTGTAGCCGGCCTTCGCGAACGACTGCAGCGCCTTCTGGGTGTCCTGCGCGATCATGCCCTGGTTCGGCAGGGAGGAGTTGAGCCACGCTTGCGCGTTCGGCAGCAGCAGCCCGTTCTGGCCCGCGGCCTTCACGTAGCCCTGTTCGGCGTCGTTGGCGATCTTGTCGCGGTCGAGAGCGGAGGCCAGGCCCGCCCGGAAGTCCACGTTGTTGAACGGCGCCTTGGTGAGGTTCGGGATCAGCGAGATGGTGCCGCCGGGCGGGAACCAGTACTTGTTGTGCTGCGTGTTCGCGCCCACCCAGGTCTTGTCGACGTTGTCGATGAACGAGTAGGCCCAGTCGTAGCCGCCCTTGACGATCTGGAGGCTGGTGTTGGAGGCCGGGAGCACCAGCTTCTCGGCAGCGACCTTGTCGGCCTGCCAGTACTTGGTGTTCTTGACCATCGTGTACTGGTTCGGCGCGAAGTCGCCGACCACGTACGGGCCGGTGGCGACCGGCTTCTCGTTCGCCCAGGTCACCGGGTCCTTCACCGTCTTCCAGATGTGCTCAGGGACGATGATCTGCTGGTCGATGATGGTCGCCGCCGGGACGTTCGGGCCCTTCAGGTGGAACGTGACGGTGTTGCCGGACGAGCTGATCGTGTCGATGTTCTGCCATTGCCCGAGCAGGTCGAGCGCTGGCGTCTTCTTGAGCAGGTCGAAGGTGTAGACGACGTCGGCCGGGGTGAACGGCGTGCCGTCGGACCAGTCGACGCCCGAGCGGATCGTGTACTCGATCGTCTTCGGGTCGACGACCTTGTCGCCGGTCGCGAGGAACGGGGTGGCCTTGCCGTCGATCGCGTTGACCACCTGCAGGGGCTCGTACATGTAGTGCGCGCCCGTGCGCGTGGTCGGCGAGAACGGGTTGAAGTTGCGCACGAACGTCGGGTTGCCGCCGTCCGCGCCGAAGAGCAGGGAGCCGCTGGCCCCCGAGCTGCCGGATCCGTTGGAGCCGGAGGTCTGGATGCTGCAGGCGCTCATCGCCAGCAGTGACGCGGCGGCGGCGATGGCGACGAGTGAACGCCGGAGGCGCGTTCTTGGCTTGTTCATCGCAAGGGGTCCCTTCAGTCGACGATGACGAGGTGCTCCGCACTCGGGCGGCGAGGCTCTGCTCGGTTCGGCTGGAGTGGCCGAACGGGTGAGCGGGACCCACTGTAAGCGCATACGGAACGTCTTTCAACCCCTACCCCAAAAGATGGTTCCACATGCCAGAATGTGATCAAGTCCACCCATTCGCGGAAGAACTCGGGGGAAAAGTGGCGGGAAAACCTACGGTGTATGATGTCGCAGCGCACGCCGGCGTCTCGATCGCGACGGTGTCGCGCGTGCTCACCCGACCCGACGATGTACGCGCTTCCACCCAAGAGCGGGTCCTCGCCGCTGTGCGCGAGCTGCGCTACGTCCCGAGCGGGAGCGCACGCGGCCTCGCCTCCCGCCGAACGGGTGTGCTCGGGCTGTTCCTCCCCGGCGTCGACGCGGTCGAAGACCTGAGCGACCCTGCGATCGACGCCGACCGTCCCGTCGAGGTGCGGCTCGACCCCGCGCGACCCGGCCAACGGCTGGGCGCCGACCTGTACTTCGAGGCCGTGCTGCGCGGCTGCGAGCTCGAGGCGTGGCGCCAGGGCTTCTCGCTGATGATCAGCGTGGGGCGCGGGCGATCCCCGGAATCGCTGGAGATCGCGCTGAGCGACCTCGCCGGCAAGGTGGACGGCCTGGCCGTCATCGCGCAGAGCGCGCCGCACGACGTCCTCAAGCGGATCGGCGACAGCATCCCGGTCGTCTACCTCGCCGGCCAGCGCAGCGGCGACGACTTCGACCACATCACCGTGCGCAACCGCGAGGGCATGCGCGCGCTCACCGAGCACCTGATCGACGCCCACGGCATCCGCGATCCCATGTACCTGACCGGCCCGTTCGACTCCCCCGACGATGCCGAGCGCTACGGCGGCTTCGCCGAGGCGCTGGAGGGCCGCGGCATCAACCCGACGGCGCTGCCGGTGCTGCACGGCGAGTTCTCGCGCGAGCGCGCCAGGGCCGTCGCCGCCGACCTGATCGCGGGCGGCCGCCTCCCCCGCGCCCTCGTCTGCGCCAACGACCAGATGGCGCTCGGCGTGCTCGACGCCCTCGGCGCGGCGGGCCTCCGGGTGCCGGACGACGTCATCGTCACCGGCTTCGACGGCATCGACGACGGAACCCGGTCGACGCCGCGCCTCACCACCGTCCGCCAGCCGATGCTGGAGCTGGGACGCGCCGCCGTGCGCGCGATGGTCGCGCGGCTCAACGCCCCCGACCTGGCCCCGGTCAACACCGAACTCCCCGTGACGGTCCTCCTCCGCGAAAGCTGCGAGGGTCCCCTCCTGTAGCCGCCGAGACGCCGCACCGGGGTTACTGTGCTGGCATGGCCGGGAGGGTGCGCGGGGTGCGCGCGGCGGCGGGCGCCGCGGCGATCGCGCTCGCGCTCGCCGGGTGCACGGCGAGCGCGTCGGCCCCGGGCACAGGAACAAGTGCGGGCAGCGCGCAGAGCGCCCCGACCGCGCCTGCTCCGCCGGGGGCGACCGCGTCGGCCCCCGTCCTGCAGCACATCGTCGTCATCGTCGACGAGAACAAGCCGGCGACCGCGATCATCGGCGACACCGACGCCCCCTACCTGAATGAGCTGGCCCGGTCCGGCGCACTGGCGACCCGCTACTCCGCGGTCACCCACCCGAGCCTCCCGAACTATCTGGCGCTGACCAGCGGAACGACGGGAGGCATCACGACCGACTGCAACCCGCCAGGCGGCTCCTGCCTGGTCACCGGGCCGAACCTCGCAGCCGAGCTCGACCGGGCGGGACGGTCGTGGAAGATGTACGCCGAGAGCATGCCGGCGCCGTGCACCACCACCAACACCGCGCTGTACGCGGTGAAGCACAATCCGTTCCTCTACTTTCCGAGCGTGACCGCCCAGCCGGCGTACTGCGCGTCGCACGACGTGCCGTACACGCAGTTCGGCACCGACCTCGCGTCAGCGACGACGCTGCCGGACTTCGCCTTCATCAGCCCGAACCTCTGCAACGACATGCACGACTGCTCCGTCGCGGCCGGGGACGCCTGGCTGCACGCGAACGTCCCGCGGATCCTCGCCTCCCCCGCCTTCACCACGCAGCGCTCGCTCCTCGTCGTCACCTTCGACGAGGGCGACGCGTCGGACAACACGGTCGCCTGCGTGTTCGCCGGCCCGGCCGCCCGCGCGCACACCGTCTCGAACGCGCCGTACACGCACTACTCGCTGCTGCGCACCATCGAGGAGGCGTGGGGCCTGAACCCGCTCACCGGCGACGACGCCGCGGCGACGGCGATGACGCCGCTGCTCACGTAGGGGTCCGGACCCTGCGAATCCCGACACGGTACTGGTGCCCGCGTCCCGTGCGTGCTTCGTTGGTGTCATGGCAGCCGTGAAGCGCGTCATCGTCTTCCTGCAGGAGAACAAGACCACCGACTTCTACTTCCCGACCCTGTCGGAGTGGGGGGCGCAGGTCGCGAACACCGGGCCGCTGCTCAGCACGGCCCCCGACTTCGACCAGCCGCACGACCGCAACGCCTGGGTGCACTACGCGATGGGCGACTACCCGGCCGAGCCCATGCAGCTCGACAACGACCAGCTCATCCCGTACTACAGCTGGCTCGCGAAGACGTTCGTGTTCAGCGACCACCACTTCGGCTCCGGCTCCAACTCCACGCCCGGCCACATGCTCGCCGTCGGCGGCCAGATGCCGACGCTCAAGAACCCGCCGTTCGTCGGGACGCATCCGGTGTGGGACCTCCCGTCGATCTTCGGCGTCGCCCAGAAGGCCGGCGTCAGCTGGGGCGCGTTCCCCGACCAGGACGGCTATCCGATCAAGTTCTACACATCGCTGTCGACGCCGCCGGGAACCGACGACGTGCACCCGCCGTCTCAGTTCATCCCGATGGCGAAAGGCGGAACGCTGCCGGAGGTCTGCTACGTCTGGTCGCCGGCCGGCTACGACGAGCATCCGCCGGCCACCAGCGCCCCCGACTACATCGCCAAGGGCCAAGGACTCGTCTGGCAGCGCGTCCAGGCGGTCATCGACGGCGGAGGCTGGGACGAGACGGTGTTCATCCTCACCTGGGACGACTGGGGCGGCTACGCGGACTCCGTGCCGACGCCCGCGATCGAGACCGTGCCGGACGCCCTCCACCCGGACGGGTTCCCGATCATCGGCGGCTCCCGCATCCCGCTGCTGATGTTCGGCGGTGCCGTGACGCAGGCGATCGACCCGGAATGGCACTCGCACGCGTCGATCCCCAAGACGATCTGCGACCTCCTCGGGCTCGGGACGTTCGGGGTGCCGCGCGTCGACGACGCCCCTTCGCTCGCCCACCTGGTGCAGCCGGGGCTCGGGCGCCCGGTGCCGCCGGCGCCGGGCAGCACGTTCGCGCAGCCTGTCGCCCCGATCCCGCGGCCGGCGCCCGTTCCTCCCGCACCCTGGCCGGGCCCGCTCGGCCGGCCTCTGCCTCCGCTCGTGACCCTGGACGGCAGCACGGTTCCTGCACCGATCGACGGGAAGGTGAACCCGAAGCCGCCGAAGGCGCCCGTCGCGCCGCCGGCCTGAGGGTGCCGCCGGCCGCCGTCAGTCGAGCGGGGCGCTGCGGCCGAATGGGACGACCTCGCTGTGCTCGACCCCTCCGGCGTACCAGACGAACTCGGCGGAGGAGATCAGCTCGGCCGGAGTCGGAGCGACGGGCCGGCGAGACGCGTCGAGGTGGGCGCGCCAGTCGTCCTCGGACAGCCCCGCGCAGTACACCAGCGAGAGATGGAACACCCAGTCGTGCAGCGGCAGCTCGCCCACCCGTCGGAAGTCGGTCGACTCGAGCGCCCGGGTCATCGAGGCGTACGCCGCCGTCAGACCGGGCGACCGCCGCAGTCGAGCGATCAGCACCTGGAACGGCGCCGGAAACCCGTCGATCGCCTCCACGACGACGTCGATCGGGTGCAGCGCCGCCGCCCACGCACGCACGGTGTCGCGCAGGGCGTCGAGCCGGTCGGGCTCGGCGAACCCGCGCAGGGTGACGTGACCCGTGTTCGGATGCGGGAGCGCGCTCGGCAGGCGGTCGAGGAGAGTGCGTTGCTCCGCGGCGTAGAAGGCGCCGATCTCCGCCGTGGGCCTCAGCACGACGTACTGCTGGCCTTCCAGCGAGGCCAGGGCCGCCGGGTCGGTCATGAACGGCCGCATCCGGCACCTCCCTCTCGCGCGCCGACTGCGCGTGCGTCACGTCGTCCCAGTATGGCGGCGTGCCGGAGGAACCGAGGCCGCAGACGATCGCCGCCCTCCCGACCCGACTCACCCGGTCGTCGACACAGGCGTACTGTCGGGGGCACACTGTCGAGGGGAGTCGGATGAGCAGGGCCGCGATCGTGGTCAACCCGGTGAAGACGGACGCGGCCGCGTTGCGCGACGCGCTCGAGGCGGCCGAGCGGCGGCACGGCTGGGAGGACTCCCTCTGGCTGGAGACCACTGAGGACGACCCGGGAACCGGCCAGACCAGACGGGCACTCGACCACGGTGTCGACATCGTCATCGCCGCGGGAGGCGACGGCACCGTGCGGACGGTCGCCGAGGAGCTGCGCGGCACAGACACTCCCCTGGCACTGCTGCCGGCCGGCACGGGCAACCTCCTCGCGCGCAACCTCGACCTGACGCTCGACGACATGGAGCACGCGCTCGATACCGCGTTCGACGGCGCGGACCGCCCGATCGACGTCGGTGTCGCCGAGCTGCGCGACGGCGGACGCACAGAGAGGCGCGTGTTCCTGGTGATGGCGGGGCTCGGCATCGACGCGCAGATGATCGCCGCCACCGACGACGACCTCAAGGCGAAGGCGGGCTGGCTCGCCTACGTGAAAGCCATCGGCACGGTGCTGCGCGACACGAACGAGCTGCGGCTGCGCTATCAGCTCGACGGCGGCCGGACGCATTCGACTCACGCCCACTCCGTCCTCGTGGGCAACTGCGGATCGCTGCCGGCCAACATCCTGCTGCTCCCCGACGCCGCGGTCGACGACGGCGTGCTGGACATCGTGGTCCTGCGTCCCGAGGGCGCCGTCGGCTGGCTGCGGATCGTCGTCAAAGTCTTCTGGGAGAACGGAGTGCTGCGACGGACGAATGCCGGCCGTCGGCTGATGGGCGCCGGGCGGGAGGTGCGGGCGATGAACTACCTGAAGGGCAGCGAGCTCGTCGTGACGCTCGACCGCCCGCACGAGGTCGAACTCGACGGCGACCTGTTCGGGCGCGTCTCGGCGCTGCGCACGCGCGTCGATCCGGGGGCGCTGCGGGTGCGCGTTCCGCGGGGGACGTGAACCCCGCACACCTCCACCTCGTGTAACCCTCTGAGGAGGTCGGAGGCCGCACGCCCGCAGCCGGACGCCGCCGCCCCCGTCGGTCCATGACCCAACGACACAGCACCATCAGAACCGAGAGTCGCATCATCGTCGCCGCGAGCATCGACACGGTGTGGGCGTACCTGTGCGACGTCGGCCGGTGGGCGGAGTGGGCGCCCACCGTGCTCGAGTGCCGGATTCGCGGCGGCGGACCCCTGGCGCCCGGCGCCTGGGTGGATCAGCGGGCGCGCGACCTGGGCGTCGACCACCGACGGAGCGAGCGGGTGACCGCCGTCGACGAGCCGAACGCGATGGCGTTCGCCGGCACGATGGGCACCTCGGTGGCTCGCTGGGGCATGGAGTTCGTCCCGGTGGGCACCGTCGGCACCGCGGCCATGATGTGGGTGGAGGTCGACATCGCCAACGTCATGCGCGTCTACCCCGCACGTGCCCTCCAGGCGCAGATCCAGCGGGTGAGCGACCGGGAGATGACGGGGATCCGGGCCGCGGTCGAGGCGGACGTGCAGGCGGGAGCAGGGTCGCCGTGACGGAGGCGGACCGCACCAGGGCGCGCCTGATCGAGACGTACCGGAGGAAGGCGGCGCACTACGACGTGACCTCCCGGCTGTCGCCTGTGCCCGGCTACCCCCAGCACGGGCAACGCCTGCTCGCGGTGAGCGCGCTCGGCCTCCACGCGGGAGCGACTGTGGTAGACCTCGCGTGCGGCACCGGCCTGAACTTCGCGCTGCTTGAGCGCGCGATCGGGCCTGGCGGCCGGCTCGTCGGGGTCGACCTGACCGATGCGATGTTCGAGCGCGCCGATCGCCGGGTGGAGGCCGCGGGTTGGAGGAACGTGCGCCTCGTGCAGGCCGACGCGGCCGGTTTCGACTTCCCCACCGGGGTCGACGCGGTGCTGTCCACCTACGCGCTGACCCAGGTGCCCGGCTGCGGTGTCGTCGTCGCCCACGCCGCAGCCGCCCTCCGACCGGGCGGACGGCTCGCCGTGCTCGACCTGAAGGTCCCCGCCGCGACGCCCGGCTGGCTGTCCCGGCTCGGCGTCGCCGTCGTCGGCGTCGCCGGCTCGTCCGCCACGCTCGACGAGTGGATCGCGCGCCGGCCGTGGGAGGAGATCCGCGCGGCTGCGCGGTCGAGCCTGACGGGGACGACGTGGGCGGAGCTGTGCTTCGGGACGGCGTTCCTGGTGAGTGGGACGGGGCGGGGGTAGCCGGAGGCTGACGGGGAGGCGCTCCGAGGCGGCGGGGCACAGG
>JABLTH010080213.1_pt1 | contig 11394 bp, 9 predicted proteins | sample 7875711 | NCBI WGS metagenome assembly JABLTH01 (sample SAMN14941262, study PRJNA633318) | bioreactor metagenome | isolation source: bioreactor | place: China | collected 2019-03-05 | reverse complement strand
GATGACCGGCCCGCCCAGGTTGATGGGGTCGGTCGGCAGCAGCAGCGGGTAGGGCTTGGGGTTGGGCTGCCACACGATCATGGCCAGCGTCTGCAGCAGCAGGCTCATTCCCATTGCGGTGATCAGCGGTGCCAGCCGCGGCGCGTTGCGCAGCGGCCGGTAGGCCAGCTTCTCGATCGTGAAGTTGAGCGCCGCGCAGACGACGATGGCGACGATCATCGACAGCAGCATCAGCAGCCAGCCGGGCATGCCGGACTGCGCGAACAGCGTGACGAAGGTCCAGCTCGTGAGGGCCCCCACCATCAGCACCTCGCCATGGGCGAAGTTGATGAGGTTGATGATGCCGTAGACCATCGTGTAGCCCAGTGCCACCAGCGCGTACATGCTGCCGAGCACCAGACCGTTGATGATCTGCTGGAAGAAGATTTCCATGAAGCGGTGTCTCCTGCGGGGCGGTCTGCCCACCCTCTTCGGCGCTAGCAAGAAGCCCGCCGTGGGGCGGCATTCTAGGTGCGCGATTCTGGCGAACCGGCCCGGGCTTTCCCCCTTGGGGCCCGCACGATTCTCCAAAGGACCCCGCCTTCAGCGTGGATTCTTCGCCGCCGCCTCGTCAAGCGCGCGCAGCTCTTCGAGCCGTTCGCGGATGCGTTGTTCCAGCCCGCGCGGCACCGGCTCGTACCAGCGCTGCGGTCCCAGGCCGTCGGGCAGGTAGCGCTCGCCGGCGGCGTAGCCGCCTTCCTCGTCGTGCGCGTAGCGGTAGCCCTGGCCGTGGCCGAGCGACTTCATCAGCTCCGTGGGCGCGTTGCGCAGCCGGTCGGGCACCGGGCGCGAGATGTCGCCCTTGACGAACTCGCGCACCGCGCCCCAGGCCTTGTAGACCGCGTTCGACTTCGCCGCCACCGACAGGTAGACGACCGCCTCGGCCAGCGCCAGTTCGCCTTCGGGCGAACCCAGCCGTTCGTAGACCTCGGCCGCGTCCAGCGCCAGCCGCAGCGCGCGCGGGTCCGCCAGGCCGACGTCCTCGCACGCCATGCGCACGATGCGGCGCGCCGCGTAGCGCGGGTCGGCACCGCCGTCGAGCATGCGCGCCAGCCAGTAGAGCGCGGCGTCGGGGTCGGAGCCGCGCACGCTCTTGTGCAGCGCCGAGATGGCGTCGTAGAACTGGTCGCCGCCCTTGTCGTAGCGGCGCAGCATCTCGCCCAGCGTGCGTTCGAGCAGCGGCTCGTCGAGTTCGGCCGCCTCGCCGGCCGAGGCGACCAGGTTGTCGTAGGCGTTGAGCAGGCGGCGCGCGTCGCCGTCGGCATGCGCCACCAGGCGCTGGCGCGCGCCTTCGGTGAGCGGCGGCGCCTGCAGCGTTTCACGCGCCCGTTCGAGCAGCGAAGACAGGTCCTCGTCGGCCAGCGACTTCAGCACGTGCACGGTGGCCCGCGAGAGCAGCGCCGAGTTCACCTCGAAGCTGGGGTTCTCGGTGGTGGCGCCGATGAAGGTGAACAGGCCCGACTCCACGTGCGGCAGGAAGGCGTCCTGCTGCGCCTTGTTGAAGCGGTGCACCTCGTCGACGAAGACCACGGTGGCGCGTCCCTGCTGGCGCGCGATCTGTGCCTGTTCCACCGCCTCGCGGATGTCCTTCACGCCCGCCAGCACGGCCGAGAGCACGATGAACTGGGCGTCGGCCGCGCCCGCCACCAGGCGCGCCAGCGTAGTCTTGCCGGTGCCGGGCGGGCCCCAGAGGATCATCGACGGCACGCGCCGGCTTTCGAACGCAGTGCGCAGCGGCCGGCCCGGGCCCAGCAGGTGCTGCTGGCCGATCACCTGGTCCAGCGTCTTCGGGCGCAGCCGCTCGGCCAGCGGCACCGCGGGCGACGCCTCGGCGAAGAGCGATTCCTGCGCATCCATCGGCCGCGATTGTCGCAGCGGCGATAAGCGGGCCGGCAGCGGCGCTTATCGGCCGATCCGGCGGGGCGGCGGCGGCCGAAACTGCGGTCATCGTTTTACTCACTTCCAGCGCCCCATGAGCACTGCCGTCGCCACCCCTCCGGCCGCAGCCGCGGCCAAGCCCGCACCCGCTGCCGCGCCCGCCGCGCCAGCGGCCGCCGCCAGCGTGCGCGAGTTCCTCTCGTTCAAGCTCGGTGCCGAGGAATACGGCATCGACATCCTGCGCGTGCAGGAGATCCGCGGCTACGAACAGCCGACGCGCATCGCCAACTCGCCCGCCTTCATCAAGGGCGTGGTGAACCTGCGCGGCGTGATCGTGCCGATCGTCGACATGCGGGTGCGCTTCGGGCTTTCCGACGTGCAGTACAACAGCTTCACCGTCGTCATCATCCTCAACGTGGCCGGCCGCACGGTGGGCATGGTGGTGGACTCGGTGAGCGACGTGCTGGAACTCGACGCCGGCCAGATCAAGGCGGCGCCCGAATTCAGCGGCGCCATCGACGCCAGCTACATCACCGGCCTGGGCACCGCCAAGAGCGGCGACGCCGAGCGCATGCTGATCCTGATGGACATCGAAGCGCTGATGAAGAGCCCGGACATGGGCCTCATGGAAGGCGTCCACTGACCCTTTTCGGAGCCTACTGCTCCAGCAGGTCGGCCCCTTTCGGCAACACGAAGCGGAAGGCGTCGGCCGGCAGCGCCGCGTTGGCGGCGAAGTCGCTGAACTGCAGCTGCGAACGCTGGCCGAAGCCGTCGACGATCTCGACCGCGGCCAGCGTCTTGCCCTTGAAGCCGACGCGCATGGACTGGAAGGGCCCGTCCTTGGCCTTGGGCAGCGCCTCGACCCAGTCCAGCCCGCCTGCGGAAGGCTGCGCGGCGAGCGTGAACTCACCGTCCAGCGAACCGCCCGCCAGCAGCGCCGCCGGCGTGGCGCCGATCGCCTTCGACAGCGGGCGCGAACTGGCCTGGTTGAGGTCGGGGTCGTAGATCCAGACCTTCTGGCCGTCGGCGACGATGGTCTGCTCGAAGGGCTTCAGGTAGACGAAGCGGAAGCGGTCGGGGCGTGAGAACTCGAAGCTGCCGGTGCTGGTCTTCCTGCGCGCACCGTCGGGCGAGGTGACGGTCTGGGTGAAGGCGGCGCGGCCGCTCTTCACGTCGCGCACGAACTCGCGCAGCGTGTCCACCGCGTCGGCGTGGGCGGCACCCGCCAGGGCGAGCGCCAGGGCGGCGAGCAGCCGCTTCATTCTTCGCGCTTGGGCAAGAGGATGTCCCGGTTCCCGTTGGTCGACATGGCCGATACGAGTCCGGATTGCTCCATTTGTTCCAGCAAGCGCGCCGCGCGGTTGTAGCCGATGCGCAGGTGGCGCTGCACGAGCGAGATCGAGGCGCGCCGGTGCTGCAGCACCACCTGCACCGCCTGGTCGTACATGGGGTCGTTCTCGCCACCGCCGCCGCCAGGCATGTCCGCCGTGCTGGCGTCGCCCTCGCCTTCGAGCACGCCGCCTTCGAGGATGCCTTCGATGTAGTTTGGCTCGCCCTGGCTCTTCAGGTACTCGACGACGCGGTGCACTTCCTCGTCGCTGCAGAAGGCGCCGTGCACGCGGACCGGCAGGCCGGTGCCGGGTGCCAGGTAGAGCATGTCGCCCTGGCCAAGCAGCGCCTCGGCGCCCATCTGGTCCAGGATGGTCCGGCTGTCGATCTTGCTGGAGACCTGGAACGACAGGCGGGTGGGGATGTTGGCCTTGATGAGGCCGGTGATGACGTCCACGCTCGGCCGCTGCGTCGCCAGGATGAGGTGGATGCCCGAGGCGCGCGCCTTCTGCGCCAGGCGGGCGATGAGCTCCTCGATCTTCTTGCCGACGACCATCATCAGGTCGGCCAGTTCGTCGATCACCACCACCACGTGCGGCAGGCGCTCCAGCGGTTCGGGCTGCTCGGGCGTCAGGCTGAACGGGTTGCCGATGGGCTCGCCCTTGGCCAGGCTCTCCGCGATCTTCTTGTTGTAGCCGCTGAGGTTGCGCACGCCGACCTTGCTCATCAGCTTGTAGCGGCGCTCCATCTCGCCGACGCACCAGTTCAGCGCGTTGGCGGCCTGCTTCATGTCGGTGACCACCGGCGCCAGCAGGTGCGGGATGCCTTCGTAGACCGACAGCTCCAGCATCTTGGGGTCGATGAGGATGAGCCGCACGTCGCGTGCCTCGGCCTTGTAGAGCAGGCTGAGGATCATGGCGTTGATGCCCACCGACTTGCCCGAGCCGGTGGTGCCGGCCACCAGGCAGTGCGGCATCTTCGCCAGGTCGGCCACCACCGGGTTGCCGACGATGTCCTTGCCCAGGCCCATGGTCAGCATCGACGCGGCGTCGTTGTAGACCTGCGAGCCCAGGATTTCCGCCAGGCGGATGGTCTGGCGGCGCGCGTTGGGCAGCTCCAGCGCCATGAAGTTCTTGCCCGGCACCACTTCCACCACGCGGATGGAGACGAGCGAGAGCGAACGCGCCAGGTCCTTCGCCAAGTTCACCACCTGCGAGCCCTTCACGCCGGTGGCCGGCTCGATCTCGTAGCGCGTGATCACCGGGCCGGGCTGGGCCGCGACCACGCGCACCTCGACGCCGAAGTCCTTCAGCTTCTTCTCGATGAGGCGGCTGGTCATCTCCAGCGACTCTTGCGAGACCGTGTCCTGGCGGCCGGGCGGCGCGTCCAGCAGGTCCACCTGCGGCAGCTTGGTGTCGGCCAGCTCGGTGAACAGCGGCTGCTGGCGCTCCTTGGCCACGCGCTCGGACTTCGGCACTTCCAGCACCGGCGGCTCGATGACGATGGGCACGTGGTCCTCGACCTCGTGGCGCTCGACTTCCACCACGTGCTCGCGCTCGCGCTGCGCCTGTTCGCCGATGCGGCGGTCCTCGGCGCGCTCGCGGTTCTCGGCGCGCCGTTCGCGGAAGGTGTCGAAGCGCTCGCCGATGCCGTCGGCCAGCCGCACCCAGGAGAAGCGCAGCGCCCAGGCCATGCCCACCACCAGCAGCGCGATCCACAGCACGCCCGAGCCGGCGAAGCCCAGCGCCTTCATCGACAAGGGCCCCAGCGTGTGGCCGACCACGCCGCCGGCGTGGCCTGGCAGCAGCGTCTCCCAGCGGTACAGGCGCGTCCATTCGAGCGCCGCGCTGGCCAGCAGCAGCAGCGCCAGGCCGGTCCAGAAGGCGGCGCGCGGGCGCAGACCGACCGGTTCGTCGTCCTCGTGGCGCAGCTGGTGCGCCAGCGCCGCCAGCCAGGCGCGCAGCCCCACCGGCACCAGCCACCAGGCCGAGAAGCCGAACAGGAACAGCGCCAGGTCCGAAGCCCAGGCGCCCAGCACGCCGGCGCGGTTGCGCAGCGCGTCGCCGTTGCCGCTGGTGGTGAAGGCGGCGTCGTTCGGGCTGTGCGTGGCCAGCGCCAGCACGAACAGGATCCACAGCACCGCGCCGGCCACCAGCGCGAGCTGCTGGCGCCAGCGCGCCGGCGCGGCCACCGGCCCCGCCGCGCGGGCGGCGGCGGCGCCTTCGGCCGAGAGCGAACCGAGCGGGAAGGTCATGGCCGGCATTGTGGCCGAAGGCGCCTGCGGGCGACCCGGCGAAGGCGCTTGAAGATGTGTCTGCGCCGCGCTCGCTTCAGCCGGGGTGACCGCCGTGGCGCGGCGGGCGGCGCAGGCCCGAACGCGGCCCGCCATGGCGCGCCTGCGCCAACCACTGCAGCCGGCGCGCGATGCGGCCGTTCACCGTGTCTTCACTCGGGCGCGTGGCGTCGCCCGCCGGCAGGCCGGTGAGCAGCGCGACCGCGTCGTCGACCGTCTGCACCACATGCACCGCGAAGCGCCCCTGCGCCACCGCTTCGACCACGTCGTCGCGCAGCACCAGGTGGGCGGCGTTGGCGGCCGGCACCAGCACGCCGTGGCGGCCGTCCAGCCCGCGCGCGGCGCAGAGGTCGAAGAAGCCTTCGATCTTCTCGTTCACGCCGCCGATGGCCTGCACGTCACCCATCTGGTTGACCGAGCCGGTGACGGCCAGCGCCTGCCGCACCGGCAACTCGGCCAGCGAGGACAGCAGCGCGACCGTCTCGGCGAGCGAAGCGCTGTCGCCTTCCACCATGCCGTAGTTCTGCTCGAACACCAGGCTGGCCCGCACCGGGTGGTCGCGCAGGCGCGAGAAGCGCGCCGCCAGGAAGCTGGTGAGGATGAACACGCCCTTGGCGTGCAGCGGGCCGCCGGTGCGCGTCTCGCGCTGGATGTCGATGACCTCGCCGTCGCCCAGACGCGTGGTGGCGGTGACGCGCATCACGCTGCCGAAGGTCTCGCCGGCGATCTCGTGCACGGCCAGCGCGTTGACCTGGCCGACGCGTTCGCCGCTGGTGTCGACGAGCAGCACCTCGCGCAGCACGGCGTCGCGCAGGTGCTCGTCGGCGCGCGACGCGCGCTCGCGGCGAGCCGCCACGGCGGCCTGCACGTCGGCGGCGCCGATGCGCGCACGGCCCGCCGCACGCGCAAAGTGGTCGGCCTCCTTCAGCAGGTCGAGCAGGCGGCGTCCCTGCGCCGTGACGCGCGAGGCGTCCTCGGCCAGGCGGGCGCCGTGGCGCAGCGTGCGCGCCATCGCGGCCGCGTCCACCGGCAGCAGAGCGCCTTCGCGCGCCTGCGTCGCCAGCGAACGCGCCAACGCGGCGGCGGTGGCGGCGTCGCCGGGCAGTTCGTCGCCGAGGTCGGCGACGACGCGGAACAGCTCGTCGAACTCCTCGTCGGCCTGGCGCAGCAGCTCGCAGACCTCGCGGTCGCCGACCAGCGCCACCTTCACGCGCAGCGGAATGGGCTCCGGCTCCAGCTGCGCGGTGGTGATGGCGCCCAGCATCTCGGCCATCGGCTCGATGCGGATCTCGGCGCGCAGCAGCGCGCGCTTGAGCATCGGCCAGGCGAAGGGCTGCATCAGCAGCTTGAGCGCGTCGATCAGCAGGAAGCCGCCGTTGGCGCGGTGCAGCAGCCCGCCCTTGATGAGCCGGAAGTCGGTCATCAGCATGCCGAAGCGCGCCAGGTTGTCGATGCGCCCGACCAGGTTGGCGTGGGTGGGCAGGTCGGCTTCCACCACCGGCGGGCTGTCGACCGCGGCGGCGTCCAGGATCAGGTTGACCTCGTAGCGCGAGAGGTCGGCGGTGGCCGGCTCGGCGCCGGTTTCGCCTTCGGCCGCCTCGCCGCCGCGGAAGCTCTGCGCGTGTTCGACCACGTCGGCACACAGCGTGTCCAGCCAGGCGGCCACGCGCGGCAGGTCGGCGTGGCGTTCGCGCACGTCCTCGGCGGCGTGGTCCACGGCGACGCGGGTGATCGAGTGGTTGAGCTCGCGCACGCGGTCGGCGTGATCCTTGCGCAGGCGCATCGACTGCCGCAGCACGCGCGCCAGCTGCTCCTGCACTTCCACCATCGCCTGCTGCAGCCTTTCGCGCTCGGCCTCGGGCAGGGCCTCGAAGTCGGCCGGCGGCATGACCTCGCCGTCCTTCTGCGGCGTGACGCTGAAGCCCATGGGGGTGCGCGCGATCGCCAGGCCGCGCCGTTCGGCTTCCTGCGCCACCTCGAACAGCCCCCTTTCGGCGCGTTCCTTGAAGTCGGTGTTGAGGCGCTCGACCTCGACCGCGTATTCCTCGGACTCGAAGGCGGCCGGGATCATGGCGCGCAGGTCGCGCACCAGCGCCTGCAGGTCCTGGCGCAGCCGCGCGCCGCGGCCGGCGGGCAGTTCCAGCGCCACCGGCTTGTGCGGCTCCTGGAAGTTGTTGACGTAGGCCCAGTCGGAACGGTGCACGCCGTTGCCGGCCACGTGCTCGGCCACCGCCTGCCGCACCAGGGTGCGGCGGCCGCTGCCGGGCGGGCCCATCACGAACAGGTGGTAGCCGGCATGCGGCATCGCCAATGCGAAGCGCACCGCGGCGGCGGCGCGCGGCTGGCCGACGATGGCCGGCGGCCCGGCGCCGGGGTTCTGGTCGTAGTCGGGGGGCAGGTCGACGCTAGCGGGCGCCAGCTCGCCGGCGGAAAGGGTGCGCGCGGTCATGGCCGCCGGCGAACCGGCCTCAGTCGTTCTGCAGCCGTTCCTTGATGATGACCGAGCCGTTCTCCTGCGTCTCGATGACGCCGCGGTCTTCCAGGTCCTTCATGACGCGGCTCACCATCTCGCGCGAGGCGCCCACCACCTTGGCCATGTCCTGGCGGCTGACCTTGTGGCGGATGATCTTCACGCCTTCGATGTCCTCGGCCATGTCCAGCAGGGTGCGGGCGACGCGGCCGTAGACGTCCAGCAGGGCCAGGCTCTCGATCTGGCGGTCGGCGTTGCGCAGCCGGCGCACCAGGCCGCGCAGGATGGCGTAGGCCAGGGTGGAGTTCTCGGGCAGGCAGCGCGCGAAGTCCTGGCGCGCCAGCACCAGCATGTCGGTCTGCACTTCGGCGCGCACGGTGGCCGAGTGGGGCTCGTTGTCGATCAGGCTCATTTCGCCGACGTAGTCGCCCGACTCCAGCACCGCCAGGATGACCTCGCGTCCGCGGGTGTCCGAAGTCAGCACGCGGGCACGGCCATTGAGCAGGATGAACAGTGCGTTGCTCTTGCGGCCCTGTTCCACCACCAGTTCGCCGCGGCGGAAGCGCCGCTTGACCACGCTGTCGGCCACCGCCTGCGCCTGGTCGGCTGTCAGCATCGAGAACAGCGGCACGCGGCGGATGAGATCCAGGTTCGACAGCATCGACATCGGCTAGCCCCTCTTTGGTTGTGTTCCGTCCCGGCACGCCCAGACTTGCAGGAACTACGCCACAGGTCTGAGAGAATGCCCCTATTGTGCCGATTGAGAGGCTTGCAGCCATTGGGTTGCAACCCGATGTAGCCTCAAGCCGTCGGTTCGGCGCGACGGTCCGCCCTCGCGCCTGCCCTCCAAGCCACCTGTCCGTACCCTGCCCATGAGCACTTCACAGCACGCCCGCGTCCTCATCCTCGGCTCCGGCCCGGCCGGCTACACCGCCGCCATCTACGCCGCGCGCGCCAATCTTTCGCCGGTGCTGGTGACCGGCATCGCGCAGGGCGGGCAACTGATGACGACCACCGAAGTCGACAACTGGCCGGCCGACGTGGCCGGCGTGATGGGCCCGGACCTGATGCAGCGCTTCCTGCAGCACGCCGAGCGCTTCAACACGAAGATCGTCTTCGACCACATCCACACGGTGGACTTCTCGAAGCGGCCCTACACACTCACCGGCGACAGCGGCAGCTACACCTGCGACGCGCTCATCATCGCCACCGGCGCGAGCGCCAAGTACCTGGGCCTGCCCAGCGAGCAGGCCTTCATGGGCAAGGGCGTCAGCGGCTGCGCCACCTGCGACGGCTTCTTCTACCGCGGCGACGAGGTCTGCGTGGTCGGCGGCGGCAACACGGCGGTCGAGGAGGCGCTGTACCTCTCGAACATCGCCAGCCGGGTGCACCTGATCCACCGGCGCGACAAGTTCCGCGCCGAGCCCATCCTGGTCGACAAGGTGCACGAGAAGGTGGCGGCCGGCAAGATCGTGCTGCACCTGTGGCACACGCTCGACGAGGTGCTGGGCGACGCCACCGGCGTCACCGGCGTGCGCCTGAAGTCCACCCAGGGCGGCGCCACCACCGAGGTGCCTGTGAAGGGCTGCTTCATCGCCATCGGCCACCAGCCCAACACCGACATCTTCAAGGGCCGGCTCGAGATGCGCGACGGCTACATCGTCACCAAGAGCGGCCTCGAGGGCATGGCCACCGCCACCAGCGTGCCGGGCGTGTTCGCCGCCGGCGACGTGCAGGACCACGTGTACCGGCAGGCCATCACCAGCGCCGGCACCGGTTGCATGGCGGCGCTGGATGCCCAGCGCTACCTGGAGCAGAACGGGCTATAATCCTGGGCTTTGCCGAAATCCAAACCGGCAACCCAAAGAACTCGTTAGAACCGGAGAAGCGTCATGGCACGCGTCTGTCAAGTCACGGGCAAGCGCCCGATGGTGGGAAACAACGTCTCCCACGCCAACAACAAGACCAAGCGTCGCTTCCTGCCGAACCTGCAGTACCGCCGCTTCTGGCTGGAAACCGAGAACCGCTGGGTGCGCCTGCGCGTGAGCAACGCCGCGCTGCGGCTGATCGACAAGGTCGGCATCGAGCAGGTCGTTTCCGACCTCCGTGCCAAGGGCGAACTCTGAACTAGGAGCCTGACATGGCAGCCAAAGGCGGACGCGAAAAGATCAAGCTGGAGTCCACGGCGGGCACCGGCCACTTCTACACGACCAGCAAGAACAAGAAGACCACGCCCGAGAAGCTCGAATTCCTGAAGTTCGACCCGAAGGCGCGCAAGCACGTCCTCTACAAGGAAGTGAAGCTGAAGTAGGAAACGATGGCGGGCTCGCTGCGCGAGCCCTTCCCTTCGGTTTCAATGCAAACGGGGCCCGCGGGCCCCGTTGTCGTTGGTGCGCGAAGCGCCTTAGGCGCGCGCCGCCCGCAGCTTGAGCGAGAACTCCTGCAGCGCGGCGATGCCGCTGTCCTCGGCGCGCTTGCACCAGGACTGCAGATCGGCCACCAGCTGCTGCGAAGAGACGCCGGTGCGCGTCCACAGGCCGCGCAATTCCTCGCGCATGGCCACCAGCTTGGCCAGCTTGGGGCTTTCGCCCAGCGCCTCGGCCAGCTCGGGCTTCAGGCGCTGCGGGATCTTGTCGTCGTCGCGGTGCAGCCAGCGCTTGGCGGCCAGCATGCTCTTCAGCTTCGTGCGGTCGACCGCGGCGCCCTGTGCCTTCAGGCGGTCCAACTCGGAACCCACGGCACGCCGAAGTTCCTTCGCGTAGCCGGCCATCACCTCGTAGCGGTTGGCGATGATGGCTTCCAGCGTCTTGTCGTCGGCCACCGGCTTGATGCTGCCCAGCGCCAGCCTGGGCGGCGTCTTGCGCACCTTGGCCAAGCCCGCCATCTCCAGGCCGCGGATGTAGAGCCAGCCGATGTCGAACTCGTAGGGCTTGACCGACAGCTTGGCCGACGTGGGATAGGTGTGGTGGTTGTTGTGCAGCTCTTCGCCGCCGATGATGATGCCCCAGGGCAGCACGTTGGTCGAAGCGTCCGGCGCCTCGAAGTTGCGGTAGCCCCAGTAGTGGCCGATGCCGTTGATGATGCCGGCGGCGGTGATGGGGATCCACAGCATCTGCACCGCCCAGACGGTGGCGCCCAGGCCGCCGAACAGCAGCAGGTCCAGGATCAGCGTCAGGCCGACGCCCTGCCAGGTGAAGCGGCTGTAGACGTTGCGCTCCATCCAGTCGTCGGGCGTGTTGTGGCCGTACTTGGCGAGCGTTTCCTGCACCGCGGCTTCGGCACGGTAGAGCTCGCTGCCGGTCAGCAGCACGGTCTTGATGCCCCTGGTGACGGGGCTGTGCGGGTCGTCGACCGTCTCGCACTTGGCGTGGTGCTTGCGGTGGAT
>JABLTH010009142.1_pt1 | contig 11396 bp, 13 predicted proteins | sample 7875711 | NCBI WGS metagenome assembly JABLTH01 (sample SAMN14941262, study PRJNA633318) | bioreactor metagenome | isolation source: bioreactor | place: China | collected 2019-03-05 | reverse complement strand
TGTGGATCAGGAGCAAGAGCATCGCCCGCGAGCGGGCTCCTACAGGGGGATGAACGGCCTGGCCGCGTTACCGTAACGGCAGGAACTTCCCGCCGTCGCGGCACCCAAAGCATGGCTGTGCACGTATCGCGTCCCCGCGCGTTGACACAGCCCTACCCGCGGAGCGCACATGACCATCCATCGACCCCTCGGCCTGCTCCTTGCCAGTGCGCTGGCAACCTCTGCCGCAGCACAGAGTGCAAGCCGGCCACTCAACCTCAAGCTCCCGCCGGGCGCCGTTCCCGCCACCAGCAGTAGCAGCGCCGCCAGGCCCGCCAGCGCCAGCACGGCACCGGGCGTCTACTACGGCGATACCAGCGGCACCACCGATGCCGGCCTGGCCGCCAACGCGCCGGCCGACACCTGCGACGACGCCACCTATAACCAGCCCCAGGTGCATGGCAGCGTGGGCATGGGCGTGGTGGCGGGCAACCACGTCAGCGGCAACTACCAGACCGGCACGGTCAGCATCCACAAGGCCTTCGGCGACTGCGACCACCCCACCGGCGGTGTGAGCATTTCGATCGGTGGCGCCACCGGGCACTTCAACGACCATCGATTCGGACATTGAGACCGCGACCGCGGTTCACCACCGACAGGGTGCCTCAGTCCAGCTAAACCGCGCGTCGCCGGCGTAGCTCCGAGCGGCCGACGAAAAACCCGGCCACCAGCACCATCAGCGCCATGGCATACCAGGTGATCAGGTAGCTGAGATGGTTGTTGGGAAAGTGGATGACGGTCAGCCCGCCCCTGGGCGCATTCGGCACGCCGGCCTCCGTGACCGCATCCTCGTCGACGAAGTACGGCGCCACATCGTGCAGCCCGCGCCGCGCCGCAATGGCAGCCACATCGCGGGTGTACCAGTCGTCCTTGACCGGTGAATTGTGGCGCAGAAACCCTGGCGGCTCGCTGATCCGCAGCAGGCCGGTCACGCTCACCTCGCCGGCGACGCCGGGCGCGCAGGTGCCGTGGCGACCGCACCATTCCGGCGTCACGAAGCCACGGTTGACCAGCACCGACGAGCCGTCGTCGCGGCGCAGCGGCGTCATCACCCAGAGTCCGCTGCCCTCGGCCGTCGCCGCCCACACGTAGGTCGAGCGGTCGTACAGGAAGGTGCCGCGCAGTCGCACATGCAGGTATTCATCGGACGCGGCGGTGACCCGGGCCCACTGCGCCGGACCGGGCGGATCGACCGGTGCAGCATGCACGCGCGCATCGACATGAGCGATCAGCGCCCGCTTCCACGCCAGCCGATGCACCTGCCAGGTACCGAGGGCGATGAAGCCGGCGAACAGCACCAGGCCCAGCAGGGTCAGCATGGCCAGCGCGAACGGGCCGCGCGGCCGGTCCCGCGTCGCGGTGCTGGAAGGTTCGTCGGTCATCGGGCGGTCTTCACGTTGAAGAGTGCAATTCTAGTCCCCCGCATGCACCGCGCCCTGCGCGCGCGACGATGTGCTCAGGAGCCCCGGACGACGAAGGCGAGCCCCCCAGCCCCACGGCAAGCGCCAGGTAGGCCACGACCGCCGTCCTCCCCGACACCGTCGACGGTCTGGTCCGCCAGGACAGCGGCGCCAGCAGAGTGGTCAAGCCGAGCAAGCCGAGCAGGCCGACCCGCCCGCCCCGCCCAGATCAGCGCAGCAGCACGCCCTCGCCCACCTTGCGCCCGCCCTCGAGCACGACGAACGACAGCTTGTCGTCACGCACTTTCAGTACATCGAAACAGTCCACGCCCACCGTCCGTGTGGCGCCCGGGTCGAGGTGGGCATCATGGCCGCCCAGATCGAGCCGGCAACTGACGTCGTCGCTGCCCGGATGGAACGCCAGCACGGGCGCGTAGCCAGTGAAGATGGGGGTTTCGCGGCCAACGTCACCCTGTTTCGGCAACAGCGTAATGGTCGCGTGCAACGGCGCATCGGCGGGAAAGCTCAGCCAGCGCGGCTTGGCGGCGGCGCCAGCGATCGCGGCGGTGGAGACGGCAGTGAAGAGAACCAGGCTGATGACGCGCGTCGAAAATCGATCCATGAACAGTTGTTCCCGATGGGAGAACGCGGGCCACCATGGCCCACGGGCACCGGGATCGTCCGCGCTATCCCGTGACAGGGTCAAGCGGGGCGGGAGCGCCCGTTCAGAGGCGTGGCAGGATATGCTCGCGGCTCAATCGGGCGATCGGCACCTCGCCCGGGTCGGCCGGCTCGACCCAGCACAGCGCCTCGATTTCGGCGCACGCCACGGGAACGCCCTGCACCGCCACCGCGTAGACCTCGCCCTCGACCATATGCCCCGGCTCGTTTGCTGCCGGCGCGTTGGCGCACCACAGATGCCGCGGCGAACCGGTCACCAGCGTCACGCCAAGTTCCTCGCGCAGCTCGCGCGCCAGGGTGGCGACATCGTCGGCATCGCCCGGATCGCGCTTGCCGCCCGGCTGCTGGAACACCGTGGCGCCACGCTTGCGCACCAGCAGCACACGCCCCGCGTCGTCACGGATCACCGCCACGACAATGCGGATCGGCCTCGGCACGTCGCTCACAGCCGGCTGTACGACCAGGACTGCATGCGCCCGTCCTTGTACGGCATCACGCCGTGGAACGGTCGCGGGTCCTCGTCGAACACCAGCGGCAGGAAATGGCGGTCACCCTCCCACATCGGCAGGTCCATCAGGCGGTCGCGCTCGACCCACTCCAGCGTGCCCTCGGGATTGGTTTTCAGCGGCGCGCCGGTGTAGCCGTCGACGACGAAGATGAAGCCCAGCCAGTCCTCGCCCTGCTTGCCGAAGCCGGGCCAGTTCAGGGTGCCACGCAGCTGCATCGAGGTGCACTCGATGCCTGCCTCCTCGTGGATCTCGCGGCGCATGCAGGCGGCGATGTCCTCGCCCGGCTCCATCTTGCCGCCCAGGCCGTTGTACTTACCCAGGTGCTGGTCGTCCGGGCGAGCGTTGCGGTGGATCATCAGCACGCGCCGGCGATCCGGCGAGAGCACGTATCCGAGCGTGGCGACGATGGGGCAATAAGGCATGGCGCGGCCGGCAAAAAGCGCAGTGTAACGTCCCCGCGCAGCCCGGCTGAACCGCTCCGCCGGCGACGCTTGCGCCGCGGGCCGCGGGCCGGCGACCATCGACGGATGCTGCGCCTGTTTTCCTCCCTGCCCCGTTCCCGCCGCTGGCGCGCCGTGCTTGGCGCTGCCGCGCTGCTGCCGCTGCTCGCCGCCTGCGCCTCGCGCGCCCGTGCGCTGGACAGCGCAGAACGCGAGTTCGAGGGCCAGCGGTTCCACGTGGTGACCATCGATCTCACCCGGCAGACCCTCTCGCTGCACTGGCGCGATCCGGACAGCGGTATCGCCTACGGCAGCATCGACACCCTGCAGCAATGGGGCGAACGACACGGCCGGCATCTGCTGTTCGCCGCCAACGCGGGCATCTACGACCGGAAGAACGCGCCGCTGGGACTGTTCGTCGAGAACGGCCGCACCCTGGTGCCGCTGAACCTGGCGCACGGCAACCCGGCCGCCGGCAACTTCTCGCTACGCCCCAACGGCGTGTTTGCGGTGTATCCGGACGGCCATGCCGCGGTGCGCACCAGCGAAGCGTTCAAGGCGGACGGTAAACCGGTGACCCTGGCCACGCAGTCCGGCCCGATGCTGGTGATCGACGGCCAGCTCAACCCGCAGTTCGAGGACGAGTCGGCCAGCATGAAATGGCGCAGCGGCGTATGCGCGCCCGCGCCACGGAAAGTGGTGTTTGCGGTGAGCGAGACGCCGGTGAACTTCCACACCTTCGCCCGCCTGTTCCGCGACGGCCTCGGCTGCCGCGACGCGCTGTACCTGGACGGCACCATTTCGCAGATGTTCGTGGCCGGCGAGGGCTACAGCGGCGCGCCTGCTTTCATGCTCAAGCCCTACGTGGGTATCTTCGCAGTGTTCGACAAACCATGACGACTCCTCCCCGCCGACGCTGGCTGCACCGCAGCCTGATCGCGCTCGCCCTGCTGCTGCTCGCTGCCCTGGTTGCCGTCTGGAGCCTGCTGGCACTGGGCCGTGCCCGACTGGATGGCCAGGTCGCCGCAAGCGGACTGACCGCCCCGGTCACCGTGACGCGCGACGCGCTGGGCACCGCCACCTTCGACGGCAGGAGCCGCGAGGACATCAGCTATGCGATGGGCTACCTCCACGCGCAGGAGCGCTACTTCGACATGGACCTGATGCGCCGGCTGCCGGCCGGCGAACTGTCGGCTCTGGTCGGCCCGGCGGCACTGAAGACCGACGAGGCACACCGTCGCCTGCGACTGCGCGCCGTGGTCGAACGGGCCTACGCGCAGCTGCCGCCCGACCAGCGGCACATGCTCGACCGCTACCGCGATGGCGTGAACGCCGGGCTGGCGGCACTGAAGACGCGTCCCTGGGAGTACCTCCTGCTCGGCACGAAGCCGCAACCGTGGCGTTCCGAAGACAGCCTGCTGGTCATCGCCGCGATGTACCTGGACCTCAACAGCGACGGCCGCAACACCCGCGAGCTGCGCATTGCGCAGATGCGCGCCGTGCTGCCCGCACCGCTGGTCGATTTCCTGCTCGCGCCGGACCCGACCTGGGAAGCGCCGCTGGCCGGCCCGCTCTCGCCCGCACCGGTCGTGCCGGATGCGGCCACCTTCGACCTGCGCGCCACCGCGCCGGCCAGTGGCCACGATCTCGCCGCCGTGCTCGCCCCAGCGCTGGACGACGCACGCCCCGGCAGCAACAACTTCGCCGTCGCCGGCGCGCTCACCGGCACCGGTGCGGCGATGCTGGCCAACGACATGCACCTGGGCCTGCGCGTACCCAACCTGTGGTTCCGCGCGCGCCTGCGCTACCCCGACCCGAGCGCGCCGAACGGCACCCGCGACGCCAGCGGCGTGACCCTGCCCGGCACGCCCGCCCTGGTGGTCGGCTCCAACGGCCAGGTCGCCTGGGGGTTCACCAACAGCTACGGCGACTGGGAGGACTGGGTGCGCGTGCAGCGCGACCCGGCCGATTCCACGCGCTACCGCACACCCGACGGCTGGGCGACGATCGCCACGCATCGCGAGACCATCCACGTAAAGGGCGCGCCCGATCACGTGATCACCGTCCAGGACACCCGCTGGGGCCCGATCACCGCGACCGACACCGACGGCACGCCGCTGGCACTGGCATGGACCGGCGATCGCCCGCGCGGCTACAACCTCGCGCTGATGCAGCTCGAGCGCGCCACCGACGTGGACCAGGCACTCGACCTCGCCCCCACCCTCGGCATGCCCGCGCAGAACCTGCTCGCCGCGGACAGCCAGGGCCACATCGGCTGGACCATCGCCAGCAACAGCATCCCGCTGCGCCACGGCTTCGACCCGCAGGTGCCCGCCGACTGGTCGCAGCCCGGCACCGGCTGGACCGGCTGGGCCGCACCGTCGCAGTACCCGCGCATCGAAAATCCGCCCGGCGGCCGGCTGTGGACCGCCAACAATCGCACCGTCGGCGGCGACTGGCTGGCCCTGCTGGGCAACGGCGGCCACGACCTCGGCGCCCGTGCGCAGGCGATCCGCGACGACCTGCGCGCCCACGCGGCGTTCTCGCCCGGCGACCTGCTGGACATCCAGCTCGACGACCGCAGCGTGCTGCTCGGCCGCTGGCAGCGCCTGCTGCAGCAGACCCTGGCCACCGCCACCGACCCGTCGCTGGTGCAGTTGCGCGAGCTGACCCGTCCATGGAACGGCCGGGCCGACGTGAACAGCGTCGCCTACCGGCTGGTGCGCGCCTTCCGCCAGCAGGTGCACCAGGCCGTGCTGGCGCCGTTCGCAGCCCGCGTGCAGGCACGTTTCCCCGACTTCACCTGGCCGGGCCTCGGCGACCCGGAAACGGCCGTGTGGGCGCTGGTGCGGCAGCAGCCGAAGCACCTGCTCGACCGACGCTACCCCGACTGGCACGCCCTGCTGCTCGCGTCGGCGACGCAGGTGGTCGACACCCTCGGCAAGCAATCCGGCGGCCTCGCCGCCCGCAGCTGGGGCGAACGCAACCGCGATGCGGTGAACCATCCGCTGGCGCGGGCCCTGCCCGGCTGGCTGGCCCGCCTGATCGACATGCCCGACCAGCCGGTGCCCGGCGACAGCAACATGCCGCGCGTGGCCGCGCCCGGCTTCGGCGCCTCCGAGCGGCTGGACGTCTCGCCCGGACACGAAGACCGCGGCATCTTTCACATGCCCGGCGGGCAGAGCGACAACCCGCTGTCGCCGTTCTTCGGCGCCGGCCACGAGGACTGGGTGCACGGACGGCCCACCCCGTTGCTGCCCGGCCCGGCGCAGCACACGCTGACGCTGGAACCGACGGCCGGGTGAGGCGTCGGCGCGCTCAGCCGAGGGTGTAGTCGAACGTGTACTCGTGCCGCCCCGAGGCGATGCGGATCGTCATGCTGCCGGCCAGGCCGGTCAGCTCGCCGGTGCCGGTGTCCGGCACCACGTGTACGGTGAGCGTGGCGGCGCCGCGATCCATCGTGCCGCTGTGCTGCAACACGAAGCTGCCTTCGCGGCCGTCGAGCCGCCCGGTCACCCGCTCCAGCGCGACATAGCCCGCCGAGCCGGCAACCTCGCCACCGGCGGAGAGCATCTCGCCCAGGCTGTGTGCCTGCAGATCGCCCTCGAAGCGCTTGTCGAGCGTGTGCCGCCCCAGGTTGGCCGGTGCGCTGGTCGCTGCCAGTGGCTGCGATTCCCGGGTGACCTCGAATGTACCGTTCGCCTGCATCTGTCCCGCCCTCGCTCATGCCATGACCGAGGCAGCGCTCCAGCACCGCCGGCCCTGCCCTGCGCGCATTCAAGCACAAGCCACCCCGGCACCTGCGAAAAAAGCCCGACGCGCACCGACGCCCCGCGATGCCGGCCGGCGCCAGACGCGAAGCATGTCGAATTCGCGCCGGATGGCTCGTCGTCAGGACGAGCCCGGCATGTGCCGGCCCGATGCCCTGGGAAGGAGAACAGCGATGCGATGCATGGTGATGGTGCGGGCCACCGACGAGTCCGAAAGCGAGACCCAGGCGATGCCGAGCGCCGAGATCATGGCGGCGATGAATCGCTTCAACGAGGAACTGGTGCAGGCCGGCGTGATGCTGGCAGGCGAGGGGCTCAAGCCCAGCCGCGACGGCAAGCGCGTGCGTTTCGCGGGCAGCGGGCAGCAGGTGATCGACGGTCCGTTTGCCGAGACCCGGGAGCTGATCGCCGGATTCTGGCTGTGGCAGGTGCGTTCGATGGACGAGGCGCTGGAGTGGGCGCGTCGCTGCCCGGCCCCGTTCGTGGGCGAGTGCGAGATCGAGATCCGACCGCTGTACGAGGAGGCCGACTTCGCCGACGTCATGTCGCCCGAGCTGCGCGAGTCCGAGGCCAGGATGCGTGGGCAGATTGCCGAACGGACGCGCTGATGCCGCCGGCGTGCTTGCCGCGAACGCCAGGCAGTGCTGTGATCGGTCCTATGGAAACGGCCGAATTGCATCGCCGCATCGATGCCGTATGGCGACTGGAGGCACCGAAGCTGATCGGCGCCCTGGTCCGCGTGGTGCGCGACATCGATCTTGCCGAGGAGCTGGCCCAGGACGCGCTGGTCAGCGCGCTCGAGCGCTGGCCGGACAGCGGCATCCCGGACAACCCCGGCGCCTGGCTGATGACCACCGCGCGCAACCGCGGCATCGACCTGCTGCGCCATCGCCAGTTGGCCGAACGCAAGCACGCGCTGCTCGGCGGCGATCCGGACTTTGAGCCGCACGTGATGCCCGACTTCGACGCCCTCGACGACGACATCGGCGACGACCGCCTGCGCTTGATCTTTACCGCCTGCCATCCGGTGCTGCCACACGAGGCCCGCATCGCGCTGACCCTGCGCCTGCTCGGGGGCCTGACCACCGCCGAGATCGCCCGCGCCTTCCTGCAGCCCGAGCCCACCGTGGCGCAGCGCATCGTCCGCGCCAAGCGCACGCTGGCCGAGAAGCAGGTGCCCTACGAGATGCCGCGCGGCGAGGAACGCGGCGAACGGCTGGCCAGCGTGCTGGGCGTGGTCTACCTGATTTTCAACGAGGGTTACGCCGCCACCGCCGGCGAGGACTGGATGCGACCGGCGCTGTGCGAGGAGGCATTGCGGCTGGGCCGCATGCTCGCTGCGCTGGAACCGAACGAGCCTGAGGTACTGGGCCTGCTGGCGCTGATGGAACTTCAGGCATCGCGCACCCGCGCGCGGATCGATGCCACCGGGCGGCCGGTGCTGCTGGACCGCCAGGACCGCGCCCGCTGGGACCGGCTGGCGATCGCCCGCGGCCAGGCGCTATTGGCGCGCGCCATCCGCCATCCCGACGGCGCCGGCCCCTACACGTTGCAGGCGGCGATCGCCGCCTGCCACGCCGGTGCACCGACCGCCGCGGCGACCGACTGGCCACGCATCGCGGCCCTGTACGCGCTGTTGGCACAAGTGACCCCCTCGCCGGTGGTCGAGCTCAACCGTGCGGTCGCCGTAGCGCGCGCCGAGGGGCCCGCCGCGGGCCTGGCGCTGGTCGAGGTCATCGCCGATGCGCCCGTGCTGGCCCGCTACGCACCGCTGCCGGCCGTGCGTGGCGACCTGCTGGAGCAACTCGGACGCCGCGACGAGGCCCGGGAGGCGTTCCTGCAGGCAGCCGAACTCACCGCCAACACGAGCGAACGGGAGCTGTTGCTGGCGCGCGCCGCGACGCTGGAGCCTACGGACAGTTGATCGACGAGCCGCCCGGCTCCGGAGCCGGCGGCATCGCTGCCTTCCAGCGACAGTCCGGGCGGCAACCGGCAGAGGGCAGCAACGGGCGCAGCGGAAAAAAGGGCCCGCGAGTGCGGGCCACGGGGAAATGTACGTGATGCGGATTACTTGCCGGCGGGACGATAGGTGAGCTCGCCGTTGTAACGGTCGACATGCGCGGACACATGCTTGATCGCGTCGTCCAGCGCCTTGCGCAGGGACTTGGCCTGCACCTCGCCATGGACGCTGGCCACCATCTTCCAGAACGCCGGATCGGGTTCGGCACCGAAGTCGGCCCAGTCCTTCGATGGACTGACCAGGATGTAGTCGGCCGCGTCGTCGCCGCTGTCGATCACATGCATTACCTGGTATCGACCGGGCCACTTGGCCTTGACCGCTGCCGCGGTGACCTGGGTGACCGCATCCCTGAAGCTCTCGTCGGCGTCGTGGCCGGGCTTGATGGTGAACAGCACGACGTCGACGTAACCCTGCCCCATGTCGCTGCCCTTGGGCATGTAGCTCATTTCCGGGACGACTTTCATGAAGCCGCTGGTTTCACGCTTGAGGTGGGGGTTCACGCTCTCCCGAAACGTCCCGTCGCAGGCTTTGCCGCTCTCGCGCATCACGTCGAAGTCCGCCCAGGTGAGCGGCTCGGTGACGTAGGAATATGCGTAGGCGTCGCCGGTCTCGTGGTTCAGCGCCATCCATGCGTACTTGAATCCATGCTCGCCCAGGCACCGGTTGTAGGTCTTGATGCCAGCCTCGTAGGCCTGCTGATCGGCGGGCGCCACCCAGTCGGTGTAGCTGCGTATGACGCTGCGGCCGTCCTTCTCCGCTGCCTGGCTAGCCGGAACACAGGACAGGCCGGCTACCAAGGCCAGCCAAACGATGATGCGCTTCATGAGAGTCTCCCTCAGGGCGGATCGCCCTGCACAGATGTGGAATAGGGCCCCGAACTCTCTCCGCAACGCGCGAAGGGCTCCGCCAACCGGCGAAGGCCCTGCAGGCTACTCCGAATCGCAAAGAAGTGTGATGTACATCACATTTTTGGAGCGATCAGCGCAACAATCGCTCGCATACCGCCCCATACAAGGCGGGCAATCGTTCCAGATCGGCCACGACCACGCACTCGTCCACTTTGTGGATGGTGGCGTTCACCGGCCCCAGCTCCACCACCTCGGCGCCCAACGGAGCGATGAAGCGGCCGTCGGAGGTGCCGCCGCCGGTGCTCTCCGCCGGCGACACGCCTGCCAGCTCGCGGCAGACCGACGCCACCACCTCGCGCAGGCGTCCGCCCGGCGGGGTGAGGAACGGCTCGCCGGAAAGATTCCAGTCCAGCGTGCAGTCCAGCCCGTGGCGGGCGAGGATCGCCTCGGTGCGAGCCTTCAGCCCCTCGGCCGTGCTGGCGGTGCTGTAGCGGAAGTTGAACAGCGCGGTGAGCGTGCCCGGGATGACATTCGTGGCGCCGGTACCCGCGTTGAGGTTGGACACCTGGAACGAGGTGGGCGGGAAGTCGCTGTTACCCTCGTCCCAGCGCTCGGCGGCGAGTTCGGCCAGTGCGGGGGCGAAGGCATGGATCGGGTTCTTCGCCTTTTCCGGGTACGCCACGTGACCCTGCACGCCGCGCACGGTGAGCGTGCCGCTGAGCGAGCCGCGCCGACCCACGCGGATCAGGTCGCCGAGGCGCGTGGTGGATGAAGGCTCGCCGACCACGCACCAGTCGATGCGCTCGCCTTCGGCGCGGAACACCTCGGCGACCTTGCGCACGCCGTCGAGGTTGGTCGGCCCTTCCTCGTCGCTGGTCAGCAGCAGGCCGACACGACCGGTGTGATCCGGATGCGCGGCGACGAAGGCCTCCAGCGCCACCACCATCGCCGCCACCGAGCCCTTCATGTCCGCCGCGCCGCGGCCATACAGCACCCCGTCGACCACGGTGGGCGTGAACGGATCGAAGCGCCATGCGTCCGCCGGCCCGGTCGGCACCACGTCGGTGTGACCGAGGAAAGCCAGCGTGACGCCGTCGCCGTGCGTCGCCCACAGGTTGTCGACCTCACCGAAGCGCAAATGGCGCACGCGAAAACCCGCTCGCATCAGGCGCGCGGCGATGGCCGCCTGGCAGCCGGCGTCGTCGGGCGTCACCGAGGCGCGGCGGATCAGCTCGCAGGTGAGATCCAGTACGTCGCTCATGCGATTGTCCGGGCGGTCTTGCCGAACCGTTTTTCGTAGCTGCCGCCGGTGAAGCCCACGACAACGCGGCCGTCCGGCAGCACCGCCAGCGGCTGGCGCAGCACGCCGGGATGCTCGCGGATCAGCAGCGTCCACTCCGGATCGCTCTCCGGGTTGCGCCGCTGCGGCAACAGGTGCTTCCAGGCGCGACCGCTGCGGTCGGCCAGCGTATCCCAGCCGCCAGCGGCCTGTGCCCAGGCTTTCAGCTCTTCCGGCGCAGGCCGTTCGCGCTGGGTGTCGACGAAGCGGTACGCGTGGCCGAAGCGGTCCAGCCACGCGCAGGCCTTGCGGCACACGTCGGCGCCGGCCAGTCCGTAGAGCACGGCGGCTTCAGCCACCGAACAGCTCCTTGAACTTCTTCTCGGTGAAACCGACGCTCACCGCGCCGT
>JABLTH010123030.1_pt1 | contig 11397 bp, 8 predicted proteins | sample 7875711 | NCBI WGS metagenome assembly JABLTH01 (sample SAMN14941262, study PRJNA633318) | bioreactor metagenome | isolation source: bioreactor | place: China | collected 2019-03-05 | reverse complement strand
GGAATTCCGGCAGGAGCTCGCATCGATCGCGTCGCTCGCGCTCGGCGCGGTGGCGTTCACCACCGTCGCGGTCGCGCTCGCCGTGCATGCCGTGAACCCGGCGCTGCCGTGGGCCGCCTGCTTCACGCTCGGCGCGATCGTGTCGCCGCCCGACGCGGTCGCCGCGAAGGCGATCCTGCAGCGCCACCCGCTGCCCGCGCGGCTCGTCGCGGTGCTCGAAGGCGAGAGCCTCGTCAACGATGCGTCGGGCCTGCTGCTGTACCAGATGGCCGTGTCGGCCGCGCTGGCGGTATCGATCACGGCCGCCAGCGCCACCGGCCTGTTCTTCTCGCTGACGCTGATCGGCATCGCGGTCGGCCTCGCGTGCGGCCATGCGATGTGCTGGGTGCTGCCGCGCCTGCGCGACCCGATGCTCGGCATCGTCGTGACCTTCGCGATGGCGTGGGGCAGCTACGGAATCGCGGAAGCCGTCGACGGCTCGGGCGTGCTGTCGGTGGTGACCTGCGGCCTCGTGCTCGGCGTGCGCCAGCATCGCGTGTTCGACGCCGACATGCGGATCAAGGCGAAGGCGACCTGGGAAGCGATCGTGTTCGTGCTCGACGCGCTCGTGTTCATCCTGATCGGCCTCGCGCTGCACGCGATCCTCGCACGCGTGAACCACGAAGGCGCGGTGCTGATGGCCGGCCTGCGCGTCGCGCTGCCCGCCACCGCCGCCGCGATCGGCGCGCGCGTCGTATGGGTGTTCGTCGCGATGTGGCTGCCGGGCCGCCTGCGCGCGCCGCGCGCGGGCCACGCGCCGTGGTCGTGGCGCGAAGCCGTCGTGCTCGGCTGGTCGGGCATGCGCGGTGTCGTGAGCCTCGCGGCCGCGATCGCACTGCCGGCCACCTTCCCCGGCCGCGACCTGATCCTGTTCAGCACGTTCCTGCTGATCATCGCGACGCTCGTCGTGCAGGGCGGCACGCTCGCGCCGCTGATCCGCGTACTGAAGCTGCGCCCGGCCGCACGGCACACGATGTCCGAGCACGCGGTGCGCGCGCATACGTTCGGCGCGGCGCTCGCCGAACTCGACGCGCTCGAACAGCGCGGGTCGAGCCTCGAACGCCCTTCGCTCGACCGCCTGCTCGCCGAATACCGGAACCGCGTGACCTTCAACGAACGCGCGTTTCGTCACGGCACCGAACCGGCCAACGTGCGGGCGCGCATGCTGCGCGTCGAACTCGACCTCGTCGGCGTGTCGCGCCGCGCGCTGCTCGACCTGCATCGCGGCGGCAAGGTCGACGACACGGTGCTGCATCGGATCGAATCGGAACTCGATTTCGAGGAACTGCGCCTGCAGCGCCTGCTCGAACCCTGAAGCCCGGCCAAGCCGCCGCCTCCCCCTTTCTCCTTATGGAACTGCAATGAGCGAACTGTCCGTCGAAGCAAGCATCGGTGCCGTCGATTACCTCGTCCACTTCACCGACGGCGTCCACCAGTGGCGCGCCGACGAGCCCACGCCGCTCGGCGGCGGCGACACCGCGCCGACGCCCGTCGCGCTGCTGCTGTCGAGCCTCGGCGCATGCACCGCGATCACGCTGAAGATGTATGCGCAACGCAAGGGCTGGCCGCTCGCCGAAGTGCACGTGAAGCTCGCGCACGAATCGGGCAGCGCGGGCAGCACGATCGTGCGCCGCATCACGCTCGACGGCGACCTGTCCGGCGAACAGCGCGAACGCCTGCTGCAGATCGCGAACGCCTGCCCGGTGCACAAGATCCTCTCGCATCCGATCACCATCGACACGGCGATCGCCTGACGCACCCCGCATCGACCACGAGAATCCCCACCATGTCCGCCTCGATCAAGACCCTGCTCACGCCGCGCGAAAGCGACATCGGCAACCTCGTCGTGCGCCGCGTGCTGCCCGCGCGCGCCGCACGCCTCGTCGGCCCGTTCATCTTCTTCGACGAGATGGGGCCGGCCGTGCTGCCGGCCGGCCGCGGCATCGACGTGCTGCCGCATCCGCACATCGGCCTGGCGACCGTCACCTACCTGTTCGACGGCTCGCTGATGCATCACGACAGCCTCGGCTTCCGGCAGAAGATCGTGCCGGGCGACGTGAACTGGATGACGGCCGGCCGCGGCATCGTGCATTCGGAGCGCTCGCCCGACGAAGACCGCCCGCGCGAGCAGCCGGTGCACGGGATCCAGACCTGGGTCGCGCTGCCGGTCGAGCATGAAGACACCGCGCCCGCGTTCGTCCATCATCCGGCCGACACGCTGCCGTCGTTCACGCGTGACGGCACGACCGTGCGCGTGATCGCGGGTACCGCGTTCGGGCTCGCGTCGCCGGTCGCCGTGTTCTCGCCGACGCTCTATGCGTATGCGGAATTCGCGGCAGGCGGCATGCTCGCGCTCGATGCCGAACATGAGGAACGCGGCGTATACCTGGTCGACGGCGACCTCGCCATCGACGGCACGCCGCTCGCCCCCGCGACGATGGCCGTGCTCGAACCCGGCGCGACCGTGGCACTCGCCAGCGCAAGCGGCGCACGCGTGATGCTGCTCGGCGGTGCGCACCTGCCGGGCGAGCGTTTCATCGAATGGAATTTCGTGTCGAGCGCGCGCGCGAAGATCGACGCGGCCCGCGCCGCGTGGGCCGATCAGACCTTCGGCAAGGTGCCGGGCGAAGAAAACGAATGGACGCGCCAGCCGGAACGCAAGGCGCAATAGGCACAATAGACAGGATCGCCCGCAGGCAACCGACGGCCGGCACGCATGCCGGCCGTCGTCCCGTCCGCGTTACGCCGACGGTTTCAATCCCATCAGCTTCGCCAGTGTCGGCCAGCGGTCGAGCGACTCGATGAACGCACGGCGCGCCTGCTCGTCGACATAACGCCCGGGATCGAGCGCGGGTAGATGCCGTGCGAGGCCGAGCACGTCGTTCGGTTGCGACAGGCGGTCGTCGTCGCCGTCACCGTGCAGCATTACTGTTCGTCGATCCATACGCCATCCGGAGTCTTCACCGAGTAACCCTCGGCCGTCTGCATCGTCACCGTGCCCTCGTTCTCGCCGACCATCCGCGTGCGCGGCAGGTCGGCCGCGTATTGCGCGAGCGTCGTGCCCGGCTTGAACGGGCTGTTCGACACGAGGTTCGACAGCAGTTGCGCGAGCGCGAGGAAGCTGGTCGGCTGGTCGATCACGGTCGTCGCGCCGTGATTGCCGGCAAAGCCGACGAGCCGCACGCCCACCGGCCCGTGCACGATGCGCGGCGTCGGGATTTCGCGCAGCCCCGCGACCTGGTACTTGTCGCCGCGCAGCGCGGCGCCGTGCTCGGGCACGAACACGATCACCGCACGGCGGCCCGATTGCGCGATCAGGTCGGCGAGGCGGTCGAAGTCGTCCATCATCTTCGTCACGCGCTGCGGATACGAGTCGATGCTCGTCAGCGAGCTGCCGACGATCCGGTTGCCGTCGTGCAGGCTGATCGTGTTGTAGTACAGCGCGACCGGGCCCTGCACCGACGCGCGCTGCGCGTACCAGTTCGCGAGCGTCGTGTAGTCGTCCTTGATCGCCGAGCCGTCGAACGCGTGCATCGCAACGGGCGCGGCCGCGTTCGAGATCATCGGCGCGTCGGCCACGCCGATGTTGTCGTGGATCACCTGCAGGAAATTGTCGAAGTGGCCGTCGTGGTTCAGCAGCGACTGCACCGAATAACCGGCGCTCGCCAGTTGCGAGAACAGGTGGCACTGCTGCGGCGCGGGTTTGTACAGGTCGGCGTGCGCTTCCTGCCCGCAGCTCGCGCGCAGCACGCGGATCGCCGCCGGGCCGCTGTAGCTCGCGGCCGTGCTGAAGTTCGAGAACAGGTAGTCGAAATGGCTCAGCATCGGATGGTTGCGCGCCTTCGCGGCATCGAGGTCGTCCCACGACAGCGAGCAGATGTGCAGCACGATCACGTCGAACTGGGCGGCCGGATCGCTGCCGAGGTGGCCGAACGCGACCTGTCGCTGCGACTCCTGCGTGCGGAACGTCGCGAGCGCGGCGTTGTGATCCTCGGGCTGGCCGGCGAGCGTCGTGCCCGCCGCGTTCGCCTGCTGCGGAAGCGGTGCGACGACGCGCGCCATCAGCCCGCTGCCGGCCTGCCACAGCGGCATCACGACCAGCACGGCCAGCACGAAGGTCGCGACGCGCAGCCAGCGGTTGACGATGAAGTAGACGATCAGCACGCCGGCCACCGTCAGCACCAGCACGGGCGGCAGCAAGCGCGGCAGCAGCTCCATCCAGTAGTCGAGGCGGAACGTGCTGACTTCCTGCGCGGCCTCGGCGAGACGGGCAAGCGGCGGCGCATGCAGTTCGCGCGCGAGCAGCGGCACCGCGATCGCGATCGCGACGACCTGCCGGACGATGCGCCACGTACGCCGCCGGATCGGCGCGCTCATCGCGAGCGCCACCGCGAACGCGAGGTTCGCGAGCCAGAACGGCTGCAGGTGCCCGGTCGCGAACAGCGCGAACTTCAGGATGAAATACAGATTCCAGAACGTCATCTAACCCACTCCATGATGAGCGCCGCGTCAGTCGCGCGCCCGATCGAGTTTCGGCGCCAGCATGGCCTGCAGGCCGCGCGCCGCACCCTTCCACATTCGTACATAGCCATCCAGGCCGATGCGCAGCACTTCCTTCAGCCCGCCGAGCGGCGTGTCGACGCGCTGGCCTTCGTGCCAGTCGAGCCACGCGTCCGCGCGCCCGAACGTGCATTGCACGAGCTGGCGCTCCTGTTCGAGCGTCAGTTCCTCGAAGCTCACGCCGATATGGGTCGGCGTCACGCGGGTCACGCGCACCGGGAACGGGAACGGCCGGTCGCCGCGTGTCACGCACACCGTCAGCGTGTCGCCGACGGCGACCGGGAGCCCCGGCACCGCTTCGAGGCCGAGGCCGCCGGTCGAGTAGTCGCTCGTGAAGCATGCGGCCGTCGAGCCGTCGGCGAGCAGCAGCGTGGCCGGCACGCGCATCGCGATCCGGTGCGTCACGCGCACCTGCCTGGTCTCGCGCGCGACGGCCAGCGCGGCACCGAGCATCGCGAGGTTGTACACGGTCCAGCCGAGCGTGATCAGGATCGTCGACGCCTCGTCGCCCTGGTCGGCCACGAGCCGCCAGATGCCGGCGAGGATCGCGAGCACGTTCAGCCCGAACAGCACGAGATACGGCTTCGACGTCGACCAGTCGACGTAACCTTCGTCGATCTTGCCGCCCTTGTCGGTCACGTTGAACTTGCCGTGCTTCGGGCTGAAGAACGCGACGGTGGTCGGAAGCGCGATGTACCACGCGAGCACCGACTCGTAGACCTCGGCCCAGAACGAATGGCGGTAGCGCCCCTGCATCCGCGAGTTCGCGACGTTCGCGAGCACGAGGTACGGGATCACGTAACTCGCGAGCGCGAGCGACGACGCGTTGATGAAGTAAAGGTGGAAGAACAGGTACGCGAGCGGGATCGTCAGGAACACGAGCCGCGGAATCCCGTAGAAGAAATGCAGCATCGCGTTGCCGTAGCAGATCCGCTGGATCAGGCCGAGCCCGCGCCCGAGGAACGGGTTGTCGATGCGGAAGATCTGCGCCATCCCGCGCGCCCAGCGCGTGCGCTGCTTCACGTGGCCCGCGAGGCTTTCGGTCGCGAGGCCGGCCGCCTGCACGGTCGGCAGGTACGCCGACGTATAGCCGCGCCGGTGCAGCTTGAGCGCCGTGTGCGCATCCTCGGTCACGGTCTCGACCGCGACGCCGCCCACCTCTTCCAGCGCGCTGCGCTTGAGCACCGCGCACGAGCCGCAGAAGAACGTCGCGTTCCACAGGTCGTTGCCCGACTGCACCAGGCCGTAGAACAGGTTGCCCTCGTTCGGGATCTCGCGGAACGTGCCGAGGTTGCGCTCGAACGGATCGGGCGAGAAGAAATGGTGCGGCGTCTGCACCAGCGCGCACTTCGGGTCGCGCAGGAACACGCCCATCGTCGTCTGCAGGAACGAGCGCGTCGGCACGTGATCGCAGTCGAAGATCGCGATGTATTCGCCGTGCGTCTTCGGCAGCGCGCGGTTGATGTTGCCGGCCTTCGCGTGGCGGTTGTCGTCGCGCGTCAGGTAGTCGATGCCGGCCTCGGCCGCGAACGCCGCGAACTCGGGGCGCCGGCCGTCGTCGAGCAGGTACACGCGCAGCTTCGCGCTCGGCCAGTCGATGCTCTGCGCGGCGAATACCGTCGGCTTCACGACCGACAGCGGTTCGTTGTAGGTCGGGATGTAGATGTCGACGGTCGGCCAGGTGTCGGGATCGTCGGGCAGCGGCACGATCGGCCGGTCGAGCGGCCAGGCCGTCTGCACGAAGCCGAGCAGCAGGATCATCCACGTATAGGCTTCCGCGCCGTACAGCAGGTAACCCGCGACGGCCTCGACGGGGCCGCGGAAATCGAGCGTCTGCGTGGTGCGCCACCACACATAGCGCACCGTCGCGAGCAGCGCGAGCGACGCGAGCGCGAGCGTCGGCAGATGGCCCGGCAGGCGGCGCAGCGTGAGCGCCAGCACCGCGACGATCGCGAAGAACGCGAACTGCGCGCCGGGCATCAGCGGCGACATGCCGGCCGCGGCCCACAGCAGTGCGCCGGCCACCAGCAGCAGCGGCGCGAGCCAGCGGCGCCGGCCGACGCCGTTCGCGCGCGCGTCGAGCCAGCCGCCCCAGCGCACCCATGGCAGACGCTCGAGCAACGCGTTGACGCGCCGGCCGACCGCGCGCCCGGCCACGTAGACGGGCACGACGTACTTGTCGAACCAGGCGAGCGGATCGCGCGCGGGGCGGCCGTCGGCCGCGCGCGGCGCCCGTACAATCGCACGCCACAGCCATTCGCGCGGGCTGAGCGGCTGCAGCACGCCCCACTCCTGCGCGAGTCGCAGCGACGCGACACGCACCCAGCGGCGCACGTGATCGGGCCGGCCGGGCGGCGGGGCGTGGAAGAACAGCCGCACGAGCCAGTCGACCAGCGTGCGCTGCGCGGGCAAGCCGATGCCGCGCGCGATCCAGTCGGCCGTGCGGCGTCCGAATGCGCGCAGGCGCGGCGCGATGCGCGCGTTCATCGCGCCGCTCCGCGGCGAACGGCCGCGCGTGCCGCCAGCCAGGTATCGACCCAGTTCGCGACGCCGTTCAGGTCGTGCGACGCCTGCGAATACGGTGCGTCGTCGAAGATCCAGCTGCCGCGCGCGAGCGCTTCGGGCACGGCCGCATCGACGTGGATGCGCTGCTCGAGCATCGACGCCGGCCCCGCGACCGCACGCAGCATCGCGAGCGCGTCGCGCTGCATGTCGCGCGCCGGATTCAGCCGGTTCACGACGATGTGCAGTTCGCCACCCGCCCCGAGCGCACCGAGCCGCGCGGCCGTCGTCGCACAGGCGGCCGGCTCGGGCGGCACGACGACGAGCGTCAGGTCCGCGCGGCGAATCGCCTGCTCGGCCTGCGTCGACGGATAACGCGCGGTGTCGATCAGCACGACGCCGTCGGCCGGCAACGCGATCTCGTCGAGCGCGCGCGACAGCCACGCCGGATCCGCCGCGAGCCGCGCATCGCATGCGGCCGCGCCGGCCGCGTCGACCTGCCCGTAAGGCACGAACAGCACGCCGTCGGCGTTGCGCCACGTGTGCGCATGCCACGGCTCGGCGCCGCCGAGCACGCTCTGCGCGAGGCCGTGCTCGGCCAGCGTGTCGAGGCCGAGCGTCGCGCCCATCAGGTTCTGCGCATCGAATTCGACGGCGACGACCGGCCGGCCGCGACGTGCCAGCAGCACCGCGAGCGCGGCCGTGAGCGTCGTGCGGCCCGCACCCCCGGTCGTCGACGTAATGGCGATCGTCTTCATCGGGCCGCCTCACCGTGACGTTCGTCATGATCGCCACGCTCGCGCCCGGCGTCCGGGAGCAGCCGCCCGCGCAGCGCGACCGGCACGAGTTCGCACGGCACCGCGTCACGCCGGTCGATCCCGCGCGGTGCATGAAAACCGCGGCCGATGCCGAGATGCTGCGCGACGATCCACACGGGCACCGCGATCGCGATGCCGACGATGAATCCGATGACGAGTTCGGCGATCATGCGACCCCCTCCTTGCGCAGCGGCATCGCGCTGCGGATGGCGCTGCGCTTGCGCGCGGCGAGTATGACGGGTTCCGGCGCCGAAGCGTCGGCAGCCGCGGCCGCCGGCATCGCACCGATCGCCTCGAGCGCGACGATCGTATCGATCGCGTCGATCGCACCGCTCACTTCGCCCGCGTCGGGCAACGCGTCGCCGGGCCCGGTGCGCGCGAGCGGGGCGCGACTGGCGCCCGCCGGCTGCGCGGCCCCGAACAAGTCGCTGTAGTCGGCGATCGGCGCGCGCCGGTTCTCGGCCTTCAGCGCGTTGAGTTCGGTATCGATGCTGCCCTGCCCGAGACACACGACGCGGTCGGACAGCGTGTCGACCGGCACGTCGAAGATACGTGCGAGCGCGTCCTCCGCGTCCGCCGGTTCGCACGCGAACAGGAACACGTACAGGTGCGCGGCATCGGCCGTCACGACGTCGCCCGCGCGGCGCGGGCGGCAATGCCGCAGCGCGTCGACGTGCGACACGCCGGGCAGCAGCGCGATCTTCGCGAGCGTGTGCGGCAGCGCGAGCACGGCGCCGCGATCGAGCACCGCGCGAATCCGCAGGCAGAACGCGCCGACCGGCAGATAACCGAGCACCGAATCGCCGAGCGCGGCCGCGAGCGCCGCACGATAGTCGGCCGCGACGGGCCGCGCATAAAGCTGGCCGCGCAGTGCATGCACGGCCCCCTGCAGTCGCGATACCGGCAGGTCGCGTGCGATGACGCGGCTCGCGCCGACGCTCAGCACGAGCATCTCGAACTGCTGGCGCAGCACTTCGCCGCGCTCGACGACCGCGATCTTCAGCGCACCGCCGCACTGCCGGCGCAGCGTGTGCACGTCCGCGCACAGCGCTTCGAGCTGCGCATGCGAACGGAACACGAGCACCGCGGTCGCGGCCTGCGCATGCGCACAGGCGGCAACGACGGCCGCGTTGTCCTCGACGATTTCCCAGCCCTGCGGCGCGCGGTTCGTGCCGTCGAGCACCGCGCGGCTGACGACGACGCGATCCTCGTCGCTCGCGAGCTTCATCCGGTTGGCCGGCTCGGTCGCGCCGCCGTCGATGCTCGCCGACAGCCGGCCGCCCGGCGCGAAACGCAGCGGCCGTACCTCGCCGGCCGCGAGCGTATCGCCCGCGCGCCAGAAGTCGACGATCCACAGCAGCTCGCCGTGGGTGCGCTGCAACTGCGCGACGCCCGAGCAGATACCGTGGAAACCGCTGCGCGGCGTGCGATCCGCATCGCGCACGAGCGGTGCATCGTCGGTGCGTGCCGCGTCGTCCGCGCGGGTCGCTTCGGGATCGAGCAGCAGCACGAGCGCGATCCGGCGCGTGCGGCACCAGTCGGCGAGCGCGTGCGCCTCGTCGGCGAGCGCGATCGGGTCGTCCCAGCTGAACCAGCGCTGCGCGCCCTCGACGAAATACAGCGAGCGTGCCCGAAAGCCGTAACGCTTCATCGCGCGCAGGCCGCCGGTCAGCCGCGCGAACGGGCCCGGCGCCGCGCGACGCGATGCGTCGGCCGTCGCGCCCGCGCCCGTGCCTGTGCCGTCACCGCCGGCCGGCTCGGCCGCGGGCGGCATCGCCAGCACGTTCAGGTTGCGCGGCCAGCCGGCCGGATGCGCGCCGTCCGCGAAACCGCGCGCCCGCATCTGCCCGGCAACGTGCGCCGCGTCGCGCGCGAGCACGACCGTCACGTCGCGCGTGCGCGCCTGCCGCGCGCTCTCCCACACGAGCGCATCGCAGGCCGGCGTGCCGCCGGCCGCGTAGATCGCGTACAGGCCGCCGGCTTCCAGCTGTGTCCACGCGTCGGGCAAGCCGTCGATCGCGAGCCGGCTCACCGTGCCGGCGCGGCCGCCGGCCGGCCCCGCGCCCAGCAGCGCACGCAGGCGGCCCAGCAGGCCGGCGGCGCCGAGCGCGGGACGGGTGGCATCGATTTCCGTATTCACGGCGCGTTCCCCTAGTAATCCGAATAAAGCCGCACGGGTGTCGGCGTGACGAGCCAGCTGCGTTGCGCACGGGCGTCGAACGCATAGCGCAGGTACACGAGCGCCGAACTCGGCGCGTAGTCGTGCGACCGGTCGACGTGCAGCTGCGCGCCGACGCTCAGGTGCGGGTTCACGCGATACTCGACGATCCCGTTGATGCCGTACGAGAACGACACGCCACGCGTCGAGCTGCCCGCGTACACGAACCCGGCCGCCACCTGCGCGGCCCGCTGGTCCGAGAACGTCGGGTAATACAGCGAATCCTTCTCGTAGCTGTTCGAGATCCCGCCCGTGACGGTCAGGTCCCACGACAGTGCATCGTGCCGCCCCGCCCATTCGATCGGCACGCCGAGCGACAGGTAGCGCTGCGGGCTGTAGTAACCGCCCTGCCCGTACGTGTAGTAGCGCAGGTTCTGCGCGTAGTGCCACGCGTTGCCGACGAGCCCCGTGCTGACCTTCATCGTCGCGCGCTCGTACACGGGCACCGTGAAGCCGGTGCGCAGCGTGACTTCCGCGTTGCGCTCGACGTTGCGGCCGGACAGCACGCCCGCGCCGAGTTCCGCGAACAGGTTCGTGCGGCCGACGTCGACCGACGCGCGCAGGTTCACGCCGTCGCGGCGCACGCCGCCCCAGACCGCGCCCGTCCACGGGTCGCGCATCCCCGCGTACGACAGCACGCTGCTCGTTTCCGGCCGCCGCGACGCGTTCACCGAGAAGCTGGCCGGGCCCGCGTCGAACCGGTAACGCACGCCGCCGACGAGGTAATGCACGGGAAAACCGAGCGGCGACGTGCCGAGGTCGACGCGCCATGCGTCCGACAGATAACCGGCGCCGAGCGCGACGCCCGTCGTCGACTGGTGCAGCGAACCCGGCGGATTCGCGACCGATGCGGGCGTCAGCGCGTTCTGCGCCTTGAGCGCCGCGAACGTGCCGAAGGTCTTGAGCGAATACGCATTCGCGTCGCTCGTATCGAGCGTGCCCGGGTCGAGATGCACGGTGTCGATCTGCGCGAACACGTGGCCGTCGTAGCGGACCGGCATCTGCATGTAGATCGGCACCTGCTGCGCGCGATACGAAGAGATGCCTTCGTCGCCCGACTTGTAGGCAGGCGTCCAGCCGGTCTCGATCTCGGGATTGCGCCGCTGCTCGAGATCCGCGAACGCGGCCTGCGCGGGCGTCAGGCCGTCACGCCCCGGGCTCACGCCCGTCGCGCGCTCCTGCGATTGGGACAACCGGTACAGCGACGCCGCGTCGTCATAACGGCCCTGCGCCTCGGCCACGCGCCCGGCCGCGACCGTC
>JABLTH010023185.1_pt1 | contig 11401 bp, 8 predicted proteins | sample 7875711 | NCBI WGS metagenome assembly JABLTH01 (sample SAMN14941262, study PRJNA633318) | bioreactor metagenome | isolation source: bioreactor | place: China | collected 2019-03-05 | reverse complement strand
TAGAGCGCACCCACCAGCGTGCCGGTGCCGCCGACGATGACGTTGATGACCGCGTTGCCCGAGACCTGGAAGAACATCAGCTCGGGGCTGACGAAGCCGCGCAGCATGGGGTACAGCGCACCGCTGAGCGCTGCCACCTGGGCTGCCAGCACGAACACCGCGAGCTTGTAGCGCCAGGGGTCGAAGCCCAGGAAGGGCAGCCGGTGCTCGTTGGTGCGTATGGCGTCGAGCTGGCGGCCGAAGGGTGTGTTCATCAGCCACAGCAGGAAGGCCAGCAGCGCGGCCATGCCCAGCAGAACCAGCAGGAAGAAGCTGGGTGCGTGCGCGGTGTCCAGCCCCAGCCACACCGGCGCGGGCACGCCGATGAGGCCGTCAGACGCACCGAGCTCGCGCGTGTTGAACACCACCTTGCTGACCACCTGGGCCAGGCCGAAGCTGATGAGTGCGAAGTACACGCCCTTGGCGCGGATGGCGATGACACCGCCGAGCAAGCCCACCACGGTGCTGCTGACGAGCACGATGAACATCGCCAGCGGCAGCGAAGGCGCCACGTGCTTGAGCACCAGCGCCGAGACGTACGCCCCGAAGCCGAAGAACAGCGCCTGCCCCAGCGGCAGCAGGCCGGTGCGGCCCAGCAGCAGGTCGACACTGAGTGCCAGGCCTCCGAAGATCAAGGCCTCGGTCGCCAGGCGGAAGAAGAACACGTCGTCGAGCGTCCAGGCCACCGCCGCAAACATCAGCGCGATGGCGAAGAAGGCATACGACAGCAGTCGCACCGCGGAGTCAACCATGACCGAGCCTCCCGAAGAGGCCGTGCGGGCGCCACATCAGCACCGCGACCATGATGGAAAACAGCAGCGGATCGCTCCACACCGGCGATATGAACAGGCTGCTGATGGACTGCACCTGCGTCAGCAGCAGGCCGGCGATGACGGCGCCCTTGATCGAGCCCATGCCGCCGATGATGACAACGCTGAAGGCGATCAACACGAAGTCCCGTCCCATCGTCGGGAAGACCGAGTAGATCGGCGCCAGCAGCACACCCGACAGCCCTGCCAGCGCCACGCCGAAGGCGAAGGTGCCGGCGTAGACCACGCTCACCGGCACGCCCAGCGACGCCGCCATGTGGCGGTCGAAGGCGGCGGCGCGCACCATCGCCCCCAGCCGCGTGCGGAAGACGACGATCCACACCGCGCCAATCACCAGCGCGCCCACTGCCATCAGGAACAGCCGGTAGTTCGGGAAGAACAGGCCGAACATTTCGGTGGCGCCGGTGATGGGCTGCTCGATACGCAGCGGGTTGGCACCGAACACGATCTTCAGCAGGTCTTCCAGGATGATGGCAATGCCGAAGGTCAGCAGGAGTGTGAGCGTGTGGCGGTCTTTGCTGTGGAAAACGCGCTGTATCAACACTCGCTCCGTCGCATAGCCCACCACCGCCATCAACAGCGGCGTGAGCACCAGTGCCCACCAGAAGGGCAGGCCCACGGCTATCAACGCCAGCGCCGCATAGGCGCCGATGGCATAGAACTCGCCGTGAGCCATGTTGATGACGTCGAGCAGACCGAAGATGATGGTCAGCCCCAGCGCCATCAGCACCACCGCGACGCCGATCGACAGGCCGTTGATGACCTGCGGCGCCAACACGAACTGCAGCCATTCCAGCATCGCCGTGGCCTCAGAATTTGCTGCAGGTGTCGGCGCCGATGGCGGCGGCTGCCGCGACCTTGCCGACGATCTCGAACTTGCCGCCGTTCACCTTCACGGCATACATGTCCTGCATGGCCTGGTGGTCGCCGGCGCGCAGCGTCTTCACGCCTTGCGGGGTGTTCCATTGCAGGCCACGCAGCGCGGTGCGCACCGCGTCGGTCTCGGTGCTCTTGGCCTTTTCGACGGCGGCCTTGTAGGCGAAGAGAACGCCGTAGCTGTCGGCGCCGTACAGGTCAGGCGCGGCCTTGTTGGCGGCGGTGAAGTCGGCGACGAACTTCTGGTTCTCGGCCGAGGGAATGCTGGTGGAGTAGCCCACGCCGGTGACGAAGCCGTCGGCCGCCTTGCCGATGGCCGCCAGGTTCTGGCCGGTGACCGTGCCCGAGGCGCCCACCACCTGGATGTTCCGGTTGACGCCGAACTCGGCCATCTGCGTGAACAGGCGCACCGTGTCGTTGCCGGCCACCGAGGTGTAGATCACGGTCGGCTTCGCGCCGCGGATCTGCCCGAAGTAGGGCGAGTAGTCCTTGTTGTCCAGCGGCGCGAACACCTCACCGGCGGTCTTCGCCCCCTTGCCTTCGGCCGCGCTCTTGAACGCGGCCACGGTGCTGCGGCCCATCTCGTAGTCGGGCCCCAGGTAGAAGACGCTGGCGTCCTTCTGCGTCGTGGCCAGCCAGTCGGCCAGCGCCGCACTCTGCATGCCGGCACGGGCATTGACGCGGAAGACGTTGGGGCTGCACTTGTCGGCGGTGATGCTGTCGGCGAAGGACACCGTGGTCGCGATCAGCCGGTTGTTGCGCTCGGCCACCTGGCCCACCGCCAGCGTGCTGCCGCTGTTGACGGTGCCGGTGAGGAAGTCGACCTTGTTCACCTGGAACAGCTTCTCGGCCTTCTGCGTGGCCACCGCGGGGTTGGCCTCTTCGTCCTCGTAGAGCAGTTCGAGCTTGCGGCCCATCACACCGCCGCTGGCGTTGATCTGCGCCGCAGCGAGATCCAGGCCCCACTTCACCTGCTGGCCGATGCCTGCATAGGTGCCCGACAGCGGCGTGACGACGCCGATCTTGATGGGCGCGCCAGCTTGGGCAAACGTGGCGGTGGCAGCCAGCGCCAGCGTGGTGGCAACAAAGGTCTTCTTCATGTCTGTCTCCGTGCTTGTGGTGGGGGGTGAGGGAATCAGCGGCCGATGAAGTTCGGCTTGCGCTTGCTGTGGAAGGCCTCCACGCCTTCGCGGAAGTCTTCGCTGCTGCGCAGGCGCGAATAGCAGTGGCCTTCGAGTTCGATCGCAATCGACAGCGGCGAGTCCTCGGTGTCGTTGAGCAGCTTCTTGGCCGTGCGCTGGGCCAGCGGGCTGAAGCTGCGCAGCTCGTCGACCAGCGCATCGGTGGCCTGTTCGAGTTCGGCGTCGGGCACGCAGTCGGTGGCCACGCCCCAGTCGAAGGCCTGGCGGCCGGGGATGCGGCGGCTGCGCATCACGATGTCCTTGGTGCGTGTGATGCCCACCATCTTCTGCAGGCGCGCGCTGCCGCCGCTGCCCGGGATCTGGCCCAGCTTCTGCTCGGGCAGCGCGTACAGCGTGGTCTCGGTGACGAGGCGGAAATCGCAGGCCAGGCTGAGCTCGAAACCGACGCCGAAGCAGTAGCCGCGGCCGGCCGCGATCACCGGCTTGCTGCAGCGCGCCGGCGCGGCGATGTTCCAGGCCAGCTGGCTGACCTTCTCGGGCGTGGCGGCCAGGAAGCCTTTGATGTCGCCGCCGCTGCTGAAGTGTTCACCCTGGCCGCGCACGACGATCACGCGCACCCGTTCGTCGGCGTCCAGCGCCTCGAAGGCGATGCGCAGCTGTTCACGCGCCAGCATGCTGACGACATTGAACGGCGGGCGGTCGAGCACGATGTCGGCACGTTCGCGGGCGGCGTCGATCTCGACGCGGAAGCCGTCGGGGACGGCGGGCAGCGTGTGCGCGGGGTGGTTCAGTTCGGGCAGGTTCATGGTGTTCCTTGGTTGGCAGAGCCGTGACTGGGGGACAGGACTTCGTACTCGCCGGCCTGCAGCTTTCGCCGCAGCACCTTGCCGACGGGGCTCTTGGGGATCTCGCGCACGAAGACGTAGTCGCGCGGGCGCTTGAAGTTGACGAGGTCGCTGCTGCGGCAGTGCGCGTCCAGCGTGGCGGCGTCGGGCTCGGCATCGGCGTTCGCGTGCAGCTTCACGAAGGCCACCACCTTCTGGCCCCAGCGCGCATCGGGCAGGCCGGCCACGGCCACCTCATCGACGGCCGGGTGCAGCGAGAGCACCGACTCGATGTCGACCGGCGAGATGTTCTCGCCGCCGCTGATGATCATGTCGTCGACACGGCCGGTGACGTAGAGGTCGCCCTCGGCGTCGACATAGCCCATGTCGCCGGTGAAGTACCAGCCGCCGTGCAGGCTCTTGGCATTGGCGTCGGGGCGGCGGTGGTAGCCCTCGAAGGCTTCGTCGCCCAACAGGTCGGCCACGATCTGGCCTTCTTCACCGGCCGCGGCGAATTGGCCGGGGTCGGTGCTGTCCAGCTTCACCACGCGCAGCCGCGTGTTCAGCCCGGCGCGGCCGGCGCTGCCGGGCTTGGCCACGGCGCGCTGGTTGATGCTGAAGGTGTAGACCTCGCTGCTGCCGTAGTGGTTGACGAAGAGCTCGGGGCGGAAGGCCTGGTCCAGGCGCTGCAGCAGCGCGTCATGCATCGGCGCACCGGCAAAGCCCAGCTTGCGCACGCTGCTGACGTCGGTGGCCGCGAACTGCGGGTGGGCCAGCAGGTCGTGGTACAGCGTCGGCACCAGGTAGAGGTGGGACACCCGTTCGGCCTCGATCGCGGCCAGCGCCTGGCTCGCATCGAAGCGCGGCATGCAAATGAGCCGGCCGTCGACCAGCGCCAGCGCCAGCAGGCTGCGCACGCCCATGGTGTGATACAGCGGCATCACGCCCAGGGTGCATTCGGCGTCGCCATAACGGTTCTGCGCGACATGGGCCAGGGCGGCGGCGCGCTCGGCGCGGTGGCGGCGTGGCACGCCCTTGGGCTTGCCGGTCGTGCCGCTGGTGTAGAGCATCAGCGACAGGTCTTCGGCGCTGGCCTCGGGCGTGGGGTCGGCGGGTGCGGCCAGCCAGTCCTCGAACTGCAGTTGTGCGCCGTCGACCGCACCGACGCCGATGCGCAGCACCGTGCGCGCGTGTTCGCTCTGCGCCACGGCGTCGTCGACCACCGCTTCCCAGACGATGGCGCGCGCGCCGCTGTCGGCCAGGCAGTAGTCGATCTCGTCGCCCTTGGCGCGCCAGTTCAGCGGCGTCACGACGATGCCGGCGAACTGGCAGGCCCAGTGCAGAGCCGCCATCTCCCAGCGGTTCTGCAGCACCACCAGCAGGTGGTCGCCCGCGCGCAGGCCGGCGGCGGCCAGCCCGCGCTGCACGGCGCCGACGGTGCGCGCCCATTGCTCGTAGGTGAAGCGGCGTTCGCCGTCGACGATAGCCGTGCGGCCCGGCGAGCGCTCCACGCTCTGCAGCAGGGTGCGGCCGAGGTCAAACATGGCCGGCCTTCGTGGCCCGCGCCGCGGCGCGCGCCTGGGCGACATCGAGGATGGCGGCGACGATGGGCGTGTAGCCGGTGCAGCGGCACAGATGGCCCGACAGCATCTCGCGCACCTGCGCCTCGCTCGGCTGCGGCACGCGCTGCAGCCAGTCGGCCGCGCTCATCAGGATGCCGGCGCTGCAGAAGCCGCACTGCAGCGCATGGTGGCGCTTGAAGGCGGCCTGCAGGTCGCCCAGCGTGTCGCTGTCGCCGCCGCTACCGTTACCGCCACCGGTCTCCGCGGCCAGGCCTTCGATGGTCTGCACCGCGCAACCGTCGACCTGCACGGCCAGCATCAGGCAGGCACGCTGCGCGACACCGTCGACGCGCACGGTGCAGGCGCCGCAGACGCCGTGTTCGCAGCCCACATGTGTGCCGGTCAGGCCGAGTTCTTGGCGCAGGAAATCGCTGAGCAATTGGCGCGGTTCGGTGGTGGCGCGCCGCGGCAGGCCGTTGAGCGTGAGCTGCACGGGGTGGGCGCGGTCGCGGGTGAGCACGTTCATGCCGGGGTTCCTGCGGAGTGGTGGGGGAGGCGGCGGCTGCGGTCGGCCAGGGCCTGCATGGCGACGCGCCGGCCCAGCTGGCGCACCAGCTGGCGGCGCAGCGCGGCGCTGGCCTGGGGTTCATCGCGGGCCTGCAGCTGCCAGGCGAAATCGTTCAGCGCGTCGGCCAGCGCGTCGCCCTGCAGCAGCGGGAAGTTGCGCGCCACGGGCCGGTCGGCGACACCGCCGACGGCGATGCGCAGCTGCTGGCCGTCGGCCACCGCCGCCACGGCGCAGACGGCGAAGTCGCCATGGCGCACCGAGAACTCCTCGAAGCCGTAGCCCTGGCCCGGCCGCGCCAGCGGGAAGCAGACGGCCTCGACGAGTTCGTCGGCGCGGCGCGTGGTCTGCAGCATGCCGGTGAAGAAGTCCTCGGCCGCCACGCGGCGGCTGGCGCGCGCGCTCTTCAGCAGCACCTCGCCCTGCAAGGCCAGCAGGCACAGCGGCAGTTCGGCCGAGGGGTCGGCATGGGCGATGCTGCCGGCCACCGTGCCGCGGTTGCGCACCTGTAAATGCGAGATGTGCGGGAAGGCCAGCTGCAGCAGCGGCAGTTCCTGCGCCAGGCCCGGCCGCCATTCGAGCGCGGCCTGGGTGACGGCAGCGCCGACCTGCAAGGCGCCCTGCGCCACACGCAGCTGCTGCAGCGGCGCGCAGCGCGAGATGTCGAGCAGCCGCTGCGGCTGCGCCAGGCGCATGTTCAGCACCGCCATCAGGCTCTGCCCGCCGGCCAGGATGCGCGAGTCTTCGCCCATCTGCGCCAGCACGGCGCAGGCTTCGTCGGCGCTGGCGATGCGCTGGTAGTCGAAGGCGGCCGGCTTCATTTCGCCACCCCCAGCCAGTGCAGCAGGCGTTGCCAGAAGCTGCGCGCCGCGGGCTGCGCGGCGTCGCCACCCACGGCCTGGCGCCCCAGCGCTTCGAACAGCTGCGCCAGCACGATGCGCGCCGCGCCTTCGAGCATGCGGCTGCCCACCGCCGCGACCTTGCCGCCCACCTGCGCGGCATAGTCATAGTGCAGCCGCGTGCCGCTGGCCGTGGCTTCCAGCCGCACGACACCGCTGCCGGAGCCCGTGCCCAGCGTCGACTGGCCGTCACCGGCCAGTCGCAGCGAACGCGGCGCGTCGATCTCGCTGAGCGCGATGCGCGCGGCGTAGCGTGCCTTCACCAGACCGACGCCGACTGTGACGTCGGCGCGGTACTGGTTCGCTCCGGTGCTGACGAGCGCATGGCAGCCGGGAATCACGCGCGCCAGCGCCGTGGGGTCGAGCAGCACCGCAAACACGCGCTCGGGTGGCGCGGCGATGTCGACATGGCCACGCGCCTGCAGCGCCAGGCCGCCGGCAGCGGCCGGTGCCGGTACCGCGGCCATGGCGGCGGCCATCGCGGCAGGGGGAGCGGGTTCCTCGGCGCCGATCAGTGCCAGCACGCGTGAAGGCGTCAGCGGCAGGCGGATGTCGGCCACGTCCTTCAGCGGGCGCAGCGCGTCGGCGAAGGCATTGGCGATGCACACCGGCGTGCTCATGTTGTTGCCTTCGCCGATGCCCTTGGCGCCCAGCGGCGTGTAGGGGCTGGGTGTCTGCAGGTGCACGATCACCGGGTCGGGCACTTCGCAGGCGGTGGGCACCAGGTAGTCGGCGAAGGTGCCGCTCTGGAAGCCGCCGTCGGCGCCGTAGCGGAATTCCTCCATCAGCGCCGCGCCCAGGCCCTGGGCGAAGGCGCCGCGGATCTGCCCGTCGGCCATGCCCGGGTGCAGGATGCGGCCGGCATCGTGGCCGGTGATGTAGCGGTCGACGGTGACGCGGCCGGTGGCGGGGTCGACCTCCAGGCCGCAGATGTCGAAGACGAAGCCGTAGCAGGCGCTGGTGTTGACGCGGTCCTGCGCGTCGGGGGCGGTCAGCGTCGGCGGCGTCCAGAACGCGGCCTCGCGCAGGCCGGGTTCCACGCCTTCAGGCAGCAGCGCCGGTGCCCAGTGCGGGCCCGCCGCCAGGCGGCTGAAGGCCAAGGCGCGCGCCGGCTGCGCGCTGTCGAAGACCTTGCCGCCTTCGAAGACGACGGCCTCGGCCGCGCAGCCGAACTGCGCCGCCGCGATGCGCGTGAGCTTGTCGCGCAGCCGCATCGCCGCAAGGTGCACGGTGCCGGCCACGGCACCGGCAAAGCGGCTGCTGTAGTTGCCGGCGGCCACGCTCCAGGCGTCCTTCGCGGTGTCGAAGTCGACGCTCACGGCCACCTGCTCGGGCTGCAGCCCGAAGACGTCAGCCACCACCTGCGCGCACACGGTGATGTGGCCCTGCCCGGCCGGCGCCGAGGCGACGACGACGTTCAGGCCACCCAGCAGGTCGATGCCGACGGTGGCGCTGGCGATGGCGCCGTTTTTCGGCCCGGCCTTGGCGCGCTGCTCGGCCGTCAGCACGGTGCTGATGTAGCCCATGTTCGACACCGAGGGCTCGACGATGGCGGCCACGCCGATGCCGTACAGCCGCCCGGCCGCGCGGGCCTGCGCCTGGCGCTGCTGCAGGCCTTCATGCAGCGCCGCGGCCTGCGCCAGTTCGGCCAGGCGCGCGTAGTCACCGGAATCGAGCACCGCGCCCGCTGCCGCGTGGTACGGGAACTGCGCGGCCTGCACGAAGTTGCGCTGGCGCAGGGCGATGGCGTCCATGCCCAGTTCGACGGCGATGCGGTCCATCAGCCGCTCGAGCGCGTAGTAGACCTGCGGCCCGCCGAAACCGCGCACCAGGCCGGTGGGGGTCTTGCTCGTCAGCACGACGCGGTTGCGCACGGCGATGTGCTGGATGTCGTAGGCCCCGCTCAGCGCGCCGTGCATGCGGTAGAAGGTGGCCGGCTCGGGCGCACGCAGGTAGGCGCCGACGTCGTCGCGCTGGTCCCAGCGCAACGCGGTGATGCGGCCGTCGGCCTGCACGGCGGCTTCGATGTGCGTCAGCCGCGCGGTGGCCGAGGTCGCCGCGGCCAGGTGTTCGAGCCGGTCCTCGACCCACTTCACCGGCGCGCCGCCGGCCTTCTTCGATGCCAGGCACATCAGCACCACATAGGGCAGCACGGCCTGTTTCACACCGAAGCTGCCGCCGCTGTCGCGCGGCAGCTTGTGGCGCAGCTTGTTGGCCGCCACGCCCAGCGCCAGCGCCATCACCGAATGCAGGCTGAACGGGCCCATGAAGTTGCTGGTGACTTCATAGCCCTCACCGCCGGCCAGGCATTCGGCGATGACGACAGCGCCTTCGATGGGCGTGCAGCTGTTGCGCGGGTAGTGCACCGTCAGCGCGACGCGACGGTCCGCCGCGGCGAAGGCGGCGTCGGGGTCGCCGTAGCAGAAGCTGCGGTCGCTGACGACGTTGCTGCCCACGGCTTCGTGCAGCACGGCGGCGCCGGCCTCGCAGGCGGCTTCGATGTCCACAACCGCCGGCAGGGCCTCGTAGTCGGCGCGCAGCAGGTCGAGCGCGTCTTCGGCGATGTAGCGGTCCTGCGCCACGACCACGGCTACGGGTTCGCCGGCGTACCGCACCTTGTCGACGGCGAGCACGTAGTGCTGCATCGGCACCTTCACGCCGACCACGAAGGGCTGCTGCCAGCGCTGCACGTCCTGCCCGGTCAGCACCGCATGCACGCCCGGCAGGCCCAGCGCCGCGGCTGTGTCCACCCCCAGCAGCCGGGCATGGGCATGCGGGCTGCGCAGCACCGCGGCGTGCAGCGTGCCCGGCGTCGTGCCCAGGTCGTCGCCGAAGCGGCCGCGGCCGGTCAGCAACGCGGCGTCTTCATGGCGCGCTGCGGACTGGCCGAGGTGCGGCTTGGGCAGGGCCTGTTGCAGGCCCGGGTCGGTGTGCAAGAACGGTCTCCGGTGTGTCGATCTGCGGTGTGGCGCAGTCTCGACAGCACGGGGCCCGCGGCGTTAACGCGATCGTCCGGTGAAGATCCGGATCGTCTGGCGGCTGACCCAATCGTCTGACGACCTGCGTGCTGCATCGCAGCAGTCAAGACGATCCAAGGGCAAACCCGGAACCTCTGGCGGGGCGGCCACGCGCCCGGCTCTGCAGCCAGCGCGCGACCCGGTTCAGATCACCGGCGCGGGCGGCACGGCGTCGCTCTTGGGCGGCTCGAACAGGTTGACCACGCGCCGGTAGTCGCTGGGCGTGATGCCCAGGTGCTGGCGGAAGAAGCGGGAAAAGTGGCCCGGCGCCGAGAAGCCCAGGCCGTGGGCGACGTCACCCACCGACGCCTGCGTCTGCGTCAGCCGCTGCACGGCGGCCTCGAAGCGCAGCACATTGGCGTAGACCAGGGGCGTGACCTGGGTGTCGCGCTGGAACAGCGCGAAGAAGTGCGCGCGCGACAGGCCGGCCTGTGCGGCCAGGCTGTCCATGTCGAGTTCGCGGCCCACGTCCTGGCGCATCAGCGTGATCGCCTGGCGGATGCGCGGGTCGGTGGCCACCGGGGGCTTGCTGCGTAGCAGGCTCACGAGGTCGCGCCAGCCCGAATAGCCCTCGACCACCGAGATGATCAGGTTGAACAGCAACTGCTCCAGGCGGCTGGGCGAAACCTCGTCGGCCCACCACAGCTCGAGCACGAATTCCTCGGTGATCTTGCGCGTGGCTGCCGTCACCCGCACGCTGCTCTGCGGAAAGAAACGCGGGTGGCCCGACATCGCCAGCGAGCGCTGGATTTCGGCAAGCCAGTTCGGTTCGATGTACAGCGCCAGGATCAGCGTGCGTTCACCCGGCGCCACCGGATGGGTGTAGGCATGGTGTTCCCAGGCGTTGACGAGCACGGCACTTTCGTTGGTCAACGGCGCGGTCTCGCCGCGTACGCTGAAGGCGCTGTCGGCACCGCCCGCCTTCAACAGGATGTGGCAATGATGGTGCGCGTGGCCCACCAGCGGCGCGCTCATGTCGAGCAGCGCGACCCGGCCGAAGCGGCCCTGGAAGATCTTGATGGCGTTGGACACGCGAAATCAGCGCAGCGCTAGGACGGATGCGGCCGTCGCGGCCGGGCCGGTGGTCGTTCGATCGGGAAGGGCGGTCATGACCGGGGCTCCGTCGCGCCCCAAAACGGCGCACGCGGACATGGTAGGCCAATGGCCTGCTGGGCCACCACGGGATGATCCCTTGCGGGCCTGCCGACTGATCACTGCACCCTGCGCGGTAATAGCTCGCGACGCATCGCAGCCTCGTTCAAGACTTTCGCACGTGCCGCGGCGGGGCCGCACTCGGGTGGACGAGCTCATCTGCCGAAGCCTGGAGTCCCATGCTCGTGGTCATTGGGACGTTGAGCGACCGCTTCAGGACGTCGATTCTCGAGTCGCGGGTGTCGCCGATGGGTCGGTAGTACCAGTTCGAGCCACGCGGAAGCGGTCGCCGGCACCTTGAACTGCTTCGAACCGGCCGAAGACCGCTGTACCTCGAATAGCAGCCGTTTATGGTGGAGCCAGCCGCCGTGGCCAACGGCAGCTTGGTGTCAGTCAGCGTGAGTACGGCTGCGGGCGCCCACCGACGGCAATCGCTGCATCGCAGACACTCGCAGCAGGCGCGCGCACGGTTGCAAGTCGACCCTTGGCCGTGTC